>Ga0256876_1000017_pt1 | contig 26949 bp, 27 predicted proteins | sample MC6MC0419MT_FD_186340 | JGI IMG/M metagenome (GOLD analysis project Ga0256876, IMG submission 186340) | Metatranscriptome of enriched soil aggregate microbial communities from Iowa State University, Ames, United States - MC6-MC0419-MT... | ecosystem: Environmental > Terrestrial > Soil >...
CTCGCGGTGTAGAAGGGTCTTGGAGATTTTCGCCATGACCGCCGACCGCATCGCCGTTTCCCTGCGCCGCAGTTTTCATCGCAGCCGGCTCGCCCAGATCGCGCTGATCGCGACGCTTTGGCTCGTGGGCGAGGCGGTCGTGCGCGTCTCCGGCGCGCCGCTCCCCGGCGCGGTGGTCGGACTGGGGCTCGCGCTGTTGTTGCTCGCCACCGGCCGGCTCAGCCTGTTCAGCCTGCGCCGCGGCGCGAACTGGCTGATCGCGGAGATGCTGCTGTTCTTCGTGCCGCTCGTCGTCGCGGTCGTGGACCATCACGAACTGCTCGGGCTGCTGGGTCTGAAGATCCTGGTGGTGATTCTGGGCGGGGCCGCCGCCGTCATCGGAGTGACGGCCTTCACCGTCGAGCTGTGCTGCCGCCTGGGGGCGCGCCATGGACATGCGGCTTGAGGCGTCGCTCGGCCAGGCGCTGCTCTGGTCGGCGGCGACGATCGGCTTCTACCTCCTCGCGAAGGCGCTCTACCGCCGCTGGCGGCTCTGGTGGCTCACGCCGCTCGCGGTGACGCCGGCGCTCGTGGTGGCGGCGGTTCTCGCGCTGCATGTGAGCTATGCCGACTACATCGGCGGCGCGGGTTGGCTCGCGGTGCTTCTCGGCCCCGCGACCGTCGCCTTCGCGGCGCCGATCTACGAGCAGCGGGCCCTGATTCGCCGGCACTGGCCGGTGCTCGCGGCCGGCATGGCCGCCGGCAGCGCGACCGCGTTCTTCACCGGCTGGGGGCTCGCGACCCTCTTGGGACTCGACGACGAGCTGAGGCTGAGTCTGCTGCCGCGCTCGATCAGCACGCCCTTCGCCATGACGGTCTCGGGCGACATCGGCGGCACGCCGGAACTGACCGCCTTGTTCGTGATCCTCACCGGCGTGCTCGGCGCCGCCTTGGGCGATCTCATGCTGAGCCATCTGCCGATCCGTTCGACGCTGGCGCGGGGCGCGCTGTTCGGGGTCGCCGCCCACGGCGCGGGCACGGCGCGCGCGCATGAGATCGGGCGCGAGGAGGGTTCCATCGCCGGGCTGGTGATGGTGCTGGTCGGGCTGATGAACGTGCTGGCGGCGCCGCTGGTGGTGATGCTGCTGCGCTGAGCGGCGGTCTGCAGATCGCAAAACCGCCGTTGGAGCGGGGTGCGTGCTTCGAGACGCCCGCCAAGAGGCGGGCTCCTCAGCATGAGGACGTTGTTCCGTTTGGAAACAAAGACCTCCTCATGCTGAGGAGCCGCCCAAAGGGCGGCGTCTCGAAGCACGCACTCCGCTCTAACAGCCGACCCTCTGATTCCCCGGATGCCCTCAGGCCGCGGCGCGGCGGCCCTTGAGCGCGTCGTGGACGCGGGCGACGGCCTCGGCGTCGAGCCGGCCGGTGCGTCCGCCGTCACAGAGCGCGCCGCGGAAGCCGAGGTAATCGGGCGCGAGCGCCGCCAGCGACGCGACGTCGTCGAGCGCGAGCGAGCCGGCGAGCCCCGTCAGCAGGTTTCGCCCTCGCGCCGCCGCGACGAAGCCGGAGAGCGCCGTGTCGTCCATATGCCGGCGCAGGCCACCTGCGGCCTTGTCGGCGGTGTCCACCATGACGCCGGCGAAGCCTGCGTCGGCCGCAGCCTCGACCAGGGAGAGGTCCACGCCGCGGTCCGCGAAGAACACGGCGATCAGGCGGGTCCGCCGCGCCAGCGGGCGAAGCGCGTCGAGGCAGGCGGCGGCGCCCTCGGGCAGGACGCCGAGCTTCACCAGCGGCACGCCGGTGGCGGCGACACGCTCCGCCGCCGCCACCACGATCTCCGGCCGCATGGGCTGGTCGCCGATGGTGGCGCTGAGCTGAGGCGCTTCCGGCCCCCAGCCGCGCCAGCGCGCGACGGCGGCATCCAGCGCGGCCGTGTCCCAGGCGCCGAGAGCGCCCTTGGCCGGGTCCTTCAGGTCGACGATGTCGGCGCCGCCCGCGCGGACCGTCTCCATCTCACCAGGCGTCGCGACGCTCGCCAGAAAGCCGGTCACGACGCCGCCTTCGCGTGGTGCGCGTTCACGGCGTCGAGCAGCCAGCCCCAGGCCTCGCGCTCCGCCTCGCCCGCGGTCTTGTCGATTGCGATCTGGAGATAGGCGATCTCGGCGTCGATCTTCTCGGCCGGCAGCATGTGCAGGCGGCTCACAAGCACCGCGCCTTCGAGCACGGCGGCGATCGCGCGGTTGAGGCCGGGGAAGGGGCGCAGCGCGACTTGGCGGACCGTGCGGCAGGTCAGCTTCGGCCGCTGGCCGCGCTCGTCCTCGACCGCCGTCACCTCGACCTCGTCGCAGGCGAGCGCGGCCATGAGGCGGACGGAAGCCACGGACTCCGCCGGCGCGGTCGGCCACTCCGGCCTACGTTTGGTGACGCAGCCCGCGAAGACCCGCGCATCGTCGGTGAAGTTCACGACGCCGCAGCGGGTTGCGAGAAAGTTCTCAAGCGTGCGCGAAGGACGGAACGGCTGCAGCAGCCAGCCGCCGTCGATCGGGGTCGCCCCCATCGGGGCCACATGGGGCACGCCCTCCGGCGAGAGCGTCGTGACGATGGTCTCGCGGATCACGTCAGGCCTGGTCCTCAGGTTCGTCCGGCGTCGCGGCGGCGTCGGGCGCGCGCTTCGCCCGCTCCGCGCGCTTGTCGGCGAAGGTCGCGCCCGCGTTCTTGAAGCTCAGCTTGTGCGCCTCTTCAAGGCTCTGCGCCGTCTCGCCCGCGACGCCGAACTTCAGCGCCTCGTCCTGCGCGTAGCGCTTGCCGAGCCGGAAGGCGATCTCGGCGCGGGCGGTCTCGACGCCGAGGTAGAACGCATGGCCGGCGTCGCCCTCGACCGCGAGATGCGGGAAATGGTCGAACGGATCGACGGCGATGCGATGGCCGTCGCGGTTGAACACGTGGACGCCCTCCTCGCTGACCTCGATGCGGTAGTTCCGGTCGCGGATCTCCTTGGCGAGGTCGGCGATCTCGGCCGCGGTCGATGCGACCGGCTTGCGGTCGCGCAGCGCCATCAGCCCGGACCCGAAGCCCTGCGGCAGGGAGCCGGCCTCGCGGGCGGCGAAGTACTCGCGCCGGGCCCGGTCGAACTCGCGCACCGCCGTTCGGCAATGCGGGCTGACCTGGACCGCGAGCACGGCCTGGATGCGAAGCTCCGAGATCATGCCCATGAGGATGGCGTTGATCCCCGTGGTGTCGGCGTCAGTCAGCTCGGTGACGTTGCCGATGCCCATCAGGATCGGAGCCTCCGGCCGCAGCCGCCGCAGCTCGGCGTAGCGCACGACCGAGGCGGTGAAGCCGAAGTGGATCGGGTCGAGGATCGGGTCCGCCAGATAGAGCAGGCCCTTCGCGTCCATCGCGTCCATCGCGCGGAGCAGCGACTCGAGATCGCCGGGGTTCGCCGGCACCAGCACGGGCACGGCCGCGCCCTCGTCGGCGATGGCGAGCGTGTGCTCGTTCAGGCTCAGCAGATGATGCGCGCCGGCGCGGTTGGCGCGGGCGAGCTCGTCCGGATTCGCCGAATCGACGCTGACCTTGCAGCCGTCCGCGATCAGCGCCGCGATGGTCGCCTCGAGATGTGGGAACTCGGTGTCCGGCATGCAGCCGAGGTCGACGACGTCGGCGCCCTCGGCTCGGAGCGCGCGCGCCCGTTCCAAAATGCCGTCGACGTCGAGCGTGGTGGCGTCGACGATCTCGGCGAAGATCGCGCAGTCGTGGCGCGACAGGTCCGGCTCCACGCCCCCGCGGCCGAAGAAGGCCGGCAGGTCCGCGAGCTCCTCCGGCCCGCGCACAAAGGGCACGCCGAAGTGCCGGGACAGGCGTTCCAGATCGCCGCGGAAGCGGCCGGGCATCACCGCTCGGTCGACGTTCTCCGGCAGCGTGAGGCGGCGCTCGATGATCTCGGCGGTCATCAGCGCCGCGACCTTGACGCCGACGTTGACCACCTGCGGCTGCAGCGCCTCGCTCGCGAGCTGCTCCGCGAGCTTGACGAGGCGCGCTTCCGCGAGCGACCCGGTGACGAGCGCGACCTTCTCGCCGCTCATGCCACGACCCGTGCGGGGCGGAGCGCGGCTGCGAGGTTGGCCAACTCGACGCAGACGATCTCGCCGGAGAAGCGCGCGGCGAGCGTGGGAAAGTAGGGGTCGACGAGCCCGGCCTCGGCCCAGCCGCGGGGGCCAGCCTCGGCGGGCGCCGGCGCCGACTTCACCAGCACCAGACGTTCGGCGCCGAGCGTTACCGCCAGCCACAGCGCGAGGCTGTCGGAGGTCACCTCCCAGCTTGCGGGCACGTCGGCCGCGAGCGCCATCCGCGCGGGCGCCCACAGGCCGCCCTGTCCGTCCCGCACCGCTGCCGCCACCTCGTCGGCTTCGCGGCGGAGGGGAAGGGCCGGGCGGAGGCTCGCGAGCGCGAGCGCGGTCTGCTCCATGGCGAGGATCGCCATCCCATGGGCGGCGCGGTCGTCGAAGCCGACCTCCGACTGGGCGCGGCGCACCGCGTCCGCGAACGGCCCGCCGCCGGGGACGACGAAGGCGCGCGCCGCGGCGCAGGCGTCGAGCGCCGCGCGCAGCATCGGGGCGCCCAGCAGGCTGCCGCCGAGCTTCACGATCGGGAAGGGCGCGGAGGCGCGCTCAAGCATGAAAGTCTCGGCTCCTCGGGAGGCGCGGGATGGCTCGACGCTCTCCTACCCCCGCGCGCCGCGCATTCCAAGGAGCGGACCGCGCGGCGCCTTCGCGAGGCGGGATCCTCGACCCCGAGCCCATACCAAAGACTGCGACATTTCGGCCTTCCAACGGCGGTTGCCCTGCCACATGTAACGCTTCTAATTCCAATCGGCGGCGCGCGCCGCCGTCACGACAAACAATCGGAGGACGCCCACCCATGATCCGCCATGTGACTCTTGCCGCCGCGGCCATCGCTCTTTCCACGCTCGCCACCGGCGCTTTCGCGCAGGACGCGACCAAGGGCGAAGCCGTGTTCAAGCGGTGCGGCTCCTGTCACGCGGTCGGCGAAGGCGCCGCCGACAAGGCTGGCCCGGAGCTGAACGGCATCGTCGGCCGCAAGATCGCCTCCACCGGCTTCGCCTACGACGACGCGCTGAAGACCTTCGGCGAAGGCAAGACCTGGGACGAGGCCACGCTCGACAAGTGGCTGGAGAACCCCAAGGCGCTCGTCCCCGGCAACAAGATGGCCTTCGCAGGCCTCAAGAAGGAAGACGACCGCAAGAACGTGATCGCCTACCTCGCCCAGTTCGACGAGACCGGCAAGAAGAAGTAATCGGAGGTTCGTGAAGGCCGGTCCCCGGTCGCGCTCCAACGAAAGCTCACGCCATGAACGACCGCCTCCCGTCGCGCACGGGGCCGTCGGCCGCTCGCGAAGCCGCCCGAATCCTTGGGCGGCTTTTTGCGTTCTGCGTCGGTCTAACGCTCGCCGTGGGCGGCCCCGCCGTCGCCGCGGAGCCGCTGCCGACCAAGGAGATCGCGCCGGGCGTGTTCGTCTACGAGGCGCCGATCCAGTTGATCGCGCCGTCGAACGAGGGCGCGATCGCCAACGTCGGCTTCGTGGTAGGGCGCGACGCGGTCGCCGTCATCGACACCGGCAACTCGCGGATCGCGGGCGAGCGGCTGCTCGCCGCGGTGCGCGCCCGGACCACGCTGCCGATCCGCTACGTCATCAACACGCACATGCACCCCGACCATGTGCTGGGCGACATCGCGTTCCGGGGGGAGGGCGCGACCGTGGTCGGCCACGCCAAGCTGGCGCGGGCGCTCCAGAGCCGGTCGCAGACCTATCTCGACGCCGGCAAACGGCTGCTCGGGGCGAGCTTCGACGGGACGGAGGTCGTCCTGCCCAGGACGTCGATTTCGGAGCAGACGACCCTGGATCTCGGCGGGCGCGTTCTGAAGCTTGAGCCCTGGCCGACCGCCCACACCGACAACGACCTCACCGTGCTAGACGAGCAGACCGGCACCTGGTTCCTCGGCGATCTCGTCTTCCTCGGCCATCTGCCGAGCATCGACGGTTCGCTCGAGGGCTGGGTCAAGGTGATGGGAACGCTCGCGAGCAGGCCCGCGGCGCGAATCGTGCCCGGCCACGGCCCGGCCTTCGCGTCCTGGCCCGAGGCGCTTGGCCCGCAGCGCCGCTACTTCGACCGCCTGCGCGCGGACGTCGAGACGCTGATGGCGGACGGCGCGACCCTCCGCCAGGCGTCGGAGAAGGCCGGCCTCGCAGAGCGCGACGCCTGGGCGTTGTTCGACGAATTCAACAGCCGCAACGCGATCGAAGCCTATCGCGAGCAGGAGTGGCGCTGACGCCGGGTCCCGAATCGGGACTCCTCAGTCCAGCCATGCACTTTCCCACGACTAAAGTATTAAATTTTAAATTTTGGTTGGAGCGGTCCAAGACTGCGGACTGCGGAAGCTTTAGGCCAATCCGACTGTGCCGGCCTTACTGCGTTGCATTATAATAAGTTCGCAGACGCAGCAAAATCATAATAATGCTCTTATATCTTAAAGTCCTGTTGCGTGCCCTGGGGAAGCGTTCTAGGGTCCCCGCAGTCTTCAGCTTCAACGCTAGATCCTCTAGGGGTGACGGCGGTTCGTAGGTCTAGTCCGGGGGTTACCCTCGAGGCGATAATGTCGAGGATAAATTCCCGACGGCCGTGACACGATGAGGAAGGCGCAAGTCCAATAATAAAGATTACGCTGCAGTAAAAACTGCGGCTGCCTAAGGACTGCGTTTAAGAGGGAGAATACGAATGCGCAATGTCGCGATCGCGGCGGGCCTGCTGGGCACCGTCGCTATGGCACTGCCGGCGCTGGCCAACGACAGCGTCTCAACGATCCTCAAGGATCCCAAGCAGTGGGGCATCCAGACCGGCGACTACGCCAACACCCGCTACTCCAAGCTCGATCAGATCACGGCGAAGAACGTCGATAAGCTCCAGGTCGCCTGGACCTTCTCGACCGGCGTGCTCCGTGCCACGAAGGCGGCCCGCTCGTGATCGGCGACATCATGTATGTCCACACGCCGTTCCCGAACAACGTGTTCGCGCTCGACCTGAACGACAACGGCCGCATCATCTGGAAGTACGAGCCGAAGCAGGATCCGAACGTCATCCCGGTGATGTGCTGCGACACGGTCAACCGTGGCCTGGCCTACGCGGACGGCAAGATCATTCTGCACCAGGCCGACACCACGGTCGTCGCGCTCGACGCCAAGTCGGGCAAGAAGGTGTGGTCGGTCGTCAACGGCGACCCGAAGAAGGGCGAGACCAACACCGCGACCGTTCTTCCGGTCAAGGACAAGGTCATCGTCGGTATTTCGGGCGGCGAGTTCGGCGTGCGCGGCTCGGTCACGGCCTACAACATTGCTGACGGCAAGCTCGCTTGGCGCGGCTACTCGATGGGTCCGGACACGGACATGCTCGTCGATCCGGAGAAGACCACCGAGCACGGCAAGCCTGTCGGCAAAGACAGCTCGCTGAAGACCTGGCAGGGCGACCAGTGGAAGATCGGCGGCGGCTCCACCTGGGGCTGGTACTCCTACGATCCGAAGCTGAACCTCGTGTACTACGGCTCGGGCAACCCCTCGACCTGGAACCCGAAGCAGCGCCCCGGCGACAACAAGTGGTCGATGACCGTGTTCGCTCGTGACGCCGACACCGGCGTGGCGAAGTGGGTCTACCAGATGACGCCCCACGACGAGTGGGACTTCGACGGCATCAACGAGATGATCCTCACGGATCAGAAGATCGACGGCAAGGAGCGCCCGCTCCTGACGCACTTCGACCGTAACGGCTTCGGCTACACGCTGGACCGCGCCACGGGCGAGCTGCTCGTCGCCGAGAAGTTCGATCCGGTGGTGAACTGGGCGACCAAGGTCGACATGGACAAGTCGTCCAAGACCTACGGCCGGCCGCTCGTCGTCGCCAAGTACTCGACCGAGCAGAACGGCGAAGACGTGAACTCGCAGGGCATCTGCCCGGCGGCTCTCGGCACCAAGGACCAGCAGCCTGCGGCGTACTCGCCGGAGACCGAGCTGTTCTACGTCCCGACCAACCACGTCTGCATGGACTACGAGCCCTTCCAGGTCTCGTACACCGCCGGACAGCCCTACGTCGGCGCGACCCTCTCGATGTACGCTGCCCCGAACAGCCATGGCGGCATGGGCAACTTCATCGCCTGGGACGGCAAGAAGGGTAAGATCGTTTGGTCCAACAAGGAGCAGTTCTCCGTGTGGTCCGGCGCTCTCGCCACCGCTGGCGGCGTGGTGTTCTACGGCACGCTCGAAGGCTACCTGAAGGCCGTCGACGCCAAGTCGGGCAAGGAACTGTATAAGTTCAAGACCCCGTCCGGCATCATCGGCAACGTCATGACCTACGAGCACAAGGGCCAGCAGTACGTTGCAGTGCTCTCGGGCGTCGGCGGCTGGGCCGGCATCGGCCTCGCGGCTGGTCTGACCAACTCGACGGACGGCCTCGGCGCGGTCGGCGGTTACGCCGCTCTCGCCCAGTACACCGCCCTCGGCGGCCAGCTGACGGTGTTCAAGCTGCCGAACTCGTAATCTGACGGACGACTTCAGGTCGTACTAAAAATCGGGGGCCCGGCCATTGGTTGATCCAGTGGCCGGGCTCTTCCGTATTTGAAGCTGAACTTAAGAAAAACATAAAGACTGGCGCCGAATACGGCGCACAGCGGAAGGATGCGCCTCATGGAGTCTTTCGGTCGACGTCTCGTTTCGACGCCGTTTCTTAGCTCGATCTTCGGGGCCGTGGCCCTCGCGGCCGGCCTGAGCGGGCCCGCCGCGGCCCAGACCTCCGACCTCGTCAACCGCGCGACGCTCCGCGTCTGCGCCGATCCGGCGGACATGCCTCTGTCGAACGAGAAGGGCGAGGGCTTCGAGAACAAGCTGGCCGATCTGCTCGCGAAGGACCTCGGCGTGCCCGTGGACTACACGTGGTTCCCGCAGGCGACCGGCTTCTACCGCATGACGCTTGGCAGCAAGCGCTGCGACGTGGTCATGGGCTTCGTCGCGGCCGGCGATCCCGTGCTCAACACCAACCCCTATTTCAAGTCCGCCTGGGTGCTGATCTCCAAGAAGGGCGGCGCGCTCGACGGCGTCGACACGCTCACCGATCCCAAGGTCAAGGACACCCGCCTCGGTGTCATCGCGGGCACGGCGCCGGCCAGCCACATGGTGCGCGACGGGCTGATCGTCCGCGCCCGGCCCTATTCGCTGATGGTGGACCGGCGCTTCGACTCGCCCGCCGAGCAGATGCTGCGTGACATCGACGCCGGAGAGATCGACGGCGGGATCCTCTGGGGTCCGATCGGCGGCTATTTCGCGACGGTGAAGGGCGAGGGCAAGTACAACGTCGTGCCGCTGGTCAAGGAGCCGGGACAGCCCCCGATGACCTACCGTATCACGATGGGCATCCGGCCGAACGAGCTGAACTGGAAGCACCGGTTGAACGAGTTCATCGCCAAGAACCAGAACGAGATCAACAAGATCCTGCTCGACTATGGCGTGCCGCTGCTCGACGAGCAGGACAAGCCGATCACCGCGGCGCGGTGAGGCGCCGGCCGATGCGCGCCGCGCTCGGCGTCGCCGTTGTCGGCGCCGCCCTGTGGTGCCTCGGGGGTCTGGGGTGGCCGGCGTCCGCCGCGGCGGCCCCGGCGGAGGACGCGATCGCAGGGCCGACCCCGCCCGAGCCCTCGGACTATCGGATGGACGGCTACCGCAGCCCGACGCCCGCGACGCTGGCCGGCGCTCGCGTGCTCGACACCGCGACGGCGGAGGCGGCCTGGCGCGACAAGTCCATGATGCTGATCGACGTCATGCCCCGGCCGGAGAAGCCCGCCAACCTGCCCGCCGGCACGATCTGGCGCGACCACGCGCGCGACCACATCCCGGGCACGCCGTGGCTGGTGAACGTGGGCTACGGCAAGCTTCCGCCCGACATGGGCCGGTTCTTCGCGGACAGCCTGACGGCCCTCACCGGCGGCGACAAGGCGAAGCCCATCGCCTTCTACTGCCGGGCCGCCTGCTGGATGTCATGGAACGCCGCCAAGCGGGCGATGGAATGGGGCTATTCGCACGTCGGCTGGTACCCCGAAGGGACCGACGGCTGGGAGGCCGCGAAGCTGCCGCTGGCGCCCGCCACTCCCTACCGGCTTGAGACGCCCGGCGCCGCCGTTCCGCAGTAGAGCGGCCGCTTCCGTCACATCGGTGCGTGCTTCGCGACACACGCCACAAGACGGGCCCTCAGCATGAGCAGCGTGCTTGTCGACTGAAGCGAAACGTAGCTCATGCTAGAGCGGTTTCGCCTCTCGTTGACGCAGTCGAACCCCGCGTCATTCCGGGCGAAGTCTCGGGGCGACGGCGGGCGTGAAACACCGTCGAGTTCACCAGCTTGAGACCGCTCCAAGGAGCCGCCCATGAGGCGGCGTCTCGAAGCACGCACGACGTCAGGCCGGCGCGCGGAAGCTTTGCAGCGAGTCCGTCGGGAAATCGTAGAGTTTGCCGGTCTCCGTGAAACCCGGCAGGCAGAGCGTGACGATTTTGGGGGCGAGCTCCGCCGGCGCGCGCAGCGTCGCGGGGTCTTCGCTGGGCATGGCGCTCGCGCGCATTTTGGTGCGCAGCGGCCCGGGATTTACGAGCGTGACCTTCACGGGCGTGTTGGTGCGCGTCTCGGCGGCGTAGGACCGGGCCAGCGCCTCGACGCCGGCTTTGGTGACGGCGTAGGGGCCCCAGTAGGCGCGGTCCTTGTGGACGACGCCTGAGCTCAGGAACACGGCCCTCCCGGCGTCCGAGGCCCGCAGAAGCGGATCCAGCGAGCGGATCAGCCGCCAGTTCGCGGTCAGGTTCACCGCGACGATCTTGTCCCAGTCCTTCGGCTCGACATGACCGAGCGGCGTCAGGGGCCCAAGCTGCCCGGCGTTCGCCACCAGAGCGTCGAGCTTGCCAAAGCGCTGGTAGAGCGCACCGCCCAGCCGGTCGATGGCGTCGAAGTCGTCGATCGGGAAGGGGGCCAGCGTCGCTTGGCCGCCGACGGCCTTGATCGCGTCGTCCAGTTCCTCGAGGCCGCCCTGCGTGCGCGCCGTCGCAACCACATGGGCGCCGGCCTCGGCCAGCGCGAGCGCGGTCGCGTAGCCGATGCCGCGGGAGGCTCCGGTGACCACCGCAACGCGGCCAGCGAGGGGTTTGTCGGTCATGGGTTGTGGGTCCGATCGGAGCTGGCGTCCGGCCGCAAGGTCGCGTCCGGCGCTGAGGTCGGTCACTTACCGCAGGTCGCCGGCGAAAAGAACCCGTGTGATCGCGCGCGGCAGACGGTTCACTCGCGCCGTTATGGTCCGGCTTGACCGGACCATCCACTGCCGACGTGAAGCTCTACGTGCGAGGTGGGTCCTCCGGTCAAGCCGGAGGACGACAGGGAGCTGGGCGGTCCGCCTCAGCTCGCTTCGGCGATCAGCGACAGCTGGCGAGGATGCTCGCCGGTGCGGTCGGTCAGCGGGGTCGGGTAGTCGCCGGTGAAGCAATGGTCCGCGAACTGCGGGCGCAGGTCGTCGCGGCCCTCGTAGCCCATCGCCCGGTAAAGGCCCTCGACCGACAGGAAGGCGAGCGAGTCGGCGCCGATCAGCTCGCGCATCTGCTCGAGGCTGTGGGTCGCGGCCAGCAGCTTCTCGCGCTCCGGCGTGTCGATGCCGTAGTAGTCGGAGTAGAGGATCGGCGGGCAGGCGAGGCGGAAGTGCACCTCCTTGGCGCCGGCGTCGCGCATCATCTTGACGATCTTGCGCGAGGTGGTGCCGCGCACGAGGCTGTCGTCGACTAGCACGATGCGCTTGCCTTCGATCTGGCTGCGGTTCGCGCTGTGCTTCATGCGGACGCCGAGTTCGCGCACGCCCTGGGTCGGCTGGATGAAGGTGCGGCCGACGTAGTGGTTGCGGATGATGCCGAGCTCGAACGGCACGCCGCATTCGCGGCTGAAGCCGAGCGCTGAGGGCACGCCGGAGTCCGGAATTGGCACGATGACGTCGGCGTCCGGCGCCGATTCGCGCGCGAGCTCGGCGCCCATGCGCTTGCGCACCTCGTAGACAGACTGGCCCTGCACGACCGAATCCGGACGGGCGAAGTACACGAACTCGAAGATGCAGGGCTGCATCCGCTGCGGCGGGAAGGGGCGCAGCGACTGCACGCCCTCGTCGGTGATCACCACGACTTCGCCGTTCTCGACGTCGCGGATGTACTTCGCGCCGATGATGTCGAGCGCGCAGGTCTCCGACGTCAGGATGTAGCAGCCGTCAAGCTCGCCCAGGATCAGCGGGCGGATGCCGAGCGGGTCGCGCGCGCCGATCATCTTCTTGGTCGAAAGCGCGACCAGCGCGTAGGCGCCTTCGATCTCGCGCAGCGCGTTGACGAAGCGGTCCATGATCCGCGGCCGGCGGCTCTGCGCGATCAGGTGCAAGATCACCTCGGTGTCCGAGGTCGACTGGCAGATGGCGCCGGCCTTCACCAGCTCGCGGCGCAGCGTCAGCGCGTTCGTCAGGTTGCCGTTGTGGGCGACGGCGAGCCCGCCCGCGTCGAGCTCCGCGAACAGCGGCTGGACGTTCCGGAGAATGGTCTCGCCGGTCGTCGAGTAGCGGTTGTGGCCGATGGCGGCGCGGCCGGGGAGGCGGCGGATGACCTCGGCGTCGGAGAAGTGGTCGCCCACCAAGCCAAGGCGCTTCTCCGCGTGGAAGCGCTTGTTGTCGTAGGAGACGATGCCCGCGGCCTCCTGGCCCCGGTGCTGCAGCGCGTGCAGGCCGAGCGCCGTGAGGGCGGCGGCTTCGGGATGCCCGAAGACGCCGAAGACGCCGCATTCCTCATGGAGACGGTCGGACTCGAGGTCGAACCAGTCTTCCACGACGTTCGGCGCCTGCGAAGGCTCAGAAACGGTCATGACGTTCGTCTCCCTGAGGCGCGACTGTCGCCTCTCGCATCCGGCCGCGCGAGCCGCGCGCGAGCGTCACTGGCTCGGACGGCCGTTCCTGTCGAGCAGGTTCTGCAGTCCCTGCCGATCCTGAGTGCTCGGCCCTGCCGGGCCGTCGTCCGCCGGCGGCGCCGAGTCCGGCGTCGCAGGCGCGGCGGGATTCGCCGTGTCGCCGCCTTCGCCGTCGCGCCGCTTGAGTCTCTGCAAGATGGTGCTCTCGGGATCGTCCGGCAACAGCGCGAGAAGCTGGTCTCCCGCGCTCTGCAGGATGGGCTTCGACCCCGCGGTGCGGAACCACTCCGGCTGACCCTTCTCGGGCACCAGCCAGGTGAAGAACAGGAACGCGATCACCACCAGCAGCAGCCCGCGGGCCGCCCCGAAGACGAAGCCCAGCGTGCGGTCGAGCGGACCGATCCGGCTGTCGAGGATCGCGTCGGAGATTTTCATCGTGATGAAGGACACGACGAGCAGGGTGACGACGAAGATGCCGCCGGCGGCGACCACGTCGGCGATCTGCGGCGGGTTGAACTTGATGTGCTCGCGGGCGAGCGTCCGCGCCGGCTCGAAGAAGTAGATCGTGGCGGCGGTGGCCGCGACCCAGGAGGCGATCGCCAGCACTTCGCGGGTGGCGCCGCGCACCATGGCGAGACCCGCCGAGATCAGCATCACGGCGATCAGGACGACGTCGAGCAGGGTGATTGTCATCTACGCGATCGAGCCTGACTCGGGATCATGTGCGGGATACCACCTTCGGGCGGGGCGCGCGCTCTCTATACAGCGCGGACCTTGCCGCGTCACGCGCCTTTGATGCGACCTTGCTGCGCATCAGCCCGTGCGGCCAAGCGGGCCACGAGCGCGTCGAGCGCGGGAACGGCGATCGGCGAGACGCCCGCGTCGGTCGCGGCTTCGGCGGCGGCCGCCGGCAGGACGGCGCGGGTGAAGCCCAGGCGCGCCGCCTCCCTGAGCCGGGGTCCCGGGTGAGACACCGGCCGCACCGCGCCGGTAAGGCCGATCTCGCCGAAGAACACCGCGTCGACCGGCAGCGCCGTTCCCATCAGCGAGGACACGAGAGCGGCCGCGACGGCGAGGTCGGCGGCGGGCTCCTGCACACGCATGCCGCCCGCGACCGCGAGGTGCACGTCGTGGCTCCCGAGCCGGACGCCGCAGCGCGCCTCCAGCACCGCGAGCACCATGGCGAGGCGCGGCCCGTCCCAGCCGACGACCGCGCGCCGCGGCGTGCCGAGGCTCGTCGGCACCACCAAGGCCTGGATTTCGACGAGGATCGGGCGCGAGCCTTCGAGCCCCGCGAGCACCGCGGTGCCGGGCGCGTCGGGCTCCCGGTCGCCGAGAAACAGGGCCGAGGGGTTCGTCACCTCCTCCAGCCCGTCGCCGGTCATGGCGAAGACGCCGATCTCGTCCGTCGGGCCGAAGCGGTTCTTCTGGGCGCGAAGGATGCGGAAGTCGCGGCCGGAATCCCCCTCGAACGACAGCACCGCGTCGACCATGTGCTCGACGACGCGGGGGCCGGCGATCTGGCCGTCCTTGGTGACGTGGCCGACGAGGATGACGCAGGCGCCCGTGGTCTTGGCGTAGCGGATCATCGCCTGCGCCGCCGCGCGCACCTGGGTCACCGTGCCCGGCGCAGATTCGACCTGGCCGGTCCAGAGCGTCTGGATCGAATCGATGATGACGAGCTTCGGCGTCTCGCCGTTCTTCAACGTCGCGAGGATGTCCTCGACGTTGGTTTCGGCCGCGAGCGCGACCGGCGCCTCGTGCAGACCGAGCCTCTGGGCGCGCATCCGCACCTGCGCCGGCGCCTCTTCGCCGGAGACGTAGACGACGCGATGTCCGGCGTTCGCCAACGCCGCGCTCGCCTGGAGCAGGAGGGTGGACTTGCCGATGCCGGGTTCGCCGCCGAGCAGCAGCACCGAGCCATGCACGAAGCCGCCGCCGGTGACGCGGTCCAGTTCGCCAAGGCCCGACACGAGGCGCGGCGCCTCGTCGGTCGCCCCGGACAGGCCCTCGAGCACGACGATCCGCCCCTTGCCCAGCGCGCGCGCGGCGGTCGACGACCCGCCGCCGGGCAGCGGTGCGGCGGCGGCCTCCTCAACGATGGAGTTCCACGCGCCGCAGGCCTCGCACTTTCCCTGCCAGCGCGAAGACACCGCGCCGCAGGCCTGGCAGACGAAGGAGGGTTTTGGTCGGGCCATGAGGTCAGTCGAACTCTGCAAGCAGGGCGTCGAGGTCACGAGCGCGATGGGCGACCCGAAGAACGATCACCCCGTGGTCGTCGACGACGTAGACAATCACGTGGCCTTTTTCGATCAGCCGCCGGAGCGGCCGCCCAGCCGCATTGGACTGGGGCGAGCCGCGATCGGGAAAGGTCGAGAGGGAAACCGCAGCGGAGATTACGTCGTCAAGCAGGCGCCGCGCGTGGTCAGGATTGCGTTCGGCGTGGAAAACCTAGGCGTCATCGAGGTCCCGGCTCGCCTGACGCGAAAACCTGACGTTCATCTACGCGCGTGGACCCGAGTCATTGCCTCATGGCGGCGGTCGAGATTGGCGCGGACTTCCTGCTCGGTAAGGGCATGACCCGCCTCGACGTCCGCCAGAGCGTCCCCGAAGGACGCTTCCAGCGCCGCGCGACGGGCTCGCAGCTTCGCTTCATTGTCCTCGAGAAACCGCAGCCCCACGCGCACCACTTCACTGGCGTTGTTGTAGCGTCCGGAGGCGACGAGGCTAAGAACGAACGCCTCGAAGTGGTCGCCAAGCGCGTAGCTGGATGGCATGACTAACCCCTCATTATCACCTGTTGATAATATGCGTAGGCCCCGTCGCGTTCAATCTCGGAGCTCAGCCCACGAACCGCCGCTCGTGGCGCCGCCCGAGCCCAGTCAGCACCTCGTAGCCGATCGTTCCGCAGGCGCGGGCGAGGGCGTCGACGCCGATCGTGTCCCCGAGGATTTCGACCCACCCGCCGCGCGCGACGGTTTCCGGCGCGTCGGTGACGTCGATCGCTATGAGGTCCATCGAGATCCGCCCGACATAGGGGCAGGGCACGCCGCCGACGGCCGCCGCGGCGCCGGGCGCCCCGTCTTCCGAGCCGCCGGCGCGCAGGACGCCGTCGGCGTAGCCGACCGACAGGATTGCGAGCTTGGTGCGCCGCCGGAGGCGCTCGGCCCCGCCGTAGCCGACGACGGCGCCGGCGGGCGCCTCGCGCACCTGGGCCACACGGGCCTCGAGCCGCACCACGGGTCGAAGCGCGGCGGGACGGCCGGCGATGGGATTGGCACCGTAGAGCGCGACGCCGGGCCGCCTGAGATGAAAGCCAAGCCCTCCGCCGTCCGTCCGCCGCAGAAGCGTCCCGGCGGAGTTCGCGAGACTGGCCGGGAGGCCCGGCGCCTGCGCGCAGAGCTCGGCGAACAGGGCGCGCTGGCGCTCGGTCTCGGGCCGCAGCGGTTCGTCGGCGCAGGCGAGGTGGCTCATCAGCAGAGCCGGCGTGAAGGGCAGGCGGGGCACAAGGTCGCGCGCCTGGTCCGGGTCGAGGCCGAGCCGCGTCATCCCAGTGTCCACATGGACCGCGGCCTCGCCGCGCGCGCCGCTCGCCGCGCGGAAGGCGGCCCATTCCAGAATTTCGTCGACGCAGCCCAGCACGGGCCGTGCGTCGATCGCGGCGAAGGCGTCGGAAGCGCCGGGCGGCAGGCCGTTCAACACGTAGATCGTGGCGTTCGGGACGGCGTCGCGCACCACCTGCGCCTCGGACAGATGCGCGACGAAGAAGGTCTTGGCGCCCGCGCGCGCCAGCGCCGGCGCGGCCTTTGCGATGCCGAGTCCATAGGCGTCGGCTTTCACCACGGCGGCGCATTCCGAGGTGGGATCTAGCCGGGCGAGGAAGCTCCAGTTGGCGGCGAGCGCCCCGAGATCGATGGTCAGCCGGCCGCCGGCGAAGGAGTCGCTCATCACGCGTCGCCCGAACGGCTCACATCTGGTCCGGCAGATGATCGAGCTGGGCCAGGTTGCCGAAGCGCGTGAACTCCGCCTCGAACTGCAGCAGCACCGAGCCGGTCGGGCCATGGCGCTGCTTGCCGATGATGACCTCGGCCTTGCCGGCCACGTTCTCCATCTCCGACATCCACTGGTCGAACTCGGGCGTGCCTTCGCGAGGCTTCTTGTTCTTGACGTAGTACTCCTCGCGGAACACGAACAGCACCACGTCGGCGTCCTGTTCGATCGAGCCGGATTCACGCAGGTCGGACAGCTGCGGACGCTTGTCCTCGCGGCTCTCGACCTGGCGGGAGAGCTGGGACAGCGCGATGATCGGCACGTTCAGCTCCTTGGCGAGCGCCTTCATGCCGGTCGTGATCTCGGTCATCTCCTGCACCCGGTTCTCGCCCTTCTTGGCCGAGCCGGACAGCAGCTGGAGGTAGTCGACGACCATCAGATCGAGGCCCTTGGAGCGCTTGAGCCGGCGCGCGCGGGCCGCGAGCTGGGCGATCGACAGGCCGCCGGTCTCGTCGATGAACAGCGGCACGCGCTGCATCTCGGCCACCGCCTCGGTCAGCTTGAAGAAGTCGCTCTCCAGAATGTCGCCCCGGCGGATCTTGGAGGACGAGATGGAGGCCTGCTCCGCGATGATGCGGGTGGCGAGCTGTTCGGCCGACATTTCCAGCGAGAAGAAGCCGACGACGCCGCCGTTGATCGTCTTCATGCGTCCGTCGGGCTGCAACTCGCCCTGGTAGGCGCTCGCCACGTTGTAGGCGATGTTGGTGACGAGCGAGGTCTTGCCCATCGCCGGGCGTCCGGCGAGGATGATGAGGTCGGACGCCTGCAGGCCGCCCATCAGCCGGTCGAGGTCGGTCAGGCCCGTGGCGACGCCCGAGAGCCCGCCGTCGCGCTTGTAGGCGGCGGCGGCCATGTCGACGGCGGTCGCGAGCGCCTGGGCGAACGGCTGGAAGCCGCCGTCGTAGCGGCCGGTCTCCGCGAGGGCGAACAGTCTGCGCTCGGCCTGCTCGATCTGGTCGCGCGGGGTCGCGTCGACGCCGGCGTCGAAGGCCTCGTTGACCAGCTCCTCGCCGATGCCGATCAGCGAGCGGCGGATGGCGAGGTCGTAGATGGAGCGGCCGTAGTCCTCGGCGTTGATGACGGTCGTCGCTTCCGCCGCGAGCCGGGCGAGGTACTGCGGCGTCGTCATGCCGCCGAGGTCGAGGTCCTGCGGCAGGAAGGTCTTGATGGTGACGGGAGTCGCGGACTTGCCGGCGCGGACGAGGCTCGTGACGATCTCGTAGATGCGCTGGTGCAGGCCCTCGTGGAAATGGCCGGGCTCCAGGAAGTCGGACACGCGCCAGAAGGCGTCGTTGTTCACGAGCAGGGCGCCCAGCAGCGCCTGCTCCGCCTCGACGTTCGACGGCGCCTGCCGGTAGGCGGGCTCGGGATCCATCAGACGGCGGGCGAGAGAATCGGCTTGGGCCATGGCGGAGGTGTCTTCGGCTGCGGCTGGTTTAACGGACCTTAACACGACGAGAACGAAGCAGGATCGCAGCTGTCGGAAACCCGCCGTCGTGCCCGATTCACACAAGCGGGAATATTGAGGCGCCGGAGTCGGTTGACTCGGGCGCAACGCCTCGTCCCGGCCCTGAAACGGAAAACGCCCGGCGCTGAGGCCGGGCGTCCGCAGATGCGTTCGAAGCCGGAGAGCGCTCAGCGCGCCTCGTCTTCGTCGTCCCGCTCGCTGTCGTCCTCGTCGCGATTGCGGCGGCCGCGACGGTCGTCGTCGTCCTCGGAGAAGGTCTCGAACGCCGGACCTTCCTCGCGCACCGACAGATCCTCGCCGGCGACCTGGCGCTCGGCTTCGGCCTCGGAGCGGGCGACGTTGACCGAGACGGACACCTCGACCTCCGGATGCAGGCGCACCGGCACGGTGTGGATGCCGATCGTCTTGATCGGGGTGTGCAGCACGACCTGATTGCGCGCCACGCTGAAGCTCGCCTTGGTCAGCGCCTCGGCGACGTCGCGGGCCGACACCGACCCGTAGAGCTGGCCGGTCTCGCCGGCCTGGCGGACGAGCACGACCGTCGCGCCGTCGAGCTTCTCGCCGACCGTTTCGGCTTCCTGCTTGAGCTCGAGGTTGCGGGCCTCGAGCTGGGCGCGCTGGCCTTCGAACTTCTTGCGGTTGGCGTCGTTGGCGCGGAGCGCCTTGTGCGTCGGCAGCAGGAAGTTGCGGGCGTAGCCGTCCTTGACGCGGACTTCGTCGCCCATCTGGCCCAGACGGGCGATGCGCTCGAGCAGAATGACTTGCATGGTGGTCTCCTAAGACGTGTGAGGGGCTGGATCGGTCAGGGCAGGGGGGCGGTCGCCGTGGGCGGGGGCCCCGGCGGCGGGCCGAAGCGCTTGCGGACGCCGATCGTCTGCTCCGCCACGCCGAGCACGGCGAGGAAGACGCCGACCCAGGGCTGGATCAGCAGCAGCGCGTAGACGCCGAAGAGGATGAGGCCGCGCGTTGGCATGGCGCGGGTGGTGACGTGGACCACCGCGAGGCCGAGCAGGGCGAAAGCGACGAGGAAGGTCGCGGCGAAGAGCTCCGCGAGCAACCCGACGAGGCCGGGCAGAAGCGAGGCGGCCGAGGCCCCGAGAAAGGCGAGGTCCGCCGTCCGGGGATAGGTCATCGCCGAGATCTGCGGCCAAGGCCGCACGAGACGGCCCGACGCGCGGGTGATCCGCCCGGCGAGCCACAGGTTGAACACCGACGACACCGTCCAGAGCGCCGCCGCCATGATCGGGAGCGCCGCGGTCAGAAGGTTGATCAGCGCCTCGCGGTTTTCCGGCGCAGGAAGCGCGGGCGCTCCGGCGCGGTCGCGGAACAGCTCCTCGAACAGCGCCCGCAGCGCCGCGCGGTACTCCTCCAGCGAGGACGCGACCAGCGGGACCGACAAAGCGACCAGGGCGGCGCCGATCACGGCGCACCACAGCACGAGGCGGCCGATCGGATACCATTCGGTCGCGGCGCCGTCGGCGCCCGGTCGGGCGAGCAGGGAGAGATAGGCGAGCCACCAGGCGGGCAGCCCGACGCCCACGGCGTGGAACGCTGCGGCCGACGCGCCGGCCCCGAGAAACAGGGCGATCGCGGCGACGGCCGCGCCGATCAGACCGGCGTGGTGGCGCCAGCCGAGCCCGGCCAGGAGGATCGGAAGCGGCGCGACGTAGAACAGGAAGACCGCCAGCGGCGATCCCGACGCGGCCGACGCGTAGAGCAGGGCGGACGCGAGTCCGGCTCCGAGGCCTATCAGGAAAAGCGGCGCGTTGGTCATCGGTCGTCCTGCTGTCCCGCCCCGGCGTTCGGAGCGGTTAGGGCGAGGTCTCGGGCCTCGCCCAACGGCGCCGTCCGGAGACGCGCGCCTGGGGAAGTGTCGTCATTCCGGACGGCGGCGGAGCCGTCGAGCCGGAACTGTCAGAAAGAAGCTCATCCCGGATCGCCGCGTCGCGGCGTCCGGGACGACGTAAGGGCGGGCGGCTCAGCGCCGCCCGAACTCACTTGATGACGTAGGGCAGCAGGCCGAGGAAGCGCGCGCGCTTGATGGCGCGGGCGAGCTCACGCTGCTTCTTGGCGGAGACCGCCGTGATGCGCGAGGGCACGATCTTGCCGCGCTCGGAGATGTAGCGCTGCAGCAGACGGACGTCCTTGTGGTCGATCTTCGGCGCGCCGGCGCCGGAGAACGGGCAGGTCTTGCGACGGCGGAAGAACGGACGGCGCTGCTGGCCGCCAGCCGACGGAACGGTGGTCGCCATCACTCGGCCCCTTCGCTGCGCGGAGCGCGCTCTTCACGATCGCGACGGAACCCGCCGCCGCCCGGACGCTCGCCGCCGCCTTCACGGTCACGGCGGAAGCCGCCGCCGCGCTCGCCGTCACGGCCGCCGCCGCGGGGGCGGTCGTCGCGGTCGTCGCGGTCGCGGCGCTGCAGCATGGCCGACGGGCCTTCCTCGAGCTCTTCGACCTTGAGGGTCAGAATGCGGAGGATGTCTTCGCTGATGCCCTGCTGACGCTCGAGCTCGGCCACCGCCGCGGCGGGCGCGTCGATGTTGAGCAGCGTGTAGTGGGCCTTGCGGTTCTTCTTGATGCGGTAGGCGAGCGGCTTCACGCCCCAGTACTCGGTCTTCTTGACCTGACCGCCGAGCCCTTCGAGCACGGCCTTGTACTGTTCGATGAGAGCCTCGACCTGCTGCGACGTCACGTCCTGGCGCGCCAGGAAAACGTGTTCGTAAAGCGGCATGAGGGTACGAACCTTCTTCCAGTGAACGACTGCCGTCCGGCGCGAAGCCCTCCGAGCCCACGAAGGCCCGAACGAATTCTCGAAGGCGGAGACACGGGAGATCGGATCATGCGATCCTGGTCGGGCGGGTCCAAACGGCGGACACGTCCAAAACCTCTCCGTTCAGCCCCCAGCCGAACGACGCGAAGCGCGCCGTATAGGGGATTGGCCGTTTGGACGCAAGGATTAGCGGAACGCAGGTTTTGGTCGGCTCAACTGACTAGCCCCACGCGATATCGACGATCGGCTTGTCGGGCTGCTCGGGTGTTGCGAGCGCTCGAGGGCCCTAGTTGTTACGCTTAGCGAGGTCACTCTTGTAATTGGGGTTCGGAACGAAGTCTCCGACAATCACGCCGTCGTCTCCAACCTTCCACGCGCCAACTATCACCTCCGGAGGGACGGCGTCGTTCGGCCCGTAGTCGCCAGCAATTTTGTAGACCCAGCCCCCTGGATTCGATCGAGCCTCCGCAACGGCTGCGTCCTCAGGAACAGGGTGCTTTGTTCGCTTCCACCACATGTCCTTAATATGGCACACCCACCGTCTGGCCTCCACGCCCCTAAATCCTACTTCGAGCAGACGTACTACTCGGAGGCGCCGCCGATGTTAGGCGCGTCGGCTAGCCCTGCTCTTGAACATCCAAGCCCACGTTTCGGAGGATGATGGCGCACCCGCCGCCTTGACACTTCCGCCCAAGGCCTGCTTTGCACGCCGCGACCAAGAAAAACACGACAAGGATCGCGCCCGTGAGCATAGCCTTGATCTTCCCCGGGCAGGGTAGCCAACAGGTCGGCATGGGCCGGGCTCTGGCCGACAGCTTCGCGCCCGCGCGCGCGGTGTTCGAGGAGGTCGACGCGGCGTTGGGCCAGTCGCTCTCCGCCGTCATCTTCGAAGGGCCCGACGACGCGCTCATGCTGACGGCGAACGCGCAGCCCGCGCTGATGGCGGTGAGCCTCGCCGCGATGCGCGTGCTGGAAGCCGAGGCGGGCCTCGACGTGTCGCGCCACGCCGCCTTCGTGGCTGGCCATTCGCTCGGCGAGTACTCCGCGCTCGCGGCCGCCGGCAGCCTGACGATTTCGGACGCGGCCCGGCTGCTCCGGACGCGCGGCGACGCGATGCAGAAGGCGGTTCCCGTCGGCGCCGGCGCCATGGCGGCGCTCCTCGGCCTCGACCTCGAGACGGCGCGCGCGGTGGCGTCCGAGGCCGCAGAGGGCGAGGTCTGCCAGGCCGCGAACGACAACGCGCCGGGACAGGTCGTCGTCTCCGGCGCGAAGGCCGCGGTCGAGCGCGCCATCGCCATCGCCAAGACGCGCGGAGCCAAGCGCGCGGTTCTGCTGCCCGTCTCGGCGCCGTTCCATTGCGCCCTGATGCAGCCGGCCGCCGACGTCATGGCCGAAGCGCTGGCGGGCGTGAAGATCGCCGCGCCCAAGGCGCCGCTGGTCGCGAACGTCACTGCAAGCCCGCTGAACGACCCGGAAGACATCCGCAAGCGCCTGATCGAGCAGGTCACCGGCGCCGTTCGTTGGCGCGAGTCGGTCGGCTTCATGGCCAACGCCGGCGTCACCCGTTTCATCGAGATCGGCGCCGGCAAGGTTCTGGCCGGTCTCGTCAAGCGCAACGCGGAGGGCGCGACCGGCGAATCCGTCGGCGCCCCCGACGACGTCGCGCGTCTCAAGAGCGACGGCGCGTTCGGGTGATTTTGGCCCGTCCGCCGGTCGGTAGAGGATAAAGCTCATGTTCGATCTCACCGGGCGCACGGCGCTCGTCACGGGCGCGACCGGCGGCATCGGCGGCGCCATCGCCAAGGCGCTGCACGCCCAAGGCGCGGCCGTCGCGCTGTCGGGCACGCGCCGCGAGGCGCTGGAGGCCCTGGCCGCCGAGCTCGGCGAGCGCGCCCACGTGCTGCCCGCCGACCTGAAGGACGGCGCCGCCGTGGACGCGCTTCCCGGCCAGGCCGAGGCCGCGCTCGGCGGTCTCGACGTGGTCGTCCACAACGCGGGCATCACGCGCGACAACCTGTTTCTTCGGATGAAGGACGACGAGTGGGCGGACGTGATCGCGGTGAACCTCACCGCAGGCTTCCGGCTCTACCGCGCGGCCGTCAAAGGCATGATGAAGCGCCGCCGCGGCCGGCTGATCGGCATCACCTCGGTGGTCGGCGTCACCGGCAATCCGGGGCAGGGCAACTACGCCGCCTCGAAGGCCGGCCTGATCGGCATGACCAAGTCGCTGGCGGCCGAGGTCGCGAGCCGCGGCATCACCGTGAACTGCATCGCGCCGGGCTTCATCGAGAGCCCGATGACCGACGCGCTGAACGAGAAGCAGAAGGAGGCCTCGCTCGCCCACATCCCGCTCGGCCGTTTCGGCCAGGGCGCGGAGATCGCGGCCGCCGCGGTCTATCTCGCCAGCGACGAAGCCTCTTACGTCACCGGCCACACGCTGCAGGTCAACGGCGGCATCGCGATGATCTGACCTGTCCTTCTTGGGACGACCGCCGCCCCGCGACTGGCGTGCGGCCATGCGACATGATACCAGACGCCGGTCCTTTGTGGGGGCGTCTGGAACGACACGGAACTGCGGGATCCCCAACACCGTTCGAGCCACGACGAAAAGGGATTGCCGGAACCGCCTTCCGCCTTCAAAAAGCCCTCTCGGAAGATTCGCGCCTCAAGACGAGATCGTCGGGCGCAATGTTCCGGCGAGACGATCTTCCGAACGAGAACCATCGAAGGATTACGTAGATGAGCGACATTGCCGAACGCGTGAAGAAGATCGTGATCGAGCATCTCGGCGTCGACGCCGACAAGGTCACCGAGAACGCGAGCTTCATCGACGACCTCGGCGCTGACAGCCTCGACACCGTCGAGCTGGTGATGGCGTTCGAGGAAGAGTTCGGCTGCGAGATCCCGGACGACGCCGCCGAGACCATCCTGACGGTCGGCGACGCTACCAAGTTCCTTGAGAAGAACGCCGCGCAGGCTTGATCCTGCGTGATGATCGGCGACCGGCGGGTGGCATGGTGAACGGAAAGCAGTTCCTGTGAGCGACGGCATGAGGCGCGTCGTCGTCACGGGCATGGGCCTTGTGACGCCGCTCGGGTCGGGCGTCGAAACGGTCTGGAAGCGTCTTCTGGCGGGCGAAAGCGGCGTCCGGAAGATCGACCAGTTCCAGGTCGACGACCTGCCTGCGCGGATCGCCGGCATCATCCCGCGGGGCGACGGATCCGACGGCACGTTCAACGCCGACGACTGGATGGAGCCGAAAGAGCAGCGGAAGGTCGACGACTTCATCGTCTTCGCCGTCGCCGCCGCCGATCAGGCCCTCGCCGACAGCGGCTGGAAGCCCGAGACGGACGATGAGCGCTATGCGACCGGCGTTCTGATCGGCTCCGGCATCGGCGGCCTCCAGGGCATCGAGGAGGCGTCCCACGTCCTTCGCGACAAGGGCCCGCGCCGCCTGTCGCCGTTCTTCATTCCCGGCCGCCTGATCAACCTGGCTTCCGGCCATGTTTCGATCAAGCACGGCCTCAAGGGTCCGAACCACGCGGTGGTCACGGCCTGCTCGACCGGCGCGCACGCCATCGGCGACGCCGCCCGGCTCATCGCCCTGGGCGACGCGGACGTGATGGTGGCGGGCGGCACGGAGTCGCCGGTCTGCCGCCTCGCGGTCGCCGGCTTCTCGGCGTGCCGCGCGCTCTCGACCTCGTTCAACGACGAGCCGGAGCGCGGCTCCCGGCCCTATGACCGGGCCCGCGACGGCTTCGTCATGGGCGAAGGCGCAGGCGTGGTCGTGCTCGAGGAGTTCGAGCACGCCAAGGCGCGCGGGGCCAAGATCTACGGCGAAGTGATCGGCTACGGCCTGTCGGGCGACGCCTATCACATCACCTCGCCGTCGCTCGACGGCGACGGCGCCTATCGCTGCATGACGGCGGCCCTGAAGCGCGCCGGGGTCTCGCCGGGCGAGATCGACTACATCAACGCCCACGGCACCTCGACGCCGCTCGGCGACGAGATCGAGCTCGGCGCCGTCACCCGGCTCGTGGGCAACGCCGCGTCCGAGATGACGATGTCCTCCACCAAATCCGCGATCGGGCATCTGCTCGGCGCCGCGGGCTCGGTCGAGGCGATCTTCTCGCTGCTGGCGATCCGCGACCAGATCGCGCCGCCGACCCTCAACCTGGACGATCCTTCGGTGGAAACCGCGATCGATCTCGTTCCGAAGACGGCGAAGCCGTTGCCGATCGAGGTGGCGCTCTCGAACTCGTTCGGGTTCGGCGGCACCAACGCGTCGCTGGTCTTCCGCCGCCATCACGCCTGAGCGACGGGCGAGATTCGCCACATTCGCGCCTAGAGTGGCGTTGAACGGACGACCCACGGCGGCGCGCAAGCCGCCCGCAAGGCCTGGAGGGCCGCGTTGACGGACGAGGGCACGGCTCCCGAAAACAAGCGTCCCGTTCCGGTTACGCCCGTGACCCCGACGTCGCAGCCCAAGCCGGCGGCGCCGACCGTCGCGGGGCAGGCCGAGGCGACGTCTGGGGACCGTCGGGTGGCGTCCAAGGGACCCGAGACCCCGCCGCCTCCGCCGCCTGCGAAGAAGCGCGCGCGCAGGCGGCACGGCGCCGTCGTCGGCTATCTCAGCGGCGTATTCACCTTCCTCAGCCTCGTCGCGCTCGCGGCCGGCGGCGCGTTCTACTACGGCAAGGTGACCTTCGATCAGCCGGGACCGCTGACGCAGGAAACCTCGATCCTGATTCCGCGCAACCAGGGCGTCTCCGACATCTCGGACCAGCTCGCGCGCGCCGGCGTGATCGACCACCCCAAGGTGTTCGAGATCGGCGTCCGACTCTACCGCAACAACGACAAGCTACGCTATGGCGAGTACGGCTTTCCCGCCGGCGTCTCCATGCGCGAGGCGATGGAGATCCTCGTTTCGGGCAAGGCGATCGAACACGCGCTGACGATCCCGGAAGGCCTCACGAGCCTGCAGATCGTCGAACGCCTGCGCGAGGCGCCCCTGCTGACCGGCGACGTCCGCGAGGTGCCCCCGGAGGGGTCGCTGCTGCCGGAGACCTACCGCTACACGCGCGGCATGTCCCGGGCGCAGCTCGTCTCCCGCATGCAGCAGGAGCAGAAGGAGCTGCTGGAGCGCGTGTGGCGCGAGCGCGACCCCGCCGTGCCCGTCAAGACGCCGGCCGACCTCGTCACGCTCGCCTCCCTGGTCGAGCGCGAGACCGGCGTCGCCGAGGAGCGGGCGCGGGTCGCGGCGGTGTTCGTCAACCGGCTGAACAAGGGCATGCGCCTCCAGTCCGATCCCACGATCGTCTATGGGCTGGTCGGCGGGCGGGCCACGCTCGGGCGCAGCCTCACGCGCACCGACATCCAGTCGCGGACGCCGTACAACACCTACGTGATCAAGGGCCTGCCCGCAGGTCCGATCGCGAACCCCGGACGCCAGGCGCTCGAGGCCGCGGCGCAGCCGGCCAAGACCGGCGAGCTCTACTTCGTCGCCGACGGCACCGGCGGACACGCCTTCGGCCGGACGCTGGTCGAGCACAACCGCAACGTCCAGAAATGGCGCCAGATCGAGCGCACGCGCGGCGCGCCCGCCGACCGCGTGGCGCCGGACGACGCGGCCCCGGAGCCGGACGACGCCGCGGCCGA
>Ga0256876_1000019_pt1 | contig 26287 bp, 14 predicted proteins | sample MC6MC0419MT_FD_186340 | JGI IMG/M metagenome (GOLD analysis project Ga0256876, IMG submission 186340) | Metatranscriptome of enriched soil aggregate microbial communities from Iowa State University, Ames, United States - MC6-MC0419-MT... | ecosystem: Environmental > Terrestrial > Soil >...
CGCGGCTCGCGGCGCGACCGCCGCGATCGCGGACGGAGAAGGGCGCGGGCAGGTCGACGTCGGTCTCGGGGTTCCAGACCTCCACGTCGATGCCGTTGAGGATCCCGACGACGTCCGCCGCGCGGTCGCTCAGCAGTCCTTCGAGCCCGACGCCGCCGTCGGGCTCGAGGATTTCGGCCGCGTAGGTCGGCGAGACCGTCGTGATGCGGTCCGCGAACTTCAGCGCGGCCTTGAGGAAGCCGATCCCGCCATAATACTCCACGCCGTGGATCGTCATGGCGTGGTCGGGCAGGCCGAGGGCGCCGAGCAGCGTCGGCGGGAACCAGCCCTGGAAGGCGATGTTGTGGATAGTCGCCACCGTCTTCGGCCGCGGCCCGGCGCCATAGGCGAGATAGGCCGGCGCGAGGCCCGCCTGCCAGTCGTGCAGATGCACGACGTCAGGCGCCGGCAGGCCCGCCGCGCCGCGCCCGATCTCCGCCGCGACCTTGCTGAGGCCCGCGAACCGGAACGCGTTGTCGGGCCAGTCCCGGCCGTCCGGTCCGACGTAGGGGTTGCCCGGACGGGCGTAGAGGTGCGGCGCGTCGATCGCGATGACGTCGAGCCCCTTCGCTTCGCCGGCGATCAGGGTCGCAGGACCGCCGAAGAGATCGTCGAAGCGGAAGAACGATTCGCCGTTGTCGAGCGCCGCCATCACGGCGGGATAGCCCGGCAGCAGCGTGCGCACGGCGACGCCCCGCCGCGCGAGCGCCGCGGGCAGCGCGCCCACGACGTCGGCGAGACCACCGGTCTTGATCAGCGGAAAGGCTTCCGACGCGACGGCGAGAACGGCGGTCATCTAGGCTCACGAAGCGGTTTAGGGGAAGGACACGAAGGCGGCTTTGACCCTAGCGCGTTTGCGCCCGCGTGCGGCGCCGTCTCCGCCGCTGCGCTCCCGTCTCCACGCGGGCGGCCACGCGCGATGCGCTACGTCTACAGCCGGTCGATCATCGACTGCGTGATCAAGCACACGCCCTTGCTCGTGCGGCGGAAGCGCTGGGCGTCGGCCTCGGGGTCTTCGCCCACCACCAGCTTCTCCGGGATCTTCACGCCGCGGTCGATAACGACGTTCTTCAGGCGCGCATGCCGTCCGATGTCGACGTAAGGCAGCACCACGGCCCGCTCGACTTCGGAGAAGGAGTTGGCGCGCACGCCGGTGAACAGGAGCGACTCCCGCACCCCGGCGCCCGAGACGATGCAGCCGCCCGACACCAGCGAAGAGACCGCGCGGCCGCGGCGCTCCTCGGTGTCGTGAATGAATTTCGCCGGCGGCGTGATCTCGGAGAAGGTCCAGATCGGCCAGTCGTGGTCGTAGAGGTCGAGCGCGGGCACGAAGTCGGTGAGGTCGATGTTCGCTTCGAAATAGGCGTCCACCGTGCCGACGTCGCGCCAGTAGGGCTCCTCTTCCGTGGCGGAGCGCACGCAGGAGCGCGAGAAGTGGTGGGCGACGGCTTTGCCGCCCTTCACGATCTGCGGGATGATGTCCTTGCCGAAGTCGTGGCTGGAGTTTGGGTCCGCGGCGTCCTTGCGCAGCAGGTCGAACAGGAAGGGCGTGTCGAAGACGTAGATGCCCATGCTGGCGAGGGAGACGTCCGGCTTGCCGGGCATCGCCGGCGGGTCCTTCGGCTTCTCCAGGAAGTCAACGATCCGGTCGCTCGCGTCGACGTGCATCACGCCGAAGCCGGAGGCCTCCGCGCGCGCCACCTCGAGGCAACCCACAGTGACGTCGGCGCCGCTTTCCACATGCTGGGCGAGCATGAGCTCGTAGTCCATCTTGTAGATGTGGTCGCCCGCCAGGATCACCATGTGCCGCGGGGCGTAGTCTTCGATGATGTCGATGTTCTGGTAGACGGCGTCCGCCGTGCCGAGATACCAGGCCTCTTCCGACACGCGCTGACTTGCCGGCAGCACGTCGAAGCTTTCGTTGCGCTCGGTGCGGAAGAAGTTCCAACCGCGCTGCAGATGGCGGATCAGGCTGTGCGCCTTGTACTGGGTCGCGACGCCGATGCGGCGGATGCCGGAGTTCAGCGCGTTCGACAGCGCGAAGTCGATGATGCGGGTCTTGCCGCCGAAGTAGACCGCGGGCTTGGCCCTCCGGTCGGTGAGCTCCATCAGCCGGGACCCCCGCCCGCCGGCGAGGACATAGGCCATGGCTCCGCGAGCGTAGGGCGGGCCGAGCGGCGATTTGGGCGGCATGGCGGGCGTGTCTCCGGGTATGTCGTTGCGTCGGCCGTCCTCGCCGCGCCGGGGCGGCGCGACGGGCGGCCGTTCAAAAGCGGGATGTCCGAACGCGCGTCAGCCGAGCGACGGGCGCACGTTCCAGATGTCCTCGGCGTATTCACCTATCGTCCGGTCGGACGAGAACCAGCCCACCTGGGCCGTGTTCGCGATGCTGGACCGCATCCAGGCGTCGCGGTCGCGCCAGAGCTTGTAGACCTTGCGCTGCGCGGCGAAGTAGGCGTCGAAGTCCGCGGTGACCAGGAAGGTGTCGTGCTCCAGCAGGCCGTCGATGAAGCCGCGGTAGCGCGCGGGGTCGCCGGGCGAGAACACGCCGTTGCGGATCGCGTCCAGCACCTCGCGCAGCACCGCGGAGTTCTCCACCGCCGCATGGGCGTCGTGGCCGCGCCGCTTGCGGGCCTCCACCTCCTGCGCGGTCAGGCCGAAGATGAAGATGTTGTCGTCGCCGACCCGCTCCTTGATCTCGACATTGGCGCCGTCGAGCGTGCCGATGGTGAGCGCGCCGTTGAGCGCGAGCTTCATGTTGCCGGTGCCGGAAGCCTCCATGCCCGCCGTCGAGATCTGCTCGGAGAGGTCGGCGGCCGGGATGATCGCCTCGGCGAGGCTGACGTTGTAGTTCGGCAGGAACGCCACCTTCAGCAGGCCGCGCACCGTCGGATCCTGGTTCACCACCCGCGCCACGTCGTTCGCGAGCTTGATGGTGAGCTTGGCCTGATGGTAGCTCGCCGCCGCCTTGCCCGCGAAGATCTTCACCCGCGGCATCCAGGCCCGCATCGGCTGGGCGCGCATCGCGTTGTAGATCGCGACCGTCTCCAGGATGTTGAGCAGCTGCCGCTTGTACTCGTGGATGCGCTTGATCTGGACGTCGAACAGGGCGTCCGGGTCGACATGGACGTCGAGCCGGTCGGAGATGATCTTGGCGAGCGCGACCTTGTTGGCGCGCTTCGACTCCGCGATCTTTTCCTGCAGCGCCGAGTCGCCCGCCATCGGCAGGAGCTTCATCAGCTCGTTCGGGTCGTCGAGCAGCCCCGGCCCGATGGCGTCGATCAGGATCGAGGTCAGCCCCGGGTTGGCCTGGCTGAGCCAGCGGCGGAAGGTGATGCCGTTGGTCTTGTTGACGATGCGCGTGGGGTGCAGCGCGTGCAGGTCGCGGAACACCGTCTGCTTCATGAGCTCGGTGTGCAGCGCCGAGACGCCGTTGATCTTGTGCGAGCCGACGAAGGCGAGTTGGCCCATGCGCACGCGCCGGCCATTGTTCTCGTCGATGAGGGAGATCGAGGCCAGCATCGCGTCGTCAGCGGCGCGCTTCTTCTTGGCGGCCTCGAGCTCCAGCGCGTTGATCAGGTAGATGATCTGCATGTGCCGCGGCAGCAGCCGGTCGATCAGCGGCACCGGCCAGCTCTCGAGAGCCTCCGGCAGCAGGGTGTGGTTGGTGTAGGAGAAGGTCGCGACGGTGATCTTCCACGCCTCGGCCCATTCGAAGCCGTGCAGATCGAGCAGGATCCGCATCAGCTCCGGCACCGCGATCGCGGGATGGGTGTCGTTCAGCTGGATGGCGACGCGATCGGGGAGCGAGCGCAGGTCGCCGTGCTCCTCCAGATGGCGGCGGATGAGGTCCTGCAGCGAGGCGGAGGCGAAGAAGAACTCCTGCCGCAGCCTGAGCTCCTGCCCGGCCGGCGTTTCATCGGAGGGGTAGAGCACCTTCGAGATCGACTCGACGCGGACCCGGTCGGCGAGCGCGCCGACATAGTCGCCGCGGTTGAAGGCGTCGAGCTTCAGCGGGTCGGCCGCGCGCGCCGACCACAGCCGCAGCGTGTTCACATGGCGGCCGCGCCAGCCGACCACGGGGATGTCGAAGGCGACCGCCTCGACGACCTCGCCCGGCCGCCAGACGTGGCGCACCGCGCCCTGCTCATAGACCTGCTCCACATAGCCGCCAAAGCCGATGGGGTAATCGATCTCCGGGTGGGCGAACTCCCAGGGGTTGCCGAAGGAGAGCCAGTCTTCCGGATACTCCTGCTGCCAGCCGTCGCGCATGCCCTGGCGGAACAGTCCGTGGTCGTAGCGGATGCCGTAGCCGAAGGCCGGCACGCCGATCGAGGCCATCGAATCCATGAAGCAGGCGGCGAGACGGCCGAGGCCGCCGTTGCCCAGCGCCGCGTCTGGCTCGGCGGTGCGGATCACGTCGAGGTCGACGCCCAGCCCCGCGAGCGCTTCGCGCGCGGCCTCGGTGAGGTTGAGGTTGTTCAGCGCGTCGAACAGCAGCCGCCCGATCAGGAACTCGAGCGAGAGGTAGTACACCCGCTTCTCGGGCCGCTTGTCCTTGGAGGCATGATCGACGACCCAGCGATCCACGATCCGGTCCCGCACGGCGTAGGCCGTCGCCACGAACCAGTCCCGCGGACTCGCGGTCTCGGGCGAGCGGCCGACCGAATAAGTCAGCTCCGCGAGAATCTCCTTGCGCAGCTTGGTGACGTCGACGCCGGCGTCGGGGGCGTCGCCCGGGGCGGCTTCACGCTTCGGCCGGGCGATCTCGGTCGTGGCCGGGCTGGCGACATCGTCCATGAACGGTCTCCCTCAGATGGCGCGCCGATGACGACGCTGGGAGCCGCAGTCAAACACGCACGCCGCGCGATGGCGATTGCTGCATCGCGAAGACAGCAAAAAAACTGAGCGTAACCGTCGCGTTAGGGCTCAGCCGCGCGCGAAGCGCAGCACGTTGCCGTCCTGGGCGTCCGCGGCGTCGCGGACGACGTCGTCCTGCGCGACGGCGTCTTCGAGCCTCGCGCGGAGATCGCGGACCGAGACCAGCAGATCCATGCCGAGCCCCAGCGGCGCGCACATCAAGGTCGTCGCATAGACGTCGAGCGCTTGAATCGCCAGGTCCGCCTCCTGGCGGGACATCGTGAACTTGACCGCATCCATCTTCGCTTCACCCCAATCAGCGACGTTCCGCAGGCCCTCGCATCCGAAGGCGCGCGAAACAAGGCTCGGCCCCCCCAGGCCGCCGGCGTCTTGCTGCGCCAGTTGATGACTGAAGCACGAAGCTGAGAGATTGAAATCGATCCCTAAGGCTAGCCTCCGGTTGAAGACGGCACGAGGAAAGCGACGGGAAGTCTAAAGAAATCAGAGAGTTCGAGCGACGATGAGCGGTTGACGCCGCGTCCCGACAATCGATCGATCATGTCGATCGTCGTGAGGTGTGACGGCAAGGCCACGCGCGTGCCTGCGACATCTTGCGCCGCGAGGCTGAGCTCGGCGCCGGAGCCGAGCCGCCGCGCCGTGCGACGCAGCGCGACCACCACCGCCGACTCGTCGCCCAGCCGTCGGGCGAAGGCGACCACGTCGGCGGCGAGGGGGCCGTCGACCTCCAGCGGCTCGTACGCCCCCTTCGAGAACAGGGCGGGGCGGCGCGCGCGTTCGCCGAGCACCGCGGCGATCAACGCCTGCTTGGTTGCGCCGTCCCGCCAATGGCCGGCCGCGGCCTCCGCCGTCTCCGCTTTGGCGAGCGCGGTTCCACGCGCGGCGTAGTCGACGGGCCGGCGGTTGTCCGGATCGACCAGCGTGAGGTCCCAGAACTCCGTGCCCTGGTAAGTGTCGGGCACGCCGGGCGTGGTCAGCTTGAGGAGGGTCTGGACGAGCCCGTTCGCCGCGCCCGCGGGGCCGATCCGGTCCGCAAAGGCTGCGATGTCGGACCGCAGCCCGGCGTCCGGACCCGTGAGAATCCCCATCAGCAGATCGCGCGCCGCCGTCTCGTAGGCCTCGTTCGGCGTCGTCCAGTCGGTCGCGAGCTTCGCCTCGCGCAGCGCCTTCTCCTGCCAGCCGGCGACGCGGTTCGCGAAGGCTCGGCAGCCCTCGGCGTCGCCGGGGTCCAGATCGTGCGGCCAGGCCCCGACGAGCGTCTGGTAGAGAATCTGCTCGTCCCCGGCCGAAGGCGCGGCCTCCGCGCGCAGGGGCGCGGCGGCCGCATGCCAGCGCGTCACGGCGGCGATCCACTCGTCCGGGAGCTCGCTCAGCACCGCGAGCCGCGCGCGCACGTCCTCGCCGCGCTTGTGGTCGTGCGTCGCGCCGGTGAGCATCGCGTTGGGGAAGGTGCGCGCGCGGGCGGCCGCCTTTGCGTGGAAGGTCGGAACGTCTATCGCGAAGGTCGCGACGTCGAAGCCGACGTCCGTGCGCGAGAGCAGTTTGCCATGGCGGTAGAAGGCCGTGTCCTCGACCGCTTTCGCAGCCACGGGCGCGGACAGTTGCTGGAAGCGGCGGATGGCCTTGTCGCGCAGGAGCGGCTGCTCTTCGACCGCCGGCTTGCCGCCCAGCCACCCGTCGAGAAGTTCGAGCACCGGCAGGTCCGCCGGCAGGATCGATTGCCGGGCCTTCTCCATGGCGCGCGCGAAGATCGGCTTGTCGGCCTCGGTCCGCCCCTCCGTGGCGTTGGCGTAGGTGCGGTAGGCCGGGAAATGCGCCAGCAGCTCCACGAGGCCGCGCCGGATCGCCGCGCGCGCGGTGTCGCGGTTGTCGAAGTCGAGCCGCGCCACGCGGTGCAGGGCGTCCGTCGCCTGATCGAGCTGGGACGAGAACGAGCGGTCCAGGATCTCCCGGCGTGCGATTTCCTCCTCGGCGTGGAAGTCCGCGGGTCGCCCGCTGATCTCGGCCCAGAAGGCGGAGAGCTTGTCCTCGCCGGTCGCGTCGTGGAGCAGCAGGCTGACCTCGTCCATGAAGTCGTAGCCGCTCGCCCCGTCCACGCCCCAGTCCTTGGGCAACTCCTCGCCCGGCCCGAGGATCTTCTCGACGACGAGATAGGCCTTCTGTTCCGCCAGCGCGCCGGGACGGCGGCCCTGAGCGGCGTCGAGGTGCTCGCGAAGCCGACGGGCGTAGCCGCCAGGGTCCATCAGCCCGTCGATGTGATCGACGCGGAAGCCGTCGATCAAGCCCTCGGCGTAGAGGTTCAGCAGCAGCTCGTGCGTGGCGTCGAACACCGCGGGGTCGGCGATGCGCAGGCCCGCAAGTTCGTTGACGTCGAAGAACCGCCGCCAGTTGATCTCGTCGCCCGCCACCATCCAGTGCGCGAGCCGCCAGTTCTGCTTCTCGAGCAGTGCATGGAAGCGCGCCAGGCCTTCCTCGGTCGAGGGGTCGTAGGCCTCGAGCCCGGCCGCCTCGATCTCGTAGCGGTCCTCGGGCCGGAGCGGGAACATGTGATCGGCGTAGCGCACCACCAGTCCGCCACGCTTGCCCTCGCGGGTGATCTGAAGGTCGCCGTTGCGGAGCGTCTCGCCATAGGTCGATCCGAGCGTCGGGAGCAAGATCTTGCCATGCAGCGCAGGGTCCGCCGGCTCCCAGTCGATGTCGAAGAAATGCGCGAAGCGGCTGCCGCGTCCGTAGGTCAGCACGTCGAGCCACCAGGCGTTGTCGTCCTTGCCGACCGCCATGTGGTTGGGAACGATGTCGACGATCAGGCCGAGGCCTTCGGCGCGCAGCGCGCCGACCAGCGCGCGCAGTCCGTCCTCGCCGCCGAGCTCGGGGTTGACCGTCGTCGGGTCGACCACGTCGTAGCCGTGCATCGAGCCCGCGCGGGCCGTGAGGATCGGCGAGGAGTAGAGATGGCTGATCCCAAGCTTGCGGAGATAGGGCGCGAGCGGGATGGCCTTTTCGAACGGAAAATCCTTGTGGAACTGCAGGCGCATCGTCGCGCGGGGCGGGGCGGCGGGCGTCTGCGGTTCGGTCACGTGTGGCGTCTCCGGTTGAGGCTGCGGAGCCGCCCGAGGGCGGCCTCGTCGTTCAGCAGGTCTGGGGCGGGCGCCGGCAGGCGTCGACGCCAATTGGGATGCTCGTCGAGCGTGCCGGGCAGGTTCGGCTGATCGGTGACGCCCAGCGCGTCCTCGAGCGGCAGCAGCACGAGCTTCGACGGCGTCTCGCTGAGGAAGCGCACGGCGGCGTCGACCGCGAGGGCGGGGCGTTCGGGCGCCGGAGGCTCACCGTCGGCCGCGCCGGCCTCCGTGAAGGCGCGCCAGAGATCGATCCGGTCCTGCGCCCGCGCCCCGAGGTCGTTTTCCGCCGTCTCCCCGGACTGCTCGCCGGCGATTTCGGCCCGCAGCGCGATGTCGGCGCCCGTCCACCAGCCCGCCATGGTCGGCAGGTCGTGGGTGGTCGTCATCGCGAGCGCGTCAGAGGGATAGTAGTACGGCGGGAAGAAGTGCGCGTCGTCCTTCTCGAACTGAAGCACGCGCATGCCGGCCACGCCGGCGTCGGCCAGCCGCTCGCGGAAGCCGTCCGGCACGGTGCCGAGGTCCTCGCCCACGACGACGGCGTTGTTGCGCAGCGACTCCAGCGCGATCAGCCGAAGCATGTCGTCGACGGGGTAGGAGAGATAGGCGCCTTCCGCGGCGCTCGCGCCCTCGGGCACCATCCAGAGCCGCGCGAGGCCCATCGCGTGGTCGATGCGGACGCCGCCCGCGTTCTTCATGCAAGCGCGCAGCGTCGCCAGGAACGGCGCGTAGGCGCGGGCCTTGAGCGCCATCGGCGAGAAGGTCGCGAGACCCCAGGCCTGACCATTCGGGTTGAACAGATCGGGCGGCGAGCCGACGGAGAGGCCGACCAGCACGTCCTCCTGCCGGCTCCAGGCGTGGCTGCCGCCGGCGTCCATGCCCACGGCGAGGTCCGAGATCAGGCCGATCGCCATCCCGGCGTCGCGCGCGAGCTTTTGCGCCGCGCCGAAAGAGCGGTCCGCGAGCCACTGCAGGAAGACATGGAAGCCGACCTCGTCGGCGTGCTCCGCGGCGAAGGCGGCGACCTCGGCGCTGTTCGGATCTCTCAGCGGCGCCGGCCAACTGCGCCAGCTCCACTGCCTGTGGTCGGCCCCGAAGCGGGCGCCGTGCAGCGTCTCGAACCGCGCATGCTCTTCCAGCAGCGCTCCTCCGTCCGCGCGGAAGGCCGCGAAATCGGCCGCGAGGCGGCCCGGCGAGGCCTCCTGCAGCTCGACGGCCCGGAAGCTGTCGTACAGCGTCCGTAGGCTGGAGAGCTTGGCGCGCGCGGAAGCGGGCCAGTCGATGAGGGCGGCGCGCTCCGCCCCGGCCCGCGCGTCCTCGGCGCCAGAGACGCTGATCGCCTCGCGCACGCGGTCCTCGCCGAACAGGAAGTCGGGATCGGCGTGCAGCGGGTTGAGGAACAGGCGGCTCGAGGGCGAGTAGGGCCCGAAATGGTGCGGGTCGGCCGAAAAGCCGGCGTGGAGCGGCGAGAGCGCCAAAGCGTCGGCGCCGGAGTGCGCGGCGGCCAGAGCGAGCGCGGCCACGCCTCCCATGTCGCCCACGCCGCCGTCGCCGGAACGCGTCAGGCCATAGACCTGGGCGGCGAGGCCCCACATGCGGCGGGCGCCCGCGATGTCGACGATGCTGACGCCGCGCCGCGGCGCGACGGCGACGGTGATCACGCGGTCGCCGACCTCAAGCCGGTGGTAGCCGGGCTCGAGGATCGGCCGCATCTGGGCGCGGCCGTCGTCGCCCACCCCGAGCGTCACGTCGAAGCTCTCGCCGTCCTCGCGGACAAGAAGGGCCTGGCTCATCGGTCGGGCGTCGACGGCGAAGGGCTCGCCGAGCCGCGCAGTCACGAAGTCGGACGGCGCGCGCGCATGGGCGTCGAGCGTCTCGGTGGAGGCGCGGACGTCGCCCTCTGATTCCGCCGGCAAGCCGATGGCGTTCAGCAGCCGCTGCAGCGTGTCGGGCCGCACCGTCTGGGCCTTGCCGGACTGGTCGGTCCATTTCACCGAAAAGCCCGCCCGTTCGGCGAGGTCGCGAACGTCGTCGTCAGCGCTCACGCGGCGGTCTCCAGCAGGGCTATGGTCGTAAACGCCGGCAGTTCGCCGGCGCGGGCGGAGTCCGATGCGCCGACCTCGGTCTCAAACAGCAGCGGCCCGGCCAGCCCAGCGATCTTCACCGCCTTGTCGTCGAGATTGAGCGCGAGCGTCAGCTTCGCGCCGTCGCCGAGCGTCCAGCGCGCGACGGCGGCCTTCGGGCCGACCGCCTCGGCCCCGTCGGAGCGCGCGCCGGGAATGCGCGGCGCGATCGCGGCGGCCCGCAGCGTCAGGAGCGTCTTGAACAGGGCGGAGCGCCCCTCGGCCAGCTCGGGGTGCGGCTGGGGGATCGAGTCCTTGAAGGTCTTCGGCGCGTTCGGGTCCGGCACCTCGGCGCCGGCGAAGGCGGCGAACTTCGCGAACTCCTTCCGGCGGCCTTCGCGCACCGCATCGGCCAGCTCGCCCTGGTGGTCGGTGAAGAACAGGAACGGGGTCTCGCTCGCGACTTCCTCCCCCATGAAGATCATGGGCACGTGCGGGATCAGCAGCAGCGCCGCCGTCGCCGCCTCGACGCCCTTCGCGGGCGCGAGCGTCGACAGCCGGTCGCCGAAGGCGCGGTTGCCGATCTGGTCATGGTTCTGGAGGAAGCTCACGAAGGACGTGGTGGCCAGGTGGCCGCTCGGGGTGCCACGCGGCTTGCCGTCGAGATGGGGCGACGGCTCGCCCTGATAGACGAAGCCTTCCGCCAGCGTGCGGGCGAGCTTGCCGGCGGTGTCCTCGGCGTAGTCCTCGTAGTAGCCCTCGCGCTCGCCCGTGAGCAGCACATGGATGACGTGGTGGAAGTCGTCGTTCCACTGCGCGTCGACGTCGCCGGCGAGGTGGCTTTGCTCGTTGTGCTCGTTTTCCAGCACGAGGTGGACGTGGCGTCCCGGCTCGACGGTCGCATGGACGGTCGCCGCCATCTCGTCGATCCAGTCGCTTTCGGAGATCGCGTGCACCGCGTCGAAGCGGAGGCCGTCGAACCGGTACTCCATCAGCCAGTACTGTGCGTTCTCGGTGAAGAACGCGCGCACCTCCGGCAGCCGGAAGTCGATCGCGCCGCCCCAGGGCGTGTGCAGGTCTTCGCGGAAGAAGGTCGGCGCGTAGGAGCCGATGTAGTTCCCGTCGGGCCCGAAGTGGTTGTAGACCACGTCGAGCATCATCATCAGGCCAAGTTCGTGCGCCCGATCGATGAGCGCCTTGAGGTCCTCGGGGGTCCCGAAGGCCTCGTCGGGAGCGTAGGGCAGCACGCCGTCGTAGCCCCAGTTGCGGGAGCCGGGAACGTCGTTGATCGGCATCAGCTGGACAGCGGTGATCCCGAGCTCCGCCAGCCGCGGCAGCGCCTCGGCCGCGCCCTTGAAGCCCCCGAAGGCGCCGACGTGCAGCTCGTAGATCACGGCCTCGTGCCACGGCCGGCCGGTCCAGTCGCCGGTGCGCCACGCATAAGCCCGCGGGTCGACGACCACGCTCCAACCGTGGATGTCGCCGTCCTGGAAGCGGGAGGCGGGGTCGGGCACGGTCAGGCCGTCGGGCAGCTGGAACCGGTAGCGCGCGCCGGCGGGAACCGGCAGGGTCGTCGTGAACCAGCCGTCGGCGGAGCGCTCCATCGCGACCGGCTCGTCGTCGCGGATCTCGAGCCGCACCTGCTGATGGGCGGGCGCCCAGAACCGGAACGTCGTCCCCGCCTCGCCGCAGGCCGCGCCGAAGGTCAGATCCAGGCCGAGGGCGTCGCTCACCGTTTGGTTCCGTTCGCGTGGCGCCCAGCGGGGCGCGTGGGGGCTGGACGCACCGCCATCACAAGGACGGCGCTGCGGGCGGCGACGATGACGACATCGGTCTCGAGCGTCCGCTCCGGCGCTTCCGGGGCGGCCGTGTCGACCAGCAAGGTCGTCGGCAGGGCCGGAGGCGGCAGCTTGAACGAGCGGTCGTCGGAGGTTGGATTGAGCATCAAGGTCAGGATGGGAACGGCGCCGTCCTCCCGACGGGCGGCGCGTCGGAGCGATAACGTCCGTTCGTCGGGGTTGTTCCAGGCGTCCGAGCTGATCGCGTCGCCGGCCTCGTCGAACCAGGCGATGTCGAGCACGCCTGGCGCTGGCTCTTCGCGGCCGTGGAGGAAGTGCTTGCACCGCAGAATCGAGTGCTCCGCCCGCAGGCGCGCAAGGCGCCCGACGAAGGCGGTAAGCGCCCGGCCTTCCTCGCCTTCGGCGAGCCGCCAGTCGACCCATGAGACGCCGTTATCCTGCGCGTAGGCGTTGTTGTTGCCGCCCTGCGTCCGGCCGAACTCGTCGCCGGCCAGGAGCATCGGAGTGCCATGGGCGAAGAAGACACCGGCGAGCAACGCCCGGACGACGCGCGCCCGTGTCTCGAGGATGTCAGGATCGTCGGTCGGCCCCTCGACGCCCCAGTTCGACGAGTAATTCTCGCCGTGCCCGTCGCGGTTGTCCTCGCCGTTGGCGTGATTGTGCTTCTGCACGTAGGCGACGGCGTCGGCGAGGGTGTAGCCGTCGTGGCTCGCGACGAAGTTCACCGAGGCCCAGGGCTTGCGCGAGCGGCGGTCGAACAGGTCGCTGGAGCCCGCGAGCCGCGCGGCGACTTCGGGGCGCTGGCCGGGGTCGCCGCGCCACAGCCGCCGCATGCTGTCGCGGTACTTGTCGTTCCATTCGCCGAAGCCCGGCGGGAAATGACCGAGCTGGTAGCCGCCGGGTCCGATGTCCCAGGGCTCCGAGATCAGTTTCACCCGCTGCAGCACTGGGTCCTGGCGGATCGCGTCGAAGAAGCCGGAGCCGGGATCGAAGCCGTGCTCCTCACGGCCCAGCGTGACGCCGAGGTCGAAGCGGAAGCCGTCGATGTGGTAGGCCTCGACCCAGTAGCGCAGGCTGTCCATGACCATCTGCAGCACCCGCGGGTGGCTGAGGTTCACGGTGTTGCCGGTGCCGGTGTCGTTGACGCAGAGCCGCCAGTCGTCGCGGACGTGACGGTAGTAGCTGGCGTTGTCGAGGCCCCGGAACGACAGCGTCGGCCCTTCCTCGCTGCCCTCGGCGGTGTGGTTATAGACGACGTCGAGGAAGACCTCGAGGCCGGCCGCGTGCAGGCGGCGGACCGCGACCTTGATCTCGTTCAGCGAACCGTCCGAGAGGTAGCGCTGCTCGGGCGCGAAGAAGGCCAGCGTGTTGTAGCCCCAGTAGTTGCGCAGGCCGAGCTCGATGAGCCTGCGGTCCTGCACGAAAGCGTGGATCGGCAGCAGCTCGACCGCGGTGATCCCGATCCTCTTGTAGTGCTCGATCATTTGAGGGCTCGCGAGCGCCGCGAAGGTCCCGCGCTCGTGCGGCCGGATGTCGTCGCGCTGCATCGTGAGGCCGCGCACATGGGCCTCGTAGATCACCGTCTCCTGCCATGGCGTGTTCGGCGGCCGGTCGTCGCCCCAGTTGAACGCGTCGTCGACCACGACCCCCTTCGGCATGCCCGGCGCGCTGTCACGCCGGTCGTAGGAGAGGTCGCCGCGCGGGCTGTGCAGGCGGTAGCCGTAGAGCGCGTCGGACCAGCGCACCTCTCCCGCGACCTGCTTGGCGTAGGGGTCGAGCAGCAGCTTGTTCGGATTGAAGCGGTGACCGTGCTGCGGCTCGTACACGCCGTGGGCGCGGAAGCCATAGAGCAGACCGGCGCGCGCCTCCGGCAGGTAGCCGTGGAACACCTCGTCCGTCTTCTCGGGCAACGGAATGCGGCCGATCTCCCGGCGTCCGGACGGGTCGAACAGGCAGAGGTCGATCTGGTCGGCGTTGGCGGAAAAGACCGCGAAGTTCACGCCGAGCCCGTCCCACGTCGCGCCGAGCGGGTAGGGCGAGCCGGGTTCGAGTGTCTGGCTCATCGGCGCTGCGCCGCTATGAGGCGCCCGCGGTCGCGGGTGAGAGGCGGGCCTGCATGGTGTCGAGCGTGAAGCAATGGTTCGTCCCGAAACGGCGTGGTCGGCGAGCGTCTATCGCCCCGGCGCGCAAGGCTTCCGGCATGCGCGCGACAAGGGCCGCGAGGCCGTCGGCGGAGTGTAACGGCCTTTGCGCAGTATCGCCGATCTAAACCCAGATCGCTCCCTTTGCGGGCATGATGCGGTCGCGGATGACGCGCGCTCCGGCTGCGACCAGCCAGGCGCCGTCCGCTCTCTACGCGTCGGAGAAAGTCGCGCCGTCGACCTCATAACGGACGCGAACGGGACCCTTTGCGCCCGCGCCAGGCGGCGGAAACCGGAGATGAGCTGGCTCGCACCGCGGTCAGCGGGGCGCCGTAACGCGTCGGCGCCACGCCGCCGTCATTCCGCGCGCAGGAAGACGACCCCGAGCGGCGGCAACGTCAGATCCAGCGCCTGGCGCTCTCCATGACTTTCGACGTCCGTCGTCGGAAGTCCGCCGCCGTTGCCGACGTTCGAGCCGCCATAGATGCCTGCGTCGGTGTTCATGATCTCGCTCCACGTTCCGCCTTTCGGAACGCCGATGCGATATCCGTGCCGCGGCACGGGCGTCAGGTTCGCCACCACGAGGATGGGCGCGTCGCCATCGTCGCCGACGCGCAGAAAGGCGAAGACCGAGTTCGCGTTGTCGTCGCCGACGACCCAGCGGAACCCCGCGGGATCGGCGTCGCGGCGGTGTAGCGCGGGATTGGCGCGGTACAGATGGTTGAGGTCGCGCATCAGCCGCTGGATCCCGGCGTGGTTCGGGTCGTCGAGCGCCGGCCAGTCGACCTGATCGTCGTGGTTCCATTCCCGCCATTGCGCGGTGTCAGCGCCCATGAACACCAGCTTCTTGCCGGGATGGCTCCACATCATGCCATAGAGCGCGCGCAGGTTCGCGAACTTCTGCCAGAGGTCGCCCGGCATCTTCTGGATCAGCGAGCCCTTGCCGTGCACCACCTCGTCGTGGCTGAGGGGCAGGACGAACTTTTCAGAGAACGCGTAGACCAGGCCGAAGGTGATCCCGTCGTGGTTGTGCTGACGGTAGATCGGATCCTGCTCCATGTAATGGAGCGTGTCGTGCATCCAGCCCATGTTCCACTTGTAGTGGAAGCCGAGGCCGCCTTCGGTCGTCGGCCGCGTGACGCCGGGCCAAGCGGTGGACTCCTCGGCGATCATGATCGCGCCCGGCGCGCGCTCGCGCACCACCGCGTTCAGGTGCTGGATGAACCCGACCGCCTCCAGGTTCTCGCGGCCGCCATACTGGTTCGGCACCCATTCGCCCGCCTTGCGGCTGTAGTCGCGGTAGAGCATCGAGGCGACGGCGTCGACGCGCAGGCCATCGACGTGAAAGGTCTCGAGCCAGTGCAGCGCGCTTGCGATCAGGAAGCCCTGAACCTCGCGCCGCCCGAAGTTGTAGATCGCGGTGTTCCAGTCGATGTGAAACCCCTCGCGCGGGTCGGCGTGCTCGTAGAGAGCGGTGCCGTCGAACCGACCGAGGCCGTGGGCGTCGGTGGGGAAATGGGCGGGAACCCAATCCAGCACCACGCCGACGCCTGCGGCGTGGGCCGCGTCGACGAAGCGCGCGAAATCTTCCGGCGCGCCGTACCGTGCGGTCGGCGCGAACAGGCCGAGCGGCTGATAGCCCCACGAGCCGCCGAAGGGGTGTTCGGTGATTGGCAGCAGCTCGATGTGGGTGAACCCCATGTCGACGGCGTAGGGGATCAGCTTTTCGGTCGCGAAGGCCCAATCGACCGCGCGGCCGTCCGCTTTCATCCAGGAGCCGAGGTGCGCCTCGTAGAACGACAGCGGCTGATCGGGCTCCTGCGCCTTCGCGCGGCGCTCGATCCAGTCGGCGTCGGTCCAGACGTAGGGCTCGGGCGAGGCCACCACGGAGCCGGTCGCGGGCGAGGTCTCGTAAGCGCGCGCGACCGGGTCCGCCTTGTCGGGCAGCCGGGCTCCGTCCGGTCCGTGGATCGCGAACTTGTACCGCTCGCCGGGACCGATGCGCGGCACGAACAGCTCCCAGACGCCGGCCGGCTGGCGCAGGCGCATGGGGTTGCGGCGCGAATCCCAGGCGTTGAAGTCGCCGATGACGGCGACTGAGCGCGCGTTCGGCGCCCAGACCGCGAAACGGACGCCGGCGACGCCGTCGACGGTCATGGCGTTGGCGCCGAGCGCCGACGCGAGCTGGAAGTGACGCGCCTCGGCGATCAGGTGCAGGTCAAGGTCGCCCAGCAGCAGGCCGAAGGAGTAGGGGTCTTCGACCTCTTGGACCGCGCCGGGCCAGGTGATCCGGAAGAGATGGGGATCGACGCCGCGCACGCGGCCTTCCCACACGCCGTCGCCGACGTCCGCGAGTTCGCCGACCGACGCGCCGCTCGCGCGATCGACGATCTCGACCTCGAGCGCGCCCGGCAGGATGGCGCGGACATAGGGCCCGTCGCCGTCGTCATGGCGGCCGAGCACCGCGAACGGATCGCCGTAGCGGCCTTGAGCGAGGGCGTCGCGCGCGCCCCGGTCGAGCGAGGTGGTGGTCGCCGTCATGCGGAGGCTCCGTCGTCAGGCGCCAGCCGGGCGGCGAGAGCGTGGAGGCCCCCCAGCGGCACGTCGATCCAGGCTGGCCGGTTGGCCGCCTCGTAGGCAATTTCGTAGGCCGCTTTCTCGATCAGGAACATGTCGAGCAGCGGCTCGGAGACGCCGCCGCCGGCCGCCTCGATGGTCGTGCGATAGGCGGCGAGGAAGCCCTCTCCGGCGTCCGCGCGGAAGCGCTCGATGAAGGCCTCGCGGCGCGGTCCGGCGACATGCGCCGAGGCCTGCTCGTTGCGGCCGACCATCGCCGCGGCGTAGTCGAACGAACGCAGCACGCCGGCCACGTCGCGGAGCGGGCTCGCCTTGCCCCGACGCTCTTCCAGCGGCCGCGCCGGCTCGCCTTCGAAGTCGATGAAGACGATGTCGTCGCCCGCGACCAGGATCTGGCCGAGGTGCAGGTCGCCGTGGATCCGGCTGACGGTCGAGCCGAGGCCGTCGTCGGCCAGCCGGCCGATCGCGGCGGCGAGGGCTTCCTTCCGCCGGACGACCGAATCCGCCCGCTTGCCGAGCGCCTCGGTCTCCCAGGTCGGCTTGGCTTGCAGAGCGTTGATCGCGCCGTCGAGCAGCGACAGCGCCCGCGCCTTCCAGCTCTCGACGTCTTTGGTGGCCGCAGCCTGGGGCGCGAAGTCCGGATCGTCGCTCGGGCGCGCCAGCGTCGCATGCAGCTCGCCAAGGCGCTTGCCGAGCGTCGCGGCGAAGGCGGTGAACTCCGCGAAGCGATGGTCGTCCGCCATTTCGCCGCCGCCCGTCGCCCCGAACTCGTCGAGCGCGCGGGTGAGGTGGTCGAGCGTCCAGGTCCAGGCGTCGCCCTGATTGCGGATGAACCCCTGGATGATCGCAAGCGTGGCGCGCTGGCCGTCCGCGTCGACCCGTACCATCTCGCCGAGGAAGGGCGCCGCGTTGGCGTAGCCCTGCTCGGTGAGGTAGCGGCCCATCTCGGCCTCCGGATGCCGCCCCGCCGCGATCTTGCGCAGCAGCTTGATCATCATGAGGTCGCCGGCGATCAGCGAGGAGTTCGACTGCTCGGCGGAGAGCCACAGGATCTCGGCGTCGTCCGGCAGCGTGGGGATCTCAACGCCGGCGGTTGGCTCGAACCGGATCTGTCCGCTCGCGCCGTCGATGACGCGTTCCTCGCGCAGGGCGTTCGCGATCGCAAAGGCGAAGCTCGGGATCGCGAAGGCGTCGGTCAGGAGATGCACGTCGCGGCCCTTGCGGACGCGGGCGAGGGCGAGGCGGCCGGGCAGCGCCGACAGCGTCTCATCTTCGGAGACGACCGCGAGCGGCAGCAGCCAGCGGGTCGGCTCGGAACCGCCGGTGACCTCGACCTCTACCAGGCCGATGTCCTGGCCGCGCGCCGACAGACGCGTCAGCGACTTGATGCGCGGCAGGATCTGCTTCTGGTCTTTCCCTGAGAACCAGCGGCGCTTGGAGAGGTAGGTCGGCAGCACCGCCGTCTCGAGCGTCTTGCGCGCCTCGGTCTGCATGGCGTCGTCGACGCCGGCGCGCAGCACCAGCGTCTCGTAGTCCGGCAGGGGCTCCGGGGCCGGGCTGTGCCACGCGGGCGCGGCCTGAGCGGTCGTCAGCACGAACGAGTAGAAGCCGTAAGGCGGCAGCGTGAGCAGGTAGGTCAGCTGGCCGATCGGCGGGAACACCGAGCCGGCCGTCAGCTCGACCGGCACCCGGCCTTCGAACTCCGACAGCTCCAGCTCGACCGCTTGGGGGCTGCGGCCCATGTTGGCGACGCACAGGATGGCCTCGCCGTCGTGCTCGCGCAGATAGGCCAGGATGCGGCGGTTCTGGGGGAACAGGAACCGGATCGTGCCGCGCCCGAACGCCGGATGCTGACGGCGCGTGGCCAGCATGCGCCGCGTCCAGTTCAGCAGCGAATGCGGGTCGCGAGCCTGCGCCTCGACGTTTACGGCGTAATAGCCGTAGAGCGGGTCCATCACCGGCGGCAGCACGAGCGACGCGGGGTCGGCGCGCGAGAAGCCGCCGTTCCGGTCGATCGACCACTGCATCGGCGTGCGCACGCCGTCACGGTCGCCGAGATGGATGTTGTCGCCCATGCCGATCTCGTCGCCGTAGTAGATCACGGGCGTGCCGGGCATCGACAGCAACAGCGCGTTCATCAGCTCGATCCGCCGACGGTCGCGCTCCATGAGAGGCGCGAGGCGCCGCCGGATGCCGAGGTTGATGCGGGCGCGCTTGTCGGAGGCGTAGGTGTTCCAGAGGTAGTCGCGCTCCTTGTCGGTCACCATCTCGAGCGTCAGCTCGTCGTGGTTCCGCAGGAAGATCGCCCACTGGCAGTTGTCAGGGATCGCCGGCGTCTGCCGCATGATGTCGGTGATCGGAAAGCGGTCCTCCCGCGCGATCGCCATGTACATCCGCGGCATCAGCGGGAAGTGGAACGCCATGTGGCATTCGTCGCCGTCGCCGAAATAGTCCTTGGTGTCCTCGGGCCACATGTTGGCCTCGGCGATCAGGAACCGGTCGGGATAGGTGCGGTCGAGCTCGGCCCTGATCTTCTTTAGGATGTCGTGGGTCTCGGGCAGGTTCTCGTTCGAGGTGCCGTCGCGCTCGATCAGGTAGGGCACGGCGTCGAGCCGCAGGCCGTCGATGCCGAGGTCGAGCCAGAACTTCATCACGCCGAACACGGCCTTCAGCACCGCCGGGTTCTCGAAGTTCAGGTCGGGCTGGTGACTGTAGAACCGGTGCCAAAAGTACTGGCCGGCGACCGGGTCCCAGGTCCAGTTCGAGCGCTCGGTGTCGAGAAAGATGATCCGTGTTCCGGAGTACAGCGTGTCGTCGTCCGACCAGACGTAGAAGTTGCGGTGCGCTGAGCCTTTCTTCGCGGCCCGCGCCCGCTGGAACCAGGGGTGCTGGTCCGAGGTGTGGTTGATGACGAGCTCGGAGATCACCTTGAGGCCGCGCCGGTGCGCTTCGGCGATGAAGCGCTTCACGTCGGCGAGCGTGCCGTAGTCCGGCGAGACGCCCTTGTACTCGGAGATGTCGTAGCCGTCGTCGAGCCGCGGGCTCGGGTAGAACGGCAGCAGCCAGATCACGCTGACGCCGAGGCCCGCGATGTAGTCGAGCTTCGAGATCAGGCCTGGGAAATCACCGATGCCGTCGTCGTTCGAGTCGAAGAACGACTTCACGTGCACCTGGTAGATGATCGCGTCCTTGTACCACAGCGGATCGACGCCCTCGCGGGACACCACGGTTCCGCTCGGCTGCGTCAGTTCGGCGTGGGCCACAGGCGCGTTCATGCCGATGCTCCGGTTACGTTCGTGAGGCGCCAGACGTGAAACGGCATTTCCGCCGGGTTCACGTAGATCCACTGGGATTTGCCCGTCAGGGTAAAGCGGTTGCCGCGCATCAGGTCCTCGACCGCGACCGTTCCGTCGTCGGGCAGCCCGAACTCCCAAAGCGGGATTTCGTAGGCCGCATGCTTCTCCGCATGCGGATCGAGGCTGACGAAGGTTAGGATCATGTCCTCGACGCCCGTGCCGTCCGCCTTGGGCCGCGATTTGCCGTAGAGCAGGATCTGGTCGTCGAAGCAGTTGTAGAACGTCACGCCGAGATGGGTCTGCAGCGCGGGGTTCTGCTTGCGGATGCGGTTCAGGCGGGTGATCTCGGAGATGATGTTGCCGGGCTGGTTCCAGTTGCGGATGCGGATCTCGTACTTCTCGCTGTCGAGATACTCTTCCTTGCCCGGCAGCGGCGCGCTCTCGCAGATCTCGAAGCCATTGTACATGCCCCAGAGGCCCGACAGCGTGGTCGCGAGCGCCGCCCGGATCAGGAAGCCGGGGCGGCCCGACGTCTGCAGGAAGTAAGGGTTGATGTCCGGGGTGTTCACGAAGAAGTGCGGGCGGAAGAAATCCTTCGGCGCGGTCATCGTCAGTTCCGTCAGGTACTCCGCCATCTCGTGCTTGGTGTTGCGCCAGGTGAAGTAGGTGTAGGACTGCGAGTAACCAACCTTCGCGAGGCGATACATCACCTTCGGGCGGGTGAAAGCTTCCGAGAGGAAGATCGCGTCGGGATGCTTCGCCTTCACCTCGGCGATCATCCACTCCCAGAACGGGAACGGCTTGGTGTGCGGGTTGTCGACCCGGAAGGTTTTGACGCCCTCGGACGCCCAGAACAGCACGACGTCGCGCAGCCCGATCCAAAGACCTGGCACGGCGTCCGGTCCGTAGAAGTCGACGTTGACGATGTCCTGGTACTTCTTCGGCGGGTTCTCCGCGTATTTCATAGAGCCGTCGGGGCGCCAGTTGAACCAGCCGGGGTGCTCCCTCAACCACGGGTGGTCCGGAGAGCACTGGATCGCGAAGTCGAGCGCGATCTCGAGCCCATGATCCTTCGCCGCCTGCACCAGAGCGCGGAAATCCTCGATCGAGCCGAGTTCCGGATGCAGCGCGTCGTGGCCGCCCTCGGGCGCGCCGATCGCGTAAGGGCTGCCGACATCGGTCGGGCCGGGCGTCAGCGTGTTGTTCGGACCCTTGCGATTGCTCGTCCCGATCGGGTGGATCGGCGGAAAATAAAGCACGTCGAAGCCCATGTCCCGGATCATGGGCAGCCGCTTGACGACGTCGCGGAATGTGCCGTGACGGGTGGGGTCGCCGCTCTCGGAGCGCGGGAACAGCTCGTACCAGCTTGCGAACTCGGCCTGCACCCGCTCGACCTCGACCCCGAAGATCTCGGAGCGTGAGGCGAAGGCGCGGGGATCGGCGGCCACGGCCGCGGCGTGCGCCTCCGGCGACAGCAACTCGACGACCCGCGTCGGGACGTCGGCTGCGCGGGCGGCGAGGATGAAGTCCGCGAGGGTTCGGGCGACCTCGGCGGGGGCCTGGGCTGCGATGTCCTCGAGCAGCAGCAAGCCTTCGTCGGTCTCCAGCCGCACGTCCAGCCCCGCCTCGCGCTTCTTGGTTAGGTCGCGCCGGAAGGTGCCGAAGTCGTCCCACCACGCCTCAACGACAAACTCGTGGCGACCGATTGCGTCCGGGGTGATCGCCCCGCGCCAGCGATCGTTGATGACGTAGGCCATCGGGCTGCGCCGCCACTCCCCGCCCAGCGGGCGCCAGAGAACGTCGGCCTTCAGCACCTCGTGACCGTCCGCAAAGACATCGGCCTCGACCGTCAGATCGCGCCCGACGATCGTCTTTACGGGAAACCGCCCCCCGTCCACCGTCGGCGTCACCGCCTCGATCGCAATGCGCGGGCGTTTTGCGCCCTCGATGGCGTCGATTGAGGCGAAGGTCATGCGGCGGTCTCCCTTAGATTGAAGGCTACGGCGATCGAATCGGCGTGGGACGCGACGTCCAGCGGGAGGTCGTGCGGAACCCCACAGATCGGTCAGCGGTTCAGTCCGACAACCCCCTAGGCCGATGTGAAAGGAGCCAGGACATGACCAATCGCGAGCGGCGGGTGCGCGATCTCGCCTACCAGATCTGGGAAGAAGACGGCCGACCGGAGGGCGCCGACGCGCGCCATTGGAGCGAGGCCGAACGACGCTATGCCGCAGAGCTCGGCTCGGCGCCGTCCGATGATGGGGCGGACTTGGACGCCGCGGACTTGGACGCCAAGGGGAAAGCGGTGAAGGCTCCGAAGGCGAAGGCTGCGGCGGCCGCCTCCGGCACGCCACCGAAAGCCGGGGGTAAGTCCGCCAAGACCGCCCCTCCGGCGGTCGAACCGAAGGCGGGAAAAGCCGGCGGCGGCAAATCTTCCGAGGGCAAGCGCGTCGCCGAGGCGCCGAAAGCCGAAAAACCCGCCGGGGCGAAGCCGTCGAAAAAATCGAGGGGCTGAAGGCCCCAGCGCTCCTGGGGATTCGTTCAAGTTAGCGCTCGATTGCTCGGAACGTCGCGCGGATGCGTTCGTTGTGGTCCGGTGACGGGATCGCGGGCCGCTTCGGCCCGCTCGAGGCGAGGCGACATCTTCCATGGGCGACATCAAGACCGACCGTCGGGCCGAGGCTGGGCGGCCGCAACCGCTCGGCGCTACCTTCGATGGTCAGGGGACGAACTTTGCGATCTTCTCGGCCTACGCCGAACGCGTGGAACTCTGCCTCTTCGACGACAACCAAAACGAAATCGAGCGCGTCACCCTTCCCGAGTACACCGACGAGATCTGGCACGGCTACCTTCCGGGGATCGCGCCCGGCCAGATCTACGGCTACCGCGTCCATGGCCCGTTCCGGCCCGAGGAAGGGCATCGCTTCAACCCCAACAAGCTGGTGCTCGACCCCTACGCCAAGAGCCTCGTCGGCTCGATCGCATGGAACGACGCCCATTTCGCCTATGACATGAACGCAGAGGATAAGGACCTCACGTTCGACGAGCGCGACAGCGCGCCGTTCATGCCGAAGTGCGAAGTCGCCGACACCGCTTTCGATTGGACGGGCGACGTCAAGCCAAACGTGCCGTGGGACAAGACCGTGTTCTACGAGACCCACGTCCGCGGCTACACCATGCTGCATCCGGACGTGCCGGAGGAGATTCGCGGCACCTTCGACGGGCTGAGCCAGAAGGAGGTCATCGCCCACATCAAGTCGCTGGGCGTCACGTCGGTCGAACTGCTGCCGATCCACGCCTTCCTCGACGACCAGCACCTGGAGTCGAAGGGCCTCAAGAACTTCTGGGGCTACAACACCATCGGGTTCTTCGCGCCGATGGGCCGCTACGCCGGCGGCGAGAACAAGTCCGGCCGCGCGCGGCTCGCGAGCTTCAAGAACATGGTGCGGGCGTTCCACAACGCCGGCCTCGAGGTGATTCTCGACGTGGTTTACAACCACACCGCGGAGGGCAACGAGCTCGGGCCGACGCTGTCGTTCAAGGGCATCGACAACCTGAGCTACTACCGGACGATGCCGGACAACCATCGCTACTACATCAACGACACCGGCACCGGCAACACCGTCAACCTCAGCCATCCGCGCGTGCTGCAGATGGTGATGGACAGCCTGCGCTACTGGGTGGAGGAGATGCATGTCGACGGCTTCCGCTTCGACCTCGGCACCATCCTCGGTCGTGAGACCTACGGCTTCGACGCCCGCTCCGGCTTCTTCGACGCGATTGGGCAGGACCCGGTGCTGCGGCAGGTGAAGCTGGTCGGCGAGCCCTGGGACATCGGCCCCGGCGGCTATCAGGTCGGCGGGTTCCCCCCTGGCTGGGCCGAGTGGAACGACAAGTACCGCGACAACGTCCGGGACTACTGGAAGCAGGGAGCCGGTCACCTCGGCGACTTCGCCGCGCGCGTCACCGGCTCCGGCGACATTTACGACCGGCAGGGCCGGCGCCCTTGGGCCGGCGTGAATTTCGTCACCGCCCATGACGGCTTCACCCTGCACGACACCGTCACCTACAACGAGAAGCACAACGAGGCGAACGGCGAGGACGGCAAGGACGGCCACGGCGACAACCGCAGCTACAACTACGGCGTCGAGGGCGAGACCGAAGACGAGGGGATCGTGGCCACGCGCGAACGGCAGAAGCGCAACTTCCTGGCGACCCTGCTGTTCTCCCACGGCACGCCGATGATCCTCGCGGGCGACGAGTTCGGCCGCACCCAGGGCGGCAACAACAACGGCTACTGTCAGGACAGCGAGATCTCGTGGGTCCACTGGGACCTCAACGAGAACAACCAGAAGCTGCTCGCCTTCACCAGGCGGCTCGTGCAGCTCCGCGCGGAGCATCCGATCCTGCGCCGCGCGAGCTTCCGCGACGGGATGGGCGTCACTTGGCTCAACCCCGGCGGCGGCGAGCAGACGCCGGAGCAATGGGCCGACTCGGGCGCCGACTGCATCGGCCTGCAGCTCACGACCGAGGACGAGCAGGCGATCCTGATCTTCAACAGCCATGACGGGGTCGTCCCGTTCGCGCTGCCCGCCGCCGAAGGCGGCGCGTCATGGCGGGTCGTGATCGATACGGAGACCCCGGACGAGATCGAGGAGCGGGCTCTCCAGGGCGATGGCGAACCGCTGGATGTCGCCGCGCGCTCGCTGGTGCTGCTGATGCGCTGACAGGCCACGCGGACTCCGACGCAGGTCGCGTCGGAGTCCGCGTGGGATACGCTCAAAGACAAGACATCAGGTTTGGAGCGGGTCGCAAGCGTGCGCCGCGACGGCCCGCCGACCTTCGTCGGCCCGCAAGCCCACGGCCCCGTTGGCGACCCGTTACTTTGCTCCGGTCACCAGTCTGGCGAAACAGGCGGAGAGGGCGGGCGGGATGCCGGTCGCGTTCTGCTCCACCTCCATTTTGATGTCGGCGTACTCGTCGGGCCGGCCGAGGCCAGGCGACAGGTAGATCCGGCTCGTTTTTGCGGGATCGCCGTGAAAGAACATGTACAGCGGGTCCGCCATCTTCGGCCGCACATGGTAGATGCGCCATGAGCCCGACGTCAGCGTACGGTCGATCGGCAGCGCCCCGTCGCTGATCTGACGTCCGACCGCCGTCATCACGGCGGGCGGCCTTCCTGAAGCGTGACGCCCGGACAGGGGGGCGCCGCCTGGGCCGAGCTTGAGGCGGCGAGGGGAGCGAGAAGCAAGGCGAGAGCGGCGGCTGTGCGCTTCATGCTGGAACGTCCTTGGATCCATGCGAGCGGCGCGGCGTCGCGCTGAGGCGCCGCGCCACCTTACGGTTTCCGGACTCGCATGGCTGGAATGTGGCGGCGGCTGCACGGTCGCTGTCGTTGTGCTGAACGGCCCGATCGGCTAGGGTCCGGCCGCGCGCATGGCGTCTCCGTCACGCTGGAGCCGACCGATTCTTGCGCGCCGCCGGACCGACGACCATCCGGTCAGACACGACAAACCGGCAGGTGTTATGGATTTCCTCAAGCCACGGTATACGCCGATGAACCGCCGTCGCCGCATCTATGAAGGCAAGGCGAAAGTCCTCTATGAAGGACCTGAGCCCGGCACGCTGATCCAGCATTTCAAGGACGACGCCACCGCCTTCAACGCCAAGAAGCACGAGGTGATTGACGGCAAGGGCGTCCTGAACAACCGGATCTCGGAGTTCGTCTTCCAGCACCTCAACGACATCGGGGTGCCGACGCATTTCATCCGTCGGCTGAACATGCGCGAGCAGCTGATCCGCGAAGTCGAGATCATTCCGCTCGAGGTCGTGGTGCGCAACGTCGCCGCGGGCTCGCTCGCGACCAAGCTCGGCATCGAGGAGGGCACGCAGCTGCCCCGTTCGATCATCGAGTTCTATTACAAGAACGACGCCCTGAACGATCCGATGGTCTCCGAGGAGCACGTCACGGCCTTTGGCTGGGCGAGCCCGCAGGAGATCGACGACATCATGGCGCTGGCGATCCGCGTCAACGACTTCCTCTCCGGCCTGTTCCTTGGCGTCGGCATCCGTCTCGTCGACTTCAAGATGGAGACCGGCCGCCTCTGGGAGAACGACACGGTCCGCATCGTCGTCGCCGACGAGATCTCCCCGGATTCGTGCCGCCTGTGGGACATCAAGTCGAACGACAAGCTGGACAAGGACCGCTTCCGCCGCGACATGGGCGGCCTCGTGGAGGCCTATTCCGAGGTCGCGCGCCGGCTCGGCATCCTGCCGGAGTCGGAGGTCCCGAACGGCCGCGGCCCGGTGCTGGTGACGTCGAAGGACGCATAGCGCGCCCCACGCCTCACGGTTCATAAGACTGCCGACGCCCCGCTC
>Ga0256876_1000021_pt1 | contig 25259 bp, 22 predicted proteins | sample MC6MC0419MT_FD_186340 | JGI IMG/M metagenome (GOLD analysis project Ga0256876, IMG submission 186340) | Metatranscriptome of enriched soil aggregate microbial communities from Iowa State University, Ames, United States - MC6-MC0419-MT... | ecosystem: Environmental > Terrestrial > Soil >...
CGCTTTTTTGTTGCTGTCTGATCTGCGGCCGGAGCCGCTGTCGTTTCCCGCCTACTCGTTGTTGGGCAACTGCTGCCGGATCGGACTCTTCGGTCGCAGCCCCGGTGTCACGTCCAGCTCCATCTTGTCGGTGCCGCGCTGCAGGGCGAAGCGTGCGGTGTCGCCTGGCTTGAGGCCAGCGACGGCGGTCAGCAGGGCCTGCACGCTGTCGGTCTTCCTCTCGCCCACCGATGTGATCACGTCGCCCGGGCGGATGCCGGCCTTGGCGGCGGGGCCGTTCTGCAGCACGCCGGTGATGATCACGCCCGCGTCGGCCTTCACGCCGAAAGTCTCGGCCAGTTCGGGCGACAGGTCGCTCGGCTCGACGCCGATCCAGCCGCGGCGCACCTGGCCTTCCTTCACGATGCCCTCGAGCACGATCTTGGCCATCGACACCGGAATGGCGAAGCCGATGCCCATGCTGCCGCCGGAGCGCGAGTAGATGGCGGTGTTGATGCCCTGCAGGTTGCCGTTGACGTCGATCAGCGCGCCGCCCGAATTGCCGGGGTTGATGGCCGCGTCGGTCTGGATGAAGTTCTCGAACTGGTTGATGCCCAGCTGGTTGCGGCCCAGCGCCGAGACGATGCCGCTCGTCACGGTCTGGCCCACTCCGAACGGGTTGCCGATAGCCAGTACCTGGTCGCCCACCAGCAGCTCATCGGAGTTGCCCAGCACGATCACCGGCAGCTTGTCGAGCTCGATCTTGAGCACGGCCAGGTCGGTGTCGGGATCGGTGCCGATCACCTTGCCGCGCGCGTGGCGGCTGTCGTTGAGCGTGACCTCGATCTCGTCGGCGCCCTCGACCACGTGGTTGTTGGTGAGGATGTAACCATCGGTGCTCACGATCACGCCGCTGCCCAGGCCCACCTGGGGCTGGTCGTCCTGGTCGCCGAAGAAGAAGCGGAACCAGGGGTCGTTGCTGCGCGGATGGCGCTGCGCCGCCTTGCTGGTGTTGATGCTGACCACCGCCGGCGAGGCTTTCTTGGCCGCGGCGCTGAGGCTGCCGGGCGCGGGCACGCCGGGCGTGGAGCTCGCGGGCGCCTCGATGATCGACACCACGCCGCCCAGCGAGGTCGTGCGCCGGTTGATCCATTCCGGCTTGAGCGTGGCGACCACGAAATAGGCCGCCAGCAGGACGGTCACGGCTTGGGCGAAGAGCAGCCAGGTGCGTTTCATGAAAAATTGGTGAAAAGGCGCGAAAGGGCGGGGGCGCTGAGGGGGAAAGGCCGCGGAGCGCGGCGCGGTGGGAGATTGTCTCTCAACGGCAGGAGGACGAAGACCGCGCCGGCTGGTCGAGATTCCTGGAGGTCTGTTCGTCGGCGCCACCGGCCACCTCGTGCGGGCTGGCATGGCGCCGCCCGGCGGCGCGACAATGTCGCGATGAGCACCACCCGCCACGAACTGCTGCATGCATTCGACCTGCTGCTCGCTCCCGAGCGATTCAAGGACTACGGACCGAACGGCCTGCAGGTCGAGGGCCGCACCACGGTGCGCAAGATCGTCTCGGGCGTGACCGCGAGCCGCGCGCTGATCGAGGCCGCCATCCGCGCCGAGGCCGATGCTATCTTCGTCCACCACGGTCTGTTTTGGCGCGGCCAGGACGGCCGCGTCACCGGCTGGATGAAGCAGCGGCTGGCGCTGCTGCTGAACCGCGACGTCAACCTCTTCGCCTACCACCTTCCGCTCGACGCGCATCCCGAACTCGGCAACAACGCGCAGCTCGGCCTGCAGCTCGGCCTGCTGGCGCATCCCGGATCGGCCGGGCGCTTCGGCGAGCAGGAGCTGGGTTTTCTCGGCGGCCTCGAGGACGGCGAGACCCTGGCCAACGCGAAGGCGCTCGCCGTTCACGTCGAGAAGGTGCTCAAGCGGCCCGTGACGTTGGTCGACACCGCCCATCGCCCGATCAAGACCATCGCCTGGTGCACCGGCGGCGCGCAGGGCTACTTCGAGGCGGCCATCGCGGCCGGCGCCGACGCCTTCATCACCGGCGAGATCTCCGAGCCGCAGGCCCACTACGCGCGCGAGATGGGCGTGGCCTTCCTGGCCTGCGGGCACCACGCCACCGAGCGCTACGGCGCGCCCGCCGTGGCCGAACACGTGGCCGCGCAGCTCGGGCTGCAGCACGAGTTCATCGACATCGACAACCCGGCATGACGGGCGCCGCTTCCGTGGGTAGCAAGCCCGTCGCCATCACGCTCGGCGACCCGGCCGGCATCGGGCCCGAGATCATCGGCAAGGCGTTTCGCGATGCGCCTGAGGCCACGCGCGGTGCCTTCGTGGCGGGCGACGTGGCGACGATGCGGGCGGCGCTGCGGGCCCTGTCGGCGCCTGGGCATCCGGCGTGGTCCGTGGTCGAGATTGGTTCGCCTGCTGAGGCGCTGGACGTTCCGCCGGGTTGCGTGCCCGTGCTGCAGGCGGTCGTGCCGCCGGTGGGAGTGGTCCATGGCCGCATCAGCGCGGAGGCCGGGCGCGCCGCGGGCGATGCGGTGGTCTGGGCGGCGCGTGCCGCGCTGCGGGGCGAGATCGCCGCCATCGTCACCGCGCCCTTGCACAAGGAGGCGTTGTCGGCGGCGGGATTCCCGTTTCCCGGCCATACCGAACTGCTGCAGGCAGAGGCCGCAGCGCATCTGGGCCGCGACGTGGCCGAGGTGCCCGTGCGCATGATGCTGGCCAACGACGAGCTGCGCACCGTGCTCGTCAGCATCCACATGTCGCTGCGCCACGCGATCGAGGCCGTCACCTTCGACGGCGTGCTCGAGACCTTGCGCATCACCCACCATGCGCTCTCGCGCACCCTGGGCCGCGCACCGCGCATCGGTGTCGCGGGGCTCAATCCGCATGCCGGGGAGGGCGGACTGTTCGGGTCGGAGGAGCAGGAGATCATCGTGCCCGCCATTGCCGCGGCGCGCGCCGAGGGCATCGCCGCCGATGGGCCGCATGCGCCCGATACCGTCTTCATGCGCGCGCGGGCGAAGCAGTCCGGCGTGGCCGATAGCGGCGAGTTCGACGTCGTGGTGGCGATGTACCACGACCAGGGACTGATCCCGGTGAAGTACCTCGGCGTGGAGAAGGGCGTGAACGTGACGCTCGGGCTGCCGCTGGTGCGGACCAGCCCCGATCACGGGACCGCATTCGATATCGCGGGCACCGGTCGGGCGGATGCATCGAGTCTGGTCGAGGCGCTGCGCATGGCGCGCGCGCTGGCCGGTATCTGAGGAATGCACGGCCCGCAACGGGCCGCGCTGCGCATCAGGAGCGCTTGAGGCTGTCGCGGATCTCGCGCAGCAGCACGATGTCTTCGGGCGGTGCGGCGGGGGCGGCCGGCGCGGCTTCTTCCGTGCGGCGCAGGCGATTGATCTGCTTGACCATCATGAAGATGATGAAGGCGAGGATCACGAAGTTGACCACGATGGTGATGAAGTTGCCGTACGCGAGCACCGGCACGCCGGCCTTCTTGAGGTCCGCAAGGGTGTTGGCGACGCCCGCCGGCACCGTGCCCAGTACCACGTAGACGTTCGAGAAGTCCAGCTTGCCGAACACCAGCCCGACGATGGGCATGATGATGTCGGCCACCAGCGAATCGACGATCTTCCCGAAGGCCGCGCCGATGATCACGCCGACCGCCAGGTCGACGACATTGCCCTTGACGGCAAACTCCTTGAATTCGCTGAGGATGGTCATGGTTGGGAGGGTGCTGGAGCACTGGGGTTGAGGGAGGCGCCAGTATGCATGGGGATGCCGCACGATCGGATCTTCGCGATGGCCGCAGGTTATGCAGACTTTTTTAGGAATGTGACCTACGCCTGGGTTTTCGTGTGCGCGGAGCCATTGCAAAACTCGAGCGGGAACAGGCTTAGAAGGACCGACGCTCTTCCAGTCCCGCACTCCCTCGAGCGGGTGATGCGGACAGCTATTCCCAACTTTACATTCCTGCTCTTCTTCGCCGAACTGCCGAGGTTCGTTGGGGTGACGCAACGCCCTCCCTAGGAGTCCGGAGAGGCTTCCCATCACATTAACGTTTTAGTAATCATACTAAGGTTATAAAAAAGACTTTCCAGCTGAGGATTCTTGGTGTCGGCAGCCAGCGTTGGACATGAGACGAACAGAGGGACTGGCCTATGATCGGCCTGTGAAGCCGCGGTTGGACACAATCTTTTGCAACTCACAAACCGGAAGAGGTCGTATCACGAAAGGCGACAATCTCCGGTTGGCCCGCTCAAGGTGATCACCCGCGGGCTTGCTTGACCAACAGTCGAACAGGGAGGTCGCCGACTATGGGCCACTGTCAGTGAGGTGCGCTCTAGAGGCTCGACTGTTGACTAATCCAATTTCTCGTGCTATGGGGATCGATTTGAGACGCTACGTGTACTCGTTTGGCTGGGGCACCGCCTTGGCTGGCGCAATGTTGTTGCAGGGATGCGCGCCTGGCTTTGGCTCCATGGTGCCCTATGAGGCTGACTACGGGCTGCCGCCGGAGTTTCAGTACCTGCCAGCGGATGGCGCGCCCGACGGAGTGATTACCTCCATCTCTCCGGCCTTGATTCGTAGCCTGGTGGAAACCGAATCCGCTCAGGTTCCCCAGGAGGTAAAAGCCCTTTTTGGAGAAGCCCCGGTATACACCATCGGGCCGGGCGACGTAGTTGGGGTAATCATTTATGACCATCCAGAGCTGTTGCCGAATTCTGGTGCGGTGATCAGTCAGCAGATTGATCCCACGGGAATCAGTGTCGCACCCGGGTTCATTGTTGGTTCGACAGGCGAAATAAGCTTCCCCTACATTGGTCGCGTTAAATTGGCAGGCCTCACGGAAATCGAAGCGTCTGATCTCATCGCCAGACGAATTGCTTCCTATATTAAAGAGCCCCAGGTAACTGTTCGAATTCAATCGTTTAGAAGCCGTCGTGCGTACGTTGAAGGGGAAGTAAGAACGCCCGGACTGCAGATTTTCACTGACCTGCCGATGACTTTGGCGGAAGGCATCAACCGCGCGGGTGGGATTACATCAAGTGGCGATCGCTCATTCGTTACGCTCACTCGCGGCGAGAAAACTACAGTAATAAATCTGCAAAAGCTGCAAAGTGTCGGAGCGGATGCGAGTCGAATACCTTTGCAAAATGGGGATATCGTACAAGTTCGCAATCGCGATGAGAGCAAGGTGTATGTGATGGGTGAAATCTCTCGACCATCAGCATTGCTAATGCATAACGGTAACTTGACGTTGAATGAAGCTTTGGGCGAAGCTGGCGGCCCGAACCTAACCAGTGCAAATACGGGGCAAATATTTGTTATCCGTAGCAATGCAAAGGGGGTTCCTGCAATATTCCATCTGAACGCGAGAAATCCGGCAGCGTTGGCACTCGCCGAACGCTTTCAGTTGGCTCCAAGGGATGTCGTGTATATAGATTCAGCCCCCCTTGTTACTTGGAATCGCTTGATAAGTCTGATATTGCCCTCGGCTCAATTGATCAATACGGGCGATGAAATCTGGGCTCGACATCGATGAATTTAATACTTGCTGTCTGCATTGGAAACATATGCAGAAGTCCAATGGCCGAAGCGCTTCTAGCAACAGAGTTGCCAAATGTCAATGTTGCTTCGGCCGGTATTGGGGCGTTGGTGGGAAAGCCAGCAGATCCCATGGCGTGCCAGTTGATGAGCGCCCGCGGGATAGATATTTCTCCTCATATTGCTAAACAGCTGAATCAAGATTTATGCCGCCGAGCGGATCTTATTCTGGTGATGGATTTAGAGCAAAAGCGGCACATTGAATCTGCTTATCCTTTTGTGCGCGGAAAAGTCTATCGGCTCGCTGACTCGATAAACAGAGATGTGCCCGATCCATACAAAAGAGGGGAGGCTGCTTTCGAGCAGGCCCTCGATCTTATCGACTCCGGCGTTCAAGTTTGGGTTGAACGGATCAAGAAAATATCAAAAATCTGAACTTTAAAAAATGAACGCAATTCAGCAGACGCCATTGGCTTCTCCGTCGATGAATGAGGAAGAATCTGGAACGAAGATTGCTGAGTATTGGGACATACTCATTGATAACCGCTGGTTGGTGGCTGCGACAGTGTTCGCTGCATTGGTGCTCGGAGCCCTTTATGCAATTTTGAGTCGTCCGATTTACGAGGCAAACGTCACGCTGCAGGTGGAAGACAGTGGAAATTCAGCGGGAAGTTTTTTGGGGGATGCGGCCTCATCACTGCTGAGTGTCAAGACCCCGGCGGCTGGCGAGATCGAGATTCTTCGTTCCCGGTCGATCCTGGGTCATGCTGTAGAGAATACCAAACTTTATATTCATGCAGCACCTCGTTACGCCCCTGTGATTGGAGCTTGGCTCGCACGCCGTTCCAAAGAGCTTTCATCGCCGGGTTTTTTGGGCATGCCAGGATATGTGACTGGGCGAGAAAAAATTGTCGTAGCGCAATTCGACGTGCCTGCGCCTCTCGAAGGAACGCGGTTCGTTTTGACGGCTCAATCCGATGGTAGGTACTTGCTAACTCACGAAGAAATAGATACCCCTCTCCAAGGGGAGGTTGGCAAACCAATGAGTGTCGAATTGGCCGGCGGCAAATTCAATTTGCTAGTTGGTTCATTGATCGCAAAACCAGGAGCTCAATTTGAATTGATCCGATCCTCGAAGCAATTGACGCTGCTTGGCCTTCAACGTGCGCTGAAAGTATTGGAGAAGGGCAAGCAGTCAGGAATTCTAGATGTTAGCATGCAGGACTCTGATCCGGAGAAACTCACTCAGATTTTAAACGAGATCGGGCGCCTTTACGTTCGCCAGAATATTGATCGCAAAGCTGCGGAAGCTGAAAAGACACTTGGATTTTTGGATACTGCATTGCCGCAATTCAAAAAGCAGCTTGAACAGTCCGAGGATTTGTATAACAAGTACCGCAATCAAAACGGCACAGTAAGCTTGGACGACGAGGCAAAAAATGCCTTGACCCAAACAGTAGATCTGCAAGCCAAATTGCTGGACGCGCAGCAGAAAAGAAGAGAACTATCTGCGCGTTTCACTGACAGGCATCCAAGCGTCCAGACGCTAGACGCCCAGATCGCTGCATGGAAAGCGGAAATATCCGGGGTCGAGGCGCGTATAAGAAAAATGCCAATGCTTCAGCAAAACACGCTTCAAATGCAGCGCGATATCAAGGTCAATACGGACCTTTATGTATCGTTGCTAAACAGCTCGCTGCAAATGAGGCTTGCTAAAGAAGGTAAAGTCGGAAACGTCCGCCTATTGGATGAAGCGCTCATACCTGAGCGCTCGGTTAAACCGCAAAAAGCGCTAGTTGCCATTATCGCGCTGCTTATCGGCTTGGCTGGTGGCACTTTGGTAGCAATTGCTCGTTCAATGTTCTTTGGTGGCATCAGAAACCCGGCCGAGATTGAAGCGCATACGGGGCTCAATGTGTACAGCAGCATCCCATTGAGCTCGGCTCAACGAGCAATGGATCGCAGCATGGAAAACAAAATCAAAGGCATCCATGTCCTTGCCCTATCGCACCCAGAGGATCCGGCGGTGGAGAGTCTCCGAAGTCTTCGCACTGCTCTGCAATTCGCAATGCTGGAAGCCAGCAACAACAGACTGCTAATCTCCGGAGCAACTCCTGGCGTTGGGAAAACCTTTGTTTCCGTCAATTTTGCCGCGATTGCAGCGGCGTCGGGAAAGAGGGTACTGCTGATTGACGCCGACCTTCGAAAGGGACGCGTCAATCAATTTTTCTCCGTTCCTCGCGCCGCCGGCCTGTCTGAGCTGATAATTGGAACGTTGGAGCTGGAGCAAGCTGTACGTTCTCACATGCTTGAAAATCTCGACATCATCACGACTGGGGTACTACCGCCTAATCCCGCGGAACTCTTGATGAGTGAGTCGTTCCAGCGGCTGCTGGAGGAGTTTTCTTCAATTTATGACCTAGTTATTGTCGACACTGCTCCGGTTCTTGTAGCTGCCGATACCGCGGCTGTCGCCCCGTTGGCTGGAACGCTTTTGCTGGTGGCTAGAGCGGAGAAAACGCATTTAGGCGAATTGAATGAAAGTGTTCGTCGTCTTTCTCATACCGGGTCGTCTGCGAATGGTGTGATATTGAATGCGATGGATCTAACGCGGCGGCACACCGGGAGCCATGCGTACAGGTATGGTGGATATCGGTATACGCATTACAAATACAAAGAAGATTCCGCTGCAAATTAAACCTTCTTCAATATTTTTTCGAGCCTCAAAGCCGTTGAATCGAGTTTGGGAAAATTTTTAAATAGTGATTCTGTAAAAATGATGAGCGCGAAAAATAAAACCATAGCAATAATCGGACTGGGCTACGTGGGACTTCCACTGGCGGTGGAGTTCGGGAAAAAGAGGGAAGTCATTGGGTTTGATATTAATTCGGCTCGAATTTCCGAACTGAAAAATGGCAATGACCATACACTTGAATGCAATGCCGAGGAGCTTGCTCAAGCACGATACTTACGCTACTCATCCGATGCCGAGTTGTTGAGAGAGGCGCAAATCTTTATTGTGACTGTTCCAACGCCTGTAGATTCTGCCAATCGCCCGGATTTGACGCCTCTGGTTCGCGCAAGTGAGACGGTTGGAAAATATCTTAAGGATGGCGATATAGTTATCTATGAATCGACCGTTTACCCCGGGGCAACCGAAGAAGTTTGTGTTCCCATTCTTGAGCGCATCAGTGGAAAAAAATTCAATAAAGATTTTTTTTGTGGTTATAGTCCAGAAAGGATCAACCCTGGCGATAAAGAACACAGGCTTGCCACGATAAAAAAAATAACAAGTGGAAGCGTTCCGGAAGTTGCCGATGTCATCGATCGACTTTATGGGGAAATTATTACTGCAGGGACGCACAGAGCAAGCAGCATTCGGGTAGCGGAAGCCGCAAAAGTCATTGAAAACACCCAGCGCGATGTGAATATTGCGTTGATGAATGAATTGAGCTTAATTTTTCGAAAGCTGGGGATAGATACGCTTGAGGTTCTGGAAGCGGCAGGAACAAAATGGAATTTCTTGCCGTTCAGGCCCGGTTTGGTAGGCGGGCATTGCATTGGGGTAGATCCATATTATCTAACTCATAAAGCCCAACAAATGAACCATCACCCCGAAGTTATTTTGGCTGGACGTCGAATTAACGACAACATGGCTGCAGTTGTGGCAGATGAGACTGTCAAGATCATGCTTGGTAAGGGAATTTCGCCGCTTGGTAGTCGCATCTTGGTGCTTGGGCTAACTTTCAAGGAAGACTGTCCCGACATTCGGAACACGAAGGTTGTGGAAATTGTTCGCACCCTTCAAACCTACCGCGCCGAAGTAGATATCTACGACCCATGGATCAGTGTTGACGAGGCGGCTCAAGAGTACGGCATTCATTGCCTTCGTGAACAGCCTCGGAGCAATTACTACGACGCAATTGTTGTCGCAGTGGGGCACAATCAGTTTAAAAAATTAGGGGAACCAGGATTAAAAGATTTTGGCAAATCCCTCTCGGTTCTATTTGACGTGAAAGGAGTTCTCCCTTATGGCTCCTCCGATGGGCGACTCTAAAAAATGGTTTCTCATTTTCAGCAAACTTTGGAATCTCTTCAAAAAACCCCCCATACTTGGCTGATCACGGGCGTCGGTGGATTTATTGGTAGCCATTTGCTTGAAGCCTTACTTAAGCTAAATCAGCGAGTAGTGGGAATCGATAATTTTTCTACCGGAAATCCAGAAAATCTAAAGCAAGTTCAGCGCGAGATTCTGGCCGAGCAATGGAAAAATTTTCTTTTTCTTGAAGGAGATATTCGAAACCTCGAAGATTGTAGACGTGCTCTTACTTTTTCTTCCTCTGAGCAAGGCTCATTTCCGGTTGAATATGTATTGCACGAAGCGGCTCTTGGATCGGTTCCGCGCTCAATCAACGATCCCATCACCACAAATGCGACAAACATCGATGGTTTTCTCAACATGTTGGTTGCGTCTAGAGATGCCGAAGTCAAACGCTTCGTGTATGCCGCAAGCAGTAGCACTTATGGCGATCATCCAGGTCTTCCGAAGATTGAGTCCATTATTGGAAAGCCGCTGTCTCCTTATGCGGTGACTAAGTATGTCAACGAACTGTATGCCGATGTGTTCGGACGGGTCTATGGACTTCAATGCGTTGGGCTTCGTTATTTCAACGTATTTGGTCCTCGCCAAAATCCAAACGGAGCATACGCCGCAGTTATTCCAAGATGGTTTTCAAGTTTAATTCAAAAAGAGGCTATTCATATAAACGGGGACGGTGAAACGTCTCGGGATTTCTGTTATGTGAAAAATGTCGTTCAAGCGAATATTCTGGCCTCTTGTGCTAAAAATGCAGAAGCCATTGGACAGGTTTTTAATGTTGCAGCAGGGAATAGAACAAGCTTGAACCAGCTATTTTTGCAAATTCGAGCCCTCGTATCAGCGTCGGTACCCGAGGCGGGCTCTATTGACCCATCCTATCGAGACTTTCGAGCTGGAGATGTAAAGCACTCTTTAGCAGACATTTCCAAAGCGGCGACTCTGCTTGGGTATCAGCCATCGCATCAGATTCTAGAGGGCTTGCAAGAGTCAGCGCCTTGGTATTTGACTAGCAGCTCGTAAACCAGCTTCTTCCCTGGCTTCTTGAATTTTTCTTCTTCGTGAGTTTCCGTGAGATTCGATAAAAGTTTTTTACTCATTTTTAGAAGAAGCGAAAATGAAGGGGGCGAGCGATATAGGCGAGCAGCTCTGACATCGGTGTTTAATATTGCAAGCCAATTTCTACAGCTCGCGACGGGCCTTATTAGCGTTCCGCTCACTCTGAACTATATTGGCGTAGAGCGGTTTGGGCTATGGATGGCACTATCATCGTCTTTGACTCTCCTGGCTTTTTCTGACTTTGGACTCGGTATTGGTCTTCAGGACAAACTCTCAAAGTCAATTGCGGTTGGGAATAAAAAACTTGCTATAGAATTCTTTTACACTGCAGCATCCTTTGCTGCAATTTTGTTTCTGCTGCTGCTCTTGAGTTTGCTTTTAATTCCGCTTCTAAACATAAAAAATCTTCTCTCATTGCAAACGCAGGAGGCGGTTGCGGAAATAGTTCCAACTACTCAGATGGTGGTTCTTGTCATTGGAATAGGAATCTTGGCAGGAATTGTCCAGCGAACTTTCAATAGCCTCCAGGATGGATTTTGGATTGCCATTCTTCAGATAGCCGCACGCATCTCGTCGCTGGGATTGTTATTTGTTGCCGTGCATTTTAAGTGGGGATTGCCTGCTCTGGTTTTGATTGTCGGCGGATTGTCTAGTTTGGCAATTATTTTTTTTGGACCGGTCATTTTATTCAGGGCTCATCCATGGCTGTTTGTCTCGAAGGCTTATAAACTAATTAACTCGGCCGCGTTGCTCGAGATACTAAAGGTCGGGTCGGCGGGTCTTCTCGCTTCCGTGGCTATCTATCTTGTAAACAACTCAATTTTCGCGTTGATTTCGATGAAATATGGAGTGGCTGCTGTGACACAGTATTCCGTATTAAATAAGCTGTTGACTATCCCGACCTTCTTTCTGACCTACCTGTTTTTGCCGCTATGGCCCGCAATTAGTGAGGCAAAGGCTAAAAACGATGTGGCTTGGATACTCTCGCTTCATTTGAAAATACTCAAGACTACTTTGTTCTTTTCTGTTTTCACTTCGACTCTTTTTCTTATATTTGGAAAGGAAGTTGTCTTTGTTTGGACGAGAAATCAAGCGGTCGTGCCGGATTTTGATCTTTTATTCGCCTCTGTGTTCTTCATGGCGATAGGATTCTGGAACTCTCTCTACTCAACGATTCTCAATGGGCTCTCCAGATTTAACGGGCAGGCATCTTACGGGGTTCTCATTGCGATATCTTTTTGCTTATTGGCATGGCTAGTTCCAAGAGAATATTCTGTGGCTTCTATTGTATGGGTTGTAGGTGGGGGATATGCATTGAGATGCGTCCTAATGTGGCTAGAAACCAGGCAGCAGTTGAAGAAGCTGGGCTCCTCCGTAAAACATGAGCGAAACATCTAAAACGCTATGAAGCTTCGAGGAAAATTTTTCCTTCCGGCAAGGATGCTTGTTGGCTATATCCTCCTGACCTTGGCCCTGCATATCTTCGGACCATGGGATTTTAGAGAAGAAAAGCTTGATAGAGTCATTATTTTTATTGCCTTTGTGTTGGTCGCATTTATTTTGGGTTTTCGCAGCAGCATAAAAACGAAATTTCTCCCGCAGGCTCCAGATGTCGAGCGTGAAGCGCGAAATTTTTCGCACTTCCGTGCTGCGGCAAAGATTATTTTGATCTTGCAGCTTTTCCTCCTTCTAGCGGCCATATTCTCGGACTACTCTGCAGGACGTTTGAATTTGGATTTGGTGGCGAACCCGGGGCAAATCTACATTAATGCGCTGGAAGCTGCAAAAGACGAAGCCGAGGTTTCGTTTTTCGGGAAATTAAAAACTCTCGCGGCACCATTTTTTTATTTTGCGACAGTCTTCTTTGTTTTAAATTTTTCTAAGTTCACAAAATCTTGGCGCCTTTATTTTTCAACTCTTTTGGTCGGTGGCATTTTGCAAGCTCTTCTGGCTCGGGGGGCGCAGAAAGTTTTTTTTGACCTCCTGATTCTTCTCGTTTCCATCGGATTTGTCTCTGCCTTTTGGGATGCGCGAAAATTCAAGAAGCTTGTGGCTTACGGCTGTCTTCTATTTATATCCGCGCTGATCCTGTTCGCAATTTTCCAACTCTCTCGCTTAGAGGCGTATGACGCACTCGATTACTCCGGAGAGTATCGGATGAGCTTAGATCGATACGGACTATTTTTTTCCATTTTCGGAGAAAGAATAGGGCTCGGGTTGGCGCTTTTCATAAGCTACGTCAGCCAAGGATATTACGGATTGTCATTGTGCTTGCAACTTCCGTTTGAATGGACGTACGGAGTTGGTAATTCTTTCGCATTAACTTCATATGCGGAACAATACTTCGGCATTGTGGGTGTTTATGAAATGTCGTATCCCGCTCGGATGGAAGCCGTATTCGGCTGGCCCGCCAAGATGTATTGGCACACCTTTTTCCCTTGGGCTGCGTCTGATATTTCTTTTCCAGGGGTCGTCGTTCTGATGTTTTTTATTGGAAGAATTTACGGAAAAAGTTTCTTAGAAGCGGTCGTCTACAAAAGTCCGCTTGCCGCAACCGTTTTTTATTTTTTAACTACGTTACTTCTTTATCTTCCTGCAAATAATCAACTGATGCAATCTCGAGAGATGACAATCGGTTTCCTCGTTGTCTTGGTCTATTGGTTATTTATGGGAAAGAAATTTGGAAAGTTGAGCCGCAGAAGAGTGAGTGGCGACAGATTAGGGGCTGCTGCATGACGGACAAGGCAATCGTGGAAACTGATAAATCTTTCCCACGCGTTCTGGTGATCAGTGCTACACCCCTAGCCGCATGCAACGCCACAGGAATAACTCTCTCAAATCTTTTCTTTGCTTGGCCTAAAGACAGGATTGCGCAAATTTACGATGACAAGGTAAGCCCCGATCCTTCAATCTGCGCTCGGTACAAGAGGCTTCCGGCTAACGATGCTCTGATTTTTCAATTAGGGAAGAGCCTGCTAGGTAAATCAAAAAAGAAAAGCAGTAATGTTAAAAAAGATGAAGCAGATATATTTGAGCTCCCCAGGGGGCGGGGAATAACATCCGCCGTCGGGGATTGTGTGCCATTTTTGATTTCTTCCGAAATTAAATCTTGGGTAAGAGAGTTTAAGCCGGAAGTAATTTACTCATTGCTGGGAAACATAAGAATAATGAAGGCTGCTCTGCAGATTTCGAGTTTTTTTCGGATTCCGATTGTGCCGCATTTCATGGATGATTGGCCAGAGACTTTATACGCAGATGGACTCTTGAAAATAATTCCTAACTATCTTCTCCAGAAAAACTTACGATACATATTAAGCCAATCGAATCGAAGAATTACTATAGGTCAAGATATGTCGATGGAGTTTAAGCGGAGGTACGGAGGGGATTTTGATTACATCATGAATTGCGTTCCAATCGAAAAAATAAGGAATAAAACTTCAGATCAATTGGGATTGAAATTCGTTTTCTCTGGCGGGTTGCACTTGGGACGTTTTGAGACATTGCTTGCGATTGTCAAGGTAATGCAACTTCTGAAAACGCGATGGAGCGGTTTGGAGATACTGATTTTTGCGCCACTGCAAGACTTGAAACTCTACGGGCCTAAGCTTGCCTCGTATTCTGTTGTTCGGGGAGTAAAAACCCTTGCGCCAAATGATGTTTATGGCGCGCTGCTCGATGCAGATGTCCTAGTTCACGCCGAGTCTTTTGAGCAAGAAAATGCTCGATACACAAGATTCTCGATTTCCACAAAAATTCCGCAGTATATGGCTTCGGGTCGTCCCGTTCTTGCGTGCGGGCCTTCAGACCTCAGTTCCATGCGTTATCTGTTGAGCGTCGAGGCGGGGTTAGTCGTTTCAAATTTTGAAGACTCCGACCTTAGAGTTGCAATTGAGGCGCTTGTTGAATCTGCAGAGTTACGCGAAAAATTGGGCAATAATGGTTTTTCAGCCGCATGCCTTCATCATGAAGCTTCGCAAGTTAGAACGAAGATGAAAAAGATAATTTCCGAAGCTGCGGAGCCATGAGTCACAAAAAAAAATGGGTGTGCTATGCCGCGCCTTTTCAATTTCCATGGGGACAGGCGGGTTCACGAAGAATTGTCGGAATGACCCGAACGCTCTCCGAATTGGGCTTTCAAGTAATAGTCTGCTCAGGAGAGCGTGAGCCAGTTGATCTTTGCAACTTGGGTGAAGGTGAAGTCGAAGGATCCATCCGCTATGTGGGACTTGAAGAACTGCCGTCAAAAGCCTCGAGTCCTTTGCAAAAATCTGTTCAGATTTTTGCAAAATGGGGAGCAAAAACGGTAGAGTGGCTGGATAGGCAAGCTGAAAGACCCGCTTACATCTTTGTTTATGGCGGAGGGGCGCCGTATATATTTCGAATTCTTTGCTGGGCGAGAAAGCATCGAATCCCTGTTATTGCCGATGTTGTCGAATGGTACGATCCTCGTCAATTGACGGGAGGGCGATTCGGGCCTTTTAATATCAGCATGAAGCTTGCACTTCGGTTGTTGTATCCACGGTGCGCTGGCGTGGTGGGTATAAGCCGATTATTAGAGGATTATTATAGAGATAGGGGTGTCCCAGTCGTAAGAATCCCGCCCACACTGGATGTTTTTTCCCTAGATCTCGAAAGCTCTTCAAGGCGTGATGGGCCGGTTCGGCTTATCTATGCGGGCACCCCTGGTGCGAAGGACTTGCTCAAAAATGTAATTTTGGCCTTTGAAAATCACGAAGCAAATGATTTTAATATTGAACTGTACATCCTAGGGCCCGATGTTACGGAAGTAGTCTCTTTGTTGGAAGGAAGAGAAATTCCGAGGAACATAAAGGTGATTGGCCGGGTTGGGCAGGCAGAAGTTTTTGAGCATATTCGTCAAGCCGATTTTAGTGTGCTCTTGCGCGAGAGCGAGCGTTTTGCACACGCTGGTTTTCCGACAAAGTTTGTCGAGAGTATGGCGAATGGAACGCCTGTAATTGCAAACCTTACAGGCGATTTGGAGTTGTATCTTCAAGATGCCAAAGATGGATTAGTCTGTTTCGATTATTCGGTTGCTGCCCTAATCGCTGTTTTGTCCCGTCTCCCGTCTATTTCAAGGGAAAGTCTAAAGGAAATGCGAATTTCAGCCCGGGCCCGGGCCGAGCAGTCGTTCGACTTCAGGCAATATGTGCAGGATATGAATCGGTTTTTAACCGATGTTGATGCGAATTATGCCTAAAAGCCTAGAAGAAAAGAAGCGCGCGCTTCAAGTTTGTCTGATTGCTCCTTTCCCCCCACCTTACGGTGGAATCGCAAATTGGACATTTAATCTTCTAAGATTTTCAAAGGATCATGCAGATGCTCATTTGACATTATTGGATATCGCTCCTCGCTGGCGCTCGATCCATCAATTGGGAGTGGTGCGCCGAATATTGGGAGGTGGTGCCCAGTTACTACGAGACGCATGCCGCTTGATGCGACTGCTGTACTCTCGAAAATTTGATGTATTGCATTTGACTACATCAGGTGGGCTGGCCTCTGGTCGTGACGTGGCATGTCTTTTTATCTCGAAGCTATTTGACGTTGAAATTGTTTATCATATAAGGTTCGGGCGAATTCCGGAAATTATTGAGAGAAACACCATTGAATGGCGCTTGATTAAGCGAGTAATCGCGGGGGCGGGCAAGGTCGTTGTAATTGATGAGGCTACGTTTCTTGCGGTGAAGTCTGCTCTTCCTTTTGCGAAGATAACGAAAATTCCGAATTTCGTTGACTTTTCTACTATTCCTTTGGTAAAGCCTCTAGCTGGAGTTGGGAGAAAGACTGCGGTCTTTCTTGGTTGGGTGACGCGCTCAAAAGGTATTGCCGACCTATTGGAGGCTTGGGAGATTGCCGCGGACTCGTCATGGAACTTGGATATTATTGGCCCAAAAGATTCGGAATTTGCCAATGAGATGGAGAACAAGTATGGCAACGAGAAAATTCGATTCCTCGGGGAGTTAGCCCGGGTTGATGCGTTGGCGCATATGGCCAGTTGTGATTTATTTGTATTTCCTAGTCATACCGAAGGATTTCCAAATGCCGTCGCAGAGGCAATGTCTTTGGGCTTGCCGATTGTGGCTACACGAGTGGGGGCGATCCCGGAGATGCTAGGCAATGGCGCCGGATTTTTGGTTGACCAGAAGCGAAAAGACCAACTTGCCAAGATCTTGAAGGAAGTTTTGCAAAATACCGAACTGAGGAAGTCTGCGGGTAGGCTTGCTTTTGAAAGGGTACGCCGTCTTTACGATGTCGAGGTAATCTTTTCTCGCTACCTTGAAGAGTGGCGTGCAGTTTCGCGATAATTTGTCTTATTGGAGTTAGTATGTTTACTGGAAAAAGACTGTTGATCACTGGTGGTACCGGGTCCTTTGGAAATGCTGTTCTGAAGCGATTTGTTGACTCGGAAATAGCGGAAATTCGCATCTTCAGCAGAGACGAAAAAAAGCAAGACGACATGCGTAAGCGCTATGGCAGCGATAAATTGAAATTCTATTTGGGCGACGTGAGAGATCCCAAAAGCGTAGATCACGCGATTCGAAATGTGGATTTCGTCTTTCACGCTGCGGCGCTGAAGCAGGTTCCCTCGTGCGAATTTCATCCAATGGAAGCAGTGCGCACCAATGTTCTTGGCACGGAGAATGTCCTAGCCGCAGCAATTAACGCCGGTGTGCAGCGCGTCGTATGTTTAAGTACTGATAAAGCCGTATACCCGATCAATGCGATGGGAATTAGTAAGGCCATGATGGAGAAGGTAATGGTGGCTGCCAGTAGGAACTTGGAAGGTAGCGGCACCGTAATTTGCGGGACCCGGTATGGAAATGTGATGGCATCCCGTGGGTCAGTTATTCCATTGTTTGTGGATCAGATATTTAAAGGTCTTCCGATTACGATCACGGACCCGAGTATGACCAGATTCATGATGACCCTATCGGATGCGGTCGATCTTGTGCTTTATGCTTTCGAAAATGGAAGCAACGGGGATATTTTTGTTCAGAAGGCGCCTGCAGCAACAGTGAAGATTCTCGCCGATGCGATTTTGCAGGTTTTGAACAAGCCAACTCATCCTGTTCGTGAAATTGGAACGCGGCACGGAGAAAAACTTTACGAGGCACTGCTAAGCCGGGAGGAGAGGGCATGCGCCGAGGATTTGGGTGGGTATTTTCGAGTCCCACCTGATGGCCGAGATTTGAATTATGGAAAATATGTGGATCAAGGGGAAAAGCGTATTACGCAAGGTACGCATGGTGAGGATTACAATTCCCATAATACAAATCGTCTTGATTTGGAGAGCATGAGTAAATTGTTGTTGAAGTTGGATTTCATGCAAAAAATTGCGCGAGGCGAGCACGCGGTCGCCGAGGAGTGAATTCATGAAAATCTTGATCACGGGAGCCAATGGCTTTGTCGGCAAGAATCTGCAGCTCCACTTAGCAGTGCGCGAAGACGTGGAGGTGTTGTGTTTTACACGCAACCAGTCGATAGCGGAGCTATCGCAGTTAGTTCAAGGTGTCGACGTTATTTTTCATCTCGCAGGCGTTAACCGTCCCAAGTCAGACGAAGAATTCACTATGGGAAACGTTGACCTTACTTCGAAGCTCTGTAGTGTGATCGAGGGTGAGGTCGCGCGCTCCGGAAAAAAGCCAACGGTTCTGTACTCTTCTTCGACGCAAGCGGCGAATTCGAACCCCTATGGGATTAGCAAGCGTGCGGCGGAAAACGTGTTGAGGTCGCTTGCTGAGAAAGGGGTGATACGACTGCACCTCTTTCGTCTACCCAATGTTTTTGGGAAGTGGTGCAAGCCGAATTACAACTCTGCGGTGGCCACGTTTTGTCACAACATCGCGCGCGACCTCCCGATCCAAATCAATGATCCTGCTTCGGTAGTGACGATGGTGTACATCGACGATGTGCTTGCGAGATTCCTGCAATTGATGGACGGCGCTGATGGCGCGCAGGATTTGGAAGGATTTGAACTCATAACTCCGACTCACACAGCGACGGTTGAGCAAATTGCGCAGCAAATCCGGAGCTTCAGGGATAGTCGCGCGACGCTCACGACAGAGCGAGTTGGTCGTGGTCTGACACGCGCGCTTTACTCAACTTATGTAAGCTATTTGCCGGTCGATTCGTTCGCCTACGAAGTGCCTCAGCACGGCGATCCGCGAGGCGTATTCGTCGAAATGCTCAAGACGCCAGATTGTGGGCAGTTCTCATTTTTTACCGCGCATCCTGGCATTACCCGCGGCGGCCATTATCATCATACAAAAACGGAAAAATTTCTGGTTATCAAGGGGCATGCGCGTTTCAATTTTAGGCACATGCAAACTGGCGAGAAGCACACGTTATTGACTACTGGAGATAAGGCGAAAATTGTTGAGACAGTACCAGGATGGACGCATGACATCACCAATGTCGGTGACGAGGAAATGGTTGTGATGCTTTGGGCGAATGAAGTCTTTGATCGGACTCATCCCGATACGTATGCTTGTCCGGTTTGACAGTTGAAAATTGCTTGGTTCTTCAGATGAAAAAACTCAAAATCATGACCGTGGTCGGCACTCGGCCAGAAATCATTCGGTTATCGCGAGTCTTAGCTCGCTTGGATGAGCATTGCGATCATGTTCTCGTTCACACCGGACAAAATTATGACTACGAGCTTAACCAAGTGTTTTTTGATGATTTGAGGGTTCGCAAGCCCGATCATTTTCTCAATAGTGCAGCGGACTCGTCTGGTGCGGCACATACTATCGGCAATCTGATTATCGCGGTAGATAAAATTTTGGCATTGGAGCAACCAGAAGCGATGCTGGTGCTTGGGGATACTAATAGTTGCTTGTCTGTTATTCCCGCAAAGCGTCGTAAAATTCCAATTTTCCATATGGAGGCGGGAAATCGCTGTTTTGATCAACGCGTACCGGAGGAAACCAATCGGCGCATCGTGGACCATACAGCCGATGTGAATCTAACTTACAGTTCGATCGCTCGGGAATATCTGCTACGCGAAGGCTTGCCGCCTGACTTGGTCATCAAGACGGGGAGCCCGATGTTTGAAGTTTTAACATATTATCGTCCAGACATCGACGCGTCCGACATCCTGTCCAGGCTGCAGCTTGACGGAGAGCGCTACTTCTTGGTGAGTGCGCACAGGGAGGAAAACATTGAGTCACCATCGTCGTTCGCACGGCTGATTGAGGTATTAAATGTCGTTGCCGAAGACTACGGTCTTCCGGTGGTGGTTTCGACACATCCGCGTACGCAGAAGCGCATAGATGCAACAGGAGCACGATTTCATGCCAATGTGCGTCTTTTGAAGCCCCTGGGGTTTCACGATTACGTCAGCCTTCAGATGTCCGCGCGCGCAGTGCTTTCGGATAGTGGCACGATCAATGAAGAATCATCCATCTTGAACTTCCCGGCCTTGAACCTCCGGGAGGCGCATGAGCGGCCAGAAGGCATGGAAGAGGGGGCGGTCATGATGGTGGGGCTTGATGCCAATCGTGTGCGGCAAGCCTTGGCGATTCTCTCGAACCAGTCTCGCGGGGAGGAGCGGGATTTTCGCCAAGTAGCTGACTACAGCATGCCCAACGTTTCGGACAAAGTTTTGCGAATCATTCAAAGTTATACCGACTATGTCAGCCGGGTGGTTTGGAAAAAGTACTGACGCTACTTTAAAAAATCAATGAAAAGAGTCTTCGTAGTTTCGGAATACGTTCATGAAGCTCAAAATTCGACTGGCCATGTTTGGGAAAAAGTAATTGATAGACTTTCGTTGTCCGAGCAGGTCGGTGTGATCGCCCCTCGGGTTGCACCTAGCATTGAATTGTCCGCAAAAAAAGCAATGGATTTGCGATTTGCGCACCGCGCATTCAATAAGAATGGGTTGTTGCAGCGGCTTTTTGGGCAATTTCGTTTGACATTTGCGTTTGCGTGGAAAATTCTTACTTCGGTGCGTAGGGATGATCTGCTGCTCAGTGGAACCAATCCAACTGTCTTGCTGACAATACTGCCCGTGCTCAGGAGATTGTTGGGTTTTAAATGGATTGTTTTGGTCCATGACGTCTTTCCGGAAAATCTGATTCCCGCTGGAATTCTTCAAAAAAAGCAACTTTCATACAAAGTTCTTTCGCTTTTATTTTCCAAGGTTTATTCTTCGGCGGATAAGCTGCTTGTCATCGGACGAGATATGAAAGAGCTGATGGCCACAAAGATTCGTGATCCAAAGAAGATTGCTTTTGTTCCAAATTGGGCATCTGATAAGGATGTGAAGCCTGTCCCAAGGGGCGAGTTTTTCTTTTCTGAGAAGAATGCTTGGACGGGGCGCGTTGTCTTTCAGTTTTTTGGGAATATCGGGCGATTACAGGGAATAGAGAATCTACTTCAGGCTATCAATCTTGTCAAAAATCCGAAGGCTATTTTTCTCTTCATCGGCGAGGGGGCTCTGGCGAGAAAGGTTGCTGATTTTTCCAGGGAATTTCCTGATAAGAATGTGATTTATCACAAAGGAATTCCGTTGAAGGACAAAAATATCGGATTGGCGGCGTGCGATGTGGCGCTCATTTCTCTGGAGAAGGGAATGTTCGGGCTAGGGGTGCCCAGTAAGACCTATTATTCGATGGCCGCTGACAAACCTCTGATTGCCATCATGGATAAAGGATCTGAAATTTCTCGGTTGATCGATGAGCATGGCATCGGATGGCATTGCAGAGCCGATGATCCGCAGGCGCTTGCTGCCTTAATAGACCGAGTCGCCGACGAAAATTTACTTCTCAAGCGGGGACGGTCGCGTCAAGTGCTGCAAGAGAATTTCACTGAGGACAAGGTTCTCGATCTGTTTCTTCGTCAGGTGCAGGATGTTCTTCACTGAGCGTCCAACGGTATTGCTAACGGGGGCCTCCGGTTTTATCGGACGCGCGCTCGCGCGCGCCTTGGCGTGTGCGGAGTTCAAGCTAGTGGCCTGTTCCAGGCGCTCAGAGAACGGTGTGGAACCTCGTCTTGTTATTGCACCAGAACTTGATGACAGGGCCAACTGGATGCCGCTGCTCCAAGGCGTGGATGTGGTGATCCATGCTGCGGGAAAGGCGCATGACAGGCGGCCAGGAGCCGAGCAGGAAAGCGATTTACGGCGCATCAATGTGGACGGCACGCTAACCTTGGCGAAGCAGGCCTTGGCATCGGGTGTAGAGCGGTTTATTTTCCTGAGTTCCATAGGCGTCAATGGTCAGGTCACAGCTGGCGGCATGCCATTTTCTGAAGCAAGCCTACCCTCGCCAACGGCCGCATATGCATTCTCGAAGCTGCAAGCGGAGGTTGAATTACTTAGTCTTCTAAATGGGACTTCCATGCGGTTAACAGTGATACGTCCCCCTCTTGTTTATGCCGCCGATGCGCCGGGAAATTTTCAACGGTTGCTGAGGTTGGTTGCTCTCGGAGTGCCTTTGCCTTTTGGTGCTGTGGCTAATAAGCGCAGCATGGTGGCGCTGGAAAATATGGTTGATTTTGTCTTGACATGTGTGGCAAACCCAATGGCGGCCGGGGAGATTTTTCTTGTTTCTGATGGAATGGATCTTTCGATTGGCCAGATTATTGAGGAGATTTCAGTGGGGATGGGAATGGAAAAGCGAAAAGCAATTTTTAAATTTCCTGCTAGTGTCCTGAGTGTTTTCGCGAAAAGCATTGGGAGGTCTGATCTCTATGCGCAAATATGTGAATCGCTTGTAATTGATTCTCAGAAGGCCAGACGGCAGTTGAATTGGACGCCACCTGTCTCTGCCACTACCGCACTGCGGAATGCTGGCTCAGCATACATTGCTGGCAGGGGTCGATGATTTTTAAGGGACTATAGTGAAGCGATGTTTCGATCTGGTCGGGGCGTTGGTCGTTTCGGCCATTTTCCTCTTGCCTTTGTTGCTATTAGGACTGGTGGTGAGGTTAACCTCCAGTGGTCCTGCACTTTATTGGTCGGATCGAGTGGGCCGAGATAACAAGATCTTCCGCATGCCCAAGTTGAGGAGCATGCGGATAGGGACCCCCGCTGTAGCGACCCATTTGCTCACTTCTGCCGAATCGCATCTGACACCAGTTGGAGGCTTTCTGAGAAAAAGCAGCCTCGACGAGCTTCCTCAACTCTGGAGCATTCTGTCGGGCGACATGAGCTTGGTGGGGCCGCGTCCCGCGCTTTACAACCAAAATGATCTGATCGCCTTGAGGACCGAACAGGGAGTGCACCAACTGGTGCCAGGGTTGACGGGCTGGGCTCAGATCAATGGTCGGGATGAATTACCCATTGCCGAGAAGGTAAAGTTGGATGTGGAGTATTTGCATCGAAAGTCGCTGGCGTTCGATCTCAAGATTATCTGGCTCACCTTCTTGAAAGTTCTGAGGCGTGATGGTGTTTCTCATTGAAATGAAGCCGAAGCAATGAGACGGTTATTGATCATCGGAGCGGGCGGGCATGGTCGCGCCGTCGCCGAGGCCGCGGAACTCGGGGCAAGTCATGCGGTGGCTGGCTTTCTTGACGATGCAGCTGAGCTCAAGCATGACATTTGGGGTATTCCCGTCTGGGGAGGCTCTTCAATGTTGGCCGAGTTTTTGGGGCGGGTCGACGAAGTGGTTGTCGCCATCGGGAGCAACGCTGCGCGACGAGCCCTGCATCAACGCGTTCGGGAAGCGGGCTTGACGCTTGCGACCGTCGTCCATCCCACAGCTCTGCTTTCACCTCGAGCCGTTATCGGCCCTGGCTCAGTATTGATGGCGGGGGCGATTGTCGGTACGCAGGCTAGGTTGGGTGAGGGCGTCATTGTGAACTGCGGTGCTGTCGTGGATCACGATTGCATGGTCGACGACTTCGGGCATCTGGGGGTCAAGGCCGGCATGGCAGGCGGCGCCGTTCTCGGCGCCGGCGCATGGATGCAAGCAGGCTCCTCTCTGGGATACGGCGTCACCATTCCGCCAGCGAGCGTCTTGCGACCGGGCGAAAGTCGTGCCGCAGGATAACGAAGGCCGTGCAGCACCGCATGGTCTTCGATCACCGCGCGTTCATGCTGTCCCCTAAGTCCAGTTTCTTGATTGCGTAACCTTGTCAATAGATCGTGAAAATGAGGCTTTCGGTTGTCATCCCTTCGTTGTGGGTAGAGCTCGAGATTGGACATAACATGAATGTCGATGCGGTTGGGGTTTTTGAAGGTAGCTCTTTTGGCTTATGGAGCGACGACCAAGGTGGTGGAATCCTTCACGCTGGGTCATTCGCTGGGTACAGAGAATGACGTTGCCCGTGTCGAGCGTGCTGCTCGGGACTAGGCTGCGAGGGATCGAAGTCAGAGAATTCTTAGCTCGCATCCCATGAAAAGGGGAAGGAAGATGAGCCTCTTTGAGACACATTCATTCACAAAGCCGATGAGGGATTGCGCGGATTGCGTTGGCCCAAGTGGGCACAATCAACCGTAAACAATGGCATTTGCGCATTGGTAGGAGAGTCTTGAGTGATCAATCGTATGGCGGCGCAGTTGCTCGCCTTGCCGCGTGCGGCCAAGCGACTGCTGGCACTGAGCGTGGACGCCGTGCTCTGCGTGCTGTGTGTGTGGGTCGCGTTGAGCCTCCGGTTCGAACAATGGATAGCACCTGCAGGGCTGCAATGGTGGGCGGCCGTGATGGCGGTCCTGTTGGCGTTGCCGTTGTTTACCGTCTTCGGCTTGTATCGTGCGATCTTCCGCCATGCAGGTGCACCGGCGCTCATGGCAATCGTGCGAGCTTGTGCACTGTTTGGCTTGTTCTACGGGCTGATCTTCACGATTGTGGGCGTGCCTACCGTTCCTCGTACCGTGGGCCTGTTGGTCCCGTTGCTGCTTTTTCTTTGTGTCGGAGGCCTGCGTGCCATGGCGCGCTATTGGCTCGGTGGCATGTACATGAGTGCCATCGACCGGAAGGCGCTTCCACAGGTGGTGATCTATGGTGCTGGTGGCGCGGGCCTGCAACTCGCGGCCGCGCTCGCGCAGACCCGCGAAATGGTGGTGCGTGCTTTCATTGACGACGCTCGCCACCTCCAGGGCAGTACGCTCAACGGCCTGCGGATCCACTCGCCTGAATGGCTTGGCCGCAATGCCGCGACGCTAGGCATCACTGACGTGTTGCTGGCCATTCCGTCGACCACTCGTACACGGCGAATGGAGATCTTGAATGAGCTGATTCCATTGCGCCTGCATGTGCGCACATTGCCGGCACTGGTCGACCTCGCTCATGGTCGGGTGCAGGTGCAGGATCTTCACGAGATCGATATCGAGGACTTGCTGGGTCGTGACCCCGTGGTCCCCGTCGACGATTTACTCCATCGGAACATTCGTGGCCAGGTGATACTCGTGACTGGCGCCGGTGGTTCGATCGGCAGCGAACTGTGCCGTCAGATCGTGCAGCTCGCACCGTCTGAATCGCCCCGGATTTTGTAGACACCTCTGAGCCTCAATCCTGAGGCCCAATAGGAGGTGCCATGAGTAAACAGAGATATCCCGAAGAATTCAAGACCGAAGCGGTCAAACAGATCACCGAA
>Ga0256876_1000024_pt1 | contig 24638 bp, 10 predicted proteins | sample MC6MC0419MT_FD_186340 | JGI IMG/M metagenome (GOLD analysis project Ga0256876, IMG submission 186340) | Metatranscriptome of enriched soil aggregate microbial communities from Iowa State University, Ames, United States - MC6-MC0419-MT... | ecosystem: Environmental > Terrestrial > Soil >...
CAGTGTCTTGTGCTGGCGCAAGGAGCCCACTGCGCGGCTGGCTACTGTCAGGATCAGGTCGGTGCCAGCAAGTACCTCTACTGCCGCGCTCCAGTGTGGCAAGGCCAAGGCAATACGGCGGCGCAGCCCTTGGGCGGCCAGCGCACGCTCGATCTCGTCGAAGGCATCCGGGCGCATGGCCATCAACACATGCGGGCGTGTCAGCCAGTCTTCCAGGGTAAGGCCGCCGCTGGGGGGCAACACCTGGCGATCGGCAACGCTAATGAAATGGTCGGCAAACAGGGGCTGGGCGGTGATGTCCTGAGGCAGCTCGGGGAACAGGCCCAGTGCCAGGTCCAGTTCCCCATCGAGCAGTTGCGCCAGCATGGTTTCGCGACTGGCCTGGCTGATGGCCAGGTCCACCCCGGGTGCTACCTGGCGCAGGTGGCGCAGCAGGGGCGGCAGGATGATGCGCGAGGAGTAGTCGGACAGCGACAGCCGGAAACGGCGCTGGGCTTTGGCTGGCTCGAACTGTGGGGTGGCCAGCAGGCCGTTGAGATTGCTCAAGGCATCCTGTAGCGGTTTTACCAGCGACTGGGCACGGGCGGTGAGGGCCATGCCGCCGCCTTGGCGTACCAGCAAGGGGTCGTCGAAGTGCTTGCGCAGTTGCGCCAACGCGTGGCTAACGGCGGGTTGGCTGCGGTGCAGACGCAGGGCGGCCCGGGTCACGTGCTTTTCGCTGAGCAGGGCATGCAGGGCGAGTAGCAGGTTGAGGTCGATCTTGCGCAGTTCATCCATGGGGTGAATAGCCTTGGTTAATTCCGGCGGTGTTTATTAGCTTAACAAGCCTTGCGCAGTCGTTGTGGGAGCGGCCTTGTGTCGCGATGGACCGCAAAGCGGCCCCGACGATATCTGCTACGGAGGTTAAAAGCTGAGGGCCGCTTCGCGCCCTATCGCGACGCAAGGCCGCTCCCACAAGGCTCGCGTTGACCGTTGGGGTTATACTCCCCGTCCGTTTTACTGTTATCCGAGTACTCCGATGGGTCTTTCTGCAACTGCCACACCCGAACCGCGTCGCCTGGGCGCCCCTTTGATCGCCATGGCTTTACTGCTGGCTGGCGCCTGGTTCCTCAATCTGAATGCCGGCTTCAAGCAGGTATTGCTGCTGCTGATCGGTGCAGCGCTCGGCCTGACCTTGTATCACGCCGCCTTTGGCTTCACCTCGGCGTGGCGGGTGTTCATCAACGAGCGACGAGGCGCGGGCTTGCGTGCCCAGATGGTCATGCTGGCCCTGGCGGTGCTGCTGTTCTTCCCGGCATTGTCAGCTGGCAGCCTGTTCGGCTACCCGGTCACTGGCCTGGTGGCCCCGGCGGGTGTCTCGGTCGTGTTCGGTGCGTTCATTTTCGGCATTGGCATGCAGCTGGGCGGCGGGTGCGCTTCGGGCACGCTGTTCACCGTTGGCGGTGGCAATGCGCGCATGCTGGTGACCCTGCTGTTCTTCATCATCGGCTCTGTAACCGCCACCCATCATGCTGACTGGTGGTTTGCCTTGCCGTCGTTCCCGGCAACCTCGATCGTGCAAGCCTGGGGTGTGGGGCCGGCGCTGCTGGTGAGCCTGGCAGTGTTCGGGCTGATCGCCTGGGCTACCGTGGTGCTGGAAAAGCGCCGACACGGCGCGCTGGAAGCGCCAGTTGCCAGCGAACACCAGGGCATGCGTCGCTTCCTGCGGGGCCCTTGGCCGTTGCTGTGGGGCGCTATCGCCCTGGCGCTTCTCAACTACGCGACCCTGGCGCTGGCGGGGCGGCCGTGGGGCATTACTTCCGCCTTCGCCTTGTGGGGTGCCAAAACCCTCAACGGCCTGGGCGTGGATGTCGGCAGCTGGGTATTCTGGCAGGCGCCGGCCAATGCCAAGGCGTTGGCCTCGCCGCTGTGGCAGGACATCACCACGGTGATGGACCTGGGCATCGTGCTGGGGGCGCTGCTGGCGGCGGGCCTGGCCGGGCGCTTTGCGCCCAGCCTGAAAATCCCGCTGCCGTCGCTGGTTGCCGCAGTCATCGGCGGCCTGCTGTTGGGCTACGGTTCGCGCCTGGCCTATGGCTGCAATATCGGCGCGTACTTCAGTGGCATTGCCTCGGGCAGCGTGCACGGCTGGCTGTGGCTGGTGGCGGCTTATTCGGGCAACCTGATCGGCGTACGCCTTCGCCCGTTGTTTTTCGCCGGTGAGCGGCGCCCTGCGGTGCTGACAGGCTGCTGAGGCACCGAGTGAATTGCTGCAAGAGGTGCAGAAATCATCTGCACCTCGCCTGATTGTTCAACTTTTCCCACCTGATTAGCCTGACCCGAACACCATTCAACAGGATTCGATCATGGCTACCCGTATCACGCTCAATGGCACCGGCAGCGCCGATGTGATGCAACCTGAACACATACAGGCACAACCCCCAGGGCCCGGCCAGGTCTGGCTGGAGCAGACAGCCATGGGTGTGAACCCCCTCGACCTGTTGCAGCGCAAAGGCGGTGCGCCGCTGGCTTTGCCCTCTGGCCTGGGGCTGGAAGGCGCAGGCAGGGTCACTGCCGTCGGTGATGGGGTGCACAACGTGCAGGTGGGGGACCGCGTGGCTTATGCCATGGGGCCGGTCGGTGCCTATGCCAGCGGCCGGTTGTTCCCGGCCGAACGGCTGGTCAAGCTGCCGCCGCAGCTGGAGGACGAGGCCGCCGCAGCGGTGCTGTTCAAAGGCATCACGGCGCAGTACTTGCTGAAAACCACCTACGCTGTGGGCCCGGGTACCCAGGTGCTGTTGTACGGCGCCGCCGGTGCCTTGGGCCAGCTGATGGCGCCTTGGGCGCGGCATCTCGGGGCGACGGTGATTGGCGTGGTATCACGCCCGCAAAGTGTGGCCAGGGCCCAGGCGGCCGGTTGCCACCATGTGCTGGTGTTCGACGCGGCAACGCTGGCCAGCGATGTGCGCAAGCTGACCCAGGGGCAGGGCGTGGATGTGGCCTATGACTGTGTCGGCAAGGTGTCGCTGGACGCTTCGCTGGACAGCCTGCGGGTGCGCGGCCTGCTGGTGTCGTTCGGGGGCACTTCCGGTGCGCCGGCGGCGATCGAGGTGGCCACGCTCAATGCCAAGGGCTCGCTGTACCTGACCCGGCCGTCACTGGCGGCACATACCCGCACGGTAGAGGAGTACCAGCAGCGCGCCGCCGATGTGCTGGCAGCCGTCGCCGAGGGTATCATCCAGCCTCGGGTCTGGCGTCGCTACCCGCTGGCCGAAGTGGCCAGGGCCCACAGGGACCTGGAGCAAGGGCTGTCGGAGGGCGCGCTGGTCCTTACCGCCTGATGCCCGAACCCTGCCACCGAGCCTAGCCATGGATGCCTACGACAGTCGCCGCGCCGATGAACTTGCCACCTTGCTGGCCCTGCACGAGCAGGGCTCGTTTGCTGCTGCCGGGCGGCAGCTGGAGCGCCACCCGACGGTGCTGTCGAAGCGCCTGAGTGCGCTGGAGGCGCGGTTGGGCATTCGCCTGGTGGAGCGCAGCACGCGGCAGCTGCGTTTTACCGATGAGGGCGAGCGGCTGGTGGCCAAAGTGCGCGAGGCCAACCGTCTGATTGCCGAGGCGGAGCAGGAAGCTGCCGAGGGGGCGGCAACGGTACGCGGGCGCTTGCGCCTGGCATTGCCGGCGGCCATGGGGCGGCGCTGGTTGAGCGGGATGCTGGCCGACTTCGCGCTGGCCTATCCGCAGGTGACAGTGGAGGCCGAGTATGCCGACCGTTTCGTCGACCTGATCGGCGAGGGCTTCGATGCCGCCATCCGCATTGGTGAGCTGGTGGACAATCGCCTGGTGGCCAGGAAATTGTGCGATCACTTGCGCATACTCTGCGCATCGCCCGATTACCTTGCTCGGCATGGCACGCCTGCACAACCGGAACAGTTGTCTGAGCATAATTGTCTATGTTTCAGTGGCTTACGTTCATTTCCTGAATGGCGCCTGATGAGCGGTGAGCGGCAGGTGACCGTGAAGGTCGTCGGCAGCCTGCGCAGCAACGACAATGAAGCGTTGCTGGAGGCGGCGAGGCGTGGCGTGGGCATTCTTGCCGGAGGGGACTGGCTGATGGGTGAGGACCTGGCCAGCGGCCGCCTGGTACGGGTGCTGCCGCAGTGGCAGCTGGACGTGGCAGCGGGCATTTACCTGGTACGCCCGACCGCGCGGCTGAACACTGCGGCCCTGGGCGCCTTCAAGGCCCGGCTGGAAGACCGCTTCAAGGCGGGGGCACCGTGGCGGTCTTGATACTCTTCTGCAGATTAAACGAATAACCGTCTGATAAATAATAGATTATCGTTTGGCTACCGCATGCTGAACACACTGCTCATAGTAAGTTTGCTTGATCGCTGCAGGCTTCAACCGCGAGCGGCTGTTGTAAGTCTGCTCAGTAATGCCGAAGGCGGTCATGCGCATCCAGGGTTTGGGGAATTTGCGTACCTGCAGCTTCTTGCGGGTGGCATACAGGGTCACCCCGGAAAGCTTGGCCTGCTGGGCCTCGGCCGCTATCTGTGCACCCCAGCCGCAGGTGTGGCGATCATTCTGGCTCAGCGCCCGGGCCTGGGCGCCGAAAGCCAGCGTGGCCAGCAAGCAACCGGCCATCGTTGCTAGAAATACTCGCATGTTGCTGTCCTAAGCATCTGAAGAAGAACGGAGTTTGCCTTCGCTTTCCGATGCCGGGGGCCAGCAATTTGCCGTCAGATCACGGCCACGCGCAGCGGGCTGGCGGCTGGCTTGCGCACGCTCGCCCAGGCCAGGCTGGCAACCCAGATGACCGACACACCATAGTTCAGGCGTTGATACAGGCCGAATAGCTGGCCGTTTTGCGCTGCCTGGCCCATCAGCGCGACGGTAATGATCGCCAGTACCACACAGGCCAGGGAAAACAGCGCAAAGGCCCGCGAGCCGGCAATGCGATTGCCTAGCCACGCCCACAGGGCACTGGCCAGGGTCAGCGAGAGGAACATCAGCAGGCCGGACAGGTTATGCAGTTGCTGTGAGGTGGAAGGCTGCGCCGGTGTGCAACCCTGGTCACAGGGGAACCAGCCGGTGCCCAGGCTACCGACACCATGCAGTAAGACCAGGGCTGCACTCAGCATTGCCAGTTTCGACCCACGCCAGCGCCGCACCAGGCCCCAGGCAAACAGCGCGAACAGCGCGGCCAGTGGGAAGTTGTTTACCCGTGGCGACCAGCTGTGGGTTGGCGCACCTACGGCGCCGAGCTGGCTCATGGCCTGTTGCAGGTGGTCATAGCCGGGGTAAGCCTGGGCGGTGAGCCAAACACCTGCCAGCAACCAGAGGGGTATCAGCAGGCCGCTGGCGAGCAATAGGCGGTCGAGGGGTTTCATGCGGCATTTTCCTTCCATGGATGAGTGAGCGCAAAGGCGCACAGTACAGGCTTGCGCGGCCTCTGGGCCAGCACTTGCGCCGGCTGTTTCATAGGTGTGGCTTGCGAGGGAGAGCAAGAAATACCGCACCGGGTGTATGTGATCGTACAACTGCTTGCGCTATGATGAGCGCTGTCTTTCTAGGTGAAATACAGGGCAATGACAGAGCAACAGGTACAGGCAAGGACCCGGCGCAAGCCGCGTAGTCTGGCCCAGGAACTGGTCACAGTGCTGACCGAACGCATTCGCAGTGGTCAGCTCAAGCGTGGCGACAAGCTGCCGACCGAATCGCAGATCATGGTCGAAGAGGGCGTCAGCCGCACCGTGGTGCGTGAGGCGATCTCGCGGCTGCAGGCCGCCGGGCAGGTCGAGACCCGCCATGGCATCGGCACGTTCGTGCTGGACGCGCCAGCGTCGGGGGGCTTTCGCATCGACCCGGCGACTGTGGTCACCCTGCGTGAAGTGCTGGCGGTGCTGGAGTTGCGTATTGCCCTTGAGATTGAATCGGCAGGCTTGGCGGCGCAGCGGCGCAGCGATGAAGAGCTGGCGGGCATGCGTGCGGCGCTGGACGAACTTAACGAAGGGGCGGCCCATGCCAATGATGCGGTGTCAGCGGACTTCCAGTTCCACCTGCGCATTGCCCAGGCCAGCGGCAACCACTACTTCGCCGACATCATCAACCACTTGGGCACCAGCATCATCCCGCGTACCCGGGTGAATTCGGCGCGGCTGGCCCGTGATGACCAGGCGCATTACATGAGCCGGTTGATGCATGAGCACGAGGCGATTTATGAAGCAATCGCCCGGCGTGACAGCGAAGGGGCAAAGATGGCCATGCGCATGCACCTGAGCAATAGCCGGGAGCGCTTGCGTCAGGTACATGAAGAGGCTGAGGCGCAAGGGGTCTGAGGCATTTGTGACCTATACCGGCCTCTTCGCGGGCACGCCCGCTCCCACAGAATCACCACAATGCCTGAAAATTGTGCAAACCCTGTGGGAGCGGGTTTACCCGCGAAGAGGCCGGCACAGCCAAAAGAAAAGCCCCGCCATGTGCGGGGCTTTCTTGTTTCAGGCGCTCGATCAGATCGCCTGGTCACTCCATTGCCCGTTCACCAGGCGGCGCAGCGCCAATGGGTTCGCGTTGCGCAGGGCTTCAGGCAGCAGGGCCTGCGGGTAGTTCTGGTAGCACACCGGGCGCAGGAAGCGGTCGATGGCCAAGGTGCCCACCGAGGTACCGCGGGCGTCCGAGGTCGCAGGGTAAGGCCCGCCGTGGACCATGGCATCACACACTTCAACACCGGTCGGGTAGCCATTGATCAGGATGCGTCCGACTTTCTCCTCCAGCAATGGCACCAGCCAGGCGTAGGCCTCGAAATCTTCTGCTTCGCCGATCAGGGTAGCGGTCAGCTGACCACGCAGGCCGAGCAGGGCTGCGCGCAGCTGTTCGTCGTCCTGCACTTCCACGGCCACAGTGGTCGGGCCGAACACTTCTTCCTGCAGCAGCGGGTCAGACTCGACCAGCAGGCGGGCATCGGCCTTGAACAGTTGGGCGCGGGCCTGGCTGCCTTCCTGCGCCTGGCCGGCCAGGTGCTCGATACCGGCATGGGCATGCAGGTGCTCCAGCCCACCCACGTAGCTGCGCAGGCCACCGGCGTTGAGCATGGTTTGCCCGGCCTGCTGGTCCAGGTGCTGGCCAAGGTCGGCCAGTAGCTGGCTGTACTGCGGCGATTGCAGGCCGATCACCAACCCCGGGTTGGTGCAGAACTGGCCGGCACCCATGCACACCGAGCCTGCCAGTTCGCGGGCAATGGCCTCGCCACGTTTGGCCAAGGCGGTTGGCAGGATGATGACCGGGTTGATGCTGGACATCTCGGCGAACACTGGAATCGGCTGCGGGCGCTCGGCGGCCATGCGGCACAGGGCGTCGCCGCCCTTGAGCGAGCCGGTGAAGCCGACGGCCTGGATGGCCGGGTGCTTGACCAGCCACTCGCCCACACCACCACCGAACACCATGTTGAACACGCCCTTGGGCATGCCGGTGCGCTCGGCGGCACGTACGATGGCGCATCCCACCAGGTCGGCGGTGGCCATGTGGCCGCTGTGCGCCTTGAATACTACCGGGCAACCGGCGGCCAGTGCCGCAGCGGTGTCGCCACCGGCGGTAGAGAAGGCCAGCGGGAAGTTGCTGGCGCCGAACACGGCGACCGGGCCGACGCCAATGCGCATCTGGCGCAGGTCCACGCGCGGCAGCGGCTGGCGCTCGGGCAAGGCCAGATCGATACGGGCACCGAGGAAGTCACCACGGCGCAGTACTTGGGCGAACAGGCGCATCTGGCCACTGGTGCGGCCACGCTCGCCTTGAATGCGGGCTGCGGGCAAGGCGGTCTCGCGGCAGACGATGGCGACGAAGGCGTCGTCCAGCTCGTCCAGTTCGGCCGCGATGGCGTCGAGGAATTCGGCGCGGCGTGCCGGGGCCAGTTGGCGGAACTCAGCGAAGGCGGCAGCGGCGGCCTTGGCGGCCTGGTCTACTTCAGCTTCGCTGGCTTGAGCGAAGCTGTAGGGCAGGGCTTCGCCAGTGCTGGCGTCCAGGCTCTGCAGGCGCTGTGGGCCAGCGGCGCTGCGCTGGCCGGCGATGAAGTTGTGGCCGAGGATTTCAGGCATGGGGTGCTCCTGTTGGCTGAAAGACAATCTGGGGGTGTCGCATGACCTGTGGGTTCTATGAACCAGCAAGCCCTGGGGCATCAGGTAATCGGTGCCGGGTTGAACAGGGTGATGTCGTTGTGCAGCCGGTGCTGTTCGGCCCAGGGCTGCTTGCGGCCGCTGGCCACGTCCAGGTAGTAATGGAACAGTTCCCAGCCCAGTTCTTCGATGCTCGAACGGCCTGTGGCGATGCGCCCGGCGTCGATGTCGATCAGGTCGGGCCAACGCTGGGCCAGTTCGCTGCGCGTGCACACCTTGACCACTGGCGCCATGGCCAGCCCGTAGGGCGTGCCGCGGCCAGTGGTGAACACATGCAGGTTCATGCCGGCGGCCAATTGCAGGGTGCCGCAGACAAAGTCGCTGGCCGGGGTGGCGCAGAAGATCAGGCCCTTGCGCGTTACCCGCTCGCCTGGGCCGAGCACGCCCTGGATAGCGCCGCTACCGGACTTGACGATCGACCCCAGCGACTTCTCGACGATATTGGACAGGCCGCCTTTCTTGTTGCCCGGGGTAGTGTTGGCGCTGCGGTCGGCAGCGCCTTGCTGCAGGTAGCGGTCGTACCAGTCCATTTCGCGTATCAAGGCGCCGGCAACGTCCTGGTTTTCGGCCCGTGAGGTCAGCATGTAGATGGCGTCGCGCACCTCGGTCACTTCCGAGAACAGCACGGTAGCGCCGGCGCGTACCAGCAAGTCGGCGGCGTAGCCCAGCGCCGGGTTGGCGGTGATGCCCGAGAACGCATCGCTGCCACCGCATTGCATGCCAAGGATCAATTCGCTGGCCGGTACGGTTTCGCGGCGGCGCTGGTCGAGCTTCTTCAGGCGGGTCTCGGCCAGTTCCATGATCTGTTCGATCATTTCCACAAAGCCCAGGCTGGCGTCCTGCAGGCGGTACAGCCACGGCTCGCTCAGGTCTACCGAAGGGTCGTTGTCGTGCATCACCTGGCCGGCTTGCAGCTTTTCACAGCCGAGGCTGATGACCAGCGCCTCGCCACCCAGGTTGGGGTTGCGCGCCAGGTTGCGCACGGTGCGGATCGGAATGTAGGCATCGCGGGCGTTGATGGCCACGCCGCAGCCATAACTGTGGGTGATGGCCACCACGTCATCGACGTTGGGGTACTTGGGCAGCAGTTCGCTGCGAATGCGCTTGACCGCATGCTCCAGCACGCCGGTCACACACTGCACGGTGGTGGTGATACCAAGGATGTTGCGGGTGCCGACGGTGCCGTCGGCGTTGCGGTAGCCTTCGAACGTGAAGCCTTCGAGCGGCGGCAGCGGTTGTGGGACAGCGTCGCAGCGCGGCAGGCTGTCCAGTTCGGGTGCGGCCGGCATGGCCAGCTGGCTTTCCTGCACCCAGCTGCCTTGGCGCAGGTCTTCCAGCGCGTAGCCGATGATTTGCCCGTAGCGGCGCACGGGCTCGCCCTTGGCGATGGCCACGGCGGCGACCTTGTGGCTTTGTGGCACGCCTTCGACCAGGGTCAGGCCGTCGGCAAAGCGGGCGCCTTCGCCCAGGCCGCCGTCGTTGACTACCACCACGACGTTATCGTCGTCGTGCAGGCGGACGTAGCGGGGCGAGTCGGAATGTTCGATCAACTGCATGTTTGGGCCCTACTTGTCAGGTTCTCAGGCTTTTTTTGTACATCCGCCCGCACCGGTTGCCACGGTGCGGGCGTGTTCACTCAGTGACGCGAGCTGGCCAGTTCGCCGTTGGCGGCAGGCTCAGCCTGTGGCTTTGGGTCATCATCGCGCAGCTCGATCCGCTTGATCGGGCCCACGATCACCAGGTAGCTGAACACCGCTACCAGGGCGTTGGCGCCCACGTACACCAGTGCCCACTTGAACGAGCCGGTGGCGCTGATGATGTAGCCGATCACGATAGGCGTGGTGATCGAGGCGATGTTGCCGAAGGTGTTGAACAGGCCACCGGACAGCCCGGCGATCTGCTTCGGCGAGGTGTCTGCCACCACCGCCCAGCCCAGCGCGCCAATGCCTTTGCCGAAGAATGCCAGGGTCATGAAGCCGACTACCATCCACTCGGCATCGACATAGTTGCAGAACACCATGGTGGTCGACAGCAGCAGGCCGCACACGATCGGCAGTTTGCGCGAGAACGTCAGCGAGTTGCCCCGGCGCAGCAGCCAGTCGGAGATCACGCCACCCAGCACGCCACCAATGAAACCGCAGACCGCCGGAAGCGAAGCGATGAAGCCGGCCTTGAGGATGGTCATGCCACGTTCCTGCACCAGGTACACAGGGAACCATGTGAGGAAGAAGTAGGTGATGGCGTTGATGCAGTACTGGCCCAGGTACACGCCCAGCAGCATGCGGCTGGTCAGCAGTTGCTTGATGTAGCCCCATTTCGGGCCGTCATTGCCGCGCTTCTGGTCCATGTCCACCAGGCCGCCGTTCTGCTCAATGTGCTCGAGCTCTTGCGGGCTGATGCGTGGGTGTTGGCGCGGGTTGTAAATGGTTTTCAGCCACACCATCGAGAAGATGATGCCCAGTACACCCATGACCACGAACACGTGCTCCCAGCCGAAGCTGAACACGATCCAGCCCATGATCGGGGCGAACAGCGCAGTGGCGAAGTACTGCGCCGAGTTGAAGATGGCCGAGGCAGTGCCGCGCTCCTGAGTCGGGAACCAGGCGGCGACGATGCGCGCGTTGCCCGGGAACGACGGGGCTTCAGCGAAGCCGACCAGAAAGCGCAGGGTAAAGAGGGTGACCACGGCCCAGGCAACCGGCAGGCCACCGACAAAACCCTGCAACAGGGTGAACAGCGACCAGGTGAAGATGCTGAAGGCGTAGACGTTCTTGGAACCGAAGCGATCGAGCAGCCAGCCACCAGGAATCTGGCCAGCCACGTAAGCCCATCCAAAGGCGGAGAAGATATAACCGAGGGTAACGGCGTCAATGCCGAGGTCTTTCTGCAGGCTGGAGCCTGCGATAGCAATGGTAGCGCGGTCGGCATAGTTGATCGTGGTCACCAGGAACAGCATGAACAGGATCAGGTAGCGCACATGCGTCTTCTTAGTCGCTTGCATGCTGGCAATACTCCCACTAGTTATTTTTGTGCGGGCTCACGAATTGTAACCGGAGCGGGGCTGGCCCACTCCGGGCGCGGCATGTGGCAGGCCGCGGGCGACGCTTACTGCGGGCCCATCTTGTCCATCAGCGCGGCGAGCATCTCGTACTCTTCTGCGGTGAGGTCGGTCAGCGGGGTACGCACCGGGCCTGCGTCGTAACCGGCGATCTTGGCGCCCGCCTTGACGATGCTTACGGCGTAGCCGGCCTTGCGATTGCGGATGTCCAGGTACGGCAGGAAGAAATCGTCGATCAGCTTGGCCACGGCGGCGTGATCGTCGCGGGCGATGGCGTGGTAGAAGTCCATGGCGGTCTTCGGCACGAAGTTGAACACGGCGGAGGAGTACACCGGCACGCCCAGGGCCTTGTAGGCGGCAGCATACACTTCGGCGGTCGGCAGGCCACCCAGGTAGCTGAAACGATCGCCCAGGCGGCGACGGATCGACACCATCAGCTCGATATCACCCAGGCCATCCTTGTAGCCGATCAGGTTCGGGCAGCGCTCGGCCAGTTTTTCCAGCAGGTCGGCATTCAGGCGGCAGACGTTGCGGTTGTACACCACCACGCCAATCTTCACCGATTTGCAGACTGCTTCGACGTGGGCGGCGACGCCGTCCTGGCTGGCTTCGGTCAGGTAATGCGGCAGCAGCAGCAGGCCCTTGGCACCCAGGCGCTCGGCTTCCTGTGCGTATTCGATGGCCTGGCGGGTGGAGCCACCCACGCCAGCGAGGATAGGTACCGAGGTAGCGCAGGTGTCGACGGCAGTCTTGATCACCTGGCTGTATTCGCTGGCGGCCAGGGAGAAGAACTCACCGGTGCCACCGGCGGCGAACAGTGCGCTGGCGCCATACGGGGCCAACCATTCCAGGCGTTTGATGTAGCCAGCCTGGTGGAAATCGCCCTGGGCATTGAAGTCGGTGACCGGGAATGACAGCAGGCCGTGAGAGAGGATGGATTTAAGTTCTTGTGGATTCATTGTTGTAGGCATCCTGTGGCGCTTGGGTGAAGGGTGTTGTTTTGCGTTGGAGGTAAGTTATCGTACAACCTGCGCGATGACTAGTCCCCTTTGCGAGATTTTTTGCAGTGAGGCAGGGAGGAGGGTTATTGCCTGTGCAGGCCGCTTCGCGGGCGCGCCCGCGAAGCGGCCTGCACAGGCAATAACCCTCCTCCCTGCCTCACTGCAAAAAATCTCGCAAAGGGGACTAGTCATCGCGCAGGTTGTACGATAACTTACCTCCAACGCAAAACAACACCCTTCACCCAAGCGCCACAGGATGCCTACAACAATGAATCCACAAGAACTTAAATCCATCCTCTCTCACGGCCTGCTGTCATTCCCGGTCACCGACTTCAATGCCCAGGGCGATTTCCACCAGGCTGGCTACATCAAACGCCTGGAATGGTTGGCCCCGTATGGCGCCAGCGCACTGTTCGCCGCCGGTGGCACCGGTGAGTTCTTCTCCCTGGCCGCCAGCGAATACAGCCAGGTGATCAAGACTGCCGTCGACACCTGCGCTACCTCGGTACCTATCCTCGCTGGCGTGGGTGGCTCCACCCGCCAGGCCATCGAATACGCACAGGAAGCCGAGCGCCTGGGTGCCAAGGGCCTGCTGCTGCTGCCGCATTACCTGACCGAAGCCAGCCAGGACGGCGTCGCCGCCCACGTCGAAGCAGTCTGCAAATCGGTGAAGATTGGCGTGGTGGTGTACAACCGCAACGTCTGCCGCCTGAATGCCGACCTGCTGGAAAAACTGGCCGAGCGCTGCCCGAACCTGATCGGCTACAAGGATGGCCTGGGTGATATCGAGCTGATGGTGTCGATCCGTCGCCGCCTGGGCGATCGTTTCAGCTACCTGGGTGGCCTGCCGACCGCCGAAGTGTATGCTGCCGCCTACAAGGCCCTGGGCGTGCCGGTGTACTCCTCCGCCGTGTTCAACTTCGTGCCGAAGACCGCCATGGACTTCTACCACGCCATCGCCCGCGACGATCACGCCGCCGTGGCCAAGCTGATCGACGATTTCTTCCTGCCGTACCTGGACATCCGCAATCGCAAGGCCGGCTACGCCGTAAGCATCGTCAAGGCGGGCGCCAAGATCGCCGGTTACGACGCAGGCCCGGTGCGTACCCCGCTGACCGACCTCACCGCAGAAGAGTACGAGATGCTCGCCGCGCTGATGGACAAGATGGGCCCGCAGTAAGCGTCGCCCGCGGCCTGCCACATGCCGCGCCCGGAGTGGGCCAGCCCCGCTCCGGTTACAATTCGTGAGCCCGCACAAAAATAACTAGTGGGAGTATTGCCAGCATGCAAGCGACTAAGAAGACGCATGTGCGCTACCTGATCCTGTTCATGCTGTTCCTGGTGACCACGATCAACTATGCCGACCGCGCTACCATTGCTATCGCAGGCTCCAGCCTGCAGAAAGACCTCGGCATTGACGCCGTTACCCTCGGTTATATCTTCTCCGCCTTTGGATGGGCTTACGTGGCTGGCCAGATTCCTGGTGGCTGGCTGCTCGATCGCTTCGGTTCCAAGAACGTCTACGCCTTCAGCATCTTCACCTGGTCGCTGTTCACCCTGTTGCAGGGTTTTGTCGGTGGCCTGCCGGTTGCCTGGGCCGTGGTCACCCTCTTTACCCTGCGCTTTCTGGTCGGCTTCGCTGAAGCCCCGTCGTTCCCGGGCAACGCGCGCATCGTCGCCGCCTGGTTCCCGACTCAGGAGCGCGGCACTGCCTCGGCCATCTTCAACTCGGCGCAGTACTTCGCCACTGCGCTGTTCGCCCCGATCATGGGCTGGATCGTGTTCAGCTTCGGCTGGGAGCACGTGTTCGTGGTCATGGGTGTACTGGGCATCATCTTCTCGATGGTGTGGCTGAAAACCATTTACAACCCGCGCCAACACCCACGCATCAGCCCGCAAGAGCTCGAGCACATTGAGCAGAACGGCGGCCTGGTGGACATGGACCAGAAGCGCGGCAATGACGGCCCGAAATGGGGCTACATCAAGCAACTGCTGACCAGCCGCATGCTGCTGGGCGTGTACCTGGGCCAGTACTGCATCAACGCCATCACCTACTTCTTCCTCACATGGTTCCCTGTGTACCTGGTGCAGGAACGTGGCATGACCATCCTCAAGGCCGGCTTCATCGCTTCGCTTCCGGCGGTCTGCGGTTTCATTGGTGGCGTGCTGGGTGGCGTGATCTCCGACTGGCTGCTGCGCCGGGGCAACTCGCTGACGTTCTCGCGCAAACTGCCGATCGTGTGCGGCCTGCTGCTGTCGACCACCATGGTGTTCTGCAACTATGTCGATGCCGAGTGGATGGTAGTCGGCTTCATGACCCTGGCATTCTTCGGCAAAGGCATTGGCGCGCTGGGCTGGGCGGTGGTGGCAGACACCTCGCCGAAGCAGATCGCCGGGCTGTCCGGTGGCCTGTTCAACACCTTCGGCAACATCGCCTCGATCACCACGCCTATCGTGATCGGCTACATCATCAGCGCCACCGGCTCGTTCAAGTGGGCACTGGTGTACGTGGGCGCCAACGCCCTGGTAGCGGTGTTCAGCTACCTGGTGATCGTGGGCCCGATCAAGCGGATCGAGCTGCGCGATGATGACCCAAAGCCACAGGCTGAGCCTGCCGCCAACGGCGAACTGGCCAGCTCGCGTCACTGAGTGAACACGCCCGCACCGTGGCAACCGGTGCGGGCGGATGTACAAAAAAAGCCTGAGAACCTGACAAGTAGGGCCCAAACATGCAGTTGATCGAACATTCCGACTCGCCCCGCTACGTCCGCCTGCACGACGACGATAACGTCGTGGTGGTAGTCAACGACGGCGGCCTGGGCGAAGGCGCCCGCTTTGCCGACGGCCTGACCCTGGTCGAAGGCGTGCCACAAAGCCACAAGGTCGCCGCCGTGGCCATCGCCAAGGGCGAGCCCGTGCGCCGCTACGGGCAAATCATCGGCTACGCGCTGGAAGACCTGCGCCAAGGCAGCTGGGTGCAGGAAAGCCAGCTGGCCATGCCGGCCGCACCCGAACTGGACAGCCTGCCGCGCTGCGACGCTGTCCCACAACCGCTGCCGCCGCTCGAAGGCTTCACGTTCGAAGGCTACCGCAACGCCGACGGCACCGTCGGCACCCGCAACATCCTTGGTATCACCACCACCGTGCAGTGTGTGACCGGCGTGCTGGAGCATGCGGTCAAGCGCATTCGCAGCGAACTGCTGCCCAAGTACCCCAACGTCGATGACGTGGTGGCCATCACCCACAGTTATGGCTGCGGCGTGGCCATCAACGCCCGCGATGCCTACATTCCGATCCGCACCGTGCGCAACCTGGCGCGCAACCCCAACCTGGGTGGCGAGGCGCTGGTCATCAGCCTCGGCTGTGAAAAGCTGCAAGCCGGCCAGGTGATGCACGACAACGACCCTTCGGTAGACCTGAGCGAGCCGTGGCTGTACCGCCTGCAGGACGCCAGCCTGGGCTTTGTGGAAATGATCGAACAGATCATGGAACTGGCCGAGACCCGCCTGAAGAAGCTCGACCAGCGCCGCCGCGAAACCGTACCGGCCAGCGAATTGATCCTTGGCATGCAATGCGGTGGCAGCGATGCGTTCTCGGGCATCACCGCCAACCCGGCGCTGGGCTACGCCGCCGACTTGCTGGTACGCGCCGGCGCTACCGTGCTGTTCTCGGAAGTGACCGAGGTGCGCGACGCCATCTACATGCTGACCTCACGGGCCGAAAACCAGGACGTTGCCGGCGCCTTGATACGCGAAATGGACTGGTACGACCGCTACCTGCAGCAAGGCGCTGCCGACCGCAGCGCCAACACTACCCCGGGCAACAAGAAAGGCGGCCTGTCCAATATCGTCGAGAAGTCGCTGGGGTCGATCGTCAAGTCCGGTAGCGGCGCTATCCAGGGCGTGCTCGGCCCAGGCGAGCGGGTAACGCGCAAGGGCCTGATCTTCTGCGCCACCCCGGCCAGCGACTTTGTCTGCGGCACCCTGCAATTGGCCGCCGGCATGAACCTGCATGTGTTCACCACTGGCCGCGGCACGCCCTACGGGCTGGCCATGGCGCCAGTGGTCAAGGTGTGCACGCGCAGCGAACTGGCCCAGCGTTGGCCCGACCTGATCGACATCGACGCCGGGCGCATCGCCACAGGCCGTTCGAGCATCGAAGAACTGGGCTGGGAACTGTTCCATTACTACCTGGACGTGGCCAGCGGCCGCAAGCAGCCCTGGGCCGAACAGCACCGGCTGCACAACGACATCACCCTGTTCAACCCGGCACCGATTACCTGATGCCCCAGGGCTTGCTGGTTCATAGAACCCACAGGTCATGCGACACCCCCAGATTGTCTTTCAGCCAACAGGAGCACCCCATGCCTGAAATCCTCGGCCACAACTTCATCGCCGGCCAGCGCAGCGCCGCTGGCCCACAGCGCCTGCAGAGCCTGGACGCCAGCACTGGCGAAGCCCTGCCCTACAGCTTCGCTCAAGCCAGCGAAGCTGAAGTAGACCAGGCCGCCAAGGCCGCCGCTGCCGCCTTCGCTGAGTTCCGCCAACTGGCCCCGGCACGCCGCGCCGAATTCCTCGACGCCATCGCGGCCGAACTGGACGAGCTGGACGACGCCTTCGTCGCCATCGTCTGCCGCGAGACCGCCTTGCCCGCAGCCCGCATTCAAGGCGAGCGTGGCCGCACCAGTGGCCAGATGCGCCTGTTCGCCCAAGTACTGCGCCGTGGTGACTTCCTCGGTGCCCGTATCGATCTGGCCTTGCCCGAGCGCCAGCCGCTGCCGCGCGTGGACCTGCGCCAGATGCGCATTGGCGTCGGCCCGGTCGCCGTGTTCGGCGCCAGCAACTTCCCGCTGGCCTTCTCTACCGCCGGTGGCGACACCGCTGCGGCACTGGCCGCCGGTTGCCCGGTAGTATTCAAGGCGCACAGCGGCCACATGGCCACCGCCGACCTGGTGGGATGCGCCATCGTACGTGCCGCCGAGCGCACCGGCATGCCCAAGGGCGTGTTCAACATGGTGTTCGGTGGTGGTGTGGGCGAGTGGCTGGTCAAGCACCCGGCCATCCAGGCCGTCGGCTTCACCGGCTCGCTCAAGGGCGGCGACGCCCTGTGCCGCATGGCCGCCGAGCGCCCGCAGCCGATTCCAGTGTTCGCCGAGATGTCCAGCATCAACCCGGTCATCATCCTGCCAACCGCCTTGGCCAAACGTGGCGAGGCCATTGCCCGCGAACTGGCAGGCTCGGTGTGCATGGGTGCCGGCCAGTTCTGCACCAACCCGGGGTTGGTGATCGGCCTGCAATCGCCGCAGTACAGCCAGCTACTGGCCGACCTTGGCCAGCACCTGGACCAGCAGGCCGGGCAAACCATGCTCAACGCCGGTGGCCTGCGCAGCTACGTGGGTGGGCTGGAGCACCTGCATGCCCATGCCGGTATCGAGCACCTGGCCGGCCAGGCGCAGGAAGGCAGCCAGGCCCGCGCCCAACTGTTCAAGGCCGATGCCCGCCTGCTGGTCGAGTCTGACCCGCTGCTGCAGGAAGAAGTGTTCGGCCCGACCACTGTGGCCGTGGAAGTGCAGGACGACGAACAGCTGCGCGCAGCCCTGCTCGGCCTGCGTGGTCAGCTGACCGCTACCCTGATCGGCGAAGCAGAAGATTTCGAGGCCTACGCCTGGCTGGTGCCATTGCTGGAGGAGAAAGTCGGACGCATCCTGATCAATGGCTACCCGACCGGTGTTGAAGTGTGTGATGCCATGGTCCACGGCGGGCCTTACCCTGCGACCTCGGACGCCCGCGGTACCTCGGTGGGCACCTTGGCCATCGACCGCTTCCTGCGCCCGGTGTGCTACCAGAACTACCCGCAGGCCCTGCTGCCTGAAGCCCTGCGCAACGCGAACCCATTGGCGCTGCGCCGCCTGGTGAACGGGCAATGGAGTGACCAGGCGATCTGATCGAGCGCCTGAAACAAGAAAGCCCCGCACATGGCGGGGCTTTTCTTTTGGCTGTGCCGGCCTCTTCGCGGGTAAACCCGCTCCCACAGGGTTTGCACAATTTTCAGGCATTGTGGTGATTCTGTGGGAGCGGGCGTGCCCGCGAAGAGGCCGGTATAGGTCACAAATGCCTCAGACCCCTTGCGCCTCAGCCTCTTCATGTACCTGACGCAAGCGCTCCCGGCTATTGCTCAGGTGCATGCGCATGGCCATCTTTGCCCCTTCGCTGTCACGCCGGGCGATTGCTTCATAAATCGCCTCGTGCTCATGCATCAACCGGCTCATGTAATGCGCCTGGTCATCACGGGCCAGCCGCGCCGAATTCACCCGGGTACGCGGGATGATGCTGGTGCCCAAGTGGTTGATGATGTCGGCGAAGTAGTGGTTGCCGCTGGCCTGGGCAATGCGCAGGTGGAACTGGAAGTCCGCTGACACCGCATCATTGGCATGGGCCGCCCCTTCGTTAAGTTCGTCCAGCGCCGCACGCATGCCCGCCAGCTCTTCATCGCTGCGCCGCTGCGCCGCCAAGCCTGCCGATTCAATCTCAAGGGCAATACGCAACTCCAGCACCGCCAGCACTTCACGCAGGGTGACCACAGTCGCCGGGTCGATGCGAAAGCCCCCCGACGCTGGCGCGTCCAGCACGAACGTGCCGATGCCATGGCGGGTCTCGACCTGCCCGGCGGCCTGCAGCCGCGAGATCGCCTCACGCACCACGGTGCGGCTGACGCCCTCTTCGACCATGATCTGCGATTCGGTCGGCAGCTTGTCGCCACGCTTGAGCTGACCACTGCGAATGCGTTCGGTCAGCACTGTGACCAGTTCCTGGGCCAGACTACGCGGCTTGCGCCGGGTCCTTGCCTGTACCTGTTGCTCTGTCATTGCCCTGTATTTCACCTAGAAAGACAGCGCTCATCATAGCGCAAGCAGTTGTACGATCACATACACCCGGTGCGGTATTTCTTGCTCTCCCTCGCAAGCCACACCTATGAAACAGCCGGCGCAAGTGCTGGCCCAGAGGCCGCGCAAGCCTGTACTGTGCGCCTTTGCGCTCACTCATCCATGGAAGGAAAATGCCGCATGAAACCCCTCGACCGCCTATTGCTCGCCAGCGGCCTGCTGATACCCCTCTGGTTGCTGGCAGGTGTTTGGCTCACCGCCCAGGCTTACCCCGGCTATGACCACCTGCAACAGGCCATGAGCCAGCTCGGCGCCGTAGGTGCGCCAACCCACAGCTGGTCGCCACGGGTAAACAACTTCCCACTGGCCGCGCTGTTCGCGCTGTTTGCCTGGGGCCTGGTGCGGCGCTGGCGTGGGTCGAAACTGGCAATGCTGAGTGCAGCCCTGGTCTTACTGCATGGTGTCGGTAGCCTGGGCACCGGCTGGTTCCCCTGTGACCAGGGTTGCACACCGGCGCAGCCTTCCACCTCACAGCAACTGCATAACCTGTCCGGCCTGCTGATGTTCCTCTCGCTGACCCTGGCCAGTGCCCTGTGGGCGTGGCTAGGCAATCGCATTGCCGGCTCGCGGGCCTTTGCGCTGTTTTCCCTGGCCTGTGTGGTACTGGCGATCATTACCGTCGCGCTGATGGGCCAGGCAGCGCAAAACGGCCAGCTATTCGGCCTGTATCAACGCCTGAACTATGGTGTGTCGGTCATCTGGGTTGCCAGCCTGGCCTGGGCGAGCGTGCGCAAGCCAGCCGCCAGCCCGCTGCGCGTGGCCGTGATCTGACGGCAAATTGCTGGCCCCCGGCATCGGAAAGCGAAGGCAAACTCCGTTCTTCTTCAGATGCTTAGGACAGCAACATGCGAGTATTTCTAGCAACGATGGCCGGTTGCTTGCTGGCCACGCTGGCTTTCGGCGCCCAGGCCCGGGCGCTGAGCCAGAATGATCGCCACACCTGCGGCTGGGGTGCACAGATAGCGGCCGAGGCCCAGCAGGCCAAGCTTTCCGGGGTGACCCTGTATGCCACCCGCAAGAAGCTGCAGGTACGCAAATTCCCCAAACCCTGGATGCGCATGACCGCCTTCGGCATTACTGAGCAGACTTACAACAGCCGCTCGCGGTTGAAGCCTGCAGCGATCAAGCAAACTTACTATGAGCAGTGTGTTCAGCATGCGGTAGCCAAACGATAATCTATTATTTATCAGACGGTTATTCGTTTAATCTGCAGAAGAGTATCAAGACCGCCACGGTGCCCCCGCCTTGAAGCGGTCTTCCAGCCGGGCCTTGAAGGCGCCCAGGGCCGCAGTGTTCAGCCGCGCGGTCGGGCGTACCAGGTAAATGCCCGCTGCCACGTCCAGCTGCCACTGCGGCAGCACCCGTACCAGGCGGCCGCTGGCCAGGTCCTCACCCATCAGCCAGTCCCCTCCGGCAAGAATGCCCACGCCACGCCTCGCCGCCTCCAGCAACGCTTCATTGTCGTTGCTGCGCAGGCTGCCGACGACCTTCACGGTCACCTGCCGCTCACCGCTCATCAGGCGCCATTCAGGAAATGAACGTAAGCCACTGAAACATAGACAATTATGCTCAGACAACTGTTCCGGTTGTGCAGGCGTGCCATGCCGAGCAAGGTAATCGGGCGATGCGCAGAGTATGCGCAAGTGATCGCACAATTTCCTGGCCACCAGGCGATTGTCCACCAGCTCACCAATGCGGATGGCGGCATCGAAGCCCTCGCCGATCAGGTCGACGAAACGGTCGGCATACTCGGCCTCCACTGTCACCTGCGGATAGGCCAGCGCGAAGTCGGCCAGCATCCCGCTCAACCAGCGCCGCCCCATGGCCGCCGGCAATGCCAGGCGCAAGCGCCCGCGTACCGTTGCCGCCCCCTCGGCAGCTTCCTGCTCCGCCTCGGCAATCAGACGGTTGGCCTCGCGCACTTTGGCCACCAGCCGCTCGCCCTCATCGGTAAAACGCAGCTGCCGCGTGCTGCGCTCCACCAGGCGAATGCCCAACCGCGCCTCCAGCGCACTCAGGCGCTTCGACAGCACCGTCGGGTGGCGCTCCAGCTGCCGCCCGGCAGCAGCAAACGAGCCCTGCTCGTGCAGGGCCAGCAAGGTGGCAAGTTCATCGGCGCGGCGACTGTCGTAGGCATCCATGGCTAGGCTCGGTGGCAGGGTTCGGGCATCAGGCGGTAAGGACCAGCGCGCCCTCCGACAGCCCTTGCTCCAGGTCCCTGTGGGCCCTGGCCACTTCGGCCAGCGGGTAGCGACGCCAGACCCGAGGCTGGATGATACCCTCGGCGACGGCTGCCAGCACATCGGCGGCGCGCTGCTGGTACTCCTCTACCGTGCGGGTATGTGCCGCCAGTGACGGCCGGGTCAGGTACAGCGAGCCCTTGGCATTGAGCGTGGCCACCTCGATCGCCGCCGGCGCACCGGAAGTGCCCCCGAACGACACCAGCAGGCCGCGCACCCGCAGGCTGTCCAGCGAAGCGTCCAGCGACACCTTGCCGACACAGTCATAGGCCACATCCACGCCCTGCCCCTGGGTCAGCTTGCGCACATCGCTGGCCAGCGTTGCCGCGTCGAACACCAGCACATGGTGGCAACCGGCCGCCTGGGCCCTGGCCACACTTTGCGGGCGTGATACCACGCCAATCACCGTCGCCCCGAGATGCCGCGCCCAAGGCGCCATCAGCTGGCCCAAGGCACCGGCGGCGCCGTACAACAGCACCTGGGTACCCGGGCCCACAGCGTAGGTGGTTTTCAGCAAGTACTGCGCCGTGATGCCTTTGAACAGCACCGCTGCGGCGGCCTCGTCCTCCAGCTGCGGCGGCAGCTTGACCAGCCGTTCGGCCGGGAACAACCGGCCGCTGGCATAGGCACCGACCGGCCCCATGGCATAAGCCACGCGGTCCCCCACCTGCACGTTGTGCACCCCATCACCGACGGCAGTGACCCTGCCTGCGCCTTCCAGCCCCAGGCCAGAGGGCAAAGCCAGCGGCGCACCGCCTTTGCGCTGCAACAGGTCGAGGGGGTTCACACCCATGGCTGTCTGCTCCAGCCAGACCTGGCCGGGCCCTGGGGGTTGTGCCTGTATGTGTTCAGGTTGCATCACATCGGCGCTGCCGGTGCCATTGAGCGTGATACGGGTAGCCATGATCGAATCCTGTTGAATGGTGTTCGGGTCAGGCTAATCAGGTGGGAAAAGTTGAACAATCAGGCGAGGTGCAGATGATTTCTGCACCTCTTGCAGCAATTCACTCGGTGCCTCAGCAGCCTGTCAGCACCGCAGGGCGCCGCTCACCGGCGAAAAACAACGGGCGAAGGCGTACGCCGATCAGGTTGCCCGAATAAGCCGCCACCAGCCACAGCCAGCCGTGCACGCTGCCCGAGGCAATGCCACTGAAGTACGCGCCGATATTGCAGCCATAGGCCAGGCGCGAACCGTAGCCCAACAGCAGGCCGCCGATGACTGCGGCAACCAGCGACGGCAGCGGGATTTTCAGGCTGGGCGCAAAGCGCCCGGCCAGGCCCGCCGCCAGCAGCGCCCCCAGCACGATGCCCAGGTCCATCACCGTGGTGATGTCCTGCCACAGCGGCGAGGCCAACGCCTTGGCATTGGCCGGCGCCTGCCAGAATACCCAGCTGCCGACATCCACGCCCAGGCCGTTGAGGGTTTTGGCACCCCACAAGGCGAAGGCGGAAGTAATGCCCCACGGCCGCCCCGCCAGCGCCAGGGTCGCGTAGTTGAGAAGCGCCAGGGCGATAGCGCCCCACAGCAACGGCCAAGGGCCCCGCAGGAAGCGACGCATGCCCTGGTGTTCGCTGGCAACTGGCGCTTCCAGCGCGCCGTGTCGGCGCTTTTCCAGCACCACGGTAGCCCAGGCGATCAGCCCGAACACTGCCAGGCTCACCAGCAGCGCCGGCCCCACACCCCAGGCTTGCACGATCGAGGTTGCCGGGAACGACGGCAAGGCAAACCACCAGTCAGCATGATGGGTGGCGGTTACAGAGCCGATGATGAAGAACAGCAGGGTCACCAGCATGCGCGCATTGCCACCGCCAACGGTGAACAGCGTGCCCGAAGCGCACCCGCCGCCCAGCTGCATGCCAATGCCGAAAATGAACGCACCGAACACGACCGAGACACCCGCCGGGGCCACCAGGCCAGTGACCGGGTAGCCGAACAGGCTGCCAGCTGACAATGCCGGGAAGAACAGCAGCACCGCCAGGGCCAGCATGACCATCTGGGCACGCAAGCCCGCGCCTCGTCGCTCGTTGATGAACACCCGCCACGCCGAGGTGAAGCCAAAGGCGGCGTGATACAAGGTCAGGCCGAGCGCTGCACCGATCAGCAGCAGCAATACCTGCTTGAAGCCGGCATTCAGATTGAGGAACCAGGCGCCAGCCAGCAGTAAAGCCATGGCGATCAAAGGGGCGCCCAGGCGACGCGGTTCGGGTGTGGCAGTTGCAGAAAGACCCATCGGAGTACTCGGATAACAGTAAAACGGACGGGGAGTATAACCCCAACGGTCAACGCGAGCCTTGTGGGAGCGGCCTTGCGTCGCGATAGGGCGCGAAGCGGCCCTCAGCTTTTAACCTCCGTAGCAGATATCGTCGGGGCCGCTTTGCGGTCCATCGCGACACAAGGCCGCTCCCACAACGACTGCGCAAGGCTTGTTAAGCTAATAAACACCGCCGGAATTAACCAAGGCTATTCACCCCATGGATGAACTGCGCAAGATCGACCTCAACCTGCTACTCGCCCTGCATGCCCTGCTCAGCGAAAAGCACGTGACCCGGGCCGCCCTGCGTCTGCACCGCAGCCAACCCGCCGTTAGCCACGCGTTGGCGCAACTGCGCAAGCACTTCGACGACCCCTTGCTGGTACGCCAAGGCGGCGGCATGGCCCTCACCGCCCGTGCCCAGTCGCTGGTAAAACCGCTACAGGATGCCTTGAGCAATCTCAACGGCCTGCTGGCCACCCCACAGTTCGAGCCAGCCAAAGCCCAGCGCCGTTTCCGGCTGTCGCTGTCCGACTACTCCTCGCGCATCATCCTGCCGCCCCTGCTGCGCCACCTGCGCCAGGTAGCACCCGGGGTGGACCTGGCCATCAGCCAGGCCAGTCGCGAAACCATGCTGGCGCAACTGCTCGATGGGGAACTGGACCTGGCACTGGGCCTGTTCCCCGAGCTGCCTCAGGACATCACCGCCCAGCCCCTGTTTGCCGACCATTTCATTAGCGTTGCCGATCGCCAGGTGTTGCCCCCCAGCGGCGGCCTTACCCTGGAAGACTGGCTGACACGCCCGCATGTGTTGATGGCCATGCGCCCGGATGCCTTCGACGAGATCGAGCGTGCGCTGGCCGCCCAAGGGCTGCGCCGCCGTATTGCCTTGGCCTTGCCACACTGGAGCGCGGCAGTAGAGGTACTTGCTGGCACCGACCTGATCCTGACAGTAGCCAGCCGCGCAGTGGGCTCCTTGCGCCAGCACAAGACACTG
>Ga0256876_1000025_pt1 | contig 24439 bp, 25 predicted proteins | sample MC6MC0419MT_FD_186340 | JGI IMG/M metagenome (GOLD analysis project Ga0256876, IMG submission 186340) | Metatranscriptome of enriched soil aggregate microbial communities from Iowa State University, Ames, United States - MC6-MC0419-MT... | ecosystem: Environmental > Terrestrial > Soil >...
GCGGACGGGACGTTTCGCGGCGAACAGGGAGTGAGCGGCGTGAAGTTTCATGTGGTGGCGGCGACGGCGTCGCTCGGAGGCCTGCTGTTCGGCTACGACACCGGGGTGATCTCGGGCGCCCTGCCCTTCATCCGCGACCTGTTCCACCTCTCGGAAGCCATGCAGGGCTTCGTGGTCTCGATCGCGCTGCTGGGCGCGGCCGTGGGCGCCGCGACAGCCGGTTCGCTCGCCGACGCCTACGGCCGGCGCAAGGTGATCCTTGTCGTCGCGCTGCTGTTCGTGGTCGGCGCGCTGGTCTGCGCGGCGGCGCACGAGGTCGTCACGCTGTTAATCGGACGCGCCATCCTCGGCGTCGCGATCGGCGTCGCCTCGATGCTGACCCCGCTTTACCTCGCCGAGATGGCGCCCGCCGAGAAGCGCGGCGGCGTGGTCTCGCTGAACCAGATGTGCATCACCCTCGGCATCCTGCTGTCCTACATCGTCGCCTACCTGCTGTCGGAGGTCGACGGCGGCTGGCGCTGGATGCTGGCGATCGGTTGCCTGCCGGGGATCGTGCTCGGGATCGGCATGCTGACGCTGCCCGAAAGCCCGCGCTGGCTCGCCGGACAGGGCCGCCACGACGAGGCCGCCGACGCGCTCGCGCGCTTGCGCGACGGCGGCGACGTCACCGCCGAGCTCAACCAGCTCCGCACCGACCTGAAGGCCCGCGACGGCCAGATCGCCCCGTGGTCGGCGCTGCTCGCGCCCCGCGTGCGCATTCCGCTGATCGTCGGCGTCGGGCTTGCGATCTTCCAGCAGGTCACCGGCATCAACACGGTGATCTATTACGCCCCGATCATCTTCGAGAAGGCCGGCATGGCCTCGACCTCGGCCGCGATCCTCGCGACCGCGGGCGTCGGCGTGGTCAACGTCGTCATGACCTACGTAGCCCTGAAGCTGCTCGACACCGCGGGGCGGCGGAAGCTGCTGATCGTCGGCCTCGCCGGCATGGCCGCGATGCTCGCGATCCTCACCGCCGGATTCGCGGTGGGGACGGAAGGCCCCCTGGCATGGATCGCGACGCTGTCGGTCGCGGCCTATGTCGGCTTCTTCGCGATCGGGCTTGGGCCGGTGTTCTGGCTGCTGATCTCGGAGATCTTCCCGCTCGCCGTCCGCGGTCGCGCCATGAGCGTCGCGACGGTCGCGAACTGGGGCTCCAACCTGATCGTCAGCCAGGTGTTTCTCATGTTGATCGCGGGCCTTGGCTCGGCGACGACCTTCGGCGTGTTCGCGGTCATGAGCGTCGGCGCGCTGCTTTTCACCATTGCGCTCGTGCCCGAGACCAAGGGGCGGACGCTTGAGGAGATCGAGGCCGGTTTTGCGGGCGACGCCGTCAAGGCGTGAGCTTCGAGGACCTCCCCCTAAGCGGGGGCAGGTCCCATATGAACTGCAGATCTCGCTGCACACGGTGACGCCATGACCGCACGCCTTCTGCTCATCGCCGCCGGGCTGCTCGCGCTCGCCGGCTGCGCGGCGGACCCGAAAGAGTTGGCCGCGGCCGACAGCGCCAAATGCCGGGAGTACGGCATGCGCCCGGGCACCGACACCTTCGCCAACTGCCGGATGACGCTCGACGTCGAACGCCGGCGGGCGCGCGATCGACCGATCTATGTGCCGATCGACGGCTACGGCCCGCTTGGGCCCGGCGGCTATGGGCGGTTCTGACGTTGTTGCGCGGCGCAGACTGTAGGCGGAGCCAGACTCCGCTAAGCCCACGATCAAACCCGGACGTTCGCCGTGGCGTGCGTCCTACGATTGACGCCGATCAAACGAAAAAGCCCCGGCGCTTGCGCCGGGGCTTTCGAATCACACGATGCGACCGAGGCGTCAGCGGGCGGCCGTCGAACCTTCGTCGATGCGGGTCGCGGCGTAGGCGATCGCCTTCTGGTAGACGCTCGCCTTGTTCCACTCCGACAGCACGGCGAAGTTGGCCGAGCCTTCTTCCCAGCCGCCGCCGGCGCGCCAGCCCTTCTGCTTCAGGTAGTTGCCGATCGACGCGATGGTGTCGGCCGACGAGCGCACCATGTCCGCGCGGCCATCGCCGTCGCCGTCCACGGCGTACTTGAGATAGGACGACGGCAGGAACTGCGCCTGCCCGATCTCGCCGTGCTCGGCGCCGCGCATCTCGGCCATGGTCAGGTCGCCGCGGTCGACGAGGGTCATGGCCGCGATCAGTTCGCCCTGGAACATGTCCGTCCGGCGGCAGTCGTAGGCGAGCGTGGCGAGGCCGTTAAAAACATTTTTGTTGCCCTGGATCGCGCCGAAGGCGGTCTCCATGCCCCAGATCGTCGCGATGATCGGAGCCGGCACGCCGTAGCGGGCCTCGACGCGATCGAACAAGGCCTTGTTCTTCTGGATGCGCGAGCGCGCCTGGCTGATCAGCGAGGCCGGCGCGCGCTTGGCGATGAACTGCTCCAGCGTGAGCTTGAACGGCCGCTGCGTGCGATCGTAGGCGATCAGGCGGCGATCATAGGAGACCCCGGCGAGCGCCGCGCTTGCGGTGCGCTGGGAAATGCCGCGCGAGACCGCCTCAGCCTGGAAGTTCTGGACCCAGGCGTCGAAGCCTGCGCCGTCGTTGCCGCCGCACTGCGCCGCAGAGGCCGTCCCGACGGACAGCGCGGCGCCCAGGCTGATCAAGCCGGCGCTAAGAAGCTTCGTGGTGATGCGCATGTCGTCTCCGCCGCGTCTGTTGTTTGTTCATGACGTCTACGGGACCCGACACGACGCCAACGCCGACATCAAGTCGGCTCCGGCGGCATTTTGATGGTCGAAGCTTGCGATTCAATTGCGGCGGGCGGTCATGGCTGGTCACACGTTGCGCAGCGGCAACACGTTGCCGTCAGAAATGGCTGAAACTTGCGTCCCCGAGCATGACCGGCCGGCCGTGGCGCTCCACGCTGACGCCCTCGCCCTCGATCAGCACGCCGATGTCGGTCACGCGGACGCCCGCCGCGGCGGCCTCCGACTCGAACGCCTCGGCGTCCTCCGGTTCGATCGCCACGAGAATCTCGTAGTCGTCGCCGCCCGTCAGCGCCGTCGCGAAGGCGGCAGGATCGACACGGGTCGCGCGGAACGCCGCCGCCGACAACGGCACCCGTCCCGCGTCGATCACGGCGCCGACCTTCGAAGCCGCGGCGAGTTTGCCGACGTCGCCCACCAGCCCGTCGGAGACGTCCATCGACGCCGTGGCGTAGGTCGCGACCACCCCAGCCAGGGCCAGGCGCGGCTCCGGCAGCAGGTAGCGGTCGAGCAGCGTCTCCTTCTCGGCGCGCCTCAGGTCCCAGAGCGCCGCGAGACGCTCGTCGAGCCGCAGCTTCAGCCCGAGCGCCGCGTCGCCGATCGCGCCGGACACATAGAGCCGCTGCCCAGGCGCCGCCCCGGTTCGGCGCGGAGCCTGGCCCTCCGGGGCGTGACCGAAGGCGGTGATCGACACCATCAGCGGACCCGGCGTCTGGACCGTGTCGCCGCCAAGCAGCGACAGGCCGAACTCCTCCTGGTCGATGGCGAGGCCTTCGACGAAGCCCTCCAGCCAATCGACCTCCCAGTCGTCGGGAAGCGCCAGCGTCACGAGGTAGCCTGCGGGCTGCGCGCCCTTGGCCGCGAGATCGGACAGGTTCACCCGCAGCGCCTTGCGGGCGATGGCGTCCGGCGGATCGTCGGGAAAGAAGTGCACGCCGGCGACGATCGCATCGACGGTGACGACGAGGTCCTTGCCGAACGCGGGCGGGATGGTGGCGGCGTCGTCCAGCAGCAGGGCGGCGCCGGGAGCGGTGGCCAGCGGCCGAAAGAACCGCGCGATCAGGCCTGCCTCGTCGGGGCGTCCGCGGCGTCCGGTCACGCCAGCGCCGGCTTCGCGCCGTAGACACGGTCGGCGCGCTGTTCGAAGGCCTCTGCGTAGCGGCGGAACACGCGCTCGAAGGCGGCGCCGACCAGCATGGACAGGGTGCGGCTGCGGAGCTCCCAGTCGATGAAGAACCGGACCTCGCAGCCGCCGGACTCAAGCGGCTCGAACGACCAGCGATTCTCGAGCCGGCTGAACGGGCCGTCGAGATACTCCACGAGGATCGAACGCGTCTCCCGGTCGAGCGTCACCCGGCTGGTGAAGGTTTCCCGGAAGATCTTGTAGGCGACCGTCATGTCGGCGACGAGGACCGGCCGCTGGTCGCGCTCCTCACGGCGGCGGACTTTCAGCGCCTCGCAGAGCGGCAGGAACAGCGGATACTTCTCCACGTCCGCGACGAGATCGAACATCTCCTCGGCGGAATGAGGAACCCGGCGGGACGTGCGAAAGCTCGGCATGTGTCGTTTCAGGCCCGGATCGAAATCGCGTCGACGTAAGGGATACAGCTGGCTCGGCGGTGGTTATCGCCCGGATCGCAGCGCCTGGCCACCGTCAGTAGATCGTCCCGTTGCGGGCGAGCCACTCGTCGAAAACGGCTTCGGCTTCCGGCATCTCGACGCGCTCGCACGCGATCCAGCGCTGGTCGAGCGGCCGGCCGATCTCCTCGTAGATCCTGGCGTCGTCGAAGCCGATCCGCGCGGCGTCGTGGCGGCTGTTGGCGAAGACGATCCGGTCCATCCGCGCCCAGGCGATCGCCGCGAGGCACATCGGGCACGGCTCGCACGAGGCGTAAATCACGTGGCCCGCGAGCACGTGCGTGCCCAGCGCCTCCGCCGCCCGGCGGATCGCGACGACCTCGGCGTGGGCGGTCGGGTCGCCATGGGACAGGACCTGGTTCCAGCCCTCCGCCACGACGCGCCCGTCCGGCGTCGCGACGACGGCCCCGAAGGGACCGCCCTCGCCCGCCTCGCTGTGCACGCGCGACAGCTCCACGGCGCGCGCCAGAAGCTCCCGGTCGCTCATGGGATCAGGATCGTCGAGCCGGTGGTGGCCCGGCCTTCGAGCGCCCTGTGGGCGTCGGCGGCCTGCTCCAGCGGATAGCGCGCCCCGATGTCGATCGTCACCGCGCCGGACGCGATTACGTCGAACAGGTCTTCGGCGGTCGCAAGCAGCTCGGGCCGGGTCGCCGCGTAGTGATTCAGGGTGGCCCGCGTCGCGAAGAGTGAGCCCTTCTGGGCGAGCAGACCGATGTTGAACGGCTCGATCGAGCCCGAGGACTGCCCGAAGCTCACCCACATGCCGCGCGGCTTGATGCAATCGAGCGAGCCCGGGAACGTGTCCTTGCCGACGGAATCGTAGACCACGTCGACGCCTTTGCCCCCGGTGATCTCCTTCACCTTGGCGACGAAGTCCTCGGAGCGGTAGTCGATGACGTGCGCGCAGCCCTTGGTCTTCGCGAGTGCCACCTTCTCCGGTCCGCCGGCGGTGCCGATCACCGTCGCGCCCAGATGGTTCGCCCACTGGCACGCGATCTGGCCGACGCCGCCCGCCGCGGCGTGGAAGAGGATCGTGTGCTCCGGCCCGACGCGGAAGGTGCGGCGGAGCAGGTACTGCGCCGTCATGCCCTTGAGCATCGCGGCGGCCGCGATCTCGTCGGTGACGCCGGCTGGGATCTTCACCAGACGCTCAGCCGGGATCACCCGCTCCGTGGCGTAGGCTCCGAGCGGGCCGCCGGCGTAGGCGACGCGGTCGCCCGGCTTGAGGTCGGTCACCCCCTCGCCGACCGCCACGACTTCGCCCGCGCCCTCGGATCCAAGCACGAAGGGCGTCTCCTGCGGATAGAGCCCCGTGCGGTGGTAGACGTCGATGAAGTTCACGCCGATCGCCGTGTGGCGGATGCGGGCGTCACCCTTCTTGAGGGGCGGCAGTTCGACGTCCTCGAAGGTCAGCGCTTCGGGGCCGCCGGTCGCATGCACGCGGATCGCCTTCGCCATGGGACAGGGTCCTTCTCGATGGGACTCGGAGTTTCGCCACATCACATGGCGCAGAGTGGCCGCGAGAGGAAGCGCGCCGCACGCAGGACCGCCGACGAAAACGGCGGAGCCGATCTCGGGCCCCGCCGCGGACGATCAGGATCGGGCGCTCAGTTCGCGAGCTTGGCGGCGATTTCCGCCACGTGCTTGCCCTGGAACTTCGCCCCGGCGAGCTCGTTCTCGCTCGGCTGGCGGGAGCCGTCGCCTTTGGCGAGGGTGCTCGCGCCATAGGGCGAACCGCCGGTGATCTCGTCCATGTTCATCTGGCCGGCGAAGGAATAGGGCAGCCCGACGACCACCATGCCGTGGTGAAGCAGGGTCGGGAGGAAGCCCAGGATCGTGCTCTCCTGACCGCCGTGCTGGGTCGCCGACGCGGTGAACACCGACCCGACCTTGCCGACCAGCTTGCCGGCGAACCACAGGCCGCCGGTCTGGTCGATGAAGCTGCGCATCTGCGACGCGACCGTGCCGAAGCGGGTCGGCGCGCCGAAGATGATGGCGTCGTACTCGGGAAGCTCGTCGACGGTCGCGACCGGCGCGGCCTGGTCGAGCTTGAAGTGGCTGGCCTTCGCCACCTCCTCCGGCACCGTTTCCGGCACGCGCTTCACCACGGCCTCGGCGCCGGCCTCGCGGACGCCTTCGGCGACGGCGTTCGCCATCGTCTCGATGTGGCCGTAGGTGGAGTAGTAGAGGATGAGCACTTTGGTCATCGGAATCTCGCTGGCTGGAGTGGGTCCGGCGCGGCGCGCCGACGGCTTGGGCGCAAATGTGCATCGTGCACAGACGCCAATCAATCCCTATGTATTGGATGCCACGTTTGCATGAACGCAACACAGCGTGAGGAGATGCGTTGCGGGTCCGCAAGATGCTAAGCGGGAACACGAACTTCTTGGAGAGCCCGCCCCGATGACCGCACCCGCCGCCGTCAGATTGCTGCGCGAGGGCGCGCGGGCGACGATCCTGATCGACCGCCCCGCCAAGAAGAACGCCATCGACGAGGCGACCTGGCGGGCGTTCCCGGTGGTCGCGGACGAGATCGCGGCCGATCCCGAGATCGCGGTAGTGGTCGTGCGCGGCGCGGGCGGCGTGTTCAGCGCTGGGGCCGACATCGGCGAGTTCGTCGCGCTCACCACCGCCGACGAGGCTCGCCGTCGCTCCTACGCAGACGCCGTGCGCGACGGCGAGGAGGCGATCGCCCGCATTGCCCAGCCAACCATCGCCGCGATCGAGGGCGTCTGTGTCGGCGGCGGCTGTCAGATCGCCCTCGCCTGCGACATCCGGGTCGCGGCCGAAGGAACCCGCTTCGGCGTCACGCCCGCGCGGCTCGGCATCGTTTATCCCGTCGAAAGCACCGCGCGGCTGGTGGGCGCAGTCGGCGCCTCGGCGGCGAAGGAGCTGCTGTTCACGGCCCGGCTCATGGGCTCGGACGAAGCTCTCGCCAAGCGGCTCGTGGATCGCGTTATAGCTCCGGACGCGCTCGACGCCGCGATCGACCACCTCGTCTCCGCCATGGCCGCGGCCTCCCGCTACTCGATCGACGCCGCCAAGCGCACGGTCGACGCGATCGCCGGCGGCGCGCCCGACCACGAGGCGCTCGACGCGCTGTGGCGCGGCGGCTTCTCCGGAGAAGACCTCAAGGAGGGCGCCCAGGCATTCCTGGACAAGCGGCCTCCGTGCTTTACGTGGCGGCCGTGAGCTCGCTCGAGGCGACCGAGACGTCCTGAGGAGCCGTCGCGGTTTGACAGCGGTCCGCCGCAGGGTCCAATTCGCAGCTGCAGCAACCCACGATAAGTTCGGAGACGTCCCCCATGACGAGCCGTATCGTAGCCGTCGATCCCTTCGATCTGGTGGTGTTCGGCGGCACCGGCGATCTCGCGCACCGGAAGCTGTTCCCGGCCCTGTATCGGCGTGACCATGACGGCCAACTGACGGAGCCGACGCGCATCGTCGGCGTCTCCCGCAAGGATCACACCGACGAGTCGTTCCGCGCCGAGGTCAAGGAGGCGCTGCAGACCTTCGTGCCCGCCGACGAGCTCGACAAGCCGACGGTGAAGCGCTTCCTCGCCCGCATCCGCTACGTCACCGTCGAGGCGGCGGGCGACGCGGGATGGGCCGATCTGAAGACGCTGATCGCCGACGGCCTGGACCGCGTGCGCGCGTTCTACCTCGCGACTTCGCCCGACCTGTTCGACGCCATCACGCACAATCTGCAGACCCACGACCTGATCACCCAGAAGACGCGGGTCGTGCTGGAGAAGCCGCTCGGCAAGGACCTCGCGTCCGCGCAGGAGATCAACGCAGCGGTTGGCGAGGTGCTGGACGAAAGCCAGATCTACCGCATCGACCACTATCTCGGGAAAGAGACGGTTCAGAACCTGCTGGCGCTGCGGTTCGCCAACGTGCTGTTCGAGCCGGTGTGGGACTCCGCGCACGTCGACCATGTGCAGATCACCGTCGCCGAGAAGATCGGCGTGGGCTCGCGCGGCGGCTACTACGACACCTCCGGCGCGCTCCGCGACATGGTGCAGAACCACATTCTTCAGCTGCTCTGTCTCGTCGCCATGGAGCCGCCGGGCGAACTCGACGCGGACTCGCTGCGCGACGAGAAGCTCAAGGTGCTGCGGGCGCTGAAGCCCATCGACGACGCCTCCGTGCGCTCGCTCACCGTCCGCGGCCAGTACCGCACCGGCGCGATCGACGGGAAATCCGTGCCCGGCTACGTCGAGGAGCTCGGCGACGGCGCCCAGAGCCAGACGGAGACCTTCGTCGCGCTTAAGACCGAAGTGCGGACCTGGCGGTGGGCCGGCGTGCCGTTCTACCTCCGCACCGGCAAGCGCCTGCCGCAGCAGGTGTCCGAGATCGTCATCCAGTTTCGGGAGGTGCCGCGATCGATCTTCGGCGCCGCCGGCGGCTTCCTGGCGCCCAACCGCCTCGTCATCCGCCTGCAGCCGGACGAGGGCGTGAAGCTCTACCTCATGATCAAGGACCCCGGCCCCGGCGGCCTGCGCTTCCGCGAGGTGCCGCTGAACCTCTCCTTCGCCGACACCTTCAAGGTCCGTAACCCCGACGCCTACGAGCGGCTTCTGATGGACGTCATCCGCGGCAGCCAGGCGCTGTTCATGCGGCGCGACGAGGTTGAGGCCGCCTGGAAATGGGCGGACCCGATCCTCGAGGCCTGGTCGCGGCTCGGCCACGCGCCGTCGACCTACACCGCCGGGACGTGGGGGCCCTCCTCCGCCGTGGCGCTGATCGAGCGCGACGGCCGCACCTGGCATGAGGACCCCGACGCATGAGCGATCACCACGTCGCGATCACCGAGTTCGAGACCCGCGAGGAACTGGCGCAGGCGCTCGCCGATCAGACCGCCGACGCCCTGCGCTCGGCGATCTCCGACGGCGGCGCGGCGACGCTCGCCGTCTCCGGCGGCTCGACGCCGAAACTCTACTTCCAGAAGCTCTCGCAGGCGGAGCTCGACTGGGAGTCCGTCACCGTCACGCTGGTCGACGAGCGCTGGGTCCCCGAGAGTTCCGAGCGCTCCAACGCCCGGTTGGTGAAACAGAACCTGCTCCAGAACGAAGCCCACGCCGCGAGCTTCGTGCCGCTCTACACCGGCGCAGCAAGCCCCGAGGACGGTCTCCACGAGGTCACCGAGCGGGTGTCCGATCTCTCCGGCCCGATCACGGTCGCGATCCTCGGCATGGGCGACGACGGGCACACCGCCTCGTTCTTCCCCAAGGGCGACCGGCTGGCCTACGCCATCGACCCGACGAGCCACCTGCTGGTCTCGCCCATGCGCGCCGAGGCCGCCGGGGAGCCGCGCATCACCTTGACCTTGCCCGTGCTGCTCGCAGCCACGATGCTGGTGCTGCACGTGGAGGGCGAGGGCAAGAAGACGGTTCTGGAGACGGCGCTCGCGGGCAAGGACGCGACCGAGATGCCGATCCGCGCCGTCGTCGCCCACAGCCCACACCCGCTGCAGATCGTGTGGGCGCCTTAAGTATCGGCCTTACGATGTCGGCTCAAATACGATTGCTTCTGCTGGGAGCCGCGTCAGCGATCATAGCTACGGCTGGAGCGACGGTATTTCTGTTTGGTCCATCGGCTTTCCCTCACTTGCTTTACGTTGAAAGCCGATACATCGACTTGAGCGACCAATCACCGACGCCAGGCTACGAAGCGCTCATGCTGATTACTCTGGCCGCCATCGCGGTCGCCGCTTTGTCGTTTCTCGCATTGGCCACCCTCGCGCTGAGGAGGGCTATTGTGCGGATAGCATCAAGATCAGGGAGCCAGGCATGACCCTCGACGCCCGCATCGCAGACGTGACCGAAACGATCGTCGCCCGCTCGCGCGAGGGACGCGCGCGCTATCTTGAGGCCATCGAGAAGGCGGCCGCCAAGGGCCCTCACCGTGCGGCGCTGTCCTGCGGCAACCTCGCCCACGGCTTCGCCGGCTGCGGCGCGACAGACAAGCAGGCGCTGAAGGGCCAGGTCGTGCCGAACATCGGCGTCGTCACCGCCTACAACGACATGCTGTCGGCGCATCAGCCCTACGAGCGCTTCCCCGACATCATCCGCGCCGCGGCGCGCGAGGCCGGCGCGGTGGCGCAGGTGGCGGGCGGCGTCCCCGCCATGTGCGACGGCGTCACGCAAGGCCAGCCCGGCATGGAGCTGTCGCTGTTCTCCCGCGACGTCATCGCCCTGTCGACGGCGGTCGCGCTCAGCCACGATATGTTCGACGCCGCGCTCTACCTCGGCATCTGCGACAAGATCGTGCCCGGCCTCGTCATCGGCGCGCTTGCGTTCGGGCACCTGCCGGCGGTGTTCGTGCCCTCCGGCCCCATGCCCTCCGGCATGACGAACGACGAGAAGGGCCGCATCCGCGGGCTCTACGCCGAGGGCAAGATCGGACGCGCCGAGCTGCTGGAGGCCGAGAGCGCGAGCTACCATTCGCCGGGCACCTGCACCTTCTACGGCACCGCGAACTCCAACCAGATGCTCATGGAGATCATGGGCCTTCACCTGCCGGGCTCGAGCTTCGTGCCGCCGAACACGCCCTTACGCGACGCGCTGACCACGGCGACGGTGAACCAGGCGCTCGCGATCACGCGTTCGGGCAACGGTTACGCGCCGATCGGCCAGATCCTCGACGAGAAGGCCTTCGTCAACGGCATCGTCGGCCTTAACGCCACCGGCGGCTCCACCAACCACGCGATCCATCTCGTCGCGATGGCGAAGGCGGCCGGCATCACGTTGACCTGGGACGACTTCGACCGGCTTTCGGCGGCGACGCCCCTGCTCTGCCGCATCTACCCCAACGGCTCGGCGGACGTGAACCACTTCCACGCGGCCGGCGGCATGGGCTTCCTCATCCGCGAGCTGCGCGGCGCGGGCCTGCTGCATGACGACGTGCTGACCGTCATGGGGCCGGGGCTCTCGGAATACGTCAAGGAGCCGACGCTCGTGGGCCAGGAAATCGTCTGGAAGGACATCGAACCCCAGAGCGGCGACCTCTCGGTGCTGCGCTCGGTGGCGGAGCCCTTCCAGGCGGACGGCGGCCTGCGTCTGCTCGACGGCAACATGGGGCGCGCGGTCATCAAGGTTTCTGCGGTCGACCGCGACCGCTGGGTGGTCGAGGCCCCGGCGCGGGTGTTCACCACCCAGGACGGGTTGGAGGCCGCCTTCCGCGCGGGCGAGCTGGACCGCGACGTGGTGGCGGTGGTGCGCTTCCAGGGGCCCAAGGCCAACGGCATGCCGGAGCTGCACAGGCTGACGCCGTCGCTCTCGGTGCTGCAGAAGCGCGGCCACAAGGTAGCCCTCGTCACCGACGGCCGCATGTCGGGCGCCTCGGGCAAGGTGCCGGCGGCGATCCACGTGACGCCGGAGGCCGCCCACGGCGGCCCGATCGGCAAGATCCGCGACGGCGACGTCATTCGGGTGGACGCGGAGGCCGGGACGCTCGAGGTGCTGGTGGACGCGGCCGAGTTCGCGGCCCGCGAAAACGCGTTCGAGGAGACCGAGCCTCAGTTCGGCATGGGCCGCAACCTCTTCGCCGCCTTCCGCGCCGCCGTGGGGCCGGCCGAACAGGGCGCGAGCGCGCTGTAGAAGCCCGCGTAAAGCGCCGACGGCGTCCGAATGCCCGTCGTCATTCCCAAGTTTATCCGGGCAATCCCGTTTGGATCGTCGAGCGGGAACCGCCGCCGGCGGCTGCGGCAGGTTGACACTGGCGGCGGCCATCCCCATCGTCTCCTCACTCCGAGGGGCGCCCGTACGGGCTGAGACGGCGGTCGCCGAACCCTTTGAACCTGATTCCGGGTCATGCCGGCGAAGGAACGGGGCGCCTCTCCAAGACGCTTCCCGACGTTCGCCGGCTGCGATCCGCTTGTGAAAGCCACACGCCATGGCCGCGCAGACGCGCGTCACCGTTCTCGGAGCCGGCGTCGCCGGCCTGACCACAGCCGTCGAGTTCGCCGAGCGCGGCGCGGACGTGACCGTGCTCGAACGCGGAAGCCGCGTGGGCGAACGCGCCTGCTCCTGGTCGGCCGGGGGCATGCTCGCGCCTTGGTGCGAGCGGGAGAGCGCCGACGAGGCGGTGATCGCCGGCGGCCAAGTGGCGCTCGACTGGTGGCCCGCGCACGTCGACGGCGTCGTGCGTCAGGGCACGCTGGTGGTCGCGCCCCCCCGCGACACCGCCGAACTCGCCCGCTTCGCCCGACGCACCTCCCGCTTCGAGACGCTCGACGGCGACGGCGTCGCCGCCCTTGAGCCCGACCTCGCGGGGCGGTTCCGCTCCGGCCTGTTCTTCCCCGACGAGGCGCACCTTGACCCCCGCGCTGCGCTGGCGGGGCTCGAGGCGCGGTTGACGGCGCTCGGCGGCCGCATCCGCTTCGGCGTCGAGGCCGACGCCGACCGCGCCGAAGGCGACGCCGTGGTGGACTGCCGTGGCTTCGCGGCCCGCGCGGCGTTACCCGACCTCCGCGGCGTGCGGGGCGAGATGCTGGTCGTGCGCACCCGTGAGATCGCGTTCCGGCGCCCGGTGCGGCTGCTGCACCCGCGCATCCCGTTCTACGTCGTCCCGCGCGCCGACGGTCTGTTCATGCTGGGCGCGACGATGATCGAGAGCGCGGAGCGGCGTGGTCCCGTCGTCCGCTCGGTGGTCGATCTGCTGAACGCGGCCTATGCGCTGCACCCGGCGTTCGGCGAGGCCGAGATCGTGGAGACCCGCGCCGACGTGCGCCCCGCCTTCCCCGACAACCTGCCGCGCGTTGAAACACGCGGCCGGGTCACTTACGTCAATGGCCTGTACCGACATGGCTTTCTGCTCTCGCCGGCCTGCGCGCGCGCAGCCGCGGACGCTGTGCTGGGACCGAAGGAGATGAGCCATGAAGCTGATCGTGAACGGCGACGAGCGTGAGCTCGGCGTGCGCGATCTGGCCGAGGCGCTAAACGCGCTCGACTACGACGACGCAATCGTCGCGACCGCCGTCAACGGCGACTTCGTGCCAGCGCGGGCGCGCGCCGCGACGGCGCTGAACGACGGCGACCGGATCGAGATCGTCTCGCCGCGGCAGGGAGGCTGAGGCCATGGAGCTCTATGGAGTCGAGATCAGCTCGCGCCTGCTGCTCGGCACGGCGCAGTACCCCTCGCCCGCGATCCTCGCCGAGGCCGTCAGGGTCTCCGGCGCAGGGATCCTCACCGTCTCGTTGCGCCGCGAATCCGGACGGCTGCGGGAAGGCCAGGACTTCTGGGGCCTGATCGCGGGCCTGAAAGTGAAGGTTCTGCCCAACACCGCCGGCTGCCACTCGGTGAAGGAAGCGGTGACGACGGCGCAGATGGCGCGGGAGGTCTTCGGCACCAACTGGCTGAAGCTCGAGGTGATCGGCGAGGCCGACACGCTGCAGCCGGACGTGTTCGGATTGGTGGAGGCGGCGCGTATTCTGACCGAGGACGGCTTCGAGGTGTTCCCCTACACCACGGAAGATCTCGTTGTGGCGGAACGACTTATCGAGGCCGGCTGCAAGGTGCTGATGCCCTGGGGCGCGCCGATCGGGACGGGGATGGGGCTCAACAACGTCTACGGCCTGCGGTCGCTACGGGCGCATTTCCCCGACGTTCCGCTGGTGGTCGACGCCGGCATCGGCAAGCCCAGCCACGCCGCCGCCGCCATGGAGCTCGGCTACGACGCCGTTCTTCTGAACACCGCCGTGGCCAAGGCGGGCGATCCCGTCGCCATGGCCGGCGCGTTCAAACTCGCGGTCGAGGCCGGCCGGGCGGCCTACCTCGCGGACCCGATCGAGCCGCGGGACATGGCGGCGCCCTCCACCCCTGTCTTCGGCCGCGCGAGCCTCGCATGACCCGTCGCCTCGACCCGTTCTACCCTGTCGTCGACAGCGCCGCGTGGGTGCGGCGCATGACCGGCGCGGGCGCGAAGCTCGTGCAGCTGCGTGTGAAGGATAAGCCGGAAGCCATTCTCCGCGCTGAGATTTCCGACGCGCTTGCGACCTGCTCGGCGGCGGGCGCCGACCTCGTCGTCAACGATTACTGGGAGCTCGCGATCGATCTCGGCGCGACCTTCCTGCACCTCGGCCAGGAGGATCTCGACGACGCCGACCTCGGGGCGATCCGCCGGGCCGGGATCAGGCTCGGCGTCTCGACGCACACGCCGGAAGAGCTGGACCGCGCGCTCTCCGTGAACCCGCACCACATCGCTCTCGGGCCAATCTGGCCCACCATCCTGAAGAAAATGCCCTTTGCGCCTCAGGGGCTTGCACGTATAGGCGAATGGAAGCGCGCGATCGGCGACCGCCCATTGGTGGCGATCGGCGGCCTGACGCCGGACCGCGCCGCGCAGTGCCTCGCGGCCGGCGCGGACGTGGTGGCGGTGGTGAATGACGTTGTCGGCGCCGCCGATCCGGAAGCGCGCGCCCGCGAATGGATCGAGCTGACTCGCGCCGCGGCCTGAGGCGCCGCAACCGGACTCTGCCGGACGCGCTGGTTAACTCAGGCGGCCCGGCGGTTAACGCGAGGCGACGTTCGGGGTAACCCAGGGCGATCGTCGCGAGCGGTCCGCTCTTCGGCGCGCTCGCTTGCCCCTCATCCCATGCCGCCGTCGTTCGCCGCCGACAGGTCTTCGACGGAGGTCGCGCCGGGCGCCGGATCTGCCTTCGGCTCGTCATCGCCCGGCTTCCGCCGGAAGCCCGCGACTTCGGAGGCGTCGGGGGCGTCGACGCCCTGGGCGTCGTCCGGGCCCGCCTTGGCGCCCGGCTTCACCGCCGGCTGACGGGCGGCCTCGGCCTCGGAGACGCCGGTCGCGGCGCTGGCGTCGTCGGGCTTGGGATTGTGCGTCATGGAACCTGTCTCCGGTCGGTCGCCTCCAAGAGGAAGCGCCGCCGGGGGGGCGAAGGTTCCAGCGCCTCCTCAGTGCAGGATCTGGCTGAGGAAGAGCTTGGTGCGCTCGTGCTGCGGGTTGGCGAAGAAGGCGTTGGGCTCGTTCATCTCGATGATCTGGCCTGCGTCCATGAAGATCACGCGGTTCGCGACCTGACGGGCGAAGCCCATCTCGTGGGTGACGCAGAGCATGGTCATGCCGTCGTTGGCGAGGCCGACCATGGTGTCGAGCACCTCCTTCACCATCTCGGGGTCGAGCGCCGAGGTCGGCTCGTCGAACAGCATGATCTTCGGCTGCATGCAGAGCGCGCGGGCGATCGCGACGCGCTGCTGCTGGCCGCCGGAGAGCTGGCCCGGATACTTCTTCGCCTGCTCCGGAATGCGCACCCGCTTCAGGAAGTGCATCGCGAGCTCCTCGGCTTCCTTCTTCGGCATCTTGCGCACCCAGATCGGCGCAAGCGTGCAGTTCTCGAGGATGGTGAGGTGCGGGAAGAGGTTGAAGTGCTGGAAGCACATCCCGACCTCACGGCGGATCTCGTCGATCTTCCGAAGGTCGTTGGTGAGTTCGGTGCCCTCGACGATGATCTGGCCCTTCTGGTGCTCCTCCAGCCGGTTGATGCAGCGGATCATCGTGGACTTGCCGGAGCCGGAGGGCCCGCAGATCACGATGCGCTCGCCGCGCTTCACCTTGAGGTTGATGTCCTTCAGCACGTTGAAGTCGCCGTACCATTTGGACATGCCGATGATCTCGACCGCGGTCTCGTTCGAGATCTGCGCCTTCTGGGCGGCGGGAAGTTCGGAGGCGTCGACGACGGACTCGGCCATGGGCGTGGCTCCTTGACGGTTCAATGCTTGTGGCCGACGTCCAGCCGCTCTTCGACGAAGCGAGAGTAGCGGGACATGCCGTAGCAGAAGATGAAGTAGACGATGCCGGCGAAGGCGAAGCCGGTGTAGACGGTGCCGGGCGTCGCCCAGTTCGGATCGGCGAAGGCCGCCCGGATGATGCCGAGGAAGTCGAAGATCGAGACGATCGCCACCAGCGTCGTGTCCTTGAACAGGCCGATGAAGGTGTTGACGATGCCGGGGATCACGAGCTTCAGCGCCTGCGGCAGCACGATCAGGATCATCATCGGCCAGTAGCGCAGGCCCATGGCCATGGCGCCCTCGTACTGCCCCTTCGGGATCGCCTGCAGGCCGCCGCGCACCACCTCGGCCATGTAGGCGGCGGAGAACAGCGACACGCCGACCAGCGCGCGCAGCAGGCCATCGATGCTCCAGCCCGAGGGCAGGAACAGCGGCAGCATGTAGGTCGCGAAGAACAGCACGGTGATCAGCGGCACGCCGCGCCAGAACTCGATGAAGGCGATGGCGAAGAAGCGCACCACCGGCAGCTTGGAGCGGCGGCCGAGGGCGAGCAGCACGCCGAGCGGCAGCGAAGCGACGATGCCGGTGGTCGCAACCACGAGCGTGACCAGCAGGCCGCCCCAGGCGCGGGTTTCGACGTGGCGAAGGCCGAACATGCCGCCGCTCAACAGGATGAAGGCGAAGATCGGGAACGCGACGAAGAACAGGAGCGCGTTGGCCTTCTTGTAGGGCGCCGCGGGAGTCAGCAGCGGCGCGATCAGCGCGACGGCTACGAAGAAGACGGTCGCCGGCCGCCAGTGCTCCTCGGCGGGGTAAAAGCCGTAGAGCATCTGGCCGAAGCGGGTGGTGATGAAGGGCCAGCACGCCCCAACGCCCGGCGCGATGCAAGCCTCGCGGTTCGCGCCCGTCCACACCGCGCGCAGGATCAGGAAGTCGACCATGATCCACGCGACGTAGATCGCGAGCGCCAGGCAGACCACGGACAGCAGCGTGTTGGCGGGTCCGGCGAACAGGTTCTGCCGCGCCCAGCCCGAAAATCCCACCAGCGAGGCTGGCGGCGGTTCGGGCTGCAGGATGTCCTTGCGGACGAAAGGCCGGTCGTTGCCGAAAGCGACGTCGCTCATGTCCGCCTCACCGTTCGATCAGCGCGACGCGCCGGTTGTACCAGTTCATGAAGAGCGAGGTCACAAGGCTGATGACGAGGTAGCAGCCCATCGTGATGGCGATGATCTCGATGGCCTGCCCGGTCTGGTTCAGGGTCGTTCCGGCGAAGACCTGCACCAGCTCGGGGTAGCCGATGAAGGCCGCCAGCGAAGAGTTCTTCGTCAGGTTGAGGTACTGGCTCGTAAGCGGCGGGATCATCACGCGCATCGCCTGGGGGATGACCACGAGCCGGGTCGACAAGTTGGGCTTCAGGCCGAGCGAGGCCGCCGCCTCCGACTGGCCGTGGCTGACCGCCTTGATGCCGGCGCGGACGATCTCGGCGATGAAGCCGCCGGTGTAGATCGACAGCGCCACGACGAGCGCTGCGAACTCCGGCAGCAGGCGGGAGCCGCCGACGAAGTTGAAGCCCTTCAGCACCGGCGTCTCGAGGGTCAGCGGAAAGCCCACGAGCGCGAAGCCGATGAAGGGCAGCCCCACGAGCAGCGCCACCGAGGTCCAGAACACCGGGAATTGCTGGCCTGTCTTCTCGCGCCGGGCGTTCGCCCATTTGTTCAGGACGATGACGCCGACGACGGCGATCGCGAAGGCGATGAAGCCCACGAGGCTGCCCTCGCCGAACACGATCCGCGGGATGTAGACGCCGCGGTTGTTGAGGAAGACCTCGCCGAAGATGGAGTAGCTGTTGCGGGCGGCAGGCATCGCGGCCAGCACCGCAAGGTACCAGAACAGGATGTGGAACAGCAGCGGGAGGTTGCGCGTCACCTCGACGTAGACGGTGCAGACCTTGCGCACCATCCAGTTCTTCGACAGGCGGCCGACGCCGACGAGGAAGCCGAGGATGGTGGCGAACACGATGCCGACGACGGCGACGAGCAGCGTGTTGAGAATGGCGACCAGCAGCGCGCGGCCGTAGCTCGACGATTCGCTGTAGGGGATCAGCGTCTGGTTGAGGCCGAAGCCCGCAGTCTGCTCCAGAAAGCCGAAGCCGGAGGCGATGCGCTGGTTCGAGAGGTTTTCCTGCGCGTTCCAGACCATCGCTCCGAAAAGGAGCGCGACGACCGCCACCACCACGATCTGCGCCACGTTTCCGCGGAAACGCGGGTCGTTCCAGATGGACGAGGTCGACTGCGGGCGGGCCGCCGGGGCCGGGCCATCATGGGTAATCGCCATCACACGCTCCAACTTCACGGCAGGTTCGACGCCTTAACGAGACGTGAGCCCCGCTCCGCCCGGGCGAGCCGGGCGGAGCGGAAGCGCGACGCAACCGTCGGCTCAGCGGATCGGCGGGCCGTACTGAAGGCCGCCCTTGGTCCACAGCGCGTTCTTGCCGCGCTCGATCTGCAGGGGCGAGCCCTTGCCGACGCTGCGGTCGAAGGCTTCGCCGTAGTTGCCGACCTTGGAGACGATCCGCGCCAGCCAGTCCTTCGTCAGCCCGATCTGCTCGCCGAAATTGCCCTCGGCGCCGAGCATCCGCTTGATGTCGGGATTCGGCGAGTTGAGCATGTCCTTGACGTTCTGGGAGGTGATGCCCGCCTCCTCGGCGTTCAGCATGCCGTAGTGGACCCACTTCACGATGTCGAACCACTGGTCGTCGCCCTGGCGGACGGCGGTGGCGAGCGGCTCCTTGGAGATCAGCTCCGGCAGGATGACGTGCTCGTCCTTGTCGGCCAGCTTGAGGCGCAGGGCGTAGAGCTGGGACTGGTCGGAGGTGAAGACCTCGCAGCGACCGGACTCATAGGCCTTCAGCGTCTCTTCCTGGCCCTGGAAGGCGACGACCTCGTACTGGAGATTGTTGGAACGGAAGAAGTCCGCGACGTTGAGCTCGGTCGTGGTGCCGGACTGGGTGCAGACCGACGCGCCGTTCAGCTCCATCGCCGACTTCACGCCGAGCGACTTGCGCACCAGGAAGCCCTGGCCGTCGTAGTAGTTCGTGGCGGTGAAGTTCAGACCCTGGCTGCCGTCGCGCGACAGCGTCCAGGTGGAGTTGCGCGACAGGATGTCGACTTCGCCGGACTGAAGCGCGGTGAAGCGGTCCTTGGCGGTCAGCGGCGAGAACCGCACCTTGGTCGGGTCGTCGAAGACTGCGGCGGCGACGGCGCGGCAGAGATCGACGTCGAGGCCGGTCCACTCGCCTTTGGAATCGGGGTTCGAGAAGCCAGGCAGACCAGTGCTGACGCCGCACTGGAGAAAGCCCTTCTGCTTGACCTGGTCCAGGGTCGCCGCATCGGCGGCGCCGGACGCGAAGACCGCAGAAGCGCTGAGCGCCAGAGCGGTAAGGATCTTTTTCATTGGGGGGACTCGCCTCTCTCGCAAGGGACGCCGGGCCCGGCCTCGGGCTGCGGCGTGGCTCGCGCCTGCTCCCATAACCGTCAGCTCCAGCCTTCTCGTCGAACGCGTCGCCGGGGTGCGCCGCCGTTCAGGCGCCATCTTCGCGCGATAGTTCAGCCGCCGCGAGATGATTTTCGCGCCACTCACGAAAAATGAACAAGGCTTGACGGGATCTTAGCAAAGCGCCCGACAACCTGATGGCTTCCAGCTTTGATTTCGAGGGCCGACTGCCATGGGACGCGATGGAGAACGCCCGTTCGGACCGCTGACGGACCTCGTCCTCGGCGGCCGCTCCGTGGTGGAGCAGCACGGCTTCGTCAATCCGCCGATCGTCCGCGGCTCCACCGTGCTGTCGCCCACCGTCGCCGATCTCGAGGGGCGGACCGGCCGCTACGCCTACGGCCGGCGCGGCACGCCGACCTCCGACGCGCTGGTCGACGCCCTGAAAACGTTGGAGGGCGGCGCGCATGTGGCGCTCACGCCCTCGGGGTTGAACGCGGTCGCGACCGCCCTGCTCGCGGTGCTCGGCGCGGGCGATCACCTGCTGATGGTCGACACCGTCTACCAGCCCACCCGGCACCTCTGCGACCTGACGCTGAAGCGGCTCGGCATCGAGACGACCTACTACGAGCCGCAGGTCGGGGCGCAGATCGCGGACCTGATCCGGCCCGAAACCAAGGCCGTGTTCGTGGAGAGCCCGGGCTCCCTCACCTTCGAGGTCCAGGACATCCCGGCCATCGCCGGCGCGGCGCATGCGCGCGGCGCCGCGGTGGTGATGGACAATACGTGGGCGACGCCGCTGTTTTTTAAGGCGCACGACCAGGGCGTCGACCTCTCCGTCACGGCGGGCACAAAATACCTCGGCGGCCACGCCGACCTGCTGCTCGGCACCATCTCGGCGACCGAGGCCTACGCGCCCGCGCTGATCGCGACCCATGGAGCGCTGGGCCTCTGCGTCGGACCGGACGACATGTTCCTCGCGCTGCGCGGCCTGCGGACGCTGGGGGTGCGGCTCGCGCATCAGCAGGACGCGGGCCTGCGGGTCGCGCGCTGGCTCGAATCGCGCTCCGAGGTCGCTCGCGTGCTGCATCCGGCGCTGGAGAACGACCCCGGCCACGCGCTCTGGCGGCGCGACTTCACCGGCGCCTCCAGCCTGTTCGCGATCGAGTTGAAGCCGGGACCGAAGGCGGCGGTCGCGGCCTTCCTCGACGGGCTCAGCCTGTTCGGCCTCGGCTACTCCTGGGGCGGGTTCGAAAGCCTCGCGATCCCCTACGACGCGCGGCCGATCCGGACCGCGAGCCGCTGGGCGCCGGCCGGGCCGACCGTGCGCATCCACATCGGGCTCGAAGAGGTCGAGGACCTGATCGCGGACCTCGACGCCGGGCTCGCCCGCTACGCCGCGGCGCTCTGAGCCGGCGTCAGGGCGTCAGCCACCGCATGCCGCCGGCGCGCTCGAACAGCGCGCGGCGGTGGCCGCCGCGGCCGAGGTGAAGCCATTCGAGCGTCGCGACCGCGACCTCGACCACCGCGAAATGATGGAAGCCGCCGTCGCCGCCGGACGCGGGCGCATAGGCCCCGCCCTCGCCGATCGCGTCGCCCGGCGAAGGCTCGACCGCATAGAGGCTGCGCGCCTCGTCGGGCACGGCCACCCAGGCGATCCGGGCGATGTCGTCCCCGACATGGACGCGGCTGAGGCCCTCGAGCCGGATCTGCGCGCGCTCGTCGCGGTCCCAGGCGCAGAGCGCGATCCTGGGGTCCGCCGCGATCTCGGCGATCTTGTCGGAACGGGTGTCGGCGTGAAACCGGACGCGCCAGGCGCCGGGGTCCGCCTTGCGCAGCACCACCGTGCGCGCTCTGGGCCGCGCGTCCAGGCCGACCGTCGCCAGGGTGAGCCGGCGCATGGGCGCGAGCGGATCGGTCGCGGCCTCGCTCAACAGCCGCCACGCCTCCGCGCGGGAAGCGGCGAGGTCGTCGTAGTAAGGGGGGCGGGCCGGATTGGTCACTGCCCGCCAAGATTAGACCAGCGTAAGACGCCGGAAAATATCCCTCGGCCGGCGCTGCGGCAAAAAATTGGCGTTCGCGCGGGAGGCGTCTCAAAAACGGCCAAAGAAAAACCCCGCGCGGCGGAGCCGCGCGGGGTCGAAACTGTGACGAACGGGCCGAAGCCCAGTCGTTTCAGAGCTCAGCCGGGCTGTACGAGGTGACCTCGAGGCCAACCGGGGTCTCGGAAACGATCGGAGCGGTCCAAATGGCCATTGTAGCCTCCTAAAAGCTTTGCGCGATGCGCCGCACCGCGCGGCGATCAGAACGCTGGCTGCGTTCGATGGAGCTGAGTATCCGGCGGGCCGGCGACGGGCGCCAGTTAATTTCCTGTCATGTTTCGACAGGCCGCGCCGGACGGCGATCAGCCGCGGGTGTTGGTCGCGGGGACGGGCTTCTTAACGCCGCTCTTCTTCTGAGAGTGCTTCTTCGCCTTCATCGGCGAGGTCGCCTGATGCTTGCGCGTCGTGTCCATCTCGCTGCGCTCCTTGGCGCTTTCGCGATCGCCGGTGGACTGCGCCGTGCCGCTGGTCTGGGCGAAGGCGGCGACCGGGGCGACAAGCATCGCGGCGGCGAGCGCGCCGGAGGCGAGCGTCTTCATCGAAGCTTTCATGGCTTTTGTTTCCTATGGTGCGTTTCGCGACAAAAACGGCGCGTCGCGCCCGATAGTTCCGCGCAGCCGTCGTCTTGCTCCCCTTGGCCGTACGATTGCGATCGATATCGCTCACCACGCGGTAACCACGCGCGAGGAAGCGCGCTTGTCATTCGACGGCGCCGGCCGATCCTCCAGACATCGCCGCCCGAGACGGCCGCAAGCGCGCGGCGGTCGAGAGGGCGGCTTGGCGACAGAGGAGACCGACGCGATGGGACTGATCGAAAGCTTGCTCGTATTCGGATTCGGCGTGGCGCTCGTCGTCTTCGTCCTGACGCGGCTGAACTCCGGCCTGTCGCGAGCGGAGCGCAAGAAGCTCACGTCCTGAACCCAGGACGCCGACGAGAACGCGGGACCCGCCGGCGGTGTCGGCGGGTCCGCGGCGGACGGGAGCGCCCACGCGACGGCGGCCATCGCGCGTTCCGCCCATCGCCTTTCCGCGTTCGCGTCTCACATAGGCTCCATACCCGCCTGGAGATCCTATGGACGCTATCCCCCACCGCCCCGACCGCGCCTCGCTGCAGCAGGTCATCGCCGGTCTGACGGACGGCGTCATCCTGGTCGAGCCGGACCAGTCGATCTCCTGGGCGAACGCGGCGGCTCTCGCCATGCACGGCGTCGACGAGGTTTCCGACCTCGGCGGCGACGTCGACGGCTACCGCGCCCGCTTCAGGCTCCGGTTCCGCAATAACCACCCGCTTCCGGAAGACCGCTATCCGCTCGATCGGGTCATCGCGGGCGAGAGCTTCGACGACGTCACGGTGGAGGTCTCCCCAAGCGCCGACCCGGAGCGCGTCTGGGTGCACACGATCCGCAGCCTCGTCGTGGTCGACGCGGCCGGAGCGCCGGACATGCTTGTGCTGATCGTCAAGGACGAGACCGAACGGTTCGAGGCCGAGGACCGGTTCGAGAGCGCCTTCAACGCCAATCCGGCGCCCGCCCTGATCTGCCGCCTCTCCGACCAGGTCTATGTGCGCGTGAACCAGGGGTTCATGGACATGACCGGCCACGACCGGGCGGCGGTCATCGGAAAGACGGTCCGCGAGCTCGACGTCTTCGCCGGCGCCGAGAACCACAACCGCGCCTTCGAGCGCCTCGGCGAGGGCCGCGCGGTGATGCAGATGGAATCGGAGGTCCCGCTGCCGGATGGATCGAGCCGCGCGGCGATCGTGGCGGGCCAGCCGATCGAGGTGGCGGGCGAGCCCTGCATGCTCTTCACCTTCGCGGACCTCGAACCGCGCCGGAAAGCGGAGACCTCTCTGCGCAAGAGCGAGGAGCGCTTCTCGAAGTCGTTCCGCCTGTCGCCCGTGGCGATGGCGATCACGCGCTTGCCGGACCACGCCTTCATCGACGTCAACCGCGCGTTCGAGGCGATGAGGGGAACGCCCGAGATCGAGATCGTCGGCCGCAACGCGTCCGACCTCAGGATGTGGACAGACCCGGCTGCGAGGCGCGCGGTCGAGGCCGCTCTGAAGGACGGCCGCGGCGTCCAGGACGCGCCTTTGCGCATGCGGGCCGCCGACGAGGCCGAGATCGACTGTCTGGTCTCGGCGGAGGCGGTGGAGATCAACGACGCGCCCTGCGTGCTGTGGGTCATCCAGGACGTGACCGAACGCAAGAAGAGCGAGGACGAGCTGATCTCGGCCATCGAAAGCGTCATGGCCGACACCTCGTGGTTCAGCCGCACGGTGGTCGAGAAGCTCGCGAACCTGCGCCAGACCTCGCGCCGTCCCGGCCCCGGCGTCGGCCTCGACGATCTGACCGAACGCGAGCGGCAGATCCTGGGGTTGATCTCAGAGGGCTGCGACAACGTGGCGATGAGCGACCGTCTTGGGCTCTCCACCAACACGGTTCGCAACCACGTCGCCTCGCTGTTCCGCAAGATCGGCGTCAACCGCCGCGCGGCGGCGGTGGTGTGGGCGCGCGAGCGCGGGATCACCGGCAAGGCCGCCGTCGAACCACGCCGCGCTCCCAAGAGCTGAACGCGCTCGCCGCTGGTCCCAAAATACCAGCTCGCCTGGTCCTTGCGTCTCTGTGGTCGGCGGCGGCGCCGACCCACTTGCCATCCATCGCCGACAGCGTGACGTCGAA
>Ga0256876_1000031_pt1 | contig 22205 bp, 20 predicted proteins | sample MC6MC0419MT_FD_186340 | JGI IMG/M metagenome (GOLD analysis project Ga0256876, IMG submission 186340) | Metatranscriptome of enriched soil aggregate microbial communities from Iowa State University, Ames, United States - MC6-MC0419-MT... | ecosystem: Environmental > Terrestrial > Soil >...
GCGGCAACGGTATCCCCGGCGCCGGCGGACCCGCGGGACGCGCGACGCCCGTCGCATCCTGGCCTGCGTGCGCGTCAGGATCGGGAAGAGGGGAGAGCGGCGGCGCCTCAGGGGTCGGCGCGAGACGGATCCCCACGAAGTCCGCGACCCGCGCCGCGCTCTCGGCCGCTTCAGTGTCGATGGCGGATGCCGCGGTGATGAGCGGCGCGACCACCGGCGCGACCACCGCTGCCGCGGGCGGCGGCGGTGGCGCGCGGTCTGATTTCGGCGCGCGGCTCGGCGCCGGCTTCGGAACCGGCGCGGCGGTTCGGGCGCGCGCGGGGGCGGTCGCGGGCTTCTCGCGCTTGGCGCGGCGAACAGGCTTGCGCTGTTGCGACCACGGCAGGCGAAAGTCCGAGAACACCGAACCGCCGTTGCGTGGGGCGGCGATCGCCTCGGGGGCGGCCGGGAGCGTCGAAAGCGCGACCACGGCGCCGGCGACGAGGAGGCAACTTCGGCCGAACCTCTTCATCGCGCGACGATAACCGGCGGGCGCCGTGTTGAGCAAGGCGCCCGACGCAATCCCCGGGAAGCCACGCTGGCGGAGCGCTGTCGCGAAGGTTGCGGATGGGAGCGTCACGTGCGGGGGCCGCCGTCCCTCCCTTGGTCGGAGCCGGCCGCCGTTTGCGCGCATTCTGACGGTGGTGTAACGCTCGAAGCTCAATCTCGAGGTTAACGCACGCTGTGACCGAGCCGACCGCGACGCCCCTGCTCGACGCCGTCCATGTTCCGTCGGACTTGCGGCGGATCCCCGAAGACCGCCTCCCGCAGCTTGCCGACGAGCTTCGCCGCGAGACGATCGACGCCGTGTCCGTCACCGGCGGCCATCTCGGAGCCGGCCTCGGCGTCGTCGAGCTGACGGTCGCGCTGCACCACGTGTTCGACACGCCGGCGGATCGGCTGATCTGGGACGTCGGCCATCAGGTCTACCCGCACAAGATCCTGACGGGCCGCCGCGATCGTATCCGCACCCTGCGCAAGGGCGGGGGCCTCTCCGGCTTCACCAAGCGCTCCGAGAGCGAGTACGACCCGTTCGGCGCGGGGCATTCCTCCACGTCGATCTCGGCCGGTCTCGGCATGGCCGTGGCGCGCGACCTGAAGGGCGCGGACAACCGCGTCGTCTGCGTGATCGGCGACGGCGCGATGTCCGCGGGCATGGCCTACGAGGCCATGAACAACGCCGGGGCCGCCGGCTCGCGCCTGATCGTGATCCTGAACGACAACGACATGTCGATCGCGCCCCCTACGGGCGCGATGTCGGCCTATCTCGCGCGGCTCGTGTCCGGCCGCACCTATCTCTCGCTGCGCGAGATCGGGCGCGGCCTCGCCAAGCGCCTGCCGAAGTTCGTCGAGCGCGGCGCCGCGCGGGCGGAGGAGTACGCCCGTGGCCTCGCCATGGGCGGCACGCTGTTCGAGGAGTTAGGCTTTTACTACGTGGGCCCGATCGACGGGCACAACCTCGAGCACCTGCTGCCCGTGCTGAAGAACGTGCGCGACGCGGACCAGGGGCCGATCCTCGTCCATGTCGTCACCCAGAAGGGCAAGGGCTACGCGCCCGCTGAAGCCTCCGCGGACAAGTACCACGGAGTCTCCGCCTTCGACGTGGTCTCGGGCGCCCAGGCCAAGGCCGTCGCCAACGCCCCGAGCTACACCAAGGTCTTCGCCCAGAGCCTGATCGCCGAGGCGCGCGACGACGACCGCATCGTCGCGATCACCGCGGCCATGCCGGGCGGCACGGGCCTCGACCTGTTCGCCCACGCGTTTCCCGCCCGCACCTTCGACGTCGGCATCGCGGAGCAGCACGCGGTCACTTTCGCGGCGGGCCTCGCCACGGAGGGCCTTAAGCCCTTCTGCGCGCTCTACTCGACCTTCCTGCAGCGCGCCTACGACCAGGTCGTCCACGACGTCGCGATCCAGAAGCTGCCGGTGCGCTTCGCGATCGACCGCGCCGGCCTCGTCGGCGCCGATGGGGCGACCCATGCCGGCGCCTACGACATCGCCTATCTCGGCTGCCTGCCGGACATCGTGCTGATGGCGCCGGCGGACGAGGCCGAACTCGTCCACATGGTCGCGACCGCGGCCGACTACGATGACGGCCCGAGCGCGTTCCGCTATCCGCGCGGCGAAGGCGTCGGCGTCGAGATGCCGACGCGCGGCCAGCCCTTGCCGATCGGACGCGGACGCGTGGTGCGCGAGGGCACAACTGTGGCGCTGCTGTCGCTTGGACCCCGGCTCGCCGCGGCGCGCGAGGCGGCCGAGGAGCTCGGCCTGCGCGGCGTGTCGACGACCGTCGCCGACGCGCGCTTCGCGAAGCCTCTCGACCGCGACCTCATCCTGCGGCTCGCTCGCGAGCATGAGGTGCTCGTCACGGTGGAGGAGGGCTCCGCCGGCGGCTTCGGCGCCCTGGTGCTGCAACTTCTGGCGACGGAGGGCGCGCTCGACCGCGGGCTGAAGATCCGGACGCTCACTCTGCCGGACCGCTTCCAGGACCACGACAAGCCCGAGCTTCAGCTAGCCGAAGCCGGCCTCGACGCCAAGGCGATCGCCGCGACGGCGCTGCTCGCGCTCGGCCGCGAAGCGCGGGCGGCTCTGAGGGCGTAAGTCAGGCCAAAACGTCAGGACTTTCCAGATCCGAGGCGGTCGCACGGTTGCCATCGGCTGGTGCTCGCGGCACACGGGAAGCTTGGCGCCAAAGGCGGCGCTCATCCCCGCCGCGAAGGACTGACCCCATGCCCGGAAAGCTTCAGGACAAGGTTGCGGTCGTCTCCGGCGGGGCGACGGGGATGGGCGGGGCCTCCTCGCGGCTGTTCGCGGCCGAAGGCGCGAAGGTCGCGATCGTGGATCTTAATGGCGAGGCCGCCGAGGCGACCGCGGCCGCTATCCGCGCCGAAGGCGGCGTGGCGGAGGCCTTCGTCGCCGACGTGTCGGACGAAGCTGCGGTCGGCGCCGCCGTGGCGGCCGCGGCCGAACGCTTCGGACCCGCGACCGTGCTGTTCAACCACGCCGGCACGATCGTCATAAAGCCGTTCCTGGAGACCACCGTCGCGGAGTGGGACTGGCTGCACGCGGTCAACGTGCGGTCGATGTTCCTCATGACGAAGGCCGTGCTGCCGGGGATGATCGCAACGGGCGGCGGGTCCATCGTCTGCACCTCCTCGATCTCGGCGGTGGCCGCGACCCCGATGGAGGTGCTCTACGACACCACCAAGGGCGCCTGCCACATGTTCGCGCGCGCCATCGCGGTGGAGTTCCGCGACCGGAACATCCGGTGCAATGCGGTGTGCCCCGGCTTCATCCGTACGCCCCATGGCCTGCGCGAGGTCGCCGACCTGCAGCGGCTCGGCGTCGACACGTCCGACGCCGCGATCGCGGCGGCGCAAGGCCGCATCGGCGAGGCGGAGGAGGTGGCGAAAGCCGCGCTGTTCCTCGCAAGCGACGACGCCAGCTTCGTCAACGGCGCGCATCTGTTCGTGGACAACGGCTTCACCGCGATCTGACTGGTTGTTTGAAGATTCAGAGACGGCGCCAGCGATTTCGTCATTCCCCGGGTTATCCGGGGAATCCAGGCCGGATCGTCAAGCGCGAGCTGTGGACGTGGATGCCCCGGATAAACCGGGGCATGACGCGCGACTTTTCGGATCGGATCCGATTTCTGAAACAGGCTCTGAGGCGCGGCCGGCGCTTAGAAACCCAACATCTTCGCAATCTCGTCCGCGGCAAGCGTCGGAGCGAGCTCGCCGCCCGCGACCGCGGTCTCGAGCGTGGGCACCCGCTCGGCGAGCCGCGGATCGTCGGCGAGCCGCTCGCGGAACCGAGCCTCGACCATGGTCCACATCCAGCGCACCTGCTGGCCCTCGCGGCGCTTCGCGAGTTCGCCGGCCTTTGCGCGCAGATCGCGGCAGGCGACCACGCGAGCCCAGAGCGCGTCGAGGCCCTGGTCCTCGCGGCCGGAGACGGTGAGCACCTCCGGCGTCCAGGCGCCGCCCTGAGCGTTGAGGATGCGCAGCGCGGCCGTGTAATCCGCGGCGGCGGCCTTCGCAGGGCCGGCGCCAGCGCCGTCCGCCTTGTTGACGGCGATGATGTCGGCGATCTCCAGCACGCCCTTCTTGATGCCCTGAAGTTCGTCGCCGGCGCCTGGGAGCATCAGCACCAGGAAGACGTCCGTCATATCAGCGACGGTCGTCTCCGACTGGCCGATGCCGACCGTCTCGACCAGGATCACGTCGAAGCCCGCCGCCTCCATCAGCAGCATGCTTTCCCGCGTCTTGGCCGCGACGCCGCCGAGCGTCCCCGCCGAGGGGGACGGGCGCACATAGGCGGCCCTGTCCATGGCGAGCCGCTGCATCCGCGTCTTGTCGCCAAGGATCGACCCGCCGGTGCGCGTCGAGGACGGGTCGACCGCCAGCACCCCCACCTTGCGCCCCGCTGCGGTGAGCCGGCTCCCAAGCGTGTCGATGGTGGTCGACTTGCCGACGCCAGGCACGCCTGTGACGCCGACCCGGATGGCCTTGCCGGTGTCCGGCAGAAGTTCCTGCACCAGCGCGCGCGCCGCGGCCTGATGATCGGCGCGGCGCGATTCCGCAAACGTGATCGCCCGGGCGAGGGCTGCGCGGTCGCCGGCGCGGATGCGGGCCGCAAAAGCGGGAACGTCAGCGATCTGAGGGGGAGTGGAGGGCGGCACGAGGATCCTTGAATGCGTGGGACGGAGCGCTTTGGACGCTAACAGCCCGTCGGTGCGCCTGCGACCGAGCGAAAAGTCGTGGCGAAGGTCGAAATCGCCGCGCCGAGCGTGAACTGTCATCAGCCCGTCTGCGTTCACCTATCAAATCGATGTTTCAAACCATTTCGGCGGCGGAGACACCCTGATGAACGCGGATCGGATCGAAGGTCACGGGAAGCAGATTAAGGGCAAGCTGATGCAGCTCTGGGCCAGCGTCATAGGCGACGCGGCGCTCTCGCGTCGTGGCTATGCCCTCGAGCTCGTCGGCTCCGCGCAGGCGGGATTCGGCCGCGCGATGGGCGTCGCCCGCGCTCATCTCGGCCTCCGGCGCCGCCTGGGCGTGTAGCAGCACGCCAAGGCGGCTTCAGGCCTCCAGCACGGCTTTCGTGACCAGCAGCGCGTCACGGTTTTCGCGAATGTCGTGGACGCGGAACAGCGTTGCGCCTGCGGCCCAGCCAAGGACCGACGTCGCGACCGTTCCGTGGACGCGTTCCTCCGGCGTGCGCTGGATGATGTGTCCTATCAGGGATTTCCGAGAGGTCCCGAGCAGCACCGCGAAGCCCATCTCGGCGAGCGCGCCGACTTGCTGGATGGCGATCAGGTTCTGCGCGACCGTCTTGCCGAAGCCGACGCCGGGATCGAGCGCGATGGCGCGCTCGGGCACGCCAGCCTTCAGCGCGATCTCGATCGACCGCCCGAGAAACCTCTTCATGTCTTCGACGATGTCGAGCGCCGGGTCCACTTCGGTGCGGTGGTGCATCACCACGACCGGCGCGCCATGCTCCGCCGCCACCCGCGCGATGTCGGGATCGCGCTGCAGCCCCCAGACGTCGTTGACCACGTCGGCGCCGGCCTCGAGCGCGGCGGCCGCGACCGAAGCTTTCATGGTGTCGATCGATATCGGCAGATCGAGCGCTTCGCGGACGGCGCGGATCGCCGGAACCACCCGCCGGATTTCTTCTTCGGCGTCTACCGGCTGATAGCCGGGCCGGGTCGATTCGCCCCCGATATCGACGATGTCGGCGCCGTCGCCCGCCATCCTGACGGCATGCGCGATCGCGCCCTCTACCGCGGCGAAGCGTCCGCCGTCGGAGAACGAGTCCGGGGTGACGTTCAGGATGCCCATCACGCGCGGTCCGCCGGCGCGATCGAACAAGTGGGCCGCGGCGAACGGCGCGCGTGGGACGGTCATGGGCGAAAGCCTCCAGAGGGCGGGACGGACTCCGTGTCTTAGGGAGCGCGCCCGAGATTCAAAAGCGCCGCCCGGTCAGTAGGTCATCACCGGCGGCAGGGCCTTCGCCTGCCCGATCCACTTCGCCACGACCTTTTCCGATGGGGGCAGGCGGACCAGGCCGCGCCGGGCGTTCAGGTCGCGGATGGCCTTCGACAGGTTGGCGAGGTTGCGGTTTCTCAGGTCCTTCACCGTGTCCACGCCGACCGCCGCCAGCAGATCGGCGTATTCGCCGCCGACGCCTCGGACCCGCATGAGGTCCGCCCTGTTGGCGAAGCTCAGGATCAGGCTTTCGGGAATGCCCGTGGCGGCGGCGAGCGCCTTCCGGCCTTTGGGGTCCTTGGCCCGGTCGAGCAAGGTCGCGGAGGTCCGCACCCCCGACTTTTTGAGCCGCTCTGCGCTCTCGGGGCCGACGCCTTCGATCTGCAGAATGGGATAGGGCATCGATCCTCCGCTGGTCGTCGGCGCCGGTCGGCGCGCTCGCCCCAAGCTACGCGGGGAACGTCACTCAACGCGGGACCGAACGCCGGCGAGGCGTCAGATGAAGGCTTCGAGCCCGGGGATGGACCCGACGATGCGGCCGACCGTCTCCTCACCCGCCTTCTCTCGGGCATGGGCGAGCAGCTCCTTGGTGACGATCTGGACCTCCGAGCCGGACAGGCCGACCGCCGTAAGGGCGTGATACGCGGCCATCGCGCCGAAGCCGGCGAAGCCCTCAGGTTCGCCGTTCTCTGCTTTTGCGTCGGACAGCGCCTGTCGCGAGCCCGGCAGCGCGTCCATCAGCTCGCCGACCGCGTCCGCGGGGGCCTCCTTGTCGAGGAACACGAGGATGGCCTTCACGGCCGCCGTCGCCGTCGCGGCGTCGATGTGGGCCGCCGTCGATAGGCGCGTCACGAGTTCGTCCATGGGGCCTCGCGGGGGATGTGTCTTTTTGTCGGCGGGATAGAGACCACCTGCGGGCGCCGATGACAAGCGGACCTATCGACGAAGGGCGGCCCTTGGTCGCGCCGCGTGGTCATGGCACCTTCCGCCCGATGCGCCGGCCGAACCGGCGAGGAGGAGTGAGACGCGATGCTCGACGAGGGCAAGATCTTCATCGGGGCGAGCTTCGACGCCAACCACACGCGGGTGAAGGCGGAAAGCCTCGAGCTTAAGCTCGCGAACCGCCACGGCCTCGTCACCGGCGCGACGGGCACCGGTAAGACGGTCACGCTGCAGGCTCTGGCGGAAGGCTTTTCGGACGCGGGCGTGCCGGTCTTCGCCTCCGACATCAAAGGCGATCTGTCAGGGGTCGCCGCTAAAGGCGAGCCGAAGGACTTCCTCCTCAAGCGCGCCCAGGAGATCGGGCTGGAGCCTTACGTCAACGACCAGTTCCCCGTGGTGTTCTGGGATCTGTTCGGCGCGCAGGGACACCCGATCCGCGCCACCGTCTCGGAGATGGGTCCGCTGCTCCTGGCGCGGCTGATGAACCTCAACGACACCCAGGAAGGCGTGCTGAACATCGTCTTCCGCGTGGCGGACGAGCAGGGCCTTCTGCTTCTCGACCTGAAGGATCTGCAGGCGCTGCTGGCTCACGTGGCGGAGAACGCCGCGACGCTGACGACCAAGTACGGCAACGTCGCCAAGGCGACGGTGGGCGCGGTGCAGCGCCAGCTGCTCGTGCTTGAAACGCAGGGCGGCGACGCCTTCTTCGGCGAACCGGCGCTCGAGCTCGGCGATCTCATGCGCACTAGCCGCGACGGGCGCGGCGTGATCAACATTCTCGCGGCCGACAAGCTGATGTCGAGCCCGCGGCTCTACGCCACCTTCCTGCTCTGGCTGCTATCGGAGCTTTTCGAGCAGATGCCGGAGGTCGGCGACCCCGACAAGCCGAAGCTGGTGTTCTTCTTCGACGAAGCGCATCTGCTGTTCGACGAGGCGCCGAAGGTGCTGATCGAGAAGGTGGAGCAGGTCGTCCGGCTCATTCGCTCAAAGGGCGTCGGCGTCTACTTCGTGACTCAAAACCCGATCGACGTGCCGGAGGAGGTGGCGGGGCAGCTCGGCAACCGCGTGCAGCACGCACTGCGCGCCTTCACGCCGCGCGAGCAGAAGGCGGTGAAGGCCGCCGCCGAGACGTTCCGCCCGAATCCGGAGCTGAAGACCGCCCAGGTCATCACCGAGCTTGGCGTCGGCGAAGCTCTGGTCTCGATGCTCGAGGGCAAGGGCGTCCCGTCGATCGTCCAGCGGACGCTGATCCGCCCGCCGGCGGCCCGCATCGGGCCGGTGACGGCGGAGGAGCGGCGCGGCCTGATCCAGAACTCCCCGCTCGCCGGGAAGTACGACACGGCGATCGACCGCGAGTCCGCCTACGAGATGCTGGCGAAGAAGGCGCAGGACACGGTCGCCGCCGACCAGGTCGCGGTCGAGGCCGACGCCGGCGGCATCGGAGGGATCTTCAAGAGCATCTTCGGAACGGGCGGCGGGACGCGCAAGACGCTATCGCCGGGGCAGTCGATCGCCCGCGACGTGACGCGCTCCATCGTCAATCAGACCGCAGGCAACATCGCGGCCCAGATCGGCAAATCCGTCGCGGGCTCCGTCGGAAGCTCCGTTGGTCGCGCCGTCGTGCGCGGCGTGCTGGGCAGCCTGCTGCGGCGATGAGTTGAAGACCGCGGGGTCGCATGCGATCTAGATAAGGTTGGATGGAGTGTAGACGCCATGGCCTTTCATGTCAGAGACCCCGAGACCGACCGCGTGGTGCGCAAGCTCGCCAGCGTGAGGGGCACCACGTTGACGGAGACGATCCGCGACGCGTGCGAAGCCCAATTGAAGGACGTCCACCCAGATCGGCCAAACGCGGGGCTTCGCGAACGGCTTCAGCCTCTTCTCGACGAGATGGCGACGTATCCGCGGACTGGCTTGGAAGCGGATAAGGCGTTCTATGACTCGCTGAACGACGAATAAGACATGTTCGTCGATGCCTCCGCCATCGTCGCAATTCTGGCCCTGGAGCCGGATGGGCCGGATCTCATCGCCGCCTTGGATCGCAGCGGCAGTAACGCGGTCACTTCCCCGGTGGCCGTCTTCGAGGCGACGCTTGCCCTGAGCCGAATATTGCAATGCCGTTCGGAGGAGGCCCTTCGTCGCGTCGAGGAGCTTCTCGCGCGCACGCCGTGTGTGGTTGTGAACGTCGGTGCAGAAACCGCCCGTCTCGCCATTGACGCCCACGCGCGCTACGGCAAGGGCACGGGCCATCCGGCGAAACTCAACATGGGCGATTGCTTCGCCTACGCTTGCGCCAAGGCGCATGGCGTCAGCCTGCTCTACAAGGGCGACGATTTCGCCCACACCGACCTCGCCTGACCGGCGCCTCGCGCCGAAGCTGAAGGATACCCCATGTCCGATCTCGATCGCGCCCTCGCGGCCGCCGACGACAGCCTTGAGAAAAGCCTCGAACGGCTGTTCGGGCTGCTCCGCATCCCGTCGATTTCGACCGATCCCGCCTACCGGAACGGATGCCGCGAGACCGCCGATTGGCTCAAGCGCGAGCTTGCGACGCTTGGGTTCGAAGCCGCGTTGCGCGAGACGCCGGGGCATCCCGTGGTGCTTGCGAAGCAGCCGAAGGCCGGCGCGCCGCACGTGCTGTTCTATGGCCACTACGACGTGCAGCCGGTCGATCCGATCGAAAAATGGGAGACGCCGCCGTTCGAGCCGCGGATCGCGACGACGAAGGAGGGCAAGAAGATCATCGTCGCCCGCGGGTCCAGCGACGACAAGGGTCAGGTCATGACCTTCGTCGAGGCCTGCCGCGCCTGGAAGGCCGCGACCGGCGAACTGCCCGTCGGGGTCACCATCCTGCTCGAGGGCGAGGAGGAATGCGGGTCGATCAATCTCCCGGGGTTCCTCGACGAGGCGAAGGACGAGTTGGCGGCCGACGTCGCGCTGGTCTGCGACACGACCATGTGGGGCGAAGGCGCGCCCGCCATCACCTCTTCGCTTCGCGGGCTGGTCTATGAAGAGATCACCGTCCGCGCCGCCGACCGCGACCTGCACTCCGGCATGTACGGCGGCGCCGCGCGGAACCCCCTTCATGTGCTGTCGAAGATCGTCGCCGATCTCCACGACGCCGAGGGCCGCGTGACGCTGCCCAGGTTCTACGACGGCGTGCCCGTGGTGCCGGACGCCCTGCGCGAGGAGTGGCGCGCGCTTGGGCTCGACGCCGCGAAGTTCCTTGGGCCGATCGGGCTGTCGATTCCCGCTGGCGAGAACGACCGCATGGTGATCGAGCAGATCCAGTCCCGGCCGACCTGCGACGTGAACGGCATGTGGGGCGGCTACACAGGAGCCGGCGCGAAGACCGTCATCGCTTCCGAGGCGCGGGCCAAGGTGTCGTTCCGCCTTGTAGGCGATCAGGACCCCTCGAAGGTGAAGCAGGCCTTCCGCGCCTTCGTGCGGGAACGGCTGCCGGCCGATTGCTCGGTGGAGTTTGAAGGTCACAAGGGGTCGAAGGCGATCCAGCTTCCCTTCGACAGCCCGTCGCTCGCCAAGGCGCGCGCGGCGCTCGCCGCCGAGTGGGGCGTGGCGCCGGTGACCATCGGGTCGGGCGGCTCGATTCCGGTGGTGGGCGATTTCAAGCGCACGCTCGGCCTCGACACCCTCCTGATCGGGTTCGCGCTCGACGACGACCGCATCCACTCGCCAAACGAGAAGTACGACCTCGAGAGCTTTCGGAAGGGCGTGCGCTCCTGGATCCGGATCCTGGCTGCGCTCGCAGGTTGAGGTGAACGGGGCTCTTGAGTCTTTTCGATCACAGAGCGCCCCTGCCAAATACCGCCTAACAGGTTCGTGACCCCCTAAGGCTCGCGATTTCTGAACGTTCGTTCATACTGCAGTTGCGAAAAGGACATGCGTCGGCGCGCCGTGCGGGCCGCCCGGCGCATGCGTTTCGGAGCAACGGATATGAACGGACATCGCCTCGCCGGGCTTGCGCTCGGCGTTATCGCCGGACTGTTCGTCCCGCGACCGGGCCTCGCCGACGACCTGCGCACGAACCAGTCGCTGGTCGAGGCCGGGATCTTCCTTGGGCACGCGGAGGCCGAAGCGGCCTTCACCCGGCTCGACGCCGATCGGAACGAGCGGACCGCGGTGTTGCCGGCGGTCAAGACCTTCGTGGACGTCGGCGCCGCCTCCTACGGGCAGGCGGAGCGGGGCGCTCGCATGGGCTATGGCGGATCCTCGTCTCAGCTGCGGGTGGGCGTCGACCGGGAGATCTCGAACGGCGTGGTCGTCGGCGTCATGGCCGGCGGCGGGGCGGGCGACGTGTCGTCCGGCGACCTCAGCGGCGGCACCCTCTCCCAGCACGTCGACGTCTACGGACGGGTGAAGCGAGGTTCGCTGTTCGCCAAGCTTCTGTTCGGCGGGTCGATCGTCGGTTTCCGCGCGATCGACCGCGGGCCGGACGAGGCCCGCACCTTCGGCCATTCGGTAAGCCGAAACGTCCGGGGCGCCGCTCAAATCGGCGGCGACGTTTCGGTGCGGGGCGTCAAGGTCTCGCCTACGTTCGGGGTCGCGCTCTCCGCCAACGCTCTTTCAGGCTACCGCGAAAGCGGAGGGGACAACGCCTTCTCCTACAAGTCGCGGCATGGGCAGGCCGCCATCGGCTCGTTCCGGCTGAAGGCCACACGCGCGTTCCGGATCGACCGGTCGCACAAGGTGCAGCTGCAGGCCTTTGTCGGCGCGGACGAGACGCTTGGCTTTCGCACGGACGCGCTGCGCGCGAGCTCGCGCGCGACGGGAGGCATCCGGCAATCCTGGAGGGGCCATCCGACCGGCCGTGGGGTCGTCGGGGGGGTGGGCTTAGGCACGGCGCTCGCCGAGGGCGTCGAGATGAGCCTCAGCTACGACTATGGAGCGCGCGATGGCTTTGCGACCCACGCCGGTCGGGCGCGTCTCGGCATCTCGTTCTGATCACGTCGCCAACAGGCCCGAAAGGTCCGCGATCCGGCACGCAGGCGGAAAGTCGACGTATTCGTCGGGCGCGTCCGCTCGGTTGACCCAGACGGCCCGAAACCCGAACGCCGCCGCGCCTGCGACGTCCCAGCGGTTCGACGACTGGAACGAGATCTCGTGCGGCGCGACGGCGAACCGCTCCTGAGCCAGGCGATAGGCCCGAGGGTCGGTCTTGTAGGTCTTCAGCCCGTCGACCGAGAGCGTCGCGTCGAGCAGGCCGGCCAGACCGGCCGCCTCGACGGCGGAGGCCAGCATGCCGGGCGAGCCGTTGGACAGGATCGCCGTCCTGGAGCCTCTCGCCTTCAATTGGCGCAGGACGTCCTTCACCTCGGGATAGGCCGAGAGTTCGAGGTAGGCCGCAAGCAACGCCCGTCGCGCCTCGGCCGACAGCCCGCCGATCCGCGCTCCCGCGACGTCGAGCGCGGCCTCCGTCAGGCTCCAAAAATCTCGGTAGGCGCCCATCAACGCGTAGACCCAGGAGTATTCGAGCTGCTTCGTGCGCCAGATCTCCGACAGACGCTGCGCGTCAGGGCCGACGAGCTCGGCGTGCCGCATCGTCGCCGAATGCACGTCGAACAGGGTCCCGTACGCATCGAACACGTAGACGGGGAAGTCGCGAGGCCCTGAAGCGCTGATCATGCCGTCCTCCGTCGCCGCAGCCCCCGAGTGTTGCGCCGCAGCGTATCATCCGATTGTCCATCATGGCGCGGAGGCGGCGCTATGGCACGGTCCGGCCGTCCCCCTAAGTTGAGACAGGCATGACGAACCAAACGACCGAGGCCGCGATGACGCGCGTCGCCACATCTTTCGCCGCGGACTTCGCGACTGCGACCGAAGACGACTGGCGCGCGGCGGCCGAGGCGGCGCTGAAGGGGCGCTCGCTCGGGTCGGTGATCGGCCACCGCACGATGGACGGCGTGGCGGTCGCGGCCATTCGCCCGCGAAGCGCGCCGTCCCCGATTCCCGGACGCGCGCCGGGCTCGCGCTGGATCGCTCTCAGTCGCATAGACATTCCCGACCCGGTCGCGGCGAACGCGCAGGCGCTCGAGGATCTGAACAATGGCGCGTCCGGCTTGGCGCTCGCCTTCTTGACGCCAGGCGACGGCCACGGCGTCGCAGCCGACACGCTGGACCGGCTCGATCAGGCTCTCGACGGCGTGCTGCTGGACCTCGCGCCGCTCTATCTGGAGGTGGTGCCCTTCGAAGGCCGCATCGCGGCAGCGCTCGTCGCGGCGTTGATCGAACGGCGCGGAATCGCTCCGTCCGACACCTACATCTGTTTCGGCCTCGACCTGCTGCGCGACCTCGCGCGCACGGGGACGCTGCCGCGCTCCTGGAGCGACATGGGCGCCAGGGCGGCCGGCGTTGTCCAAGGTTTGCGCGCGCGGGGGTTCGCAGGGCCGGTGTTCTCGATCGACGCCCGCGTCGTCCACGGCGCGGGCGCGACCGACGTGCAAGAACTCGCGGGGGCGCTCGCCTCCGCCACCGAACAGGTGCGCGCGCTGGTCGCCAACGGCGTCGACCTCGAAACCGCGGCGGACGCCATGTCCTTCGCATTCTCCTGCGACGCCGACCAGTTCGCCGCCATCGCGAAGCTCCGCGCGGCGCGGCTTCTCTGGGCCGCGTGGCGGCGAGAGAGCGGACTTCCCGAACGGACCGTGCACATTCACGCCGAAACCTCGCGGCGCATGATGAGCGAGCGCGCGGCGCACACGAACCTCGTCCGCACCACCATCGCGGCTTTCGCGGCGGGCGTCGGCGGCGCGGACTCGGTCACGGTGCGGCCCTTCACCGACGCCCTCGGGGGCGCGGACGCGGATGCGCGTCGACTGGCCCGAAACGCCCAGGCGATCATTCTGGAGGAGAGCAACGCGCACCGCGTGGCGGATCCTGCGGCGGGGGCGGGCGCGATCGACGGCCTGACCGACGCGCTCGCGGAGACCGCCTGGATGCTGTTCCAGCAGATCGAACGTGAAGGCGGCCTGCTGCAGGCGCTGACGTCCGGATCCTGGCAGACCCGAATTGCGGACGCCCGCGCCCGGCGCAGCGCGTCGGTGGCGACCCGGCGCAGCCCGGTGGTCGGCGTCAGCGAGTTTCCGGAGGTCGGCGAAACGCTCTACGCTCTTCCATCGCATCCTCACATGTCGCGGTCGCCGCAGGTGGTCCCGATCGCTGGCGCGATCAGCGAGGACGTCGCCGGCTTCGACGCTCTCGTCGCCGCCTTCCTGACCGGGTCTTCGTTCGCGGACGTGCGCGCGGCGTCGGCTTCGACGCCGAGCGTCTCCGCGACCCCGCTGGACCTTGAGCGCGTCGCGGCGCCGTTCGAACGCCTGCGCGCCGTCAACGAGGCCGCGAGCCTGCGCCCCATGGTTTATCTCGCCCTGGTCGGACCCATCGCCAGGCATTCGGCGCGGGCCGGCTTCGTCCGCAACCTGTTGGCGGCCGGCGGCCTGATGGCGATCGACAGTCCCGTGGGCGCGACGACCGCCGCGAACGTCGCGGCCTGGACGGAGACCGGCGCGAAACTCGCGATCGTCTGCGGCGCAGACGACGGCTACGCCGAGACGGGACCGGACCTCGTCGTGGCGCTCGCTGCGGCCGGGGCCGCTGTCTGGCTCGCCGGCCGCCCGAAGGAGGGGGCCGAGGCTCTTTCCGCGGCGGGCGTCAGCCGTTTCGTCGCGGCCGGCGACGACGCGCTTGCGGTTCTTCACGACGCGACGACGCTCGCGTCCGCTCAAACCGCGCCGACCCTGGGAGGCGTCTCGTGACCGCTCGTCTGCCGGACTTCTCCGCGATCGACTGGCGCCGCCCCGAGACGTCGCCGCCTTCGGCGGCCGCCGCTCCCTGGACCACGCCGGAAGGGATCGTCGTGCCGCCGGTCTATGGGGCGAGCGATCTGGAGGGACTCGAGGGTCTCGACACCTGGCCCGGCCTTCCGCCGTTCATCCGCGGCCCCTATCCGACGATGTATGCGTCGCAGCCCTGGACGATCCGCCAGTACGCCGGCTTCTCCACCGCCGAGGATTCGAACGCGTTCTACCGCGCGAACCTGGCCGCCGGGCAGACCGGCGTGTCCGTCGCGTTCGATCTCGCCACCCACCGGGGCTATGACAGCGATCACCCCCGCGTCGCCGGCGACGTGGGTATGGCGGGCGTCGCGATCGACTCGATCTACGACATGCGGACGCTGTTCGACCGCATTCCGCTCGACAAGATGACCGTCTCGATGACGATGAACGGCGCCGTGCTGCCGGTGCTGGCGCTGTTCATCGTCGCGGGCGAAGAGCAGGGCGTGCCGCAGGAGAAGCTGGCCGGAACCATTCAGAACGACATTCTGAAGGAGTTCATGGTCCGCAACACCTACATCTATCCGCCGGCGCCCTCGATGCGGATCGTCGCCGACATCTTTGCGCACACCTCGCAGCGCATGCCGAAATTCAACTCGATCTCGATCTCCGGCTATCACATGCAGGAGGCCGGAGCGACGGCCGACCTCGAGCTGGCCTACACCCTGGCCGACGGCGCGGAATACGTCCGGGCGGGCCTGTCCGCCGGCCTCGACGTGGATCGCTTTGCGCCCCGCCTGTCGTTCTTCTGGGCGATCGGCATGAACGTCTTCATGGAAATCGCCAAGATGCGGGCCGCGCGCCTGATCTGGACGAAGCTCATGACGGATCTCGGCGCCAAGAACCCGAAGTCGCTTCCCCTGCGCACCCACAGCCAGACCAGCGGCTGGTCGCTCACCGCGCAGGACGTCTACAACAACGTCATCCGCACCACGCTGGAGGCGATCGCCGCGACCCAGGGCGGCACTCAATCGCTGCACACCAACTCCTTCGACGAAGCGCTGGCGCTGCCGACCGACTTCTCGGCCCGCATCGCGCGCAACACGCAGCTGGTGCTGCAGATGGAGAGCGGCACGACGCGCTTCATCGATCCCTGGGGCGGCTCGGCCTATGTGGAGAAGCTGACCCACGACCTCGCGACCAAGGCGCTCGCCCACATCGCCGAGATCGACCGGCTCGGCGGCATGGCCAAGGCGATCGAGGCCGGCGTGCCGAAGCTTCGGATCGAGGAGGCCGCGGCGACCACGCAGGCCCGCATCGACAGCGGCGATCAGACCGTCGTCGGCGTCAACGCCTACAAGGTGCTGAAGAACGAGACGCTCGACGTCCGCCAGATCAAGAACGCCGAGGTGCGCGCGGCGCAGTTCGCCAAGCTCGAGCGGCTGCGCGCGGAGCGCGACCCCGCCAAGGTCGAGGCGGCGCTCACCGCGCTCGAGAACGGCGCGCGCGGCGACGGCAATCTCCTGGCGCTCTCGATCGAAGCGGCGCGCGCGATGGCGACCGTTGGCGAGATCACCATTGCGATGGAGAACGTGTTCGGCCGCCATCGCGCTGAGATCAAGTCGATCTCCGGCGTCTACAAGCGGGAGGCCCGCAACATGGGCTCGATCGAAGAGGTGCAGAAGCTCGTCGCGGCCTTCGAGCGGGCGGACGGCCGGAGGCCGCGCATCCTCGTCGCGAAGGTCGGGCAGGACGGCCACGACCGCGGCCAGAAGATCATCGCGTCGGCTTTCGCGGATCTCGGCTTCGACGTCGACATCGGCCCGCTGTTCGCGACCCCGGAGGAGGCCGCCCGGCAGGCGATCGAGAACGACGTCCACATCGTCGGCATCTCGTCGATGACAGCGGGCCACCTGACGCTGGTTCCGGCGCTGCGCGACGCGCTGAAGAACGAAGGCCGCGAGGACATCATGATCGTGGTCGGCGGCGTAATCCCGCCGGTCGACTATCCCGCCCTGCGCGAGGGCGGCGCCTCCGCGATCTTCCCGCCCGGCACGGTGGTGGCGGACGCCGCGCGGGGTCTGATCGACCAGCTCAACGACCGGCTCGGCTACGCCGGCGCGCAGGCGGCGGAATGACGGGCGAGGGGCGGCCGCGGCGGCGCGCCCCTCGCGAGTGTCAGAGCTTCGCCTTCAGCGCGTCGAGGCCGCTGGAATAGATGCCGTCGATGGCCTTCTTGGCGTCGGCTTCGCTCGCGCCTTTCGGCGTGAACGTCGATGTCCAGAGCACGGTGGAGCCTTTCTTGCCGTCCGCCTTCACCGTGAACGTCGACTTGTAGTCGGCGACAGGCAGAGGGCTTTCCATGATCGCGTAGCTGTAGCTGCGCGTCTTGGCGCTCCAGGACAGGCGCTTTTCCACGATCGTTCCGCCGCCCTTCAATGACAGCGTGCGGGTCTTCCCGCCGTCGGCGAGAACGCATTTCTCGATCGCGGGGTGGAATGTGCCGATGCCGCAGAAGTCGGGGGACGCCGTGGTCCAGACCTTCTTCGCGGGAGCCGCGATGTCGATGCTGCGGGTGACCTCGGCGGCGTTGGCGGAACCGAAAGCCAAAGCTGCGGCGACGCCTGCGCCAAACAGAGTGACGGTGCGCATGAGACGTTTCTCCAGCGCCGGCGTTCGATGCGCCGGCTGTCGTTGGGATGCGCCCGGCGCTCGCCGGGCAATTTTACCCTACGTCAAATCACAATTGCTGGATGTTGTAGTCTTTAGCCGAACGACGGCCGCCGCTCAGGGCCGCGCCAGGATCGTCGCCTTGCTCGGGGTCTTGGGCTGGACGACGGGCGCTGCGGGCATGGCGGGGCCGCCCACGCGCTCGACCTTTGCGGCGGCCTCAACGCGGTCGGCGACGCGCTTGGCCGGGTTCGCGGTCGCGACCGGGGTCGCCTCCTCGAGGCGGTCGCCGATGAACGAGAGCATCGGCGCGAGTTCGGACGACCAGAGCTTCCAGTTATGCTGGCCCGGAACCACGTGGTAGGTCACCGGGATCTTGGCCGTGGCCAGCGCCCGATCGAAGGCGTTGTTGCCAGCCAGCAGAATTTTGATGTCGTCGTCGCCGACGCTCATGTAGAGCGCGGGCGCCTCGGCGGCTGCGGCGTTGGTCGAGAGGCTGCGCCACGGGCTTGCGGCGTTGAACGCCTTGGGATCGAAGCTCGCGCCAAAGGCCCGCCCGAACAGCCCGAGCTGAAACGCGGGAAAGTCGCTCGCTGATTTGACATCCGGAAACAGCGCGCCGGAAAGGCTGCCCGCGGCGACGAAGCGGTCGGGCTCCAGCAGCGCGAAGCGCAGCGCGCCGTAGCCGCCCATGGAGTATCCCGCGATCGCGCGTCCTTCGCGGGACACGATGGTGCGATACTTCGCGTCGACGCCGTCGATGAGGTCGTCGAGCAGCGCCGTCTGCCAGCGTCCGGTGACGTCGTTGTCGACGTACCAGCCTTTCTGGCCCGACGGCGTGACGATGATCGAGGGCGGCAGCTTGGCCGTTGCGATCAGTTCGTCCGCCACGTCCTGCAGGTCGCCGTCGTCGAAGAACGAGCGTTCGTCGCCGCCAAAACCATGCAGAAGGTAAACAACAGGGTAACGTCTGGTTTCGCCGGTGTAACCGGCGGGCAGGTAGATCGAGTAGCGCAGGGGTTGGCCGAGAGCCGCGCTCGGCATCTCAAGGCTCCGCTCGACGATCGATCCGTCGGCGTGAAGCGCGCCGCTGCTCCCGAGACCGAGCGCAAGGATCGTGAAAGCGAGCAGGCGCTTGATCATCCGGATCTCTCTGGCGGGTGTGAGGTTACCTCTCACTAGGAGGCTTAGCAAAACCGCCCGACTCCGCGCAACCCGTAGAAATCCGGATGTGATCGAACGAAAAAGGGCGGCCCGAAGGCCGCCCCGCATATTGTCGTCCGGGCGTCGTTCGATCGGCTCACTTCGCTTCGGAGTAGAGCTTCTCGACGTACTCCCAGTTCACCAGATTCTCGATGAACGCCTTGAGGTAGTCGGGACGACGGTTGCGGTAGTCGATGTAGTAGGAGTGCTCCCACACGTCGACGCCGAGCAGCGGGACCGCGCCGTGGATCAGCGGGTTTTCGCCGTTCGGGGTCTTCATGATCTCGAGCTTGCCGCCCTTCAGCGCCAGCCAGGCCCAGCCGGAGCCGAACTGGCCCTTGCCCGCGTCCTGGAAGTCGGTCTTGAACTTCTCGACGCCGCCGAGGTCCTCGGTGATCTGCTTCTCGAGCGCGCCGGGGATCGCGCCGCCGCCGTTCGGCTTCATCCACTGCCAGAAATGGACGTGGTTGTAGTGCTGGGCGGCGTTGTTGAAGAGCGGGGCGTTCTTGCCATGGCTCTGCTTCACGACCTCCTCGAGGGTGGCGCCTTCGAGGCCGGAGCCTTCGAGCAGCTTGTTGCCCGTCTCGACATAGGCGTTGTGGTGCTTGTCGTGATGAAACTCCAAGGTTTCCTTGGACATGTAGGGCTGCAGCGCGTCGTAGGCGTAGGGCAGCTCGGGCAGCTTGAACGACATCGAGCAATCTCCAGGATGAAAGGTCTCTGGGCTCTCGCGTCCGGCCGCGACGACGGCGTTCGCGGGAGCGTGCCGGCGGTACATAGGCGGAGGCTTCGGCGCCGGCAACGTGGAACGCGGATTTCCGATGTAAAATGCGGCGCAGTCCTGCATTTTACCTAGCGATAACCATGGCGGCCCGAAAGTCGCCAGAGAATCAGTCGGAGGACGGAGGTCCCGCGCATGTCCGTCGTTCTCTATGTTTTCGGAGCCGCTCTGCTGGTGTGGAGCGCCTTCCTCATGATGACCGGCGGAATGGTGGCGACCCTCGACATCGCCGCCGGCCTTGCGGGTTCCGGCGTGTTCGCGCTGGGCCTCGGCGCGGTCGTCGCCGCTCTGGAACGGCTGACGCGCGCGGTCGCGACGACGGCCCAGCTTCGCGCCCTTCCCGGCGTCGTGCAGGCCGCCGCGCCCCGCGAGGAGCCGCCGGCGGAAGCGCCGCGGGCGCCTGAGCCGCGCCCGTTCGCGCCGCCGCCCTCGCGGCCTGTGGTGAAGGCTCAGAAGCCGCGGCGCGAACCGAGGTTAGACGAGCCGGCCGACGTCCAGGCTCCCGAGGTCGCCCCACCGGTCGTGGTGGCTCCGATCTTCGGCGGCGGCCTTCCCCGGATCGCCCGGGAGGAGGAGCCCTCGGTCGCGGCCGAGCGGAGCGAGCCGACTGTGGAGGTCGTCGCGCCGGCCGAGACCGAGATCGCCCTGCCGCCCGAACCTCAAACTGAGCCCGCGCCCCCGCCGATCGCCGAACGGACGCCGGAGCCCGCCAGGAAGGAGGCGCGCGTTCCGGAATGGCTGGCCCGGGCCCGAGCACGGCGCGAGGCCAAGACCGTCGACGACGGCGGAGCCTCGGCCGCGACGCCCGATCCGGGCGCGCCAGTCGCGCCCGTCGCCGTGACGACCGCCGCCGTCGCCGTAGTCGAGACGGCGGAGGCCTTCGCGCCGTCGCCGGAGCCCCATCCTTTTGCGGAAGAGGCGGTCGAAGAGCCCGCGCCCCCGGCGCCCGAGGACGCCGAGCCAGCGGCGTACGATCCTTCGGAGGTCGTCGTCCGGGAGGGCGAGCACAACGGCGTCATGTACCGCTTCTTCGAGGACGGCTCGATCGAGGCCCAGACGGACCACGGCGCCCGCCGCTTCGCATCGATCGAAGATCTGCGCACGACCATCCTGGCCGCGCGAGGCCGTCTCGACGACGAACTGGACGGGACCAGGGACGTGGACGTGGCGGCCGCTGTCCCGCACGAGGACGTCTCCGAACCGGCGGAGCCCGCCGCGGGCGAGGACGTTCCGAACGAGGCGCAAGAGGAACACGTTGCGCAAGCGGAAGCGCAGCCGCAGGGCGAGGCCGCCGACACCGCTGAGGCTCCCGTCGAGACCCAGCCCGCGCCGGAACCGGAAGACCCGTTCGAGGCCGCGCTCGCCGCCCTTGAGGGCGGCCCGCGCGACACCACGCGGCCGTCGCGCGGCGACCGCCCCGCCTGAAGCTTACGCCTGAAGGGACAAGCGTGATGACGCCGTCCCTTCGGTTCGCTCCGCCTGGGTCAGTTCGCCAGGATCATTCGGCGTAGACGCCGGCCGCCTTGATGACGGGGCTCCAGCGGTTGATCTCCGCGGTCACATGAGCGCGCAGCGCGTCCGGATTGGCGCGCTCGGGGCCGGCAGGGACGGCGCCGAGGCCCGCGAGCTTCGACGTAACCTCTGGGTCCTTGATGGCGGCGTTCAGGGCGGCGACCAGCTTGTCGACCACCGGCTTCGGCGTGCCCTTGGGCGCGAACATCCCGTACCAGATGCTGAGCTGGAACCCTTTCAGGCCCGCCTCTTCAGCCGTCGGCAGGTCGGGCAGGATCGCGGCACGCTCGGGGCTCGTCACGGCGTAGGGCTTGATGGCGCCGGATTTGATCGGCGAGACGACGTTGATGGTCTGGTCGCAGATGAAATCGAACTGGCCGCCGATCAGGTCGTTCATCGCGGGTCCCGAGCCTTTGTAGGGCACGGTGGTCACCTTGGTCTGGATCGCGCTGAAGAACATCAGGCCGCACAGATGTGAGGCCGAGCCGATGCCGGCGTGGCCGTAGGTGACGTCCTCCTTGTGGGCTTTGACGTAGGCCACGAACTCGCCGAAATCCTTCGCCGGAAAGTCTTTCTTGGCCACGAACGCCATCGGCAGGTCCGCCACCACGCCGATCGGCTGGAAATCCGTCTCGGTCTCGTAGCGGAGCTTGCGGTAAAGGGACGGGTTGGTGGCGTGGCTGACATGGTTCATCAGCACGGTGTAGCCGTCGGGGTCCGAGCCCGCGACTCGCGCGGAGCCAATGGTGCCGCCGGCGCCGGCCGTGTTTTCGATCACGACCGGCTTGCCCAGCACCTTGCCCATGCCTTGGCCGACGATGCGCGCCAGCGTGTCGCCGGGGCCCCCGGCCGAGTAGGGCATCACCAGGGTGACGAAGCGGGTGGGGTAGTCTTCGGCCGCCGCGCCGGTGGCGAGGCAGGCGAGGGCGAGAGCGGTCAGCGTGCGGCGTATCATCGGGCGTCCTCCAGCTTTTGTTGATTATCGAGCGGCCTCAAGGTGAGAGCCGACGCGGCCCGAGCGCTCCAGCACGCGGTCGACCATCTGCGGCGCGAGGCCGAGATAGTTTGTCGGATCGGTCAGCCGATCGATCGCGGCGCGGTCGAAATGGCGGGTGACCTCGTCCTCCCGGGCAAGCGCCTCGGCGAGCGTTCCGCCGCGCTCGTTCACGGCGCGGCAGGCGGCGTAGACGACGTCGTGCGCCTGCTGGCGGCCAATGTGCGGGGCAAGCGCCATCATGGCGGCTTCGGCGACGATCAGGCCGCGGCTGATCCCGA
>Ga0256876_1000032_pt1 | contig 21887 bp, 19 predicted proteins | sample MC6MC0419MT_FD_186340 | JGI IMG/M metagenome (GOLD analysis project Ga0256876, IMG submission 186340) | Metatranscriptome of enriched soil aggregate microbial communities from Iowa State University, Ames, United States - MC6-MC0419-MT... | ecosystem: Environmental > Terrestrial > Soil >...
CGCCGCGTCCCGCGGCGCCGCAATCTCCCGTGAGCCCGCAGCGTCCCGCGCAGGGCGGACGTCCGAGCGGACCGTCGCGCGGCGGCGGCCCCGGCGGCATGGTGCTGCGCACCTTGACGAGCGACGAGATGGGCGCCCGCGCCCAGGCGCTCGCCGGCGCCCGCGTCCGTGAGGCCGAGGATCGCAAGAAGGCCGAAGAAGAAGCTCGCGCGCGGATCATCCGCGAGGCGAACGAGGAGCGCGAGCGTCTCGCCGCCGAAGCGCGCAAGCGCGAGGAAGACGCGCGCCGGGCCCAGGAAGACGAGACCAAGCGCCGGGCCGAGGCCGAGGCCGCCAAGCGTCTCGGCGACCAGCCGCCTGCGCCGACGTTCTCGTCTCCGACGGCGTCGCCCGCTCCGTCCGCCGCATCGCCCGCGGCCCGCCGTCCCAGCGCGCCGACCTCAACCGCTCCCGGCGGCGTCCGTCGCCCGACGATGGGCGAGCCCGAGGAGCCAGCGCGCGCCGCGCCGCGGCGTCTCGGCGCCGCCCCGTCCCGCCCCGTTACGCCTGCGAAGCCGGAGCGCGCCAAGGCCGCTCCGACGAAGGAGCGCGGCCGCCTGACCATCGCGACGGCCACCGGCGCGACCGGCGAAGACCGCACCCGCTCCGTCGCCTCTTACCGCCGTCGCGTTCAGCGCATGTCGGGCAAGGGGCACCAGGAGCCCAAGGAGAAGCTGGCCCGCGAAGTGATCATTCCCGAGACGATCACCGTTCAGGAACTTGCGAACCGCATGTCGGAGCGCGCGGTGGACGTGGTGCGCCTGCTGATGAAGCAGGGCGTCATGAAGAAGATCAATGAGCTGATCGACGCCGACACCGCGCAGCTGGTGGCCGAGGAGCTCGGCCACACCGTCAAGCGCGTCGCCGAGTCCGACGTGGAAGAGGGTCTGTTCGACGCGGCCGACGTGGACGGCGAGGCCGTGACGCGGCCTCCGGTCGTCACGATCATGGGCCATGTCGACCACGGCAAGACGTCGCTGCTCGACGCCATCCGCCACACGGCGGTGGTGAAGGGCGAGGCCGGCGGCATCACTCAGCACATCGGCGCCTATCAGGTGACCTCGCCGCTCGGCGGCAAGATCACCTTCATCGATACGCCGGGCCACGCCGCGTTCACCGCGATGCGTCAGCGCGGCGCGCGCGCGACCGACATCGTGGTGCTGGTGGTGGCCGCCGACGACGGCGTCATGCCGCAGACGGCGGAGGCCATCAACCACGCCCGCGCGGCCGGCGTTCCGATCATCGTGGCGATCAACAAGATCGACAAGCCGGACGCCAAGCCGGACAAGGTCCGCAGCGAGCTGCTGCAGTACGAGATCCAGGTCGAGTCGCTCGGCGGCGAGACGCTCGAGGTCGAGGTTTCGGCCAAGGAGAAGCTCAATCTCGACAAGCTGCTCGAGATCATCCAGCTGCAGGCCGAGATCCTCGATCTCAAGGCCAATCCGGATCGTGCGGCCGAGGGCATCGTGATCGAGGCCAAGCTCGACCGTGGTCGCGGCCCGGTCGCGACCGTGCTCGTGCAGCGCGGCACGCTCCGGCAGAGCGACATCGTCGTCGCCGGCTCCGAGTGGGGCCGGGTGCGCGCGCTGGTCGACGATCAGGGCGCTACGCTGACGCAGGCAGGACCCTCGACTCCGGTCGAGATCCTCGGCTTCAACGGCGCGCCTGAGGCGGGCGACCGCCTCGCGGTCGTCGAAAACGAGGCCCGCGCCCGCGAGATCGCCGATTACCGCCAGCGCCAGAAGCGCGAGCAGGCCGCGGCGCGCGCCACGGTGCGCGTCTCGGGCCTCGAGCAGATGATGTCGCAGATCAAGGTCGCCGGCAAAAAGGAGTTCCCGCTCGTCATCAAGGGCGACGTGCAGGGCTCCGTGGAAGCGATCGTCCAGGCGCTCGAGAAGCTCGGCAACGACGAGGTGGGCGCCCGCGTCCTCCTCTCCGGGGTCGGCGGCGTGACCGAGAGCGACGTGATCCTGGCCGCGGCTTCGAACGCGGCCGTGATCGGCTTCAACGTCCGCGCGCTCAAGGAAGCCCGCGACGCGGCCGACCGCACCGGCACCGAGATCCGCTACTACAACATCATCTACGACCTGGTGGACGACATTAAGTCCGCGATGTCGGGGATGCTGTCGCCGGAGCGGCGCGAGGACTTCCTCGGCAACGCCGAGATCCGCGAGATCTTCGCGGTGTCGAAGGTCGGCAAGATCGCCGGCTGTCTCGTCACCGACGGCGTGGTCCAGAAGGGCGCCAGCGTGCGCCTCATCCGCGACAACGTCGTCATCCACGAGGGCAAGCTCTCAACGCTCAAGCGCTTCAAGGACGACGTCCAGGAAGTCCGCGCCGGCACCGAGTGCGGCATGTCCTTCGAGAACTACCAGGACATGCGCGCCGGCGACGTCATCGAGTGCTACCGCGTGACGGAAGTGAAGCGCACGCTCTAAGCGCGTCCGACGCTCGAACCGTTTGAGACCCGCGGCTCACGCCGCGGGTCGTTCGTTTATCCGCTCACGGCCGGTCCGATCCCGGCCCTGACGGCGCAGCCGATCATTCCGGCCGCCGCATAGGCGCTTGAGGAACAAGACAAATGTCCCGCACTTTCGGGGGCTCGAAAGCCCCGTCGCAACGCATGCTCCGCGTGGGCGAACTCGTGCGCCATGCGCTGGCCGACGTGCTGCAGCGGCGCGAGATCCCTGATCCCGTCCTGGAGAAGCACGTTGTCACGGTGCCCGAGGTGCGGATGACGCCGGACCTCAAGCTCGCGACCGCCTACGTCATGCCGCTGGGCGGCAAGGACGTGAAGAAGGTGCTCGCCGCGCTCGACGCCAATCGCAAGCAGATCCGCATGCTGGTGGTGAAGCGGCTCGAGCTGAAGTCGGCGCCGGATCTGCGTTTCCGCGAGGACGAGAGCTTCGCGAAGGGCGCACAGATCGACGCTCTGCTGCGCTCGCCCGAGGTCAAGCGCGACCTCGAGGCCGAGGACGATGAAGACGGCCCGGAGGCCGACCGGTGAGCCGCCGTAAGAAGGGACTCGAGATCTCCGGCTGGCTGATCCTCGACAAGCCTGTCGGCGTCACCTCCACCCATGCGGTGTCGAAGGCGCGCTGGCTCTACCAGGCGAAGAAGGCGGGCCACGCCGGCACGCTCGATCCGCTCGCCTCGGGCATCCTTCCGATCGCCTTCGGCGAAGCGACCAAGACCGTGCCCTTCGTGATGGACAGCCGGAAAGTCTACCGGTTCGAGGTGCTGTGGGGCGTCGAGACCGACACCGACGACGCGGAAGGCGAGCCGATCGCGACCTCGGACGCGCGGCCGACGGCGGCGCAGATCCGCGCGTTGCTGCCGTCGTTCCATGGCTCGATCGAGCAGACGCCGCCGAAGTTCTCCGCGATCAAGATCGACGGCCAGCGCGCCTACGATCTCGCACGCGAGGGCGAGGAGGTCGAGCTCGCGGCGCGCACCATCGAGGTGCACCGGCTGGATCTGGTCGAGACCCCGGCGCCGGACCGCTCGGTGTTCGAGGCCGAATGCGGCAAGGGCACCTATGTCCGCGCGCTCGCCCGCGACATGGGCCGGGCGCTCGGGAGTCACGGTCACGTCACCGCGCTGAGGCGAACGGTGGTCGGCGGGTTCACAGAGGATGACGCGATTTCACTGGACGAACTGGAGCAATTGCGACAGGGTGCCGCCGGCGAGCATGGTCTCGCTGACGCTCTCCTTCCGGTCGAGACGGCGCTGGACGACATCCCGGCGCTCGCCGTCAATCGGGCGGAGGCGGCTCGGCTGCTCAATGGGCAACCGGTGCTGCTGCGCGGACGGGATGCCCCGACCTTCCAAGGTACGGTCTCCGTGACGACCGACGGCGCGTTGATCGCGCTTGGCGAGATCGAACGCGGCGAACTTCATCCCCGACGCATCTTCCACATCGCGCGGCCTTGAGAGCCGGGCGACGACTAGAACCGATCGAACGAGAGAGACCCGATGTCGATCACTCCAGAACGCAAGCAGGAGCTCGTCTCCGAGTACGCCACCAAGCAAGGCGACACCGGCTCGCCGGAAGTCCAGGTTGCGATCCTCACCGAGCGCATCTCCAACCTGACCGGCCACTTCAAGAGCCACGCGAAGGATAACCATTCGCGTCGCGGCCTACTCAAGCTCGTCAGCCAGCGCCGTTCGCTGCTGGATTACGTGAAGGGCAAGGATCACGCTCGGTACCAGAGCCTGATCGAGCGTCTCGGCATCCGCCGCTGACGCCACGCTGAAGGGCGGTCGCCGATCGACCGCCATCCACCTGTCATGCGACGGTGAGACGAGCATGGCGGAGACCGCAGACGGCGGCCTCCCGAGGCGACCAAGACGATAAGGGTGGTCGGCGCATGGGGCGCCGGCTCACGCCACGAACGAAGGGACCCGGGACGCCATCGGGCCCGAACGTCATGGGGCAGGATCGCAGGGCGCTTTCCCGGCTGACGTCGCGAGACGACGGTCCGAGTTCGCGGAGAAGCGCCGCGCCGTCTTGCCCATGGCCTTCACGACGCCCGACGGCCTCCTTGACGGTTCCAGACCGCAAGGAATGATTTTGCATGTTTGAGATCCACCGCGAAAAGATCGAGTGGGCCGGCCGCACGCTGACGCTCGAGACCGGGCATGTCGCCCGCCAGGCCGACGGCGCCGTCCTCGTGACCTACGGCGACACCACGGTGCTCGCGACCGCCGTGTCGGCGAAGTCGCCAAAGCCTGGCATCGACTTCTTCCCGCTGACCGTGAACTACACCGAGAAGTACTATGCCGCGGGCCGCATTCCGGGCGGCTACTTCAAGCGTGAGCGTGGGCCGACCGAGAAGGACACGTTGACCTCCCGCCTGATCGACCGTCCGATCCGTCCGCTGTTCGCCGACGGCTACAAAAACGAGACGCAGGTCGTCATCACCGTTCTCTCCTACGACCTCGAGAACGACGCCGACATCGTCGGCATGGTCGGCGCCTCCGCCGCGCTGACGCTCTCGGGCGTGCCCTTCATGGGCCCGATCGGCGGCGCGCGCGTCGGCTACATCGACGGCGAGTACGTCCTGAACCCGGTTCAGGACCGCATGAGCTCCTCGGCCCTCGACCTCGTGGTCGCCGGCACCCAGGACGCGGTGCTGATGGTCGAGTCGGAGGCCAAAGAGCTCTCCGAGGACGTCATGCTCGGCGCGGTGATGTTCGGCCACGCCGGCTTCCAGCCCGTGATCGACGCGATCATCCGCCTGGCCGAGAAGGCCGCCAAGGAGCCGCGCGACCACCAGGTCGCCGACGTCTCCGAGCTTGAGGCCAAGCTCCGCGAGCTGGTCGAGGCCGACCTCCGCGACGCGTACAAGATCAAGCGCAAGCAGGATCGCCAGGACGCCGTCTCCGCCGCCAAGAAGAAGGCGCTCGCCGCCCTCTCCGGCGAGGGCGTCGAGAGCCCGGTCGAGCCGCTGAAGCTCGGCGCGGTGTTCAAGGAGCTCGAGGCCAAGATCGTCCGCTGGGGCATCCTGGACGACAAGATCCGCATCGACGGCCGCGACCTGACGACGGTCCGCCCGATCCTCGCGGAAGTCGGCGTCCTGCCGCGCACGCACGGCTCGGCGATCTTCACCCGCGGCGAGACGCAGGCCCTCGTGGTCGCGACGCTGGGCACCGGCGAGGACGAGCAGTTCATCGACTCGCTCGGCGGCACCTACAAGGAGCGGTTCCTGCTCCACTACAACTTCCCCCCCTACTCGGTGGGCGAGACCGGCCGCATGGGCGCGCCCGGCCGTCGTGAGATCGGCCACGGCAAGCTCGCCTGGCGCGCGATCCACCCGATGCTGCCGGAAGTGACGGAGTTCCCGTACACGCTCCGCATCGTGTCCGAGATCACCGAGTCCAACGGCTCGTCGTCGATGGCGTCGGTCTGCGGCGCCTCGCTCTCGGCCATGGACGCGGGCGTGCCGCTGAAGCGCCCGGTCGCGGGCATCGCGATGGGCCTCATCCTCGAGGGCGAGAAGTTCGCCGTGCTCTCCGACATCCTCGGCGACGAGGATCACCTCGGCGACATGGACTTCAAGGTCGCCGGCACCGATCAGGGCGTCACCGCGCTCCAGATGGACATCAAGATCGCCGGCATCACCGAGGAGATCATGAAGGTCGCCCTCGCCCAGGCGAAGGACGGCCGTCTCGGCATCCTCACCGAGATGTCGAAGGCGATCGAGGCCGGCCGCACCGAGCTCGGCGAGTACGCGCCGCGCATCGAGGTCATCAAGATCCCGACCGACAAGATCCGCGAAGTGATCGGCACCGGCGGCAAGGTCATCCGCGAGATCGTGGAGAAGACCGGCGCCAAGGTGAACATCGAGGACGACGGCACCGTGAAGGTCGCCTCCTCGGACGGCAAGGCCATCAAGGCCGCGCTGAACTGGATCCGCTCGATCGCGTCCGACCCGGAAGTCGGCGTCGTCTATGACGGCACCGTCGTGAAGGTCGTCGAGTTCGGCGCCTTCGTGAACTTCTTCGGCGCCAAGGACGGCCTCGTCCACGTCAGCCAGATCAGCCGCGACCGCGTCGCCAAGGTCTCGGACGTCCTCAAGGAGGGCGACAAGGTGAAGGTGAAGCTCATGGGCTTCGACGACCGCGGCAAGACCCGTCTGTCCATGAAGGTCGTCGACCAGGAGACCGGCGAGGACCTCGAGGGCAAGGGCGGCGCTGAGAACGGCGAAGCGCCGGCGGCCGAGGCCTCCGAGGGCGGCGAGGAGCGCTCGGGCGGTCGTCGCAGCGGCGGTCGTCGCCGTCGCGAAGAGGCGGCCGAGTAAGCCGGTCTCTCGCTGACCGATGATTGAAAGCCCGCCGGCGGCGACGCCGGCGGGCTTTTTCATGCCGCCGCAAAGCCGCAGGCGCGGGGTGGAGGATCTCGGACATCCATGTTTATCCAGTAGTTGGCTCGGTCTGGACGAGCGGGCGCCGCAGGCGCTAACTGCTCCGAGGGGGTTCGACGCGCGCCTCCGGGCGGTTGCGCTTCGACGGTCGAGCCTTCTGCGCCCCCGGCCCCTTCATGGGCCTCGCGAATGACGGACCAGATGACCTTTATCGACGGACCCGTCGCTTCGGACTGGCCCCCCGCGGGAGGCGACGTCGGCCGCTTGATGCGCGTCCCGGGTTTCGAGGCCGCGGGCCTTGGCCCCGTCGACGCCTGGCCCGGCGCCCTACGATCCCACGTCGAGACGATGTTGGCGTCCCGCCAGTCGATGTATGTAGCCTGGGGGCCCGATCTCGCCTTTCTCTACAACGACGCCTATGTGCCAATCTTCCCGGAGCGCCACCCCGGCGCGCTCGGCCGGCCGTTCTCGGAGGTGTGGTCCGACGTCTGGGCGCAGTTCGGCGGCACGATTGCGGGCGTGCTGGGCGGCGAGCCGGCCCTGTTCGAGAACCTGCCGATCCCGATGATGCGGGCGGGACATCTCGTCGAGACCTGGTTCACCTTCTCGGTCACGCCGCTGCGCGGAGACGGCGGCGCGATCGACGGCCTGCTCTGCATCACCACCGAGGTGACCGAGGGCGTGCTGGCGGCGCGACGCGAGCAGGACGCCCTTGCGGCCCTGAAGGCGCGCACCGACGCGCTGGCGACGGTCAACCGGGCGGGCGTCGCCATCACGTCCGAGCTCGACGTGGAGCGCGTCGCCCAGACTACCGTGGACGCTGGCGTGGCCCTCACCGGCGCGGAGTTCGGCGCGTTCTTCTACAACGCCAAGGACGAGCGCGGAGAGGGATACAGGCTCTACGCCCTGTCAGGCGCCGACCCCGAGGCCTTCGCGAGCTTTCCGCAGCCTCGAAACACCACGTTGTTCGCCCCCACATTCAGCGGCGAAACCGTCGTGCGGTCGGACGACGTCACCCGCGACCCGCGCTACGGCCGCAACGCCCCCCACGCCGGGATGCCGGAGGGGCATCTTCCCGTGCGCAGCTATCTTGCGGTGCCGGTGAAGTCCCGGTCGGGCGAGGGGCTCGGCGCGCTGCTCTTCGGTCATGGCGAGCCGGCGCGGTTCGACGCGACGGCGGAGGCGAGCCTGCTCAGCCTCGCGGGCCAGGCGGCGGTCGCGATCGACAACGCCCGCCTGTTCACGCAGCTCGAACGTCAGCTGCGGCACCGGGCGCGGGCCGAGGACCAACTGCGGCAGCTCAACGAAACGCTCGAAGCGAGGGTCGCCTCCGAGATCGCGGACCGAAGGCTGGCCGAGCGCGCGCTTCAACAGGCGCAAAAGATGGAGACGATCGGAAAGCTCACCGGCGGCGTCGCGCACGATTTCAACAATCTGCTTCAGGTGATCTCCGGCAATCTGCAGCTGCTGACCAAGGACGTGGCGGGCAACGAGCGTGGCGAGCGGCGGGTGGCGAACGCGCTCGCGGGCGTGTCGCGCGGCGCGAAGCTCGCGAGCCAGCTCCTGGCCTTCGGCCGCCGACAGCCGCTCGCGCCGAAGGTCGTGAACGTCGGCCGCCTGATCGCAGGCATGGACGACATGCTGCGGCGCTCGATCGGCGAGGCCGTCGAAATCGAGACCGTCGCGAGCGCCGGTCTCTGGAACACGCTGATCGACCCCACGCAGATCGAGACCGCGATCCTAAACCTCGCCATCAACGCTCGCGACGCCATGAACGGCGCGGGCAAGCTGACGATCGAGGCCGGCAACGCCGTGCTCGACGCGGACTACGCCCGGCGCCACGGCGAGGCGACGCCGGGCGAGTACGTGCTGGTGGCCGTCAGCGACACAGGCTCCGGCATGACGCCGGACGTGCTCGAGCAGGTGTTCGAGCCGTTCTTCTCGACAAAGCTGGAGGGCAAGGGGACGGGGCTCGGCCTGTCGATGGTCTACGGCTTCGTCAAACAGTCCGGCGGCCACATCAAGCTCTACAGCGAGCCGGGCCATGGGACCGCCGTGAAGCTCTACCTGCCGCGCGCGGACGAGGTCGAAGACGTGCAGGCCGTCCCGGACGGGATGCCGGCGCGCGGCGGAACCGAGACGATCCTTGTGGCGGAGGACGACGAGGAGGTCCGCGCCACCGTCGTCGAAACGCTCGGCGATCTCGGCTACCACGTGCTGACGGCCAAGGACGCCGCAAGCGCGCTGAGCGTGGTCGAGAGCGGCGTTCCGATCGACCTGCTGTTCACCGACGTCGTGATGCCGGGACCCCTGAGGAGTCCCGAACTCGCCCGAAGGGCGCGCCTGCGCCTGCCGAACCTCGCGGTGCTGTTCACCTCGGGCTACACCGAAAATTCGATCGTGCACGGGGGCCGGCTCGACGCGGGCGTCGAGCTGCTGTCGAAGCCTTACGCCCGGGAGGCGCTGGCGCGGAAGATCCGGCACGTGCTGGCGAACCAGGCCCAGCGGACGCAGGCCGCCGCGCCCGCGGGGGCGCTCGCGGACGCCGCCCCTTTGACCGTTCTCCTGGTCGAGGACGACGCGCTGATCCGCGCGAACGCGGCGGAGATGCTCCAGGGCTTCGGCCATGTCGTCGTCGAGGCCGGCAGCGCAGAAGAGGCGGACGCTGCGCTCCAGACCGTGCCCGTGGATGTGTTGATGACGGATCTCGGGCTGCCCGGCGTCTCGGGCGGCGCCTTCGCGGCGCGCGCGCGGGAGCTGCGGCCCGGCGTCGGCGTAATCTTCGCCACGGGCAGCGATCACGCGCCCGAGGTCGACGGCGATGCGCCGCTTCTGCTGCGGAAGCCGTACGACGCCGAAGCGCTGAAGGCGGCGCTCGCCGCCGCGCGCCCCGCCGTCGCCGGTCCGATGCAGGCCGCCGCCGCGCTCGTCCCGGAAGGCTGATCGCGTTTAGTCTTCGGCGTGTCGCGCCCCGCCGTCGTGGGGGGTAAGCCGCCTGATCGAGGACAGCGGCGAGGCCACGCGGGCGCCCATGGCCCGCAGCAGCCCGACGACGTTGCCTCGCGGGCGCGGGGGCGCCGTCTCGATCAGGGTTTCTTCGATGAACTCGTCGACGCGGCCTGCGCACAGCGCGTCGCGCAGGCGTGACGTGCAGGCGGCCGACCGCTCCGGTTTTGGCGCCGTCGCGCCGCGGCGAAGGACGACGACGTCACACCTCATTTGCGCCGCCGCGCCAGATCGCCCGCGACCTCGACGAGGCCGCCGGCGTCCACGCCCGGGTTCGCCACAAGGGCGTAGCCGACTTCTCCCTTGCGCCAGAACGCGGCGGTCGCGCCGTCCGTCTGGGCGATCGCGGCGGGCTCCGTACGCCGGTCGCCTGGGCGGGAGGCGTAGAGCGAGACGACCCCGAAGAGCTCGGTTGCGAGCGTCATCTGCACGCTTGGTCCGTACGTCGAGGGAAACACCTGGACGTCGAGCGCTTTCCAGCCGGACGGCAGCCGCGGCATCATGATCGCGGTCGCCGACCGTACCTCGTCCGGATCGTAGTCCGGCGCCTCGATCTGGGACCGCATCTCGCCGCGAAGCAGCGCGGTCCGATGGGCCATCACCGCCTCGGATACGAAGGTCGGGGGCTGCGTCGACGCCGAAACCTTGCTGACGAGCAGATTGTCCAACTGCTCGTTCGCGACCCAGCCCGCGCCGACCAGCAACAGAACGGCCGCGGCGCGCCGGAAGCCCGAGAACCGCGTGTCCAACCATGCGGCGCGCTGCAGACGCCGCGCGCCAGCGAGCGACCTGGCGGTCGGGCTGGGGACGTTCGCGAAGGCGAGCCTCAGTTCGTCGCGCGCGCGAAGATCCGCCATCACCCGACTGGCGAGGGCGGGATGGCGAGCGAGATGGCCCTCCACCTCCACCCGCCGGCTGGCGGGCAGTTGCTCGTCCACGTAGGCGTCGAGATCGATCTCGGACACCTGATCGTCGTCAGCGTTGATCATCCGAACCTCCAACGAGCCGCAGGCGAGCGGGGCCCGAAGACGCGACGGTCTCCGGCGCCCGCAGCGCGGCGCGCGCGCGGCCGAGCCGCGACATCAATGTCCCGATGGGCGCGCCGATCGCGGCGGCGGCGTCCTGGTAGGACAGACCCTCGATCGCCACGAGGTGCAGCGCCGCGCGCTGATCCTCGGGAAGGGCGTCGAAGCGCGCGCGCACCTCGGCGAGGCGCACGGCGTGCTCCTGCGGCGCGTCGAGCGCCGTCGCCAGCGCCTCGCTCACCTCGAGCCGGGTCAGCTCCGCGCGGCGGCGGCGCACGCCGTCCACGAACACGTTGTGCAGGATCGCCAACAGCCAGGGCCGCAGGGCCATGTCCGAGCGGAAGCTCGCGCGCCGTTCCAGCGCGCGCGCCAGCGCTTCCTGCACGAGATCGTCCGCGTCGCCGTGGGGGCCGGCCAGCGCGCGGGCGTAGCGACGCATGGGGCCAAGCTCCCCTGTCACGTCGAACCCACGCCTCGGTGTCGTCATGATGCGTTTACGGAGCCGGCCGAGGGTTTAATCCCGACGTTTCGAAAAAAAGCGTCGCCGTCAAAATCCGGCGTAGCGGCCCGGCTTGTGGTTCAAGACCAGCACCAGGCTCAGCGTCAGGGCGCTCAGCACCGAAAGCGCCAGATGCTCGAGGTCGAGCACTGTCGCGGCCGCCGCGAGCACCAGGAAATCGGTCAGGGCCTGGACGTGGCCGGCCCGGAGCCAGCCGCGCTCCTGGGCATAGAGCGCGAGCGCGCTCGTGCCGCCGACGCTCGCCCTGTGGCGGGCCAGGGCGAGCACGCCCATGCCGAGCAGGACGCCGCCGGCGAGGGCCGCGAACACGCCGCTCTTCGACTGCAGGGCGAAGACGTGCGGCGCGAGCGCGCCGAAGCCGGCGAGCATCGCGTTGACGATCAGGGTCTTCAGGGTAAACTCAGCCCCCATCGTCCGGTAGACGAGCGCGTAGAACGGGAGGTTGACCAGCAGGAACAGCACGCCCGTCGGCCAGCCCAGCGCGAAGTGCAGGATCAGCGCGATCCCGGCGACGCCGCCGGTGGCGAGACCTGCCGCCTGCAGCAGCGCCAGCCCGAAGCCGATCAGCAGCACCGCGATGCAGAAGGCGACGGCGTCCTCCAGCCGCGTGTGCTTGCGCGCGTCGCCTTGCGGCTTCAGCTTTTCGGCGAGACGGGCGGCGGGCTTGCTGATGTTCATGAGCCGCAGCAAGCCACGGCCGGAGGCCGGCGTCCACGCCGACGGAGGCCTAGGTGATCTTCAGAAACTCGCGGCCGACCTTCACCAGGTCGAAGCGCCGCCAGCCGCCGTCGGCCTCCGGCAGGTCGTAGCGCACGATGTCGGCGGTGGCGTAGGTGCGCGACAGCTTGGACGGCAGGAACGAGCCGGTGCCGACCACGTCGACCGGCGCCGAGAGATTGCCGAAGACGCGGCACTTCAGCGTGTCGAAGCCCGAGGAGGCGACGATCCTCGGCTGCTTGAAGCCGGCGTCGTCGAGCGCCTTGCGGAAGAAGATCACGGCCGCGGCCGTCACGCCCGTTCCGAACAGGACCTTGTCGCGGATCTCGTCGGCCGAGAGGCCGTCGAGCTCGGCCAGATCGAAGCCCTGCAGCGCAAGCTTCGCCACCTCGCCGGGCGTGTGGCGGTGGGTCCACTTGAGCAGCGTGCGGACGCTCTCGTCCCAGTCGAGGCCTTCAAGGTGGCGGCCGCCGTGGGTGTCGAGCCGGAAGCTCAGCGTCTTGCCCGCCGCCGCAGGTCCGCCGGGGCCGTAGAACCAGCGGCAGACGGCGAGCGCGTCGGTCACCTCGCGGCCGTCGTAGTCGACGAGCGCCGTGATGCCGGGCTCGTCCGGAAACTGCGCGACGTAGAGCTTGGCGGCCTCCAGCGTCGCGCTCTCCATCGTTGGGTCGCGGCCGTCTCTCAGCATCCGCGCCTTGGCGTAGCCGATCAGCGAGTGCGGCATGGTGCCAAGCCCTCGGGACGTTCCATAGAGCGGCGCGGCGAGGTCGGTGGAGGTGCCGACGAAGCCCTTCGCGCCCATCAGCTGCGCGGTGCGCGACCCGACGCTCGCGCCGTAGGAGCAGGCGAGGTGCATGTCGTCGCCGGTGGTGTGGCGCGCCTCCATGGCGAGGAAGGCGCAGTCCGGCAGCGCGAGCGCCATGGAGAAGGCGTTGAACGCCGACACGCAGGCGAAGCCGATCCGCTGCAGCAGCAGCGTTTCGATCGGCGAGAGAGCGGCCAGCGACCCGGTGACGTAGAGCATCGGCTTGCCCGGCGCGAGCGCGGCACCCTCCGGCGCCGGTCGCTCGAGCGTCAGCGGGATTGCGGCGTCGGCGGGATAGACGTCCTCGAGGAAGGCGATCGCCCGATCGAGCGCCACGACGGCGTCGGCGCGCAGGAACACCGCATAGGTGACGCGCGCGTCGCCATGCGCCGCGACGATCTCGGACGTCTTCGCGAAATAGGCGTCAGTGCGCTGGGCGACGAAGTTCGCAGCGCCGTCGGTGCGTGCTTCGAGACGCCGTCCTGCGGACGGCTCCTCAGCATGAGGATGTCCGGGCTGTCTCGACTGGTTGTCCGTCATCCCTCAACGTCCCTCATGCTGAGGAGCCCGCGTTAGCGGGCGTCTCGAAGCACGCACCAGGTTCGAGCGTCACCCCCCGCCCGCCTTCTCGGCGGCGTCCTCAGCCGCGACGATCGTCTTCAGGCTGTCGGGGCGCGGCATCGAGATGACGTTGTAGCCCGCGTCCACGAAATGGATCTCGCCGGTGACGCCGGACGACAGGTCGGACAGCAGGTAGAGCGCGGCGCCGCCGACGTCCTCGATGGTGATCGGGCGGCGCAGCGGCGAGTGGCGGCGCTGGTACTCGTACATCAGCCGCGCGTCCGAGATGCCCGCGCCTGCGAGCGTCCGCACCGGCCCGGCCGAGATCGCGTTGACGCGGATCCCCTGCGGGCCATAGTCGGCGGCCAGATACCGCACGCTCGCCTCCAGCGCGGCCTTGGCGACGCCCATGACGTTGTAGTTCGGCATGACGCGGGTCGCGCCGCCATAGGTCAGCGTGATCATCGACCCGCCGTCGGTCATCAGCTCGGCGGCGCGCTTGGCGACCTCGGTGAAGGAGAAAGCCGAGATCACCATGGTGCGCGAGAAGTTCTCGCGGCTGGTGTCGGCGTAGCGGCCCTTGAGCTCGTTCTTGTTGGAGAAGCCGATGGCGTGGATCAGCAGGTCGAGCCCGCCCCAGCGCTCCTTCAGCGCCGCGAACACCGCGTCGACGGAGGCGATGTCCTCCACGTCGCAAGGCAGCACGAGGTCGGAGCCGACGCTCTCAGCCAGAGGCCGCACGCGCTTGCCCAGCGCGTCGCCCTGGTAGGTGAAGGCGATCTCGGCCCCCGCCTGCGCCAGCGCCTTGGCGCAGCCCCAGGCGATGGAGTGGTCGTTGGCGACGCCCATGACGAGGGCGCGCTTGCCTGAAAGAAGTCCGGCGACCATGCGCCCCTCCGAATAAGTTGTCGGCTGCAGGATCGGCCGTGAGATCGGCGCCGACCGCCCCGTCATCCTCCGGCTTGACCGGAGGATCCACCCCGCCGCCTGCAGGCCTTCTCGGGCCTTGCCGCTTCACGTCGAACATGGGTCCTCCGGTCAAGCCGGAGGACGACGAGACGTTTTACGTTCGGCGTCGACGGGTTCGACCCGCCCGGCGCCGGAAGGTCACACCCGCTCGAACACCAGCGTGGCGTTGGTGCCGCCGAAGCCGAAGGAGTTCGACATCACGGCGTTCAGCGTCTTGTCGGTCCGCTCGCGCAGGATCGGCATGTCGGCGAAGGCGGGGTCGAGCTCCTCGATGTGCGCGCTCTCGGCCATGAAGCCGCCCTGCATCATCAGCAGCGAGTAGATCGCCTCCTGCACGCCGGCCGCGCCGAGCGAATGGCCGCTGAGGGACTTGGTGCCGGAGATCGGCGGGCATTTGTCGCCGAACACCGCGCGCAGGGCCTCGATCTCCTTGGCGTCGCCCACCGGGGTCGAGGTGGCGTGCGGGTTGACGTAGTCGATCGGCTCGCGGGCGGTCTTCATCGCCTGGCGCATGCAGCGCATCGCGCCTTCGCCCGAGGGGGCCACCATGTCGTAGCCGTCCGAGGTCGCGCCGTAGCCGGTCAGTTCGGCGTAGATTTTGGCGCCGCGCGCTTTGGCCCGTTCGTACTCCTCGAGCACCAGCACGCCCGCGCCGCCCGCGATGACGAAGCCGTCGCGGTTCTTGTCATAGGCCCGGGACGCGGTCGCCGGCGTGTCGTTGAACTTGCTCGACATGGCGCCCATGGCGTCGAACATGTCGGAGAGCGTCCAGTCCAGCTCTTCGCAGCCGCCGGCGAACATCACGTCCTGCTTGCCGTACTGGATCATCTCGGCGGCGTTGCCGATGCAATGGCTCGACGTCGCGCAGGCGGAGGAGATCGAGTAGTTCACGCCCTTGATCTTGAACCAGGTGGCGAGCGTCGCCGACGCCGTCGAAGACATCGCCTTCGGCACCGCGAAGGGGCCGATGCGCTTCGGGCCGCCCTTCTCGCGGGTGATGTCCGCGGCCTCGACCACGATTTTGGTCGAGGGGCCGCCGGAGCCCATGATGATGCCGGTCATCTCGTCGGAGATGTCGCTCTCCTCGAGCCCAGCGTCCCGGATCGCCTGATCCATCGCGACGTGGTTCCAGCCGGAGCCCCCGCCGTGGAAGCGCATGGCGCGGCGGTCGACCACCTCGGCCGGGTCGAGCGTTGGCGCGCCCTGCACCTGGCACTTGAAGCCATGGGCCGCGAATTGCTCCGCGCGGGTGATGCCGGATTTCGCTTCGCGCAGGGAGGCGACGACCTCCTGCGTAGAGTTTCCGATCGACGACACGATACCCATGCCGGTGACGACGACGCGCCTCATGGGAAGCCTCCAGTTCCGTGACGGCCCGGCGTCCGCAGCGTCTTGCGCGGGACGCGGGCCGGATCAGGTTGACGCGCCGCGTTGCGGCGCCGGGGTAAAGGCGACCTCCGAGGCTCAGGCCGCGGCGGCCTCGGCCTTGAACAGGCCGACCTTCAGGTCCTTCGCCTCATAGATGGTCTGCCCGTCGGCCTGAAGCCAGCCGTCGGCGATGCCGAGCACGAGGCGACCGCGCACGACGCGCTTGAAGTCGACGCCATAGACCACCTTCTTGACGCTCGGGAGCACCTGGCCGGTGAACTTGATCTCGCCCGTGCCCAGCGCGCGGCCGCGGCCCGAGGACCCGGTCCAGCCGAGGAAGAAGCCGGTCATCTGCCAAAGCGCGTCGAGACCGAGACAACCCGGCATCACCGGGTCGCCCTTGAAGTGGCAGTCGAAGAACCAGAGGTCGGGCGTCACGTCGAGCTCGGCGCGGACGAAGCCCTTGCCATGCGGGCCGCCGGTCTCCGAAATCTCCGAGATGCGGTCGAACATCAGCATGGGCGGCAGAGGAAGCTGGGCGTTGCCCGCCCCGAACAGCTCTCCGCGGCCGCAAGCCAGAAGGTCTTCGTACTCGTAGCTGGCCTTGCGCTCGGTCATGTGACTGCGTCTGCGTCCTTATGGATCATTGCGTTCAATACGTTCGCCGGAAGTCGCGGTGCGCGAAGCGCGGCTTAGCTAGCACACATGTCGGACCGGCGAAAAGCGTTCCGAGCGAAGGAGGTTGCTCGCTGCGTTGCGACACGGTACGATTACGCATGCTTTCGCTGCGCATTGCTGCGCGCGTGTCCTTGTCCGGCGCGGCCGTCCTTCGGCCCAGCCTTCAACATGAGCGTACCCGAGACCGACGATGGCCGAACCGATCACGACCACCGCCGCCCCCGTCGCTTCCTCCGCCGCGGCCGATCGCTCGGTCGACTGCGGCCTGCGGCCGTCCCTGTGCGTCGCGCGCGACGTCGGTGGTCTGCTGCGCGACTCCGGCCTGCGTCCAACCCGCCAGCGCATCGCGCTCGGCCGCCTGCTTTACGCCAAGGGCGACCGGCATGTGACGGCGGAAATCCTGCACGAGGAGGCGATGCGCGCCCGCGTGCCGGTGTCGCTCGCCACCGTCTACAACACGCTCCACCAGTTCACCGAGGTCGGCCTGCTGCGCGAGCTGGCGGTGGACGGCTCCAAGACCTGGTTCGACACCAACGTCACCGAGCACCACCACTTCCTGGTCGAAGACGACAACCGCCTGATGGACATCCCGGGCGCGCACGTCTCTGTTGACCGCCTGCCGGAAATCCCGGACGGCATGGAGATCGCCCGCGTCGACGTTGTGGTCCGCCTGCGCCGCAAGCGCGTGAGCTGACTCTCGGCCGACCGGCGATGATGATGCAAAAGGCCGCCTCCCCGCGAGGCGGCCTTTTGCTTTTTGCATTCCTTGTCGCGGGCCTAGTCCCAACTCCGGGCTTCGCGGCTGAGGTGGCTGACGCGACCGCCGTCGTGGATGGCGTTCGTCTCATCGCCACGGGATCCGGCGCCGCCGATGGTCCTCCGCCCCACCATCGACCGGTGCGGGCGATCGGTGACAAGGCGTTGCCCGTCGGCGCCGGGACGCGCCTTGGAGCCCTCCGTCTTTACGCGTCCCAGAGTCTCGACGCGGCCGATCCGTCCATCCGGCGCGCGATCATCTTGGTGCACGGCCGGCTTCGCAACGCGGACGTCTACCTTCGCTCGGCCGAGACTGCCCGCGCGGCTGCAGGCGAGCAGGCCGCCGGCGCGCTGCTGGTTGCGCCTCAGTTCCTGGCCGACCCCGATGCAGACGTCGCCGGCGGACTGCCGCCGGACGCCTTGCGCTGGACCCCGGAGGGCTGGATGGGCGGCGAAGCGGCCACCGCGCCTGCCCTGATCAGCTCGTTCGCGGCGCTCGACGCGCTCGTCGGCCGGCTGGCCGACCGACGGCTGTTCCCAAATCTCGCGACGATCGTCGTTGCAGGACACTCCGGCGGCGCGCAGGTCGTCCAGCGCTACGCGGCGACCTCGCAGGAGGCCGATGCGCTGGCGAACACGCGCGCGCCAGGAGGAGTCGCGCTGCGGTTCGTGGTCGCCAATCCCTCGTCCTATCTCTACTTCTCGCCGGAACGCCCCGGGACCGGCGACCGGTTCGCGGCGGCGGACCTCGCGGCCTGCCCGGGAGCGGACCGTTGGAAATACGGCCTCGCCGACCGGCCGCCCTACGCCGCGGAGCGGTCCGGGGCGGAGATCGAGGCGGCCTACCTCGGCCGCGACCTCACGATGCTTCTCGGCGCCCTTGACCGGAACCCGAACCATCCGGCGCTGGACAAGAGCTGCGCCGCGGAGGCGCAGGGGCCGAACCGGCTGGAGCGGGGACTGGCCTACGCTCGCTATCTCGCGACGCGCGACGGCGCGGCCTTCCGGCATGTGGTGCGTGTGGTTCCCGGCGTCGGCCACGACGGCGACGGAATGTTCACCTCGCCCTGCGGCGTCGCGGCCCTCTTCGCCAGCGAGCCCTGTCCAGCCGCGCCCTGAGCAGGCGGCGAGCGCCTCAGTCGAAGCGTTCGCCGGGATAGACGCCCCAGAGGCGGTCCTGCGGGATGAAGCCGTCGAAGCCGTCGCCCTCGACCCGGCACCACGAGCCGTCGCAGCGGCGCACCTCGACCAGCACCTTCGGCTCGAGCCGCGCCGACAGGCGGGCGTCGGCTGTCGCCGAGGCGCGGATCGGGAGCGCGCTGTCCTTCGACCAGGGCGCGACCAGCGCCGTGCGTCGGCCGGACAGCAGGCTGTGCCAGACCCATCCTTCCGAACCTTCCGAATCCCGGATGCGCCGCCAGTTGTCGTACTCGGCGACGATCTCGACCGGCTCTCCGGCGCGGCGGTAGACGAACGCCACGGGATGCTCCTTGGTCGGGCCCTGGCGCACATAGACCTTGGCGCTCTTCAAGCTGACGTAGCGCGGGACGGGAAGGCCCGACACCGGCCCGATCATCACCCCGGCCTCCGTCTCCTTGGCGGCCTGCGCGCGCGCCGCGCCGCTCGAGCCGGCCAGAACGCCGAGAGCCGTCGCCGCCGCCAGCGCCGCCCGTCCGAGGGGCTTCAGTCGATTCCCAGCCATGCGCGTCGCACGCTCCGTCTTTCGTCGCCGTCTTGCGTTCCGCCCTCCGTCTGCTAGAGACGCGGGGGTCGCCGCGGGTCGCGTTCGCCGCATCCGCGCGGCCTCGAACAAGCATCCGTTGTCCACGTTGACGATGGATTAACCGTACGCCCGAGCTCCTCCAGAAAGGTCGCCGGCCATGAAGAAGCGTCCGCTCGTCGTCGTGACCCGTCGGCTGCCCGACGTGGTCGAGACGCGCATGCGCGAGCTGTTCGACGCGCGGCTGAATCACGACGACAAGCCGATGACGCCGGACGAGCTGGCGGCCGCCGTGCGGGAGGCCGACGTGCTGGTGCCGACCGTGACCGACCGCATCGACGCCGCGCTCCTCGCCCAGTCCGGGCCGAACTTCAAGCTGATCGCGAACTTCGGCAACGGCGTCGACAACATCGATGTCCAGAGCGCGCTCGACCGCGGGATCACCGTCACCAACACGCCCGGCGTGCTGACGGAGGACACCGCCGACATGACCATGGGGCTGATCCTGACGGTGCCGCGCCGCATCGCCGAGGGCGCCCGCGTGGTGCCGGACGACCACGAGTGGAGCGGCTGGTCGCCGACCTGGATGCTCGGCCGCCGCATCTGGGGCAAGCGCCTCGGCATCGTCGGCATGGGCCGCATCGGCCAAGCGGTGGCGCGTCGCGCCCGCGCCTTCGGCCTCTCGATCCACTATCACAACCGCCGCCGGGTGGCGCCCCACGTCGAGGAGCAGCTGGAGGCGACCTACTGGGAGAGCCTCGACCAGATGCTGGCCCGCATGGACATCGTCTCGGTCAACTGCCCGCACACGCCGGCGACCTATCACCTGCTCTCGGCGCGGCGGCTGAAGCTGCTGAAGAAAGAGGCCTTTGTGGTCAACACCGCGCGCGGCGAGGTGATCGACGAGAACGCGCTCGCCCGCATGCTGGAAGCCGGCGATCTCGCGGGCGCCGCGCTCGACGTGTTCGAGAACGAGCCCGCGGTGAACCCCAAGCTCGTCAAGCTCGCGCGCCAGAACAAGGTGGTGCTGCTGCCTCATCTCGGCTCGGCCACCCTCGAGGGCCGCGTCGACATGGGCGAGAAGGTCATCGTCAACATCAAGACCTTCATGGACGGCCATCGCCCGCCCGACCGCGTGCTGCCGTCGATGCTCTGAGCGCATAGCGTTCGACTATCCGAAGCGAAGATCGAACGCCCTGCGATCGCCTTGACTCGGTCTAGGCCTTGTGCTGCATTTGTTCCGTGAACAAGGCGCGAACATAAGGCGGCGGAGGGCGGCATGCGCATCACAGGCATTCTGGCGGGAGCGGTCGCCCTGGTGGCGAGCTTCGGATCCCAGCCTGCGTACGCCGTCGAGCTGGTCGGTCCACAGGACCTGAAGGCCAACTGGCTCGACGGGCGCACCGTCTCGACCACGGGGCCGCGCGGCGGAGCTTCCACCTTCGCGTTCGCGCCGGACGGCAAGGTCACCCGCGCTGGCGGTCGCGCCGGCTCCGCGACCGAGGGCACGTGGCGGGTCGACGACGAAGGCTTCTGCATGAAGCTTGGCCAAGCCCGGCGGGAATCCTGCTATCTCGCCATCAAGGCCGACGACGGCTCGCTGAAAGTGGTGCGCCGCCAAGGCGCGGCCTTCGTCTGGCGCCGGTGAGGGCGGCGAGCGCTCGCGCCTCCGTCCCCCATGCGTCGTCGTGGTCCGGCCTGACCGGACCATCCATGTCGGGCGGCGAACGCAACGCCGAAGATGGGTTTCCGGTCGAGCCGGACATGACGGATGAGGCGGGCCGGGCTGCGCGCGTCGGCCTTCAGCGTTTTTCGGCGTGGATCGAGAGGTCTGTGATCGTCGGTCTGTCGCCCGTCACCGGGTTGTCCGGATCCCAGCCGTAGGAGACGGTCTCGAACCGCATGGCGCGGGCGTCGATCACCAGCAGGCGGCCGACGAGCCCCTGCCCGAAGCCGACGATCTCGCGCAGAACCTCGATCGCCATCAGCGAACCCATCAGCCCCGCCAGCGCCCCCAGCACGCCGGCCTCGGCGCAACTCGCCACCGCGCCGGGGGGCGGCGGCTCCGGGAACAGGCAGCGCCAGGTCGGGTTGCGCTCGCCCTCGGCGTTCGTCTCGTGGGCGCGGATGGTGGTGATCGCGCCGTCGAAGGTCCCGAGCGAGGCGGTGACGAGCGGCCGTCCCGCCAGCGCGCAGGCGTCGGCGACGAGATAGCGGGTCGCGAAGCTGTCCGAGCCGTCGGCGACGAGGTCGTAGGCTTCGACCAGCGCCATCGCGTTGTCGGCGGTCAGCCGCGTCGGGTGCGGCTCCACCTTCACGTGCGGGTTCACGCGGGCGATAGCGTCGACGGCGGAGTCGGTCTTCAACCGGCCGACGTCGGGGGTGCCGTGCAGCACCTGCCGCTGGAGGTTCGAGAGCGAGACGTGGTCGTCGTCGACGATCCCGATCGTCCCCACGCCCGCTGCGGCGAGGTAGAGCGCGAGCGGGCTGCCGAGCCCGCCGGCCCCAACGACCAGCACCCGGGCTTTGGCGAGCTTCTGCTGGCCCGGCCCGCCCACGTCGTGCAGCACGATGTGACGGGCGTAGCGTTCGACTTCCGAAGGACTGAGCGGCATGGCCGCACCATACGCCGCGGACCGAGGCGGGCAAGGGCGACGATGACGCCGACGAACGATGGACGTCGCCGGGAGACGCCGTAGGACGATCGGGGCGAGGGCGACGTCGACCGTTGGTCGCGGGGGCCGGGGCGCCCTGCGCGGCTCGGCGGGTCTATGGTCCACAGGCCTGAGCCGCCTCCGCGCCATCGCCCGTTAACGACGCGTCGAACTTTCCGCGGGCGTTAACCCGCCGAAAGCGC
>Ga0256876_1000035_pt1 | contig 21541 bp, 25 predicted proteins | sample MC6MC0419MT_FD_186340 | JGI IMG/M metagenome (GOLD analysis project Ga0256876, IMG submission 186340) | Metatranscriptome of enriched soil aggregate microbial communities from Iowa State University, Ames, United States - MC6-MC0419-MT... | ecosystem: Environmental > Terrestrial > Soil >...
GCGAGCTTCGCCACCGTCGCGCCGCTGCAGATGCGGGTGATGGAGAAGGCGGGCGCCGACGGCCGCAACCTCGCCTCCAGCCTCAACATCGCAGCCTTCAACCTCGGAAACGCCATCGGCGCCTGGGCCGGCGGCGCGACGATCAACTACGGGCCAGGCCTCTGGGCGGCGCCGCTGGTCGCGGCGGCGATCACGCTCGCCGGTCTCGGCGTCGCAGCGCTCAGCCTGCGGCTCGATCGCCCGCACGCAGCGGTCGCGGCGGCGTGCCGGACCTGAACCCACTCAACTCGCCCACGCTTTCCATGGACGCCGCCGGCCGCGCGGGCGATACAGGGCATCTCGCAGTTGCGTAAAGGCGCTGGCCGGCGGCGAACATCATGACGACATCCGCCGACACGTCCGAGGCGCTCGGGCCGACCTGCCCGATCACCGGCGAGCCGGCCCGCGCGGTGCAAAGCGTGTCGACGAAGTTCGTGCGGCATCTCTGGCGCTTAGGGCAGGGGGTGGACGTGGCCCGCCTGTTCACGGGCGTGAAGCGGCTGACGCTGTATGAAAGCCCCTCGGGTCTCATGTTCTTCGATCCGCCGATCGTCGGAGACGCGGACTTCTACGCCCGGTTCTACGCCAAGTGGGACATCCACAAGGGGCTGACGGAAGAGGTCGACCGTCGCGTCGATTTCCGCCGCGCCGCCCGTTCCGTGCCCGAAGGCGCCACAGTGATCGACATCGGCTGCGGCCCCGGCCTGTTCCGCCGCCACCTGCCGCACGCTAGGTTCGTCGGGCTCGACCCCTACGCCGGCCCAGGCGCCGACGAGGCGGTGATCCGCGAGACGCTGGAGCGCCATGCGGAGGCCAACCCCGCCGCCTATGACGTGGCGACGGCGTTCCACGTGATCGAGCACGTGAGCGATCCGCTCGGCCACGCCAGGCTGATGGCGAAGCTGCTGAAGCCTGGCGGCCTGCTGATCCTCGCGGCGCCGCTGCACCCGTCCCCGCTGACGGACATCCCGAACTTTCCGCTCAATCTGCCGCCGCATCACGTGACATGGTGGAACGCGGGCGCGTTCCGCGCGCTGGTGGCGGAGCTCGGTCTCGAGGTCGTCGCTCTTGAGACGCTGCCGGTCTCGCCCCATCAGGGCGTCATTCTCTGGCTGTGGCGTCTGCTCGCCCTCCGGACGGATCCGCCGCCCAACGCCCGTTATGTCGGCCACCGTTGGTCCTGGCACGTCAGCCTCGTCCTCGCCTACGCGCTGGCGCGTCTGGCCGTGCGCTTCAGGCCGGTTCCCAGCGGCGCCCCGGACGTGGACGCCTTCCTCGTGGCGCGGAAGCCGCAAGCCGCATGAGCCAACGATCTTGCGGGCAGGGCGGCGGCGGGCCATGTGTGACGAGCGTTTTTCCTGCGAAAGGCCTGACCCCATGACCGAGACCCGCGGCCGCGTGTTCGACGAGATCGGACGCCTGATGACCGACGCCGCCGGCGCAGCCTCCGGGGTGAAGCGCGAGGTCGAGACGATCGTGCGGGCGCAGGCCAGCAAGATCCTCGCCGATCTCGACCTCGTCCGCCGCGACGAATTCGAGGCCGTGCGCGCGATGGCCGTGAAGGCGCGCGAGGAGAACGAGGCGCTCTCCGCCCGGCTCGACGCGCTGGAGGCGAAGCTCGCCGGCGCGACTTCCACGCCCCAAGGCGGCAGCGGTCCGGAAGACACAGTCGCGATTTGACGGGCCGATCCGTTCATCCAAGCACGACAGCATGTGTGCAGCGCGGAAACGGGCGCCATATACTGTTTGAGGGGGCTCGAATCGCTGGCGTTACGCCACGCGATCCGGAGCCTCGGTCGGCGGGCCGCCCTTGGTCCGCAGGTCACGCGCGACGTCGTTCCCACGCCCTCGAGCAGGGCCTTCACCTGGGGAGGAGCTCATGGCTCTCATCGACGTGGACGCCGAGCGTCACGGCCACCCTGTCGACATGATCGAACGCATCGCGACGTTGAACGACTGGTCTTTCGACCGGTCCGACGACGACGAGATCACGATTTCCGTCGACGGATCCTGGTCCGATTACCACGTGTCTCTCACGTGGATGGACGATCTGGAGTCCCTTCACCTCGCCTGCGCCTTCGACCTCAAGGTTCCCGACCGCCGCAAGGTGGAGATTCTCCAGCTCCTGACGCTCGTCAACGAGCAGATGTGGCTGGGTCACTTCGATCTGTGGAGCAAGGAGGGCGTGGTGGTCTACCGACACTCGCTCCTGCTCACCGGCGGGGCGGAGGCGAGCGCCCCCCAATGCGAAGCCCTGCTGCAAGGGGCCCTCGAAGCCTGCGAACGTCACTACCAGGCGTTCCAGTTCGTGGTCTGGGCGGGCAAGAGCGCCGAGGAGGCCATGCAGGTGGTGGCCTTCGAGACGGCGGGGGAGGCGTGACGGCGTTGAGCCTTTCATGACTGAGGATTCCATCGGGCCGCTCTCTCCGGGCGGCCCGATCCTTCTCGTCGGCGCCGGCAAGATGGGCGGCGCCCTGCTGGATGGGTGGCTGGCGGGCGGTCTCGATCCGGCGCTGGTCGCCGTCGTCGATCCGGGGCTGCCGCCCGCCGCCGCCGAGCGCCTCGCCGCGCGGGGCGTCATTCTCGCGCCCGAGCCCGGCAGCCTTCCGCCGCCGGCGGCGATCCTCTTTGCGGTCAAGCCGCAGATGGCGGGCGCCGCGCTTCCGAGCGTAGCGGATTTCGTAGGCCCCGATACGGTCGTCGTGTCCATTCTCGCCGGAACGACGCTCAAGACGCTGCGCGGCGGGCTTCCCGCCAAGGCCGCCGTGGTGCGGACCATGCCGAACACGCCGGCCTCCGTCGGCCGCGGGATCACGGCCTGCGTCGCCAGCGAGGGCGTCAGCGCGGCGCAACGGGCTCTGGCCGACCGCTTGCTTCAGGCGTGCGGCGAGGTCGTGTGGGTTGACGACGAGGCGCTGATCGACGCCGTCACCGGCGTCTCCGGTTCGGGCCCGGCTTACGTGTTCCTGATGGCGGAATCGCTCGCCCGCGCAGGCGTCGCGGCCGGGTTGCCGCCGGACCTCGCCGGCAAGCTCGCGCGGGCCACTGTCGCGGGAGCGGGCGAATTGCTTCATCGCTCGCCCGAGACCCCGGAAACGCTGCGCAAGAACGTGACCTCGCCGAACGGCACGACGGCCGCGGCGCTCGGCGTCCTGATGGCGGCCGACGGCCTCGACCCGCTGCTGGAGCGGGCGGTGGCGGCCGCGACGGCGCGCTCCCGCGAACTTGCGGGCTAAGCCGCACGGGCCGCCTTGGAACGGACGCGCGCTGCGCCCATTATCCTGTGACGAGCGATCACCATAGACCTTCGAGGAGACGCGCCATGGCCCGTAATCCATCGTCAAGCGACGCTTCGGCGGCGAAGCCGTCGAAGGCCGAGCCCGGCCCCGATCCGCGCGACAAGGCGATCGACGCGCTGTTCTCGCTGCTCGCCGAGAGGCCCTGGGGCGAGATTGGCCTGCACGATCTGGCCGAACGGGCCGGGATCGGCCTGGCGGAGCTGCGCGGCCTGTTCCCTTCGAAGGGCGCCGTGCTCGCGGGCTTCGTCCGCAAGATCGATCTCGACGTGCTCGATCACGACGTCAAGGACATGGCGGACGAGCCGGCGCGCGAGCGTCTGTTCGACGTGCTGATGCGGCGTTTCGAGGCCTTGGCTCCCTATCGCGAGGGCTTGCGCGCGGCGCGGCGCGGCGTGATGCGCGATCCGCTCGGCGCCGCCGAGATGAACAAGGTCGCGGTCTCGTCGATGCAGTGGATGCTGGCGGCGGCCGGCGTGCAGGAGTCCGGCCCCTTGGGAGCGGCGCGCGCCCAGGCGCTCGTGCTCGTCAACGCGCGCGTGTTCGAGACGTTTTTGAACGACGCCGATCAGGGACTTGCCCGTACGATGAAGGCGCTCGACGAGGAGCTCCGGAAGGCCGAACGCTGGGCGAAGCGCGCCGACGACGCGCTCCGCCTAACGGCTCCGTTCCGCGACGTATGCGATCGCGCCTTCGGTCACCGCCGCCGCAAGGACGACGCCGCCGACGTGGCGAGCGCTGCGTGAGCACCGCGTCTCAGGCCGCCGCGCCCGTCATCGCCTTCGACGACTTCCTGAAGGTCGACGTCCGAGTCGGCGTCGTCGTCGAAGCCGAGCCCTATCCCGAGGCGCGGAAGCCAGCGATCAAGCTCAAGATCGATTTCGGCTCGGACATCGGCGTGAAGCGATCCTCGGCGCAGATCACCAAGCACTATGCGCCCGAGGAGCTGATCGGTCGTCAGGTCATGGCGGTGGTGAATTTTCCGCCGCGACAGATCGGCAAGTTCATGTCCGAAGTGCTGACCCTCGGGGTGCCCGACGCCGACGGCGAGGTCGTGCTGCTCTCGCCGACGACCGCCGTGCCGAACGGCGGCCGTCTGTATTGAACGCTCCCGTCAGCGCTTCCGGTTGCGGGCGTCCTTGAGTTCGTCGATCGCCATCGAAGCTTCGGCTTTCGTGAGATCGGGCTTGTAGGCTTCCGCCCCGGTCTCCTCCGAGAGGGTCTTCAGGTAGGAAGCCTGGGCGCCGGTCATCGGCTCGTCGCCGGACACCCAGTCGCTCGGGTCTTTTTCGGCGTTGCTCTCGGGATCGGGCGCGGTCTTCGGATTGGGATGGATCTCGTGAGCCGGCGCGCCCGGCGTTGGCGCATCGGGGTCTGCTGCGCGGCGGGCGTCGACATGAGCCTGGGGGCGGCTTTCAGCCATGGGCGTGTCCTCGTTCTGTCTTCGTTCACGAAGGGGAACGCCTTACCGGAACGACGGTTCCTCGAAGACCGCCATGAAAAAAGCCCCGGCGCGGGGCGCGCGCCGGGGCTTTCGGAGGAACGCTCGACGCTGGTCGCGCCGTCGTCACATGGCCTCTTAAGGGCAGGCGTGCTGACGCCCGTCGTAGCCCGTATAGGTGCCGGTCCTCGGATTGTACGAGCGGAACCGTTGCGCACAGTAGCTGTCGCTGCGCGAATAGCTGCGGCCGTTCGCCGCTCCGGCGATCAGAGCGCCGGCCGCAAGACCCGCGATGCCGGCCGCGGCGTAGCCGCCATAGTTCCGGTCGCGATAGTGCCGGCGCCCGTAATAGCGCCGATCGTAGTACCTGCGGCCGCCATAGTGCCGCCGTCCGCCATAGTACCGTCGGCTGGAGAAATGACGCCGTCCGCTGTAATGGCGACGTCCGCCCCAACCGCGCCCGCCGCCGCGCCAGCGACGCCGGTCCACGTTCTGAATGTTTCCGGTCTGCATGTCGGTAAGCGCTTGGGCGCGCACCTGTTCCAATGTCGCCCGCGGCTCCGGTGCGCGAAGCGGAGCGGCCTCGGCGCTGACGACTCCCGTCAGGCCGATCGTCGCGGCGATCGCTATGGCGAGCGTCTTTCGCATCTCTTGAAGCTCCTGGTTATTAATCGGCGCGCGTACGCGCCAAGTTCTGCGCCTCTCCCACCGAGGACAACTTCACGGCCCGAAAAAAGGTTTCGCGTGCGCATCGGCGACGCGCCTCACGTCTGCGTGACGCAGCCTTCGACCTGTCGAGCTTCGGGCCGATACCTCTCGGCTTGATTTCGGATTAGGGTCCCGCCTCCGTCCGCTGCATCCGAGGTCGCGTCCCGCCATGCGCCGTCTGCTCGCAAGCCTCGCTCTGATCGCCGCCTGCAGCGTAGCGAGCGCCACGCAATTCGATAGCTGGACGGTCTCCTGCGGCGAGGCCGCGGCTGCGGTCGACTGCCGGGTGGAGACGACGGCGCTCAAGACGACCGGGACAGCGGCTAAGCTCGTCGCGCAGCGTGCGGGCGCGAAGGAGGCCCCACCCAAACTCGCGTTGTCGGTGGATGTCGCGGGCGCTCTGAACCGGCCTCGCGTCGCGCTCGCGGTCGACGGCGGCCCGCCGATCCGCTTCGCCTCGGGCGCCGATCTCGCCAGCGGTCCCACGCCGGGCGGCGGCGTCGAGATCCGCTTTTCAGACGCCGCGACCCGTAAGCTCCTGCCCTTCCTGCGGCGGGGCAAGACGCTCGCCGTCGAGATCGTAGCGGAGGATCGCCGGTCGGTTTCGGCCGAATTCACTCTCCCGGGCCTGGCGCCGGCCTTCGCCGAGGTCGATCGCGCCCAAAGCCGCGTCGACCGTCCGGACGCGCTGGTCGCGCTTGTCGGCGGCGACACGCCTGCCGTGCGTTCGGGCCAGGTGCGCGACGTGAGCCGCGAGCATGCGCCGCCGGCTCTACGCCAGATCATGGTCGATCGCGATTGCCCCGTCTGGGACCGCAATGAAACCGACGCCTCGTTCCTGGCCGAGGAATCCTTCGCGGCCGATCTCGGCGGAGGGCTCACCCTTTGGGCGATGGTCTGCGCCTCGGGCGCGACCAACGTCGATTTCACGCTTTTCCTGGAGGATCCGTCGCGAGCCGCGGGGCGGTTCGAGCCGTTGCTGTTTGCGGCCTTTCTGGAATCGGTCGGCTGGACTGGCGTCGACGTGCTCTCGAACGTCGCCTACGACCCCGCGAAGAAGCAGCTCACTTCCTTCGACCGCGGCCGCGCCCAGGGCGATTGCGGGCAGGTGGGGACGTGGGAGTGGGGCGGCGCCGCCTTCCGCATGGTCGAGTACCGGACCAAGGAGGAGTGCGACGGCGTCGGCGAGCCCGGCAAGTTCCCGATCGTGTTCCGCGGCGAGCGCTGACGCTCAGCGGCTCAGCGCACGGCCCCCCGGCTTTCCACCGTCGCGACGCCTTCGAGGCCCTCCTCGTCCTCGTAGGGCGTCGCCACCTCCACGATGGTGTCGGGGTAGAAGCCGTTGAACCGGGTGCGCAGCGCGAGGCTGTAGGCGCCGATGTGGCCGATCTCGATCCAGTCGCCGGTGTCCACCGTGTCGGGCAGCCAAAACGGCCGGGACAGGATGTCGACGGAGTCGCAGGTCGCGCCCATCACCCGGTAAGGCGCGAGCTTCGGCGCGGAGGACCGGGGAGCGCGGCGGCGCGCTGGATCAGGGATCAGCCGGGCGGGCAGGGTGATCTTGCCGGTCCAGCTGTCGGAGAGCGAGCTCCAGACGCCGTCGTTGATGTAGAGCCGCTGGCCCTTCTTCAGCAGCACGCGCACCAGCACCGAGAGCGAGCGCGCCACGACGACCCGGCCGGGCTCCGCGATCAGGGGCAGGTCGCCGAGGCCCCAGGCGTCGATCTCCTGCTCGATCTTGGCGACGAGGCTGCCGATCTCGGGCGTCGGCCGCGCGTCCTTCTTCAGGTCGCGGCCGTAAGGCGCGGGAAAGCCGCCGCCGATGTCGAGCGCCGTGATGTCGACGCCGGCGCGCCCCTTCACCCAGGCGGCGGTGCCGATCGCCCGCTCGTAGGTGTCGAGATCCTCGACTTGGCTCCCGACGTGGAACGTCAGGCCTGCGCGAAAGCCCACACGGTCGAGACGCTGCAGCAGTTCGACGGCGTGCGCTGCGGTCGCGCCGAACTTCTTCGAGAGCTCGTAGGCGGCGTGCCCCTTGGTCGCGAGCCTGACGAACAGGGTGATGTCGCTTGGCGCGATGTCCTGTGCGCGGACGATCCGGAGGATCTTCGCGATCTCGTCCTCGTGGTCCAATGCGACATGGCGGACGCCGTAGGTCTCGAGCGCGAGCCGGATGTCCGACTGCGCCTTCACGGGGTGCATGTAGAACATCCCGGCCTCGGCTGAGGCGGCGCGCGCGGCGGCGAACTCGGCGGGGCTTGCGACGTCGAAGGCCGTCACGCCCGCCTTCACCAGCTCGTCGAGGACGAACGGCTCGCCGTTGGTCTTCACGGCGTAGGCCGTCTGTCCGCGGAAGGCGTCGAGAAACGCTTTCGCGTCGGTCGCCAGGACGCTCGGCCGGAACGCGTAGACGGGCTGGTCGGGCCGGAGGGCGAGGGCGGCGTCCTGGGCGGTCTCGAACCTCTGCATCGGGGGCGGCGTATCCTTTCGCGGGGGCGCAGTCGGGCGGCCGGACGTTAGCATCCGCTCCGCGACGGTCCAAAGACCGGCCGGCCGACGTAACCATGTCGGGCGCGAACGCTTGATTTTAACCAGTGAGGCGCTTGATGTCGCTTTCGGGCGCGCATGCGCTCCAAGACGACGCGGCGGAGGGTCGGATGAAGAGCTTAGCAGGCGCCTGCGCGATCCTCGCGACGGTCATGACCGCGCCCGCGGCCGTGGCCGCGGATTATGCGACGACGAAGACATACGCGGCGACCGTCGTCGAACCGGCGCCGTTCTACCGTGGGTTCTCCGGTCGCCTGCCGGCCTGCGGCGACAGCGGCGTGATCGGCCGCATCACCTCGGCCTTCGCCGCCCGCGAGCGCGGCTACTGGGGCTCGGACCTCGCCCTCGAGGCCGTCGGCCACCCCCGCGAGATCGGCTACCGCAGCTGGGGACCGAGCTTCGTGCCTCGCCGGTTCTGCGCCGCCGAGACCCTCACGACGGACCGGCGTCCGCGCCGGGTGTTCTACGAGATCATCGAGGGCGACGGCTTCGCCGGGATCGGTTGGGGCGTGAACTGGTGCGTCACCGGCCTCGACCGTCACCGCGCCTTCGCTCCGGGCTGCAAGATGGTTCGTCCGTGATCCGACGCCTTCTCGCCGCCTTGCTCCTATTCCCTGCCGTCGCTCCGGCCTCGGCGCAGGAGCGACGGCAGGCTGGGGACTTCGACTTCTACGTGCTCTCGCTGTCGTGGTCGCCGACCTATTGCGCCGACCGCGGCGAACGGGCCGACCGCATGCAATGCGGTGGTCCGAGGCCCTTCGCCTTCGTGCTGCATGGGCTTTGGCCGCAGTACGAGCGCGGCTTCCCGTCATCCTGCGGCGGCGACACTCGCGGCCCCTCGCGCCGCACGGTCGATGGGATGCTCGACGTGATGCCGAGCCCGGGCCTCGTGCGCTATCAGTGGCGCAAACATGGGACGTGTTCGGGGCTCGATCCGGCCGGCTATTTCGCGAAAGCCCGCGCGGCGTATGACAAGGTGACGATCCCTTCGGCCTACCGGGCGCTCGACCGCTGGCTCACGACCTCGCCGGACGACGTCGAGCGCGCCTTCATCGCGGCCAATCCGGGCTTGAACGCGGACATGATCGCGGTCGACTGTGCGCGGCGAAACCTGCGCGAGGTGAGACTCTGCATGACCAAGGACCTGGAGTTCCGCGCCTGCGGCGAGGTCGACCGCCGCGCCTGCCGCGCGGACCGCGTGGCGTTTCCGCCGATGCGGGGAGAATGACCGTGGTTGACGACGTCGAAGCCGCCATGCGCCTGCACCTCCTGGGAGGATCAGGCGCAGCGTTCGAGGACGGCGCGCCTGCGCCCGAGCTCGTCGTCGAAGGCGCGCCAACCTTCCGGACGTCGGTGCATTACGAGTCGCCGGACGGACGGCTGATCACCGGCGTGTGGGCCGCGACCCCGGGCGCCTGGCGCGTCGCCTACGACGAGTGGGAGTGGTGCCGTCTGCGGTCCGGTCGCTGCGTGCTGACGCCGGAGGGCGGCGAGCCGGTAGACTACGAGGCCGGCGACGCGATCGTCATCGAGCCCGGCTTCGTCGGCGTCTGGACGGTCGTGGAGGCCTGCGAGAAGGACTTCGTGGTCATGCTGCCGCCGCCGTCCGACGACGCCTGATCCCGGCCGCCGCGAGTGAACTACCGCCACGCCTTCCACGCAGGCAATTTCGCGGACGTGCTCAAGCACGTCCTCCTCGCCCGCGTCATCGAACACCTGAACCTGAAGAGCGCGCCGTGGGGGTATCTCGACACCCATGCGGGCGTCGGCGTCTACGATCTTGATGGCGAGGAGGCGAGCCGCACCGCGGAATGGCGCAACGGCGTCGGACGCCTTGCGGGGCGGCGCCTTGGGGAGGCGGCGGAGCGGCTGCTCGCGCCATGGCGCCGGGTGCTGGCCGAGTTCGACGACGGCACGGGGCGGCCGGGGCGCTATCCCGGCTCGCCCGAGATCGTCCGCCGGCTCGCACGCGACGACGACCGCCTGCGCTTGTGCGAGCTGCACCCCAAGGACGCCGCCGCTCTCGGGCAGGCGATGTGCCGGGACAAGCGCGTGAAGGTCGTCGAGATCGACGGCTGGACCGCGCTCAACGCCTGGCTGCCGCCGCGCGAGCGCCGCGGCCTCGTGCTGGTCGATCCGCCCTACGAACAACCCGGCGAACTGGCGCGGATGGCGGAGCGCTTCCTCGCGGCGCACGCCGTTTGGCCGACCGGCGTCTTCGCGCTCTGGTATCCGGTGAAGGACCCCCGTGATCTCCAGGCCCTGATCGAGCCGTTGAAGGCTTCGGGCCGACCCAAGCTGCTGCGCGTCGAGGTCCATGTTCGCAGCTGCGAAGACGCTCGGCTGCTGAACGGGTCCGGGCTGATCCTCGCCAATCCGCCCTGGACGCTCGCCGACGACTGCCGTTCCGGACTGCCGGAGATCGCCCAAGCTCTTCAACAGGACGCTGGCGGTCGGGCGATTATCGAAGAACTGAGCGCCTGACCATCGCGCTTGCCGCTATTCGACGCTTTTCTGCACCGTCCTGAGGCGCCTATCCCCTGGAACGCGCCATCTTTTCGCCTTGCCTTTCGCAGGTGCGAAACGTTACCAAAATGGGGAGGCCGAGCGGGATGGGCGAGGCGGCGCAGGTGTGACCTTCGTCTTTGCAGCCCAGGCGGGCGGCCGGCGTTCGATACGCGCCGGAGGGGGCGCGGGCGGTTCACATGCGAGCGAAGGGGGCGCCACATGGCGCAAAGCGGGACGGTCAAGTTCTTCAACGCCGAGAAGGGGTATGGCTTCATCAAGCCGGACGGAGGCGGCGCCGACATCTTCGTGCATGTCTCGGCCGTGACGCGGTCAGGTCTGCCGGGCCTGGAGGAAGGCCAGCTGGTCACGTTCGAGGTCGAGCCGGACCGCAAGGGCAAGGGCCCCAAGGCGGTCAACCTCACCGTCGGCTGAGGCGGCTGCGCGCGGAGCGGCGGGACCGCCGGAGGACGTAAGCGGCGGCGGGGGATTCGCGCATTTCCGCCGTGTCTCCTCGTGCTACAGGGTGACGGCGATCCTGACGGACGCCCCCGGCGGCCGCCGGGGGGCCTGACGGTCCTCATGCTCTGGGAGACGCCATGCTCATCCTGCGTTCCGCCGCCCCCTCGCCATTCGGGCGCAAGGTCAAGATCGCGGCCGCGATCCTCGGTCTGTCCGACCGCCTCACCGTGGTGGCCACCAACACCGCCGACCCCGACGACCCGATCCGCGTCGTCAACCCGCTCGGCAAGATCCCGACCCTCGAGTTCGACAACGGCGCGACCCTGTTCGACAGCCGCGTGATCCTCGAATACCTCGATCATCTCGCCGGCGGCGGGAAGATCATCCCCGCCGACCCCTCCGCCCGTTTCGCCGCGCTGCGGACGCAGGCGCTCGCGGACGGGCTGATGGACGCGGCGCTCCTGGAGATCTACGAACGGCGCTTCCGCGACGAGGCCAAGATCGAACCGAAGTGGCTGGAAATGCAGGCCGGAAAGGTCGCGCGGACCCTCGGCGCGCTCGAGGCCTCGCCGCCGGTCGAGCATGGCGACGTGGGGGCCATCGCGGTCGCTTGCGCGCTCGGCTATCTCGACTTCCGCTTCGAAGGCCGTTGGCGCGCGGAGCATCCGAAACTTGTCGAGTGGCTCGACGCCTTCCGCGCCACCACGCCCGCCTACGACGCCACCGCGGCGCACTGACGCTTTCGCCCAACGTCGCCCCCCGCGGGGGTGGCTGATCCGGGCGCGGCGTGCCAAACGTAAGCGCGCCATAAGAAGGCGAGCGCCGCGACAGACGGCGCCGCCCGCGTCGGAGGACCTCATCATGCGTCACGCTCGCTTCGGCCTCACGGCCGCCCTTCTCCTCGCCGCCAGCGGCGCCTTCGCGCAGGGCGCGCCGTCCGCCAGCCAGCAACAGCCGGCCGATCCGGCCGAATCCGCGAAGGTGGACGGCGCCTACACGACGGCGTGCACGGCGAAGGTGTCGAAGGAGCTGTGCGGCTGCGTGGTTCAGGTCGCGAACCTGCACATCAACGACGTCGCCGAGCGGCAGGTGTTTTACGATTACATGATGGGCGACGTGGACAAGGCGAAGGCGCAGCGCGCCATGTTCCCGCCGGAGAAGTCGCGCGTGTTCAACGTGGCGCTGCAAAAGGCCGACAGCATGCTCAAGGACGCATGCGACCGCTACAAGACCGCGCCCGCCCCCACGAACACCGCGCCGAAGCCCTGACGCCGGCGCGCCTCGCCGACGAAGGCGCCGTCGCGGGCGCCGAGGAATCGTGCGAGAGGAGGCTGACGCTTCTCTCGCCTCCGGTGCGCCAGGTTCCGTGACAGCCCAGCCGTTTGCCGACCTTCAGACCCTGCGCGGCGCCGGCAAGGTCGGCCTGGCGCGCGCGCTCGCCCGGCTCGAGCGCGGCGCCGGCGGCCCGGAGGTCGCGGCGCTGCTCGACGCCGCGGAGGCCGAGCCGAAGGGCGACGTGATCGGCCTCACCGGTCCGCCGGGCGTCGGCAAGTCCACCCTCACCGGGGCGCTGGTGCAGCGCCTACGCAACCGCGGCCTGTCAGTCGGCGTCGTGGCGGTCGATCCCTCGTCCATGCGCTCCGGCGGAGCCCTGCTCGGCGATCGCGCCCGCATCCCGACCGATCCCGACGATCAGGACGTGTTCGTCCGCTCGCTCGCCGCGCGCGATCGGCTGGGCGGCCTGTCCGACCTAGCCTTCGGCGTCGTCATCCTGATGCGGGCGCTGTTCGACCGGGTGATCGTCGAGACGGTTGGCGTCGGTCAGTCGGAAGCGGACGTAGCGCTGGTCGCCGACACCATCCTGCTCGCCGTGCAGCCCGCCTCGGGCGACGCGCTGCAGTTCATCAAGGCGGGCGTGATGGAGCTGCCGGACGTCGTGGCCGTCACCAAGGCGGACCTTGGAGCGCCGGCAACACGCGCGCGCGACGACCTCGAAAGCGCGCTGACGCTTGCGAGCGGCGGCGCGAACGGCTGGCGTCCCCCGGTGACGCTGGTGTCCTCGGAGACCGGCGACGGCGTCGAGAGCCTCGCCGCGCTCGTGGACGAGCACCTCGCCCATCTGAAGGCGACCGGCCAGCTCGGCCCGCAACGCAGACGGCAGTCCGAAGCCCGGCTGAACGCGGCCCTGAAGGCCCGCTTCGGCACGGCCGGCGTCGCCGCCGCGGCCCCGCTTCTCCGCGAGCTTTCCGGCGGCGCCTTCGCCCGCGAACGCGAGGTCACTACACGCCTCGCCGCCCGCCTGACCAACCCCTGACGCGCCCCCGTTAACCGCTCCTCAAGGTTAAAACGCGAAAACCATACCCGTGTGTGGTGTCGGCTGAGGCGGACGTGGTTCGCCCCGGCGTCGCGTGGAGTGCGCGTTTCATGGCGTCACGGGAGACGAAGCGGCGCGTCGGCGGACGGCGGGAGCGGCGGTTCGGGCCGTTCGTACTGCGCCTTGCGCTCGCGGCCGCGACGCTGCCCTTCGCCACGACCTCTATCGCGCGGCAGGACGCCTTCAGCCTCTCGTCGGGCCGCGCGCGGGCGGAGGAGGGCGACCGCGCGCTCTACCTGGCGGCCGGGCGCCGGCGCGCAGCCGATCTTGTTTCGCTCGAAGCGGCCGATCTGTTCGCGTCGGGCCGCGGGCCCGAACTGTCCGTCGATCCGCTCGGGGCCGGCGAGTATCTCGTGCTGCAGGAGGCCGAGGAGCCGAAGGCGGAGGTCGTCGTCGCCGCGCCGGCCAAGGGCGAAGGTCCCGAAGCGTTCCTCGACCGAACCGTCAAGGGCGACCGGAGCGCCATCCTGCCGCCTCCTGAGCCGACGACGCCGACTGTCGCTGCTATCGTCGAGTCCGGCGAGGCGTTCGCGACGCTGCCCCCGATCGGCGCGCTGCTTCATCCCGACCGCCGCGGCGTGCTGAGCGTCCTGCCCCTCGTCGGCGACGGCCGCCGCGCGGCGCCGACCATCATCCTGCCCCCGGCCCCGAGCCATGCGGAGCTCTCAGCCAAGGTCGCGGACGCCGCCCCGAAGGACGACGGCCTCGACGAGGAGGGCGCCTATTCGACAGTTCAGGACCTCGGAGCGGTGACGCGCGTGCCGATGACGCGCCGCGAGGCCGGCGCCAACCATGACGGCTCGACGCCGTCCGTCGCGTTCCTGTCCAGAGGCCACATTCCGCGCACCACCACGCCCGAGACTGAGGCGCCGATGGCGGTGGCGGCGATGCCGGTTGCGCCGACGAAGGGCGACGCCGGTCATCTGGCGAAAGTCGACGCCCGCGCCGACGACGCGCCGCTGGGCAAGGGCGCGCCCTCCGAAGCCGAGACCGCGGCGCTCCGCGGCGGCCTCGATGGCGTCATCCAGACGCGGATGTCCCGCCGGCTGTTCATCCCCGAGGCTCAGCTCGCCTCGTCGGAAAAGTGCCTCGCCGAAGCGATCTATTTCGAGGCGCGCGGCGAGCCGGTCGAAGGCCAGTACGCGGTGGCGCAGGTGGTGATGAACCGCGCGCGCTCCGGCTACTACCCGAACACGGTCTGCGGCGTTGTCTATCAGAACAAAACCTGGCGCAACGCCTGCCAGTTCTCCTTCGCCTGCGACCGGATACCGGACCGGGTGAACAACGTCTACGCGTGGCGGCTGGCGACCCGCATCGCCCGCGACGTGACCGAGGGCGGCGCCTGGCTTCCCGAGGTCGGCTCTTCGACGCATTATCACGCGACCTACGTCCGCCCGCGCTGGATCCGCGACATGGTCAAGCTCGACAAGATCGGCCGCCACATCTTCTACCGGGTGCGCTGGCACGCGCCCCAGCCGGGCGACGCGTGAGGCTTCGCGCGGGCGCCCGAAACCTGCTGACGGACGTCGCGGGCGTCCGCGTCGGGCACGCCGACGACGCCGGCCTCGCCTCCGGCGTCACCGCAATCGTGTTCGATACGCCGGCCACGGCCTCGGTCGACGTGCGCGGCGGCGGGCCGGGCGTGCGCGAGACCGAACTGCTCTCTCCTGAGCGAACGGTCCAGGCGATCGACGCTCTGGTCTTCTCCGGCGGCTCCGCCTTTGGCCTCGACGCGGCGGCGGGCGTCATGGCGGCGCTCGCGGAAGCCGGCCGCGGTTTCGCCGTCGGTCCCGCGCGGGTCCCGATCGTGCCGGGCGCGATCCTGTTCGACCTGACCAACGGCGGCGACAAGGACTGGGGCCGCTATCCGCCTTATCGCGACCTCGGCTATTGCGCGACGATCTCCGCCGGCGACGATTTCGGGATTGGTTCGGTCGGCGCCGGGCTCGGCGCCCGCACGGCGACGCTGAAGGGCGGGCTCGGCTCGGCCTCGGCGATCATTGAAGACCTGGGCGTTACGGTGGGCGCGCTGGCGGCCGTCAACGCTCTGGGCTCCGCGACGGTCGGGGAGAGCGCGCATTTCTGGGCCGCGCCGTTCGAGATCGGGACCGAGTTCGGAGGGCGCGGGCCGGCGCCCGTGATTCCGCCCGAGGCGCTGTTCCCGCCCGCGAAACCTCAGGCCGGCGCGCACACCACGCTGGCGGTCGTCGCGACCGACGCGCGTCTGACCAAGGCGGAGGCGAAGGCCGTCGCCGTCATGGCGCAGGACGGGCTGGCGCGCGCCCTCGTGCCCTGCCACTCGCCGCTCGACGGCGACGTGGTGTTTTCGGCCGCGACCGGCCTGCGCGAACTCGAGGTGGATCGCGTGGCGGCCTTGACGGCGCTCGGCCATGTCGCGTCGCTGACGCTCGCCCGCGCCGTGGCCCGTGGCGTGTACGAGGCGACGGCGCTGCCCTTGCCGGGCGCGCAGGCCGCGTGGCGGGACCGGTTCGGGACCGCGTAGCGTCCGGGACCCGCGAACGGCGCCTCCTTCACGTTCCCGCGCCGCGCCGTTCGGACGCCTTTCGCTCGGGCTGAAGCCGGGCTAGGGCAGGGAGGCGCGAAACGCCTCGCGCGACCGGAGCGTGAGATGATCGGCGCCGTCACCATTCCCGCCGCCTTCGCGGCCGGGGCGATCAGTTTTTTGAGCCCCTGCGTGCTGCCGCTGGTGCCGCCCTACCTGTGCTTTCTCGCCGGCACCACGCTCGACAAGCTCACCGCCGACGACGCGCCCAAGGCCGCCACCGGCCGGGCGCTGGCGGCCGCGGTGCTGTTCGTCGCGGGGTTCTCCACCGTGTTCGTGGCCCTCGGCGCGACCGCGTCGCTGCTCGGGCGGGTGCTGCTCCAGAACGCGCCGCTGCTCGCCACCATCGCGGGCGTCGCCATCATCGTGATGGGGCTGCACTTTCTCGGACTGTTCCGCATTCCGCTGTTGATGCGCGACACGCGCATGGAGGTGCAGAAGCCCGTCGGGCTGTGGGGCGCCTATGTGATGGGCCTCGCCTTCGCCTTCGGCTGGACGCCCTGCATCGGGCCGGTGCTGGCGGCGATCCTCTCGGTCGCGGCCTCCGAGACGACCGTGGCCGCGGGCGCTGGGCTGCTCGGCGTCTACGCGCTCGGCCTCGGCGTGCCGTTCCTGATCGCGGCGCTTGCGATGAAGCCCTTCGTCGGCTTCCTCCGCCGCTTCCGCTCGCATCTCGGCACGGTCGAGAAGGTCATGGGCGGATTGCTGGTGCTGACGGGGATCGCCTTCCTCACCGGCTTCACCACCACGGCGTCGTTCTGGCTGCTTGAGACCTTTCCGGGGCTCGCGACGCTGGGGTGAGCGGCGCGCGCGCCGTCGTGAGCGCGCGGAAAATGAAAAACGGCGCGCTCTGGGGAGCGCGCCGTTCCGTTTCAAAACCTGGGACCGCTCGTCAGCCCGCGAGCTTCAGCCCGCCGTTCGGCGTGCGGATCTCGATGTCGACCTCGAGGGTCGCCAGCGTGTCGCGGGTGTCGGTCTTGATCCGCACCTTCTCCGGGTCGATCGCGATGTGTTTCGCGATGACGGCCAGGATTTCGTCCTTGAGCTGGGCGACGAGATCGGTGCGGCCGAACACGGCGCGCTCGTGGGCGAGCAGGAGCTGCAGGCGCTCGCGGGCGGCGGGCGCCGAGGTGCGGCGCGTGAAGAACTTGAGAACGCTCATGCCGCCCTCCGACCGAACAGGTTGCCGAACAGCCGCTTCTTCTCGCTCGGCACCGTCATCTCGATGGTCTCGCCGCGCAGGCGCCGCGCGGCGTCGAGGTAGGCGCGCGCGGGCGCCGACAGCGGGTTGGCGAGCGTCACCGGCGAGCCGAGGTTGGAGGCCTTCAGGACCTCCGGGCTTTCCGGGATGATGCCGAGCAGTGGGATCGACAGGATCTCGAGGATGTCGTCGACCTTCAGCATGTCGCCGCGCTCGGCCCGGACCGGGTCGTAGCGGGTGAGGAGAAGCAGCTTCTCCATGGTCTCGCCGCGCTCGGCCTTCTCGGTCTTGCTGTCCAGCAGGCCGATGATGCGGTCCGAGTCACGGACCGAGGAGACTTCCGGGTTGGTCACGATGACCGCGAGGTCGGCGTGGCGCATCGCGAAATAGGCGCCGCGCTCGATGCCGGCCGGGCTGTCGCAGATGATCCAGTCGAAGCGGCCCTTGAGCTCGTTGATCACGCGTTCCACGCCCTCGGCCGTCAGCGCGTCCTTGTCGCGCGTCTGGGAGGCGGGGAGGAGCGACAGGCTCTCCACCCGCTTGTCCTTGATCAGCGCCTGGTTGAGGTTGGCGTCGCCCTGGACCACGTTGATGAGGTCGTAGACGACCCGGCGCTCGGCCCCCATGACGAGGTCGAGGTTGCGCAGCCCGACGTCGAAATCGATGACGACGACGCTCTGCCCGGTCTGGGCGAGAGCCGCGCCAAGGGCTGCGGTCGACGTCGTCTTGCCGACGCCTCCCTTGCCCGACGTGACGACCAGAACCTCAGCCATGTGATGTCTCTCCAAAAATCGTTGTGTCGTGTCGTTCGTCGAACATCAGTCGAGCGCGTGCACGCGCAGGATTTCGCCGTCGAGCTGCGCGCGGACGGGCTTGCCGCGGAGCGTCTTGTCGAGCTCGTCGGTGGTCATGTAGACGCCGTCGATCGCCAGCAGCTCGGCGTCGAGCTTGCGGCAGAAGATGCGCGCCTTGCCGTCGCCGGCGGAGCCCGCGATCGCCCGGCCGCGGAGCGCGCCGTAGACGTGGATGGAGCCGCCCGCGACGATCTCGGCGCCCGAGGCGACCGACCCGCAGATGGTGACGTCGCCCTGGAACGAGACGCTCTGGCCCGAGCGCACGGGGTGGTCGATCACCAGCGAGGTGGTGGAGGCGGCGGCCGCTTCCTTGGCGGAGATCTCGCCGGCCGCCCGTCCGCCGACCGGCATGGCGAGCCGGGCGTTGGGACCGTCGAGGAACTTCGGATCGCAGCCCTCCACGCCGATGATCCGCACCTTGCGGATGTCGAGCTCGCCCAAGAGGGCGGCGAGCAGGCGGGGGGACAGCTTGATTCCCGAGACGTCGAGCACCACCGGGCGCTCGCCGAAGAAGCCGGGCGAGCCTGCGGTCAGGCCGTCGAGCTCGGCGTACCACTCCTCGAGCGGCTGTTCTGGCGCGAGCACCAGCGCCATGAAGGAGCGGCCGCGGAAGCGGATGGGACGCCGTTTTGCGGCGGTCTCGGAGGCGGCGTCGGCCGGCTTCGGCACGATCTGGAGAGCGGCTTGCGACACGAGCGGTCCCGGAATCAGGAGGGTTAACGAAGCGTTGCCACCTGAGTTGACGCTTCCGTGGTTAACGACGGGTTAACCGGCCCGGCAGTTTCTGCCGGGCGCCGGCGCAATCTGCGAGACGGGGCAGGATGAGGCCCGCGCGCCTGGCAAAAACCGGTAGGCGATCGTGGTCGCGGCGCCGAAGTGTTTAGTCTTTGGCGCCAAGGTGCCCCCCGCATCGGGGGCGAGCGAAGATGTCGCATGATCAGGACGCCGCGGAGGCGGCCGCGCTGGGACGCCGCGCCATGACGGCGCTGGTCGGGGCGATCGTGTTCGCCTTCGTGGTCGCGTTCGCGCTGCTGACCTGGATCGCCGACGACCAGGACGTCGTCGCCGAGCGGCGCTCGGTCGCGCTCGAAAGCCACGCCTGGCAGGGGCGGCGGGACCTGCTCGCCACCACGCTCGAGGACTACGCCTCGTGGGGCGCGTCCTACGCCAACCTCCACGTGCGGGTGGACATTGACTGGGCCTACGCCCAGGCCAATCTCGGCGACACCGTGTTCAACCGGCTTGGGTTCACCCATGTCTTCGTGGTGGGGCCGACGGGGGACACGCGCTACGCGCTCGTCGACGGAGCGCTGAGCTCCTCCACCGTCGAGGACACGTTCGGCCCCTCGGTGGGCGACCTGATCGCGCGCGCGCGCCGGGCCGCCGGGACCAACACGACGGTCACGACCCCTGGGCTGCTGACGATCAAGGGCGATCCGGCGATCGTCTCGGCCGCGGCGATCTCCACCGGCGCCGACTGGACGGTGACGCCGATTCCGGGGCCGGCCTCCGTGATGCTGTTCGCGGAGCGGATGGCGCCGGCCCGGCTGAAGGCCCTGGGGTCGCGCTACTTCGTGGACAACCTCCGCGTCGCGCGGGACGCGACCGACGCCGCCGCCGCTCCGGCCGCCCGTCTCGCCTTCGAGAACGGCGCGCCTCTCACGCTGCGTTGGGACCCGGAGCGTCCCGGCCGGCGGCTGGTCGGAATGGTGCTTCCGCTGGTGCTCTGCGCCGGCGCGGCCATGGCCATGCTGCTCGCGCTGTTCGCGCGCGACTCGCGGCGCGCGGCGGGCTTGATCCGCGCGAGCGAACGCCGGCTCCAGGCGGCCTACCGCGACGTCGAGCGCAAGGCGATGCACGACGCCACCACCGGCCTGCCGAACCGGCTGATGCTCGACCGGCACATGGGCGAGCGCCTGCAGGACACGACGTCGCGCCTCGCGGTCCTGTTTCTCGACCTCGACCGCTTCAAGCCGGTCAACGACGCCCATGGCCACGCCGCCGGCGACGAGGTGCTGCAGCAGGTCGCCGAGCGCCTGCGCCGCAGCCTGCCGGACGGCGACCTCGTCGCGCGGGTCGGCGGCGACGAATTCGTGGTGGTGGCCGGCGGGCTCGACCAGGAGGGCGTCGAGCGGCTCTGCCGGCGCCTGATCGCGACCGTCGCCGCGCCGATCCGGCACGCCTTCGGCGAGGTCCGGCTCGGCCTGTCGATCGGGGTGGCGATGCCGCAGCCGGGCTGCGACGCGGGCGAGCTGATGCGGCACGCCGACCTCGCGCTCTACCGCGCCAAGGAGGCCGGCCGCGGCACCTACCGGTTCTTCGCGAGCGAGATGAACGAGAAGATTCTGGGGCGCCGGAAGCTTGAGGCCGAGCTTTGGCGGGGGCTTGAGGAGCGCGAGTTCGTCCTGGATTTCCAGCCGCGTTACGACAGCCGCTCGATGCGCGTCCGCCGGGTCGAAGCGCTGCTGCGATGGCGCCATCCGACCCGCGGCCTGGTCGGCCCGTCGGAGTTCATTCCGCTCGCCGAAGAGACGGGGCTGATTGTCCCGATCGGCGAGTGGGTGATGCGCGCCGCCTGCGCCGCCGCCGTGCGCTGGCCGGACATCGGCGTCTCCGTGAACGTGTCCGCGGTCCAGATGCGCGACGACGGGCTCTCGGCCGTGGTGGCGGACGCCCTTCTGCGCTCCGGCCTGGAGGCGAGCCGGCTCGAGATCGAGATCACCGAAAGCGTGCTGATCGAGGACGCCGACCGCGCCCGCGCGGTGATGCTGGAGCTGAAGGCGCTCGGCGTCCGCCTGGCGATGGATGATTTCGGGACCGGCTACTCCTCGCTTGGCTATCTCCGCAGCTTCCCGTTCGACGCCATCAAGATCGACCGCCGCTTCGTGGCGGATCTCGCCCCCCGTGGCGAGGCGCGCGCCATCGTGCAGGCGATCCTGGGCCTTGGCCGCGCTTTGGGCCTCACCGTCACCGCGGAGGGTGTCGAAACCCCTGAGCAGCTGATGCTGCTGCGCGCCGATTCCTGTGACGAAGTCCAAGGGTTCTACCTCGCGCGACCGCTCGCCGAACCCGAGCTCCTCGGTCTCCTGACCGACGAACAGGTCCCCGAGCGGCGCAGCGCGAGCGGCCGGGCCGGGAGCTGAAGACCGAAGCTCCCTGAGAGTCAATTGGCGGCTGGTCAGCGAGCGAGGAGTGTGGTCTCTTTTTGGATCTGAAGATTCGCCCGGGGGGAGCGAGATCACATGCACATGACGTTAAAGACGGCGCTCCTGTCGGGCGCCGCGATCGGGCTCGTGCTCGGCGCGGGGGCGCCGGTCTGGGCCGCCGACATTTTTGCGGAGAGCGCCGGGCTCGCTCCCGCCGTCGACGTGCTGAACGGCAAGGTCGAGGGCTTCGGCGGCTGGGCGGACGGCCGCTTCGGCCGCAGCGGCGATTTCGTCGGCGGCGGGCTGGCCTCGGTGACGCTGCCGCTGGGCGAGCGTTTCGGCGCGCAGGTCGACGGCATCGCGGCGTCGAAGCGCGGCGATTTCGTCGGCGGCGGCGCGGGCCAC
>Ga0256876_1000036_pt1 | contig 21505 bp, 16 predicted proteins | sample MC6MC0419MT_FD_186340 | JGI IMG/M metagenome (GOLD analysis project Ga0256876, IMG submission 186340) | Metatranscriptome of enriched soil aggregate microbial communities from Iowa State University, Ames, United States - MC6-MC0419-MT... | ecosystem: Environmental > Terrestrial > Soil >...
CCCTTGCCTTCGAACACCAGCGTGCAGCTGTCGGGGGCGTTCATGTCGGAGAGCAGGATCTCGCCTTCGTAGTCGGTGTCGATGCCGGCGATCTTGGCGCGCAGCGTGACCGCGTATTCGGTCGGGCTGCGCATGGCGACTTCGACACACCCGGGAATGCATTTCTGTAACACTCGCGGGTCGGTCAACGCATCCCATGTCTGGTGCTGCGTCGAAGGAATCCATTGGGCATCGGCAATGCGCATGGCTGTCTCCTTTTGGAAGCGTCACCCTATTCTTGCGCCAAATGGCTTTTTTAGCTACCAACTGAGCCTCGAGCATCCAAGATCCCGCCGTAACGTTCGATCACGGGCCGGAGCGTTCTCTGGTCGAGGCACCCACCAATTGGCAAGTAGTGCGCCTTAGTGGAGCGAGGTAAAATCCGCTCAGCCTTCATGGGGACAGCTCGGGATTGCAGTCATGGCGCCCGGAAGCTTGGTGAAAACCCCACAACATATCCGTCGATAAGCACCGATACGGCAATAAATCTTGCCTGGCGCTCCGCTGGTTGCGCTTAGCTACTAAAATTGCGCGAAATTCCAAATTCGGTGTATTTATGGTTTATGTGCTAATTGCCTTTCTGATATCGCTGGTGGTGACGCTACTGCTCGTGCGATATAACACGTTGCACGCAAAATACACCGCTGACCACGATATCTCCGGCGTTCAAAAATATCACGCGGTCCCCGTGCCTCGAGTAGGAGGGATTTCAATACTCGTGGCGATGTTCGGCGTATGCGTTCTGGCTGCCTTCAGAGAGTCGCCGCTACAGCACGAATTACTTACCCTAATGGCCGTTTCGATGCCTGCCTTCTTAGGCGGTCTTGCCGAAGACATCACCAAGAAGGTAAGGGTGCTGGTGCGACTCGGATTGGCGATGATTTCCGGGGCTGGCGCATATTATTTTCTCGGCGCAGAGCTGACGCGACTGGACATTTTGGGGGTGGATTGGCTTCTCCAGTTCACGATCATTTCATTTGCCGTTACGATCATCGCCATGGCAGGTGCCGCCAACGCAATAAATATTATCGACGGGTACAACGGCCTGGCGGCAGTTATATCTGCAATGATTTTCGCCGGCTTCGCCTACGTATCCTACTATCTGGGCGACAGGCTATTACTAGTCACAGCCGTAGGGATGATCGGCGCGCTTGCGGGCTTCCTGGTCTGGAATTATCCGCGCGGGTTGATCTTTCTGGGTGACGGCGGCGCCTATTTTGTCGGATTCGTCATGGGTGCCTTATCCGTTCTGTTGTTGGCACGGCACCCGCAGGTTTCAGCGTGGTTCCCTCTGCTGCTGTGTATCTATCCGGTATTCGAAACGCTCTTCTCGATCTACCGCAAAAAGTTTTTGCGCGGTCAGTCTCCTGGCATGCCTGACGGCGTCCATTTGCATATGTTGATCTACAAACGGTTGACTCGATGGGCTGGTGGTCCCAATGTGCGCCATCAAACCCACCGCAACGCCATGACGTCGCCGTATCTTTGGCTTCTCTCATCATTCGCCGTTATTCCCGCCGTGCTTTTTTGGCAATATGAAAGCCTGCTGATGGTGTTTACGCTGTCTTTCTCCGCTCTCTATCTGATTCTTTATCGAAAGCTCGTTCGTTTTGAGACTCCCTTTTGGTTGACAGGAAACCGGCGTCGTCGGCGCGTCGCGCGCCGGAAGTAAGGCGTGTAGAGAGTCCGAGGATGCGGACACAGCAATTCGCCTATTTAAAAATTCGAGACTGCGGTCTGCGCACATCTTGGTGCGGCAAGTAGGAGTGTGTTTGGTGATGACGTCACGAAGGTTATGTGCGTACGCAGCGTTTTTTGCTGCACTTTTTGTTTTGATGCTGCCGGTAAGGCCGGTGTACACCGTGCCCGGCGGGATCAAAATTGTCGCGACTGGCGAGAAAAACCTTGCTGCATTATCTAATGAGGTCTGGATTATTAAGGAATCCAGCGACATGCTTCTGCAGAAAGGCGTACGTCCGACTCGAGGCTGGGAACTGCGCGAAGGGTCTTTTTTATCTTTTCGCGAACAACCCGCCGCGCTGGAGGTGGACATCTCGTTCGTCGCGGGCTCGCAGTTGATGTTCGTGCGGCATCCGTACTCTGGCATAGTTGACATTTATTCCGGCGGCGAGCATCAACGTTTCGACCTGTATGCAACTTCTGGAGGACCGATTAATCTGAGCATGGTGGATCTTCCGGGAGCCCAGTTGAATGTTGGAAAGACGGTCCGCAACGCTCTCCTAGCCTATGCTGGCGGTTTTGTATTTTTCTGGATGATTGGATTGTTGCTAGGACGCGGCATGGGCAAGCGTCAGATTTCCGACAATCACGATCTGCACTTAAAACGAGTGCTCGTATACGCCGCTCCGGGATTTGTTATCTATCTGGTTTCGCTGCTGATTTACTGGCCGGCCCAAATGTCGCCGGATTCCATAACCCAGTGGGGTGAGATGGCATCCGGCAGTTATAACGATTCACACCCCATATTTTCGACACTGCTCTACAGCTTGGTCTACCGCTTGTCGCCTCACCCGCAATACGTGGTAGTCGCGCAGGCGTTGTGCTTCAGCTTGGTCGGCGGATTTGCGTTAAGTGAAGCGCTGTCTTGGGGCGCTCGCAGACGATGGGTGATCCTTGCCGCCCTACTGTTCCCGCTCTACCCTGCAAATTTCTTGTTGGTATCCACCTTGTGGAAGGATGTTCCGTTTGGAATCGGTGTTTTGTTGATAAGCATTGTGGCCGCACGCATGGTCCGGCGGCAGATGCTTGTGAGCCGTTCGACCGCAGTCGCGTTGGCTCTCATCGGAATCACCATTTTGGGCGTTCGCCACAACGGAATTCTGGTTGTTTTGCCGTTTATTGGCCTCATGGCGTGGTGCGCGAAGGATAAGAGGTCGAGATTACGACTGGTGATGGTCATGCTCGTGCAGTTGGCCGCCTTTATTGCGTTGAAGACCGTGGTTCTTACGGCGATGAACGCCAGTTCCATTGGTCCGCATTACAAGGCGATATATGCGCTTCACGCGCTGGGCGCCATGCAGAAAGCCGGTGTGGAATTTAGCGCGCAGGAGCGTGAATTGCTGGACGCCACTTTGCCGGCTGATGAATGGAGGACTTCTTATGAGTGTGGGAGCGTCGTTCCGCTGTTCTGGAGTCGTAGCATCTCATACCCGTTCCTGGCTGAGAACGCGAGCGCCTTGAATCGGATGGCGCTCCGCTCGATTCTTCACAATCCAGTCGTCTTTATAAAGCATCAGATTTGCTTGGCAAGTCTCGTATGGAGGATTACAGCCAATCCGCAAGAGTACATGGCGTTCGCGCCCCAGACGATATTTGACATGCCTAAGACTCATGAACTGGGCTTGAAGATGGAATCAAAAATGCCCGATGTCAGGAAGTGGTTGAACGGGGCAACGATATGGGCTTGGGACCATTGCGCGTACCTGTTCCGCGCCGGGATATATCTGCTATTGGGTGTATTTGCAACGGTGCTTCTGATGGGGCGCGTGGGAAAGACGGCCGGCTTGATATTTTTGCCGAGTCTTCTTAATGCGGGAAGCATGGTCGTCATGACCGGTTCGCAGGATTATAGATACATGTGGCCGACTGTGATCTCTTCGATGTTCGTGTTGCTGCTTGCGATGGGCGGGACCCGTTTCTTAGAAGATCGAGGCGGGCGATTTAGAATTTCTGGAGAAGCTTGAAATGTCGGCAGCGCTTTATTCACTACTTTTACTTTGCGTCACCGGTCTGGCGGTGGGTAATCTTCTTTTGAAGAAAACCGCTAGCACGATTGTCACGATTCCCCAGGATGTCTACGGATTGATCATCAACCCGTGGTTTTACGCAGCAGTGGCCGTGTATGGAGGGTCCACTCTGCTTTGGATTGCGATTCTACGGAAGGTGTCGCTGAGTCTGGCTTATCCAATGTTTGCGTTAGGTTTTATTATTGTTCCGCTGCTCGAGTACGTCTTGTTTAAAGAACCACTGCGTTCAACCACTCTGATTGGCGGGTTGGTGATTATTATCGGTGTCGCAATTGCGACGCGGGGAGGTTAGCATGCGTTCCGATACTTGGATCGTCGTTGCCGCATTCAATGAGTCACGCGTGATTCGGAATGTCATTACTGAATTGGTGGCTCAGTGGCCGAATGTGGCCGTTGTTGATGACGGGAGCGGGGACGACACCGCTGCGGAGGCGGAGGCTGCCGGAGCCCTTGTCATTCGCCACCCAATCAATTTGGGTCAGGGCGCAGCCTTGGCGACCGGCATCCAATATTGCATCGAGACTGGTGCGGAGTACATTGTCACGTTTGACGCGGATGGTCAGCACCACGTTGAAGACATCGCGCGGCTCGTTGAGAAAGCGTCCGAGCCGGATGTCGATATTGTCATTGGCAGCCGGTTCCTGGGAGAAACCCGTGATATGCCGCGTCGTCGCCGGCTTGTATTGAAGGCGGCGGTCCTGTTCACCCGCCTTACCACGGGCCTTAAGGTTACCGATGCGCATAATGGACTTCGATGCTTCACACTGCAGGCGGCTAAAAAGATCAAGATAGCCCAAAACCGTATGGCTCATGCCTCCGAAATTCTGGAAGAAATTGCGCACCACAAGCTTCGCGTTGCAGAGCTCCCAGTGACGATTACATATACGGAGTATTCGCTGGCCAAGGGTCAGAAATTGACTAATTCAATAAATATTCTGTTGGAATTGTTTTTGGGGAGGCTGCACAAATGACAGTCCAGATTATTTTGACACTCGGCTTTTCGGTCTTGGCGGCCTTCGGGTGGCTTCGGATGGGAAAAGTCCGTGTTTTTGCCAGCGCGTTGACGCTGACATGCTTCGCCGGAATCTATTTCATTTGGGTGCCGAGCAACCTCACCGCCGTCGCAAATTGGCTGGGCGTGGGCCGAGGCGCTGATTTACTCCTATATATATTCCTGACGTTCGTCATGTTCGAATTGCTTATGGTCCGAATTCGGGACAAGGAGCAATCTGAACTGATCACGCGTTTGGCCCGGAGGTTGGCGATAGATGACGCGAAGCGCCGGTCGTTGGAAAAGAGCGTGCGAGGATAATTCCGCCCTCGCGAAATTGCGGGGCTAGGCCGTATGCTGGCTTTGTTCGGTAGCAGGCGGCCGATCTCGTTACCCTGCGCTTCTGTGCGTGTAAATTCGCAAGAAACGGCAATTTCGGCGGCGCGACCGATGATGCTCGGGTATGCTGCCCGACCGTCGAGCTGTAGAACTGAACAAATATCGCCGCGCGGGGAAAGTGGGTCGGAAGGCTGCGTACTGTTCCCGGCGTGCCTAGGCCGTCCGGAGGTCTGGCCGCCGCGCCTTTTGATCTAAAATAGCTCCGCGTTGCGTCGTGTCGGCGCCGCTTTTGCTTGGGGCGTACAACGGCCCGCCCGTCCGCCTCCGAAGCGCCGCCTGTGTGCTGCTCCAGATTTGAGTTATTGCGGGCGGCAGTGATAGTAGCAACTCGAATCTTCCAACTTCATGACAATTCATTCGACGAACTTCCAGTCGGTGCCAGCGCTGAACGACTCCAACGAGGAAGCCGCCAGCGAGACACTCGCTGATGTGAACGCGGAAGCGGAAAGACTTAAGTCGGAGTTGGCGAGCACGTCAGCTTTGCTGGCCGATATGACGGCCCGCTATCGGGAAATTGAGGGATCCGTCGCCTATCGGGTAGGGTTGAAGTTGTCGAAGAGTCCGGTCGGTACGATGTATCGCGCGATCGCGCGCCGTCGCGATGCGGCTGTGACAATTCCGATGCCGTCCGCAGCGCCGTCAAGGGCCGCGCCATCGCTCGTGGCGACTCCGCCGCCGGTGATCCGCAGCATTTGTCCTGACGAAGCAATCCTCGCACTGCCGCCGGATATGCCTGTAGCGGTTGCCCATCCCGACTGGCTTGGCATTCGTAGTTCGGCCGCGCAGATGTTCGATCATTTGCTCCTGCTGACCGACGAATTGACGCCGGAGGACGGCGAGTCGATCGCGCAACGGCTGCTGGCCAGGCGGCCTCAGGCGATCGTACTGCAAGGCTTTCCGTTCACATATCAGCATCTCGTGCAGGCGCTACACCGTCAGGCCCCCGGACTGCCTATCCATGTAGTCTGGCACGGCACGTTCATGCAAGCGCCTGAGGACTACGCGTGGCGTAGCTTCCGCCTCATGTGCGCGCTTCATCGGCAAGGGAAGATCCGCCGCATCGGTCTCGTCAAGAAAGGGCAGGAGCAGATACTGCGGCATCGCGGCATCGACGCACATTATCTGTTGAACATGTACCGGGTGATTCCTGAAGCCGCCACCCACGTCCCGGTAGCGCCGATCAAACTGGGTATCTGGAGTATTTCCGAACTTAAGCACAAGCCGCCCTACGAGATGCTGGCAGCGGCTTCCACAATTGAAGGGGCTCAGATCGTGGGATCGGTCGCTTCCGACCGCATGCTGGAATTCTGCAAGGAATTCGGCCTCGCGCACCGGTTCCTTGGAAGGATGGTGCCGCAGGCGGAAATGCCCGCACAGCTGGCGACAACGCATCTGAACCTGTATGTAACACTCAACGAGTGCGCGCCCATGCTGCCGCTCGAGAGTTTTGGAGCGGGCGTGCCATGCGTTGTTGGGCCCAATACCCCTTACTTCGAGAATAATCCCTATCTTCAAAGCCGGCTTGTAGTGCCGGTGCCCGACGACGCGTATGCCATCGCGCAGAAGATCAAGCTGGCGTTGGCTGAGCGCGATCAGATCATCGCCGCGTACCGCGAGTACGCGGTTGAGCACAATGCCGAATCGGCGCGCACCCTTCAGCGGTTCCTGAACTGATGCAGACGATCTGCTTCGTCACCTATGAACTGTTTCCCGTCACCCGGGGTGGTTGCGGTGCGCTCCTGCACAACGTTGCGGTGCAACTGCTTCAGGCGGGAGAGCGAGTCGTTTTTCTGCTGGATGTCGATGCGGAGGTGTTTGCACGTTTTGACAAGGACGAGCGGCTTAAGCTTCCGAATGCCCACAATTGCGTTGCTTACCGGGTTGAGGATATCTGCGGAAAGGACTTGCTGGAGCGCGACAGCTTCAATTCGTGGTACGAGTGGCGCTCGTACGTGCTGAACGTCGCGGCGCTGAAGGTTCATGCGCTGGAGCGGCCGTCGCTGATCGAGTTTTTTGATTACCACGGCGTTGCGTATTACGCCGTATGCGAAAAACTCGCGATGGGAAGCTATGACGGCACGCGCATTGCCGTCCGCTACCACGCAACCATCGAGGCGATGGACCGCGTGGATCTGACCAATTCGCTGCATCCTGAGCTCTATCTGCTGTATTCCCTCGAGCGAGCGGCGTTGGCGCTGGCTGATACTGTCATTGTTCCTTCCGAATCGGTTTCTAAGCGGTCACTTGCCGAGCTCTATCCCACCGTGACTGCGCGCCAGGTTGTCGCGGTCCCGCCGCTGCAGAAGACGCTCGACAAGCGCGCCTCGGACGGCATCGAGAACGGCATCCTTTTCTATGGCAGGCTGTTCTCCATCAAAGGCGTCGACCTATTGGTAGATGCAGCCATCCTGTGGATGCGCCAGCGTCCGGATCTGGCGCCCGACTTTTATTTTGTAGGCGGCGATTCGAAGCAGCCGCCGGACGGATGTGGTCTTTACGCGGACTACCTGTTCAGGCGTATTCCGCCTGATCTGCGCTCGCGATTCCATATCCTTGGGCATTTGACGCATCAGGACACCGAGGCGCTCCTGGAGAAAGTGCGATTTGCCGTGTTTCCGAACCGCGCGGAGTCTTTTTGCTACGCGGCGCACGAGCTCTACGCCGGTGGCGTCCCGCTCATCGTGTCCGACATACCGGGCTTCGGAGACTTTTTCCACCATGAGCGCAACAGCCTCGTATTCGATGCCACGTCATCCGATGCGCTTACTCTGGCGATCGGCCGAATGTGGGACGATGCCGAGCTGCGTGCTCGGCTTACGTTTCCCTACCCGGTGGTGCCGTCTGCCGTGGCGCCCGTTTACGACATCGCGGCTTCTCGGACATCTGGTTCCGGCAGCGTGGCCGTGACACCGAGTGTGGCGCTGCTGGTCATCATTCAGGCCGAATCCTTGGCTCACGCGAAGCCATTGGGTGCGCGTCTCGAAGAAGGCGGCCATCGCGCCGTTGTTCTCTTACCCGCACAGGGCGCAGTCTCCGAGGTATCCGCGTTCATCTTTGGCCGGAGTGTTCGATGCGTGGATATCGCCGGCGAGCCGGTCGACCTGCACGCGCTTCGTACGAAGGACGCAATGGCCGTCTTTGACGCGCATGATGCAGTCGATCCCCTATATCTGGACATTGCCGTCCGCGTGTTGCAAGCGCGGGCGGATATTCCGTTTGTGTCATGTTGGGCACTTCGCCAGACTGACGCGGCCGGGCGTATTGATACCTACTCGCTGCCGTTGGCGATCGACACTGCGCCGATGAGCGGGCGAAACCCGAGCACGCGCGCTGTTTTCCGGACAGAGCCGGGCAAGCTTCTCCTAGACGCGTTCGATACGAGCCTTGCCCAGTTTGCCCAGATCAAGCACCTTTGGAAGCTGACCCCGCATGGTGAAGTCGGTCTGCTGATTCCTCGGCCACTGCTGCATCTGGCGTCGGACGACGCCCACTACCCGAGCGCAAAACAGATTTCGTATTTGTTGAACGGTGACGACAGTGCTGACCGCCGCAAGCGGCTTACACAAAGCTCCGTCGCAGTCTGGAATAGCAATGCGTTCTCGAACACGCCAGGGGCAACGAGAAAGATGCTGCAAGAAGCGGGCGAGCTACCGCCAGACCTGCTGCGTGTCATGCTTCGCGCAGGCAAACTGGTCGTGTCCGTATATCAACGTTTCCGGCTGGTGCGTCCGATCATAGGTTTTGCCAAGCGGCTGTTGCGCCGCGGTTCGGCCAAAGCCAGCCAGTCATGAAAAAGCATGCGAATGTGAGAGGTAATTCTTGATTTCCGAAGTGATGAATGTAGTGCGCGATATGGCGACACGCCATCGCCAGCTGATACTACAGATGGTGAAGCGCGAAGTCCTTGGCCGGTACAGGGGTTCTGTCCTCGGCCTGGCGTGGTCATTTTTCAATCCCCTGCTGCTCCTCATCGTCTATACGTTCGTGTTTTCGGTCGTATTCAAGGCACGCTGGGGCGGTGCCGGCGCGCCGGCCACGCAGTCGCACGGCGATTTCGCGGTGATCCTGTTTGCGGGGCTCATCATGAACAACCTGTTCGTTGAATGCTTGAACCGCGCCCCTGCGTTGATCCTGTCCAACGTCTCCTATGTCAAGAAGGTAGTGTTTCCGCTGGAAACGCTCTCCGTGATCGCACTCGGCTCGGCTTTGTTTCACCTGCTGGTGAGCTTGGTGGTCCTGGTTATTGCGCAGCTCATTTTCATGGGTAGCGTGCCGTGGACGATCGTGTACTTCCCCTTGATCCTGCTCCCACTCATGCTGCTCTGTCTTGGGCTGTCGTGGTTCCTGGCAGGGCTGGGCGTGTACATCCGGGACATGGCGCAGGCGGTGTCACTTATCACAATTGTGCTGACGTTCATTTCCCCGATTTTCTACCCCTTGTCGGCCATTCCGGAAAGGATGCAGAAATACGTGAAGTTGAACCCGATCACGTTTGTCGTCGAGCAGACACGTAATTCGGTTATTTTTGGGAAACCATTCAACTGGACCGGTTGGTGGATTTATACGGCGGTAGGTCTTGTCGTGGCGGTTATCGGGTTGATCTGGTTTCAGAAGGTGAGGAAAGGGTTCGCGGATGTGCTCTGATACGGTTTCCATACACGTCGAGAACCTCGGCAAGCGGTACTCGATCTATTCAAAGCCCCAGGACCGGCTCAAAGAGGCGCTGGTGGCCCGAAGCGCAGGTCTTTTGGGGCGTAGCGCGAAGAGTTACGCGCAGGAGTTCTGGGCCCTGTCCGATGTGTCGTTCGACGTCAAGAAAGGTGAGACGGTTGGCATCGTCGGCAGGAACGGATCGGGCAAATCCACGCTGCTGCAAATGATCTGCGGCACGGTGACGCCCACGACGGGTTCGGTCAAGACGCATGGCCGCGTTGCGGCACTGCTAGAACTGGGCGCTGGATTCAATCCAGAATTCACTGGCCGCGAAAACGTTTACCTTAACGCTTCGCTGCTCGGGCTGACGCACGAGCAGATTGATCAGCGTTTCGATAGCATCGCGGGTTTTGCGGACATCGGTGAGTTCATCGAAAGCCCAGTGAAAAAATACTCGAGCGGCATGTTTGCTCGCTTGGCGTTTTCCGTGGCGATCCATACCGAACCCGATATTCTCATTGTGGACGAGATTCTCGCGGTCGGCGACGCGGCCTTCCAGCGGCGCTGCCTGAAGAAGTTTTACGAAGTTCGCGACATGGGCTGCACGATCCTGTTCGTGTCCCACGACCAGTATCAGGTCAAGTCCATCTGCCAACGTGCGCTTTATCTGGAGCGCGGTGTGCAGAAGGCATTCGGCCCGGCGGGCAGGGTGATCGATCAGTACACGATCGACATGCAGGCCGCGTTGCGCGAGTTCGAGGCCAAGGAAGAGGCCGCCGGTAAGCATGCCAGCGCCGTGCCGGCCGAATTGGAAGAGCTCGACACGTCCAACCCTCCAGGAACGGAAGCGGGCATGCCGAGCGTCAAGACGGATGCGGCAGTCGCAAAGGCCACGGGTAAGTCGGGACCGTTGTACCAAAAAGAGCCCGATCGACTCTATGAGATCGACGAAGTCTGGCTGTCGACACCGGACGGTACGCCCGTTGACCGCATCAGTACAGGCGAGGGGCTGAAATTGAACGTGCGATTCCACGCGGTCAGCCCGATCGTCCCGGAAGACATGAGCTTTGTCTTCAATCTGTATCGTCACGACGACTTGTACATCTGCGGCACCACTACGCTCATGGACGGCTACGATGCGCACGCAGGTGTGCCGTCCGGGCATTTCAGCATCACGTTTCCAAGCGTTCCACTGTTAAGCGGATCTTATAAATGGAGAGTCGCCATCAACGACGGTGGCGGATTCGTCGTCCACGCGGAAGCCAATAACGTCTGCCCCTTCCACATCTCAGACGAATTCGAGGCAGTTGGTGTAATGAGCCTGCCCCGCGAGTGGGCGTTCGAGTTCAGCCAGCAGCGCGACTAACCTGACACAAAGTACATCGACATAATGGAACGACTAAGTTTTGGACAAAATAGCCGTTACGACGGGCTAGAGGCGGCGATTCATATCGCCCGATATTCCTTCGCCAAAGAATTGTGCGCGGGAAAGAGAGTGCTGGATGCCGCCTGTGGCGAGGGTTACGGTTCCAGGCTATTGGCGAATTGGGGCGCCAGCGAGGTGGTGGGTGTAGACATCTCGGCGGAAGCGATTGCCAGTGCACAGCAGCATTTTGAGAGCGACAACGTCAAGTTCATCCAGAACGATGCCGAGACGCTGCCGCGCCATTTTGAGCCCCACAGCTTTGATTTGATCGTTTCGTTCGAGACCATCGAACATGTGCAGGATCCAGAACTGTTCTTGCGCAACATACGAGGCCTCCTGAAGCCGGGCGGCGTTGTCGCGATCAGCTGCCCCAACGACTGGTGGTACTTCCCAACCGAAGCGGAACGGAATCCCTTCCACCTGCGTAAGTATCACCTCGACGAGTTCCGGGAACTGACTGAAAGCGTCCTCGGACAAGCCTCCGCGTGGTTCGTCGGCGGCCCGATTGCGGGTTTTGGCAATCTTCAGTTGGACAAGTATCTGGCTGACGATAACCGGTCCGGGCAGGCGCAGATGCTTCAGACCTCGGAAACCCTGCACGCGCAGTTCGTTCCAGCCGAACTGGACGCCGGCCCGAAGCCGGAAAACGCGAGCTACTTTCTCGGCGTTTGGGGCGCTCCTGACTACGGCTCCAGGCCGAACGCGGGCACTGCGATCCTGCCGCTGTCCATGGATTGTTTCAAGAAGGGTATTTTTCAAGGTCACCTGCCCCGCGAAGACGCTGCACCCGCGGCTCCTGCCGCCTCGCAGGTATCAGTGATTGACCTGTTCGACGCTGTGTCGTCCGGCGATGTCGAACGTATCGCCCGAGATGCCGCCTTGAGGGCTCAGGCCGCCAACACTGAATTGGCGCTGGTGCAAGGCGTCATCGCGGATCGTGATGCCCAGTTGCTCGCCAAGGATCAGGAAATAGCGCAGTTGCGAGACCGCATCAGCGGGTTGGATGAAAAAGTGGAAACGCTTGCGCTGCCCGCCGCACGTTATGAGCGCCTGCGCGACAAGATCCCGCATTGGATGCGCGCCCTGGCGGTAAGGTTTTTCAAGGGCACCGGGGATCGTTGATCGTGGGATATAAAGCGAACCTCGCTCCCGGCGTTACCGCCTATTCGTATGTCTCGGACCCCCGCCACCGTATTCTCGCGAGCGACGCTGCGAGCGTCGTAGGGCCAAATATCGGCGAGAACGGTGAGAATCTGACCATCACGTGTCTTTCGCTGAACCGCAGCGAACTGACCCTGCGTCTGATCAATTCGATCGCCGCACAGATTCCGTATTTCGCAGGCGAAATTCTTATCGTTGACAACGGCTCCACGCCTGAAGAACTTCAGGCACTGTACAGCGGGTGCGCGCAGCTCAAGCAGCAGTGGCGTATTGTGGAACTGGGCAAGAACTACGGCGTGGCCGGCGGCAGGAACCGTGCGTTCTCGGAAGCGGCGAAGGAATGGGTTTTCTGCCTGGACAATGACATCTATTTCCTGGCCAACCCGCTGCCCAGGATTCAAAACGACATCGCCGTTCTCGGCTGCCACTTTTTGAATGTGCCATTGCTGGAGCCCGAATACGAAAAGGTGTTCTCCTTCGGCGGACATTTGCACGTGGGGATCGGCGTCGGCGCCTTGCACGTGGGCGCGAGCAGTGCCCTGGCTCAGGGGGCGCCCGAAGATCGCGCCGGCGATCCATTCCTGTCGACCTTCCTGCTGGGCGGTGCGTGCGTCTGCAAGCGGTCCACGTTTCAGAAGCTCGGCGGCTACGATGAAAACATGTTCATCGGCTTTGAGGATATCGATTACTCGATACGGCTGTTTCAAGAAGGGTACAAGATCGGCGTAACGGGTCATATCGTCCTCGTGCACGACCATCCCGCGCCGCAGAATGAAACCGACCAGAACTACGAGCGTCAGCGGTTTTCGCGCCAGATGATCCATGATTCGGCCCGATACATGGAAAAGAAGCACGGCTTCGATGTGTGGAATGACGGCGTGGAAGGGTGGCTCGCCCGCCGGCATGCGCAGCTCGGAATCACATCGGATGCGCTTCCCGACACGGTGCGCGGCTGGCAGGCATCTCTTGGCGCGAAGCCCAGGATCGCGTTGGTGATCGACACCGATGACTGGGCCTTCGGAAACATTGCTCGCCAACTCAAGCGGAACCTGTCTCATCGATTCGACTTCAAGATCATCCCGGCGGACGTGCTCGAGCATGTCGGCCACATATTCATGACGGCCGAAAAATGCGATCTCGTGCATTTCTTTTGGCGCGAATACTATCGGATGATTGACAGCGAGTGGTGTCGTGACCATGTGGCGCGCCTGGGCGTGCCGTTCGAGCTGTTCGATCAGCGGTTTGTGCGCAGCAAACCGGTGACAACGAGCGTTTACGACCACCTCTATCTCAACCCCGACGAAGTTCGTGAGCGCGCCGCGTTTTTCCAGGACCGCGTGACTGCATATACAGTGTCTTCAAAGCGGTTGGAAGCCATCTATAACGGCCTTGACGACTTCGCGCCTCCCGGCGCAGTCACTCACGATGGCGTGGATCTGGAGCGCTTCCGGCCCATCAATCTTGAGCGGCTGGACGAGGTGGGCCGGCGCCCGCTGGTGATCGGATGGGCGGGCAACAGCAAGTGGGCTTCCGAGCTGCACGATGCCAAAGGCTTCCATTCAATATTGATCCCCGCGATCGAAAAGCTCAGGGCGGAAGGCCATCGGATAGAAACCTGTTTCGCGGATCGCCAGAACGGCATGATTCCGCACGAGGAAATGCCTGCCTTTTATGGCTCCATCGACCTCTACGTCTGCCCGTCGTTGTTTGAAGGAACGCCGAATCCGATTCTTGAAGCCATGGCTTGCGGCGTGCCGGTGGTGACCCACGACGTGGGTGTCGTGCCTGAAGTGTTTGGCCCGTTGCAAAGTCGCTTCATCATCGATGATCGATCGGTCGACGCCTTTGCCTCGAAGATCCGAGAGCTGCTAGTACGTCCCGGCGTGTTGCGAGAGCTGTCGACCGAAAACCTGGATCGAATCCAAACCTGGACCTGGGCCGAAACGACCAAGGCCTATGAAAAGTTCTTTGACGACGTATTGGCCAAGCATCCGAAATAGGTGCGTGCACGGCACTACTTCCGTCCTCTTGCTCTCGTCTGCGGTCTGACATGGGGCTCGCATGCGGGCCCGGATATATATGAGTCTAAAAAGTATCGGCGCGTTCGCCAATTTTGGAATCCACGGTAGCGGACCACTCGGAAGACTGATCCGCGCACCGCTGAGCCCCGCAATGCCTTACTGGTCCTCAGACCTCGACCAGTATCTCAACGACAGGCAATTTCAGCGGCTCGTACTCATGGGCGCGTTTGGTCCGGCTGCAGCCACGATTCCCGTTTCGGTGATTGACCCCGACCGGGGCGCGGAATCGAATGCGCCACCTGTTGCCTGGACGCTCGATAACTGGGCGGGTCAGGTGGACGCATTGGTTCGATCGCATTCGGGACCGGCTACGGGCTGGATCGTGTCGGCCCGGCTGCTCAGCCGGCTTGCCGATCCCCGTCCGTTGCTTGGGGCGCTGAAGCGTTTGAGCCTGGACGCACACACGTCCATCCTGTTCGTGGTCGAAGAGCGGCTGGCCGACGATCAGGCCTGGACCCCCGCGCAGTTTGCCGAATTTCTCGAAGCCAGTGGCTTTTCGATCGAGCGCCGCAAGGCGGCGGCTGGCGCGGCACTGATCGAGGCCCGCGTGGACGCGGAGGCCTACCGCCGGTATCTCGAAAAACTTGGCTTGTCCGGGACGCTTCTGGACGCCGATTTGCTGCTCCTGACGACGGAGGACGCGTCGGTGCGCGCCACGGGTGGGATCGGCACTTACGTCAAGAATATCAAGGCGGTCGACCCCCGATCGGTCGCACTGATGTGTGATGTGGATTTACCTCCCTCGGGGCTGGACGGACGCACATTCGTGCCCCGCATGTTTTTTGACGGCATCAGCCGGGACAGCTTCTTTGATGGCCTTGGACTGTTGGAGGCGTTGAAGGGAATTCTGTACCTGTTGCCGCGGATAACCACCGTGGAGTCCCAGGACTACAAGTCGATTGGATTCCGTGTCGTGCAAGCCAAGCGCACTGGCGTCCTGCCGCAGTGGCTGCGCATACGCATTTTCATGCACGGCTCCATCGATTACGTGAAGTATGGCGTCCAGAACGAGACGTCCATGGACTACACGCCGCATGAGCTGGCGTGGGCGGTTCGCGACAGCTATCTGTTCAAGCATGCCGACGAATGCTATGCACCGTCTCGCTATCTCGGCGAGCGTTTGCTGCAACAGGAGTTCGGCTATGAGCTGAACAATCTTTCTATCACCAAGCTGCCGTTTGACCTGGCGTTGGTGCCGCCGTCGCAGACGACGGCATTCACCAAGGTCAAGCGCATTGTCTTCATCGGCAAATACAACCAGTTGAAGGGGTGGCCGGACTTCGTCGCGGCAATGGAATCGCTGGCGGCGGATGGCCTGCTGCGCGATATCAACGAGGTTGTGTCCCTGGGACCGTTGAGCCCGAGCAACGAGGATCGCCAACGGCTTGACGCCATCTGCACCTACAAGGATCTGCACCTCACGCACGAGCAACTGTTGTCATTCGTGCACGAGCGCCTCTCGGACACCTTGTTCGTCGTGCCGTCCAGAGGTGAAAACTATCCGTTCGTCGTTCTTGAGCAATTGCTCCTGGGGTCTCTGTTCGTGGCTTACAACACGGGCGGAGCCATTGAAGTTGTTGATGACGCGGACCACGTCGCCCGGTTTTTTTCACGGCCCGACGCTGTATCCCTCGCAGGTAAGCTGAAGGAAGTGTTGGGCATGGCGCCGAGCGACTATGGCGCCGATTTGAATGCCTCTTGCGAGCGCGTGCGCGCCAGGCAGGTCGCCATCAATCAAGGCTGGAGCCGCGCCGGACAACCGTCGCGCGATCCGGAGTGGCACGCATTCGGCGCTGCGCACAAGTGCGATGTTTCCGTGGTCGTGCCCGTCTTCAACACGCCGTTGGGGTATCTTGAGGAACTGCTTGCATCGATCCGCGGGTCGCGCCTTGTACCCACCGAGCTGATCCTGATCGATGATGGGTCCGCACTCGATTACCACACCAGCCTGCAAGCGCTGGTCGACCGCGAGATTGGCGGCGCCTTGCCCGTCCGGCTCCATCGTCAGGAAAACCGAGGGCTGGCGGGGGCGCGAAACACTGGTCTGGAATTATCGCGATCGCCTCTGACTTTCTTCGTTGACAGCGACGATATCCTTCTGCCTCAGACGCTTGAAACGGCCTGGGCGGCGATGTCGCTCGACCCCACGTTGGTGGCGGCGACGGGCTTCGCATTGCATTTCACGGATTTGAAGTCGCTTCCCGGCAGTGCTGAGCCCCTGCTGGACGGGTGGTTCTGGAAGCCGCTGGGCGTGCCGGAAGCCAAGGCCCTGGCCATTCTGGAGAATCAGTACATCACCGCGAATGTGATGGTCCGGACCGAGCGCCTGCGCGAGCTGGGCGGGTGGGATGATTCGGACCGGTCCGTGTGGGAAGACTGGGCGTTTTTCGCTCGCCTGGCCTGGTCAGGAGAGCGCTTTTCCCTGATCCCTGCGCTCGGGTATCTGTATCGAAATACCCCGGGCAGTATGTCCAAGACGTACAACAAGTATTTTGGCCGTCGCCGCCTTGTGCGCAATCTCGCTGGCGTCAGCCGGCTGGATGCCAATATCCTGTTCAGTCTTGCAAACATGCAAGGCGGCAAGGGCGGCGCACAGCTCGCAGGCGCCAGCCTGTCCGAAAAGGAAATCGAGCTCATTAATCTGATCCGCTCGATGATCCAGAAACCGCGTTTGCGCAGGATGATCGTTTCCCTGTACCGCGGTTACACGAGAGTTCGGAGGCTGTTCCGGTGAGCCAGCGCGAAGAGCCGGCAGCCGCACGAAATGCGGCGGTTCGAGGTGAAGTTGAGGCCGTCATCAAGTTTTCGGTCTTGATGTCGGTGTATCGCGGAGAGAAGCCGGAGTTTCTTGACGCGGCCTTCCACAGCTTGAGGTTGTCGACGGTTTCCCTGGCGGAAGTGGTGCTCGTTGAGGATGGTCCGCTGCCCGATAGCCTGCATCGAATTGTCGAACTGCACCAGGGCGTGCTGAATCTCAAGCGCGTCGTCCTGCCTCGGAACGTCGGGCTCGGCCCGGCGCTTACGGAGGGCCTCAAGCGATGCTCTCACGAATGGGTCGCGCGTTTCGACACCGATGACTTGATCATCGCCGACCGGTTCGCGCGGCAGACAGCTTTCATCGCCTCGAACCCTGACATTGATGTTTTCGGCGGATGGATATGGGAGTTCGACGCGGACCCAGCCTCGCCCACGGGCCGTCTGCGCCGGGTGCCAGAGACGCACGAGGCCATTCAGGCGTATGCCCGGAAAAGAAATCCGTTCAATCATATGACCGTGATGTTCCGGCGCGACCTGGCGTTGTCCTTGGGCGGCTATCGCGACGAACACCTGTACGAGGACTACGCGCTTTGGGTGAGGATGATCCAGGCGGGCGCGCGCACGGCGAATTTACCGGTCGTGTTGGTCAACGCAAGAGCCGGCGCGGGAATGTATGCGCGCCGCGGTGGACTTGGCTACGCTATGGGGGAGATCCGTGCGCAGTGGGGTTTCCATCGATCTGGCTTCATCGGCTTTCCTCGCCTGGTATTGAATCTGGCCACCCGTTTGCCCGTTAGAATCCTGCCGGACCGGCTCCGCCAGTTCCTGTATGAGCGCATGTTGCGCGCAGGGCAAAGACATTGAGCAAAAAACATGACGACTACATTATTGGTGACGGGTGGCGCTGGCTACATCGGTTCTCACACTTTGCTGGCGCTGATAGCCGCGGGTTACAAGCCGGTAGTGCTGGACAATTATTCGAACAGCTCCCCCGAGGTGTTACGGCGGGTCGAGCAATTGAGCGGGACTGCCGTCGAATTCGTGCACGGCGACATACGCGACGAAGCGCTCCTGGACGGTCTGTTCGCGGGACAAGCTCAGCGTGGCGCGCCAGTTCAGTGCGTGGTGCACTTTGCCGCCTTGAAGGCGGTCGGCGAGTCGGTTTCGCAACCGCTGGCGTATTACGACAACAATGTTGGGGGAACCACGGCGTTGCTTGCAGCCATGGACAGGGCGAAGGTACGGCATCTCGTCTTCAGTTCCTCGGCCACAGTGTACGGCGAGCCTCTTCAACTGCCATATTCGGAAAAGCATCGAATTGCCCCGACCAATCCATACGGATGGACGAAGGCGATGGTGGAACAGATCTTGAATGACTGGGCTGCGACCGGCGAGCAGCGCCGGGCAATCGCGCTACGTTACTTCAATCCCATCGGCGCGCATTCCAGCGGCCAGCTGGGTGAGTCCCCTCAGGGCATGCCCAACAATCTGTTCCCCTTCATCACCCAGGTTGCGGTGGGCAAGCGCGATCAACTGATGGTATTTGGCAATGATTACGACACGGTGGACGGAACCGGGGTGCGCGATTATCTGCATGTCGATGATTTGGCAGACGGCCACGTGCGGGCCGTGGAGTACGCATGCCGGACATCGGATCCCTATTCGGCAATCAATCTGGGAACGGGCCGAGGTACCAGCGTACTTCAACTGGTGAAAGCGTTCGAAGCGGCGAGCGGCAAGACCATTCCCTGTCAAATTCAGCCGCGCCGGCCCGGCGATATTGCCGCTGCATGGGCGGATCCCGCGCTGGCCCTCGAACTCCTTGGCTGGCGTGCGAGCAAAACCATTGAGGAAATGTGCGCCGACGGATGGCGTTGGCAGTCGCGCAATCCCGACGGATATACTGCGTAACACCCTCCAGATGCTGTCCGGTCGCTGAAGACCGCCGTATTCAGTCGACGGGTGGTGCTGTTTTGAATCAGCGGGCGAAATAATCGCGCTACGGTCTCACGAATTGGCCATTTCCCTCGCGCCCCACTTGGCGTCCGAGGTTTGTTGTACATTCGCTGCTTCAATCGCACGATCATCAGCTTGATGCCCACTCGCATTCTCATCGTTCGCACGTCCTCCCTGGGCGACCTCGTCCACATGCTGCCTGCGATCACGGATATCGCCCGGCACGTGCCGGACGCGCAGATCGACTGGGTCGTCGAGGAAGCGTTTGCCGAGATCCCGTCGTGGCATCCCGCCGTCAACGACATCATCAAGGTCGCGCACCGGCGCTGGCGCAAGTCGTGGTGGTCCGCCCAGGTGCGGGCCGAGCGCCGCGCGCTGCGCGAGCGGCTGCGCGCCGTGCGCTACGACGTGGTTCTGGACATGCAGGCCCTGCTGAAATCGGCTTGGCTGGTGCGCCAGACGCAGGGCGTCAAGCACGGGCTGGACTGGCGGTCCGCGCGCGAGCCGCTGGCCTCGCTGTTCTACAACGTGCGTCATCGCGTCGAGTTCTGGCAGCCGGCGGTGATCCGCCAGCGCAAGCTGGCCGGCCTGACGTTCGGTTATCAGCATGCAGGCCTGCCCGATTTTGGGCTGCAGGCGTTCGCGCGCCAGGCGACGCAGGCACCCGAGCCGGTCGTGGAAGTGGGCAGCGGCGGCCTGAACGCTACCGAGCTGCCCCGCCTTCACCACCTGGACACCGACCGCGGCTATGCGGTGATCATGCCGTCGGCCAGCCGAGACGACAAACTGTGGCCCGAGGAAGACTGGCGTGTGGTGTTCCGCCGTCTGCGCGAGGCCGGTTGCACGCTGAAGCTGCTGGCCGGCAACGAACAGGAAGCCGAGCGCGCCCAGCTGCTGGTGGCCGGCATGGAGGGCGCCGAGGTCATGCCCCGCATGGATCTGTCCGCCGTGGCCAAGCTGCTCGCCGGCGCCCGCCTGATGGTGGGACTGGATAGCGGTCTGACGCACCTATCCGCTGCGCTGGGGCGCCCGACGATCGGCATCTACCGGGCGTCGACGCCCGTGCGTACCCCCCTGGTCGGTTCCAACTACACCGCCAGCCTGGGTGACCGCGGCGCCTCGCCGTCGCGCGAGGCCGTCATGGCGTCGGTCGAGCAGGCGCTCGCCGCGCAGTGACATGAACCGCGGCGTCTACACGCTTGGGCTTCGGGCTCTCGCGCCGCTGATCTGGCTATGGATGGCCCGCCGCGCCAAGCGCGCCGGGGGCCGCTGGGAAATCTTCTCGCCCGAACGCTTCGGCCGTCCAGATACGGCCACTGTGTTGCCGGACAACCCGGTCTGGGTCCATGCCGTCAGCCTGGGCGAGACCCGCGCCGCGCTGCCGCTCTTGAACGCGCTGCTGGCGCGTGGCCTGCCGGTACTTCTCACGCATACGACGGCGACCGGCCGCGCGGAGGGCGAGCGTCTGTTCAAGGACGCCATCGCGCAGGGGCATCTGCGGCAGGTTTGGTTGCCCTACGATTTTCCCGGCGCGACCCGCCGGTTCCTGGCGGCGCATCGGCCGCGCTGTGGCCTTCTGATGGAACGCGAGATCTGGCCCAACCTGCTGGCCGCCGCGCGGCAGGCACGGGTGCCCATGGCGCTGGTCAGCGCGCGCTACTCGGCGTCGTCGCTGCGCCAGGCGCGCCGGATGGGCAGCGTGATGCGCGAGGCGCTGGCCGGGCTGGACATGGTGCTGGCGCAGACGGCGGAAGATGCCGGACGGCTCGCGGAGGCGGGTGCGCCGGCGGCTATGGTGACCGGCAATCTCAAGTTCGATCTGGTGCTGCCGACCGCCCAGGTAGAGGCGGGACGCGCGTGGCGCGCGCAGCTCGGGCGCCAGGTCGTTGCCGTCGCCAGCACGCGCGAGGGCGAGGACGCGCCGTTCATCGAGGCGATCAAACGTCAGGCCGCCGCGCCGGGCGCGCCGCTTTTCTTGTTGATCCCGCGTCATCCCCAGCGTTTTGACGAAGCCGCGCGTCTGCTGTCGGACGCGAAAGTGGGATTTGCGCGCCGTTCAGACGGCACGCTTGCGCCGACGGATGCCGCCGTGCTGCTTGGGGATTCGCTGGGCGAGATGGCGTTCTATTACGCGGCTTCGGATGTGGCGATCGTGGCGGGCAGCTTTGCGCCGCTGGGCGCGACTGGTTGCCATCACGCAGGTCGGAGCTGCACCAGATCGGCGCGGCGGTGATGGTCTTCGACGGCCAGGTACGGTCGGGCAGGTCGATGGTCG
>Ga0256876_1000039_pt1 | contig 21479 bp, 18 predicted proteins | sample MC6MC0419MT_FD_186340 | JGI IMG/M metagenome (GOLD analysis project Ga0256876, IMG submission 186340) | Metatranscriptome of enriched soil aggregate microbial communities from Iowa State University, Ames, United States - MC6-MC0419-MT... | ecosystem: Environmental > Terrestrial > Soil >...
GAAACATTTTGTCAGTTGGTTATATTAGTTTGCTTAAGCTAATTAATTGTAACAATAACAGTATTATTTAAAAAGCTTTAAGTTTATTCCGTTTCCGACACTAGCTTTCAGTAAGTAGGCAAGCAATTTATTGATCGATGGTATGTGCCAGCTGTGTCACGATGTTCCCACTCCAATTTACTTAGCGGCAATACAATCTGAACTCTTAAACGAAACCTTTATTAAAAGTAGAAAGTAGGAGATATGAAAAATGGTAAATCAATTTGTTTTTTCAATACTGACCGTATTCTTGATTATTTCCACAATGACAGCTTGTTCCAGTACTAAAGCTACTAAAAATAAAAGTGGAAAAATTAATGTGACGACAACGATCGGAATGATTACAGATGTTGTAAAAGAAGTTGGCGGAGAGCATGTGGACGTGGTTGGTCTGATGGGCTCTGGAGTTGATCCACATTTGTATAAGGCATCTCAAGGAGATATAAGAAAGTTAGATCAAGCAGATATCATCTTCTATAATGGACTGCACCTAGAAGGGAAAATGGTTGAAATTTTCGAAAGGATGGCGAAGCAAAAACCAACTATAGCAGTATCGGACAATATTGAGCGTTCAAGTTTACGTTTAGGCGATGAAAATATGGAAACTGAATTCGATCCTCACATTTGGTTTAATGTCGCCCATTGGATGGAAGCAACAGAAAGTATTCGCGATAGCTTAATTGAATATGACCCATCACATAAAGAAATCTATCAAGAAAATGCTGCAAATTATATAAAGAAATTGGAAGAACTTGATAACGAAGTTAGAAAAAAAATAGCTTCAATACCTGAAGAAGGGCGAGTACTTGTTACAGCTCATGATGCATTTGGTTATTTTGGAGATGCGTACGGAATAAACGTATTGGGGTTACAAGGAATAAGTACTGCTTCCGAAGCCGGAACGAAGGATTTGATTGATCTGAGAAATTATTTAATAGAAAAGAAAATTAAAGCCATATTTATTGAATCAAGTGTTCCCCGAAAAGCTATTGATGCCGTTATCCAAGGCGCTAAGCAAAAAGGACATGACGTTGTAATTGGCGGAGAATTGTTCTCAGATGCAATGGGTGAAGATGGTACACCAGAAGGTACGTATATTGGAATGGTTCGCCATAATGTTAATACGATTGTAAACGCACTTAAATAGGAGGATTAAAAATGAACTCCCCACTTAAAATTATTGATTTATCTGTTGCCTACCAAGAGAAACCAGTACTTCGAAATATTTCATTTGAGGTGCCGGAAGGGAAATTAATTGGGATTGTAGGTCCCAATGGAGCCGGTAAATCTACATTAATAAAAGCCGCGCTTGGATTAATTCCTCGGCTATCAGGATCGGTAGAGATTTACGGCCGTTCGTATAGACTTCAGCGAAAAATTGTAGGATATGTTCCACAAAGAGAGTCGGTTGATTGGGACTTTCCAACAAATGCGTTAGATGTCGTAATGATGGGGCGATACGGTCATTTAGGTTGGATAAAGAGACCAGGTCGGGCAGAGAAAGATTTCGCGATGGATTGTCTAGACAAAGTAGGAATGGCAGACTATGCATCTAGGCAAATAAGCCAATTATCTGGTGGTCAGCAGCAACGAATCTTTTTAGCTAGGGCACTTGCACAAGATGCAAAGTTGTATTTCATGGATGAACCCTTTGTAGGAGTAGATGCTGCTACAGAAAAAGCAATTATTACTCTGTTAAATGATTTAAAAGCTGAAGGTAAAACAGTCCTTGTTGTTCATCACGATCTTGCAACAGTTAAAGATTACTTTGATTGGGTGCTATTAATAAATATAGAATTGAAGGCATTTGGACCAACGAATAAAGTATTTACACCTGAAAAATTACAGGAAACGTATGGCGGAAAGCTTGCTATGCTAAAAAACGAAAACCAATCCTCCCTGATTATTACGTAAAGGTAAGGTGAACTAGATGCTTGAAGGAATCAAAATTTTTTTAGATCCAAATACACAATGGATTTTGTTTGGTAGTATGTTGCTCGGTTTATGCAGCGGAGTGATTGGAAGTTTTGCTTATTTACGTAAGCAATCATTAATGGGTGATGCCTTGTCACACGCAGCTCTCCCAGGTGTGTGTATTGCCTTTATGCTCACGGGTTCGAAATCGATTATTCTCTTTTTAATTGGAGCATCCATAGCAGGTATTATCGCAACTTTTGGAATCGGTTATATTACACGTAATACTAGAATTAAGCAAGATTCCGCTTTAGCGATTGTGCTTACTGTATTCTTTGGCCTAGGGATTGTTCTTCTTACTGAGATTCAACATAGCGGCTTAGGAAACCAAAGTGGTTTAGATAAGTTTTTATTTGGGCAAGCGGCTGCTTTAGTATTATTAGATGTTTTTATAATGGGGATTGCATCCATCTTGCTAATCAGTATTTGTTTTCTTCTATTTAAAGAATTCAAAATAACAAGCTTTGACCCAGAGTTTGCTAAAGGGATGGGATATCCCGTTGCTTTTTTAGAGCAGTTGATCATGCTTCTAATTGTAATAGCTGTCGTAATTGGAATCCAAGCAGTTGGTGTTATTCTGATGTCCGCCTTACTTATTACACCTGCTGTTTCGGCTAGATATTGGACTGACAAATTGAGTGCTATGGTAATACTGTCCGGAATATTTGGAGGTCTTAGCGGCTTTGTGGGAACGTTAATTAGCGCTAGTGGCAACAATTTGCCTACAGGACCACTCATAGTCCTTGCAGCAACTGCATTGTTCATACTTTCAGTCATATTTGCCCCGCGAAGAGGAATTTTATCTAAATTTCTTGTTCATATCTTAGCCCGACGTACTTTAAAAATGTCTAAACTTGAAATAAAAAGAAAGGAGAGGACGGTATGAGTGCTTTTTGGATTATCTTAACTGGAGCATTGGTGGCAAGTGCTTGTGGTCTTGTCGGATGTTTTCTTGTTCTACGAAAAATGGCCATGATTGGGGATGCCATCAGTCATGCCGTTCTCCCAGGCATCGTAATAGCCTTTCTAATCAGTGGTTCAAGGGACTCATTGGTCATGCTTTTTGGAGCAGCCATCATAGGTATCATAACCGTATTCTTAATTCAACTGTTCACACAAAGCGGTGTTCAGTCAGATGCTTCGATTGGAGTAGTCTTTACAGCATTATTTGCTGTGGGGATTATACTTATAAGCTTATATACAAGAGATATCGATTTGGATTTAGATTGTGTACTTTATGGTGAAATTGCGTATGTACCTTGGAACACAATAGACTTTATGGGTGTAGACATCGGTCCAAAAGCTGTATTGGGAGTAGGATTCACTTTATTCCTCAGTATTATTATAATCTCTTTATTTTATAAACAATTTAAAGTTTGTTCCTTTGATCCAGCCATGGCTGCAGCCGTAGGGATTCCCGTTGCATTATTTCATTACTTGCTTATGGGGCTTGTATCACTCACAACCGTTGCTTCATTTGAAAGTGTTGGAGCAATCCTCGTAGTTGGAATGCTCGTTGTGCCTCCTGCAACGGCGTATTTATTGACAGATAGGCTTAGTCTAATGATTATTTATACTATCATTATTGGTTGTTTTAGTTCTATTCTAGGTTATTATTTAGCCAGTTTATTAGATGCCTCAATCGCAGGGAGCATGATTTGTGTTGCAGGTGCCATATTTATTTTAGCATTGCTTTTTTCACCGGCTCACGGGGTATTTATGCGCAAAATAAAGCAAAATAAACTAATAAAAGAAGCAACTTTACTTTAAAGGAATTGTTTTGATAAACATTTATACGAGGGGAGCTAGAAAAAAAATTATTTGTTCAAATTTATACGCCACGAAAATTGTACTTTGTTAAATTGAAAAAGCAGCAGGAAACGAGTTTCCTTGCTGCTTTTTATCGTTATTATTTTTCGATTACTGATACAACGCCAGAACCAACTGTACGTCCACCTTCACGAATAGAGAAACGAGTTCCGTCTTCGATCGCGATTGGAGAAATTAATTCAACAGTCATTTCAATGTTGTCACCAGGCATTACCATTTCTACTCCTTCTGGAAGATGAACGATTCCAGTTACGTCAGTAGTACGGAAGTAGAACTGAGGGCGATAGTTTGTGAAGAATGGAGTATGACGTCCACCTTCTTCTTTAGACAAAACATAAACTTCTGCTTTGAAGTTAGTGTGTGGTGTGATTGTACCAGGCTTAGCTAATACTTGACCACGTTGGATATCTTCACGAGCAACCCCACGAAGAAGTGCACCGATGTTGTCTCCAGCTTCTGCAAAGTCAAGAAGCTTACGGAACATTTCAACTCCAGTTACAACAACTTTTCTTGATTCTTCTTGAAGACCGATGATTTCAACTTCTTCACCGACTTTAACTTGTCCACGCTCTACACGTCCAGTAGCAACTGTACCACGACCTGTGATAGAGAATACGTCCTCTACAGGCATCATGAATGGTTTATCAGTGTCACGTTCTGGAGTTGGAACGTAGTCATCAACAGCGTCCATTAATTCAATGATTTTTTCTTCCCATGCTGGGTCTCCCTCAAGAGCTCTAAGAGCAGAACCTTTAACAACAGGAATGTCGTCGCCAGGGAAGTCATATTCAGAAAGAAGATCACGAATCTCCATTTCTACTAACTCAAGAAGTTCTTCATCGTCAACCATGTCACATTTGTTCATGAATACAACGATGTAAGGAACACCTACGTTACGAGAAAGTAGGATATGCTCACGAGTTTGTGGCATTGGGCCGTCAGCAGCAGAAACAACAAGGATTGCTCCGTCCATTTGAGCAGCACCAGTGATCATGTTTTTAACATAGTCAGCATGTCCTGGGCAGTCAACGTGTGCATAGTGACGTTTTTCAGTTTCATATTCAACGTGAGAAGTAGAGATTGTAATACCACGCTCGCGCTCTTCTGGAGCGTTGTCGATCATGTCATAACCTTTAGCTTCACCGCCGCCGCGCTTTGCCATAACAGTTGTAATCGCAGCTGTAAGTGTTGTTTTACCATGGTCAACGTGACCGATAGTACCAATATTAGCATGTTCTTTGGAACGATCAAATTTAGCTTTAGCCATTTGAAAATCCTCCTTTTATTTAAGAAAAATTATAAGTATGAGAGACGCTTTAAAATTAGAACAAGTAATTTTAAAGCGGCCCTTAAAGCATATCTAATAGTAGTTATACTTGATTAATGATTTAAAATCAATTATTGACCGCTATTTTTTTTGATAATTTCTTCTGAAATAGATTTTGGTACTTCTTCGTAATGATCAAAGGTCATTGTATATGTTCCACGACCTTGTGTATTAGAACGAAGAGATGTTGCATATCCAAACATTTCAGCAAGAGGAACGAACGCTTTTACGACTTGTGCGTTTCCACGTGCTTCCATTCCTTCTACGCGTCCACGACGTGATGTAATATCACCCATGATATCGCCAAGGTATTCCTCAGGGATTACGACTTCAACTTTCATGAGTGGCTCAAGCAATACAGGGTTACATTTTTTCACAGCGTTTTTAAGTGCCATAGAAGCTGCGATTTTAAATGCCATCTCACTCGAGTCAACATCATGGTAAGAACCGTCAAATAGTCTTGCTTTAACGTCGATTAATGGGTAGCCAGCAAGTACACCGTTTGCCATTGAATCTTCAAGACCAGCTTGTACAGCAGGGACATATTCACGAGGAACAACCCCACCCACAATTCCATTTTCAAATTCGAAGCCTTTTCCTTCTTCGTTAGGGGAGAATTCAATCCATACATGACCGAATTGTCCACGACCACCGGATTGGCGAACGAACTTACCTTCTACTTGAGCAGAAGTACGGAATGTTTCACGGTATGATACTTGAGGAGCACCGACGTTTGCTTCTACCTTGAATTCACGTTTCATACGGTCAACAAGGATGTCTAAGTGAAGCTCACCCATACCAGAGATAACAACTTGACCTGTTTCAGGATTTGTTTCCGCACGGAATGTAGGATCCTCTTCCTGAAGCTTTGCAAGGGCAGAACCCATTTTGTCTTGGTCTGCTTTAGATTTCGGTTCAATTGCAACTGAGATAACTGGTTCAGGGAATTCCATAGACTCTAAGATAACTAAATCTTTTTCGTCACATAGTGTGTCACCCGTACCTGTATCTTTAAGACCAACCGCTGCCGCGATATCCCCACTATATGCAGTAGAAATTTCTTCACGGTGATTGGCATGCATCTGCAGGATACGTCCGATACGTTCGCGTTTACCTTTAGTGGAGTTTTGAACGTAAGATCCAGAGTTCAAAGTTCCAGAGTATACACGGAAGAACGTTAGACGACCAACATATGGGTCAGTCATTACTTTGAAAGCAAGTGCCGAGAATGGCTCGCTATCGTCAGCATGACGAGCAACCTCTTCTTCTGTATCAGGAACAATCCCTTTAATAGATTCAATATCAGTCGGTGCAGGCAAGTAATCAAGAACTGCATCAAGTACTTTCTGAACACCTTTGTTTTTAAATGCTGTTCCGCAAAGAACTGGGTAAAATTCTACTTTCAATGTTGCCTGACGGATAGCAGCTTTTAATTCTTCGACGGAGATTTCTTCTCCTTCGAGATATTTCATCATAAGTTCTTCATCAAAATCCGCAACAGCTTCAATTAAGCCTGCGCGCATTTCTTCCGCTTGGTCACGTAGATCTTCAGGAATTTCTCCTTCAACAGCATCAAGTGCTGCATCTCCTTCGTAGAACCATGCTTTCATTTCTACAAGATCAACCATACCTGTGAAGGTATCTTCCGCACCAATTGGAAGTTGAATTGGATGTGCGTTTGCTTGTAGACGATCATGAAGTGTTTTAACAGAGTATAGGAAGTCCGCACCAATTTTATCCATCTTATTAACGAATACAATTCGTGGAACACCATATGTTGTAGCTTGGCGCCAAACTGTTTCAGTTTGAGGCTCAACGCCTGATTGAGCGTCAAGTACAGTTACAGCTCCATCAAGTACACGCAGGGAACGTTCAACTTCTACTGTGAAGTCTACGTGTCCTGGTGTATCGATGATGTTAACGCGGTACCCTTTCCATTGTGCAGTTGTAGCAGCAGATGTAATGGTAATTCCACGTTCCTGTTCCTGTTCCATCCAGTCCATTTGTGAAGCACCTTCATGTGTTTCACCAATTTTATGAATGCGCCCTGTATAGAAAAGAATACGTTCGGTAGTTGTTGTTTTACCAGCATCGATATGAGCCATGATTCCGATATTACGTGTCTTTTCTAAGGAGAAGTCTCTTGGCATTTCGTATTTCTCCTTCCTGGGATGAGTAGTAAAATTTTATAAAATGATATCTTACCAGCGATAATGTGCAAATGCTTTGTTTGCTTCAGCCATTTTATGCATATCTTCACGCTTTTTAATAGAAGCTCCAGTATTATTGGCTGCGTCCATAATTTCATAAGCTAGACGCTCTTCCATTGTTTTTTCTCCGCGAAGACGAGCATAATTTACTAACCAGCGTAGTCCTAAAGTTGAGCGACGGTCTGGGCGCACTTCAACTGGTACTTGGTAGTTAGCACCACCAACACGGCGAGCTCTAACTTCCAATACTGGCATGATATTTTTTAAAGCTTGATCAAATACTTCCATTGCATCCTTACCTGTGCGGTCTTGGATGATATCAAAAGCTGAATAAAGAATAGTTTGTGCTTTACCTCTTTTACCGTCTACCATAAGCTTGTTGATTAAACGAGTTACAAGCTTTGAGTTGTGAATCGGATCTGGTAGCACATCTCTTTTTGATACAGGTCCTTTACGTGGCATCGGTGTTCCTCCTTTCGATGATTCTATCTAGTTAATACTTATTTTTTTACTTTAGGTTTTTTCGTACCGTATTTAGAACGGCTTTGTGCACGCTTGTCAACACCAGCTGTATCAAGTGCACCGCGAACGATGTGGTAACGAACACCCGGTAAGTCTTTAACACGGCCTCCACGAATAAGAACAACACTGTGTTCTTGTAGGTTATGGCCAATACCTGGGATATAAGCAGTTACCTCGATTCCGTTAGTCAAACGAACACGTGCATATTTACGCAATGCTGAGTTTGGTTTTTTCGGAGTCATTGTACCAACACGTGTACATACACCACGCTTTTGCGGTGAAGATACGTTAGTGTTTACTTTTTTAAAGCTGTTATAGCCTTTGTTAAGTGCAGGTGAGTCAGAAGTTGTTACTTTTGATTTTCTATTTTTGCGCACTAATTGGTTAATTGTAGGCATTTTTGTTCCTCCCTTCGTTCTTTTATAAGCCCACACATCCAGGTGGTTCTTTTTAAGGCAAAAAACAAGTTTTTGCAATTAATATATAGTTGCAAAAACACCTTTAATGAATGATGGCAACAGTTGTTGCTCCGACATCAATGCCGCATGCTTTCCCAAGCTTTTTCATAGAATCCACTATCGTAATAGGAACATCCATTTCTTTAGCTGTGTGAATAATACTTTCCGTAATTCGCGAATCCGCATCGGATGCAACGAAAACTTCTTGTACATGCCCTGATTTAAGAGCTCTTACTGTCTGCTTTGTTCCTACGATCACATTTGAAGCCTGTGACACTTTTTCATAAGACATTTTCCATATCCTCCAAAGTAACAGGTATAATGATAGGAGCACCTTGAATATAGTATCATCTGTCATTTTCCATGTCAATAACAAATACGAAAAAAAATTCAAGGTATTGCTAGCCGACGGAATCGCCGACTAGCAATTTAATATTAACTAGATTTATTACTCTGCACTCATTACTTCGTCTTCTACTACCATTGCGGAAGCTGCCTTTCGGTACCTCTGCATTCCAGTTCCAGCTGGGACAAGCTTTCCGATAATAACATTCTCTTTCAATCCTAGCAATTGGTCTGTCTTTCCTTTGATAGCAGCATCTGTTAGTACGCGTGTTGTCTCTTGGAAAGAAGCAGCGGACAAGAAAGAATCAGTTTCTAACGAAGCTTTTGTGATACCAAGCAACACTGGACGGCCAGTTGCAGGGTTTCTTCCTTCCAGAAGTGCTTTTTGGTTGGCATCCGTAAATTGATGGACATCAAGTAGTGTACCTGGCAATACATCTGTCTCACCTGCATCAGCGACACGTACTTTTCTAAGCATTTGGCGAACCATTACTTCAACGTGTTTATCGCCAATCTCTACCCCTTGCATACGGTATACCTTTTGAACTTCAAGAAGCAAATACTCTTGAACTGCAGCAACATCGCGGATGCGAAGCAACTCTTTCGGATCGATGGATCCTTCTGTTAATTCTTGACCACGTTTTACTTGGTCATTAACAGCAACTTTTAATCGTGCAGTATATGGAGCATTATATGTGCGTGTCTCAATTTCCCCTTGAACTACAATCTCGTGCTGACGATCGCGACCTTCAGAAATGGAAGTGACGACACCGCTAATTTCAGTGATGACAGCTTGCCCTTTCGGATTTCGAGCTTCAAATAACTCTTGGATACGTGGAAGACCTTGAGTAATGTCGTCTCCCGCAACTCCTCCTGTATGGAAGGTCCTCATCGTTAATTGTGTTCCTGGTTCTCCGATGGATTGAGCTGCAATTATACCTACCGCTTCGCCTACATCAACGACAGAGCCAGTAGCTAGATTGCGGCCGTAGCATTTTTTACAAACGCCATGGCGGGTGTTACATGTAAATGCAGAACGAATCCATACTTCCTGAATGCCTGCATTTTCAATTTCTTTAGCAAGATCTTCGTCAATGAGTTCATTTTCCGAAACTAAGACATTGCCTGTTTCAGGATGAACAATTTTCTTCCTAGCATAGCGTCCAATTAAGCGCTCTTCAAGTGGCTCTATGATTTCAGTTCCATCTTTAAGCGCTGCAACAAGGAGTCCTCGATCCGTTCCACAGTCGTCCTCGCGAACAATTACATCCTGTGCAACATCTACAAGTCTTCTTGTTAAATAACCAGAGTCCGCTGTTTTCAGTGCTGTATCTGCAAGACCTTTACGAGCACCATGTGTCGAGATGAAGTACTCTAGAACCGTTAGTCCTTCACGGAAACTAGATTTAATCGGCAACTCGATGATTCGACCGGCCGGGTTAGCCATGAGTCCCCTCATACCCGCAAGCTGAGTAAAGTTCGAAGCGTTACCCCTCGCACCAGAGTCACTCATCATGAAGATAGGATTCAATCTTTCTAATGTTTTCATTAGTTTACTTTGAATCGTATCTTTTGCTGCACTCCAGATGGAAATAACACGATCATAGCGTTCTTCCTCTGTAATGAGACCGCGCTTAAATTGCTTCAAGACATTATCAACTTTATTTTGTGCTTCATTCAAAATCGTTTCTTTTTCTGCTAAAACTACGATATCTGATACCCCAACTGTAATCCCAGCCTTAGTTGAATACTTGAATCCAAGATTTTTCATACGGTCGAGCATTCTTGAAGTTTCCGTAATATGGAAACGTTTAAAGATTTCAGAGATGATATTCCCTAAAATTTTCTTTTTGAATGGTTCCACAATTGGTTGTTGTTTAATAAACTCGGCAACATTTGTTGTCGGATTGACAAAGTATTTATCAGGAGTAACGCCTTCTAAATTTTCATTTGTCGGTTCATTTATATATGGGAAAGATGGTGGAAGAATTTCGTTAAAGATCAACTTACCTACTGTTGTTAATAATAGGCTATTGTTTTGTTCTTCCGTAAATTTTTCATTTTTCAAAGAGCTTGCTTGAATCGCGATTCGAGAGTGAAGATGAACATACCCATTCTGATACGCAATTAATGCTTCATTCGTATCTTTGAATACCATCCCTTCTCCATCTGCACCTTCACGCTCAAGAGTTAAATAATAGTTACCAAGTACCATATCCTGAGACGGTGTTACAACTGGCTTTCCGTCACGTGGATTCAAGATGTTTTGAGCCGCAAGCATTAACAAACGTGCTTCTGCTTGTGCTTCTGCTGATAGCGGTACGTGAACAGCCATTTGGTCTCCGTCAAAGTCAGCATTGTAAGCTGTACAAACGAGAGGATGGAGTCTAATCGCTCTTCCTTCTACTAGAGTTGGTTCAAATGCTTGAATACCTAGTCTGTGAAGAGTCGGTGCTCTGTTTAATAGAACTGGGTGCTCACGAATTACATCTTCGAGGACATCCCAAACTTCTGGCTGAACTCGCTCTATTTTTCGCTTCGCACTTTTAATATTGTGTGCAAGGCCCTTTTCAACCAATTCCTTCATAACAAATGGCTTAAATAGTTCTAGAGCCATTTCTTTCGGTAACCCACATTGATACATTTTTAGGTTAGGACCTACGACGATTACTGAACGGCCGGAGTAGTCAACACGTTTTCCGAGAAGGTTTTGACGGAAGCGCCCTTGTTTTCCTTTTAACATGTGTGAAAGGGATTTTAACGGACGATTTCCTGGACCTGTTACAGGCCTTCCTCTTCTACCATTGTCGATTAAAGCATCCACAGCTTCTTGAAGCATCCTTTTTTCGTTTTGAACGATAATGCTAGGTGCTCCTAGATCTAATAATCTCTTTAAACGATTGTTTCGGTTAATGACACGACGATATAAGTCATTTAAGTCCGAAGTGGCAAAACGTCCACCTTCAAGCTGAACCATCGGACGCAATTCAGGTGGAATAACTGGCAGAACGTCTAGAACCATCCAATCAGGCTGATTTCCAGAATGACGGAAAGCTTCTAGTACTTCCAAACGCTTAATAGCGCGAGTACGACGTTGTCCTTGTGCCGTTTTAAGTTCTTCTTTAAGTTGGTCTACTTCTTTTTCAAGATCGATATCTTGAAGTAATTTTTTAATAGCTTCTGCACCCATAGATGCTTGGAATTGTGAACCGTATTTTTCGCGGTATGCACGATATTCTTTTTCAGAAAGAAGCTGTTTTTTATCTAAGGTCGTACTACCTACATCTGTCACAACATAGGACGCGAAGTAGATAATTTCTTCCAAAGCGCGAGGGGACATGTCGAGGACAAGTCCCATACGGCTTGGAATACCCTTGAAATACCATATATGTGAAACTGGTGCAGCTAACTCAATATGCCCCATTCTTTCACGACGAACCTTCATACGTGTTACTTCTACGCCACAGCGATCACATACTACTCCCTTATAGCGAACACGCTTATACTTCCCACAATGACATTCCCAGTCCTTTGTTGGACCGAAAATACGTTCACAGAACAAACCGTCTTTTTCCGGTTTCAATGTACGATAGTTGATTGTTTCTGGTTTTTTTACTTCACCGTAAGACCAAGAACGGATTTTATCAGGTGAAGCAAGACCGATTTTCATATACTCAAAATTATTAACATCCAGCAAGGGGCCTACCTCCCTTTTCGTCTACAGGTTTTACCCTAATTGCTAATTTCAAGGAATTATTCATGTGATGCTGCCGTTTCTTCTACTTTAGCATCTGGAGCAATATTCAGTGTATCAGCCTGGTTGACATCGTCATCATCATCCAGGTCTCGCATTTCTATTTCTTCTTCATCACCTGATAGAATTTTGACATCCATACCAAGACTTTGAAGTTCTTTGATTAATACTTTAAATGACTCAGGCACTCCTGGTTCAGGAACATTTTCACCTTTAACAATGGCTTCATATGTTTTTACACGACCTACGACATCATCAGACTTAACTGTAAGGATTTCTTGAAGTGTGTAAGCCGCACCATATGCTTCAAGTGCCCAAACTTCCATTTCTCCAAAACGCTGTCCACCAAATTGTGCCTTACCACCAAGTGGTTGCTGGGTAACAAGTGAGTAAGGTCCCGTAGAGCGAGCATGCAATTTATCGTCAACCATGTGCGCAAGTTTAATCATATACATGATACCCACGGATACACGGTTATCAAAAGCTTCTCCCGTTCTACCATCATAAAGGACGGTTTTTGCGTCACTTGCCATTCCTGCTTCTTCAATCGTTTCCCAAACGTCTTCTTCAGTAGCACCGTCAAAGACTGGTGATGCCATGTGAAGGCCAAGACTTCTAGCAGCCATACCCAAGTGAAGTTCAAGTACTTGCCCGATATTCATACGGGATGGTACACCAAGTGGGTTAAGCATTACATCGACTGGAGTTCCATCTGGCATATACGGCATATCTTCTTCAGGAAGGATACGGGAGATAACCCCTTTGTTTCCATGGCGTCCTGCCATCTTATCCCCTTCAGAAATTTTACGCTTTTGAACAATATAAACGCGAACTAGTTGATTCACTCCCGGAGGAAGTTCATCTCCATCTTCCCGGTTGAATACTTTTACATCAAGCACGATTCCGCCGCCACCATGAGGTACGCGAAGAGAAGTATCACGGACTTCACGAGCTTTTTCCCCAAAGATTGCGTGAAGTAGACGTTCCTCTGCAGTAAGTTCTGTTACTCCCTTAGGAGTTACTTTTCCAACAAGCAAGTCACCATCTTTTACTTCAGCACCGATACGGATAATTCCACGCTCATCTAGATTGCGAAGCGCATCTTCTCCAACGTTCGGAATATCACGTGTCATTTCTTCTGGTCCGAGCTTCGTATCACGGGCTTCAGATTCATATTCTTCAATATGAATAGATGTATATACATCGTCTTTTACAAGACGCTCACTCATGATAATCGCATCTTCGTAGTTGTATCCTTCCCATGTCATAAATGCGACAAGGACGTTTCTTCCAAGTGCCAATTCACCTTTATCCATCGATGGACCGTCACCTAAGATTTCTCCCTTAGACACTCGATCGCCAACACTAACGATTGGACGCTGATTGTAGCATGTTCCTTGGTTAGAACGAATAAACTTTTGCATACGATATTTACGAAGGTCACCCTTAACCTCTTGACCGTCAACTTCTTGAATACCGCGAACCCATACTTCACGGGATTCAACATGCTCAACAATCCCGTCTTGCTTACAGATAACAGCAGCTCCTGAATCTTTGGCTGATACGTATTCCATACCAGTACCTACAAGAGGGGCTTCTGGTTGCATAAGTGGAACAGCTTGTCGTTGCATGTTCGCTCCCATTAGAGCACGGTTCGAGTCGTCGTTCTCTAAGAATGGAATACAAGCTGTTGCAGCAGAGACAACTTGTTTCGGCGATACATCCATGTAGTCAATTCGGTCTCTTCTAACGACAGTGTTTTCCCCACGGAAACGAGCAATGACTTCTTCGTTTAAGAATCCACCTTCATCAGAAAGAGGAGCATTTGCTTGGGCCACAACATAATTATCTTCTTCATCCGCTGTTAAATAATCGATTTGGGACGTAACTAACCCAGTTTCAGGGTCAACGCGGCGATATGGTGTTTCAATAAATCCAAAACGATTCACTTTAGCAAAACTGGATAAAGAGTTAATCAAACCAATGTTTGGACCTTCTGGCGTTTCAATCGGACACATACGACCATAGTGTGAGTAGTGAACGTCACGGACTTCAAAGCCTGCACGTTCACGAGTTAATCCACCAGGTCCAAGTGCAGATAGACGACGTTTATGGGTTAACTCCGCAAGCGGATTTGTTTGGTCCATAAATTGCGATAGCTGGGAACTACCGAAAAATTCTTTAATTGATGCGATTACTGGACGAATGTTAATCAACTGCTGTGGAGTGATCGTGTTAATATCTTGAATGGACATACGTTCTCTTACGACACGTTCCATACGAGATAAACCGATTCTAAACTGATTCTGCAACAATTCACCCACAGAACGTAGACGACGATTACCAAGGTGATCGATGTCATCAGTATCTCCTACATCATAAAGCAAATTAAAGAAGTAGCTTATAGATGCAATTATGTCGGCAGGTGTAATATTTTTAATAGCTTCCTCAACATAAGCATTTCCAATTACATTAATGACTTTATCCTCGTCATCATGTGGAGCGTATATTTTAATGGACTGAACAACGATATCACCATCTAATACTCCGCCATGTTGATTATAGGTTTTAAAACCAGTGCCATTTTCTAAATTAGAGACGATTCTATCCAAATTACGGCGATCAAGCACTGTACCTTCTTCTGCAATGATTTCTCCTGTTTCCGGATCAGCTAATGTTTCAGCCAACCGTTGTCCGAAAAGACGATTTTTAATATGGAGCTTTTTGTTCAATTTATAGCGTCCAACACTCGCAAGATCATATCTCTTCGGGTCAAAGAACCTGGAAACTAACAAGCTTTTTGCATTGTCCACTGTAGGTGGTTCACCAGGGCGAAGGCGCTCGTAAATTTCGAGCAATGCTTTTTCAATGCTTTCTGTGTTGTCTTTTTCAAGAGTATTACGAAGATATTCATTGTCACCGATTAAATCGATGATTTCTTGATCAGAACCAAATCCCAATGCTCGTAAAAGAACTGTTACTGGTAATTTCCTTGTACGATCGATACGTACATATACTACGTCTTTTGCATCTGTTTCATATTCAAGCCATGCACCACGATTGGGGATGACTGTTGCTGTAAAACCTTTTTTTCCGTTCTTATCGAGCTTTCCGTTATAGTACACACTCGGAGAACGAACAAGTTGTGAAACAATGACGCGCTCGGCACCGTTGATAATAAAAGTACCCATTTCTGTCATTAGCGGGAAATCACCCATAAAGACGTCTTGGTCTTTAACTTCACCTGTTTCTTTATTGACCAGGCGAAGTTTAACTCTTAGTGGAGCGGAATAAGTAGCATCTCGCTCTTTCGATTCTTCGACTGAGTATTTGGGTTCTCCAAGACTATAATCGATGAATTCTAATGATAGATTTCCAGCAAAATCCTCGATTGGCGAGATGTCCTGGAACATTTCCTTTAAGCCCTCATCAAGAAACCATTGGTAGGATGAAGATTGGATTTCGATTAGATTAGGTAGCTCCAATACTTCGCTTATTCGTGCAAAGCTTCTGCGCTTCCTGTGCCGTCCGTACTGAACTAGTTGACCTGTCAACTGATTCACCCCTCAAATCATGCGTTATAATGATTGCATTTAGTCTGGATAAACCAGAAAAAATGGTGTATCATAGAACAAAAAGAAAAATGGTTTTGCTTGAAAACCACATTTTTCACATGACGAACTATTATTTTATAATCTTTTCCAACTTTGCCAAATTCCATACAATTTATTATAAAAATGACAAAAGATTAGAAAACACTATATTCGCATTTTACAATGCTACCACAAGGTTATTTACAAGTCAATGTTTTTTTGCTTTTAAAATGTAATAACCTTTCTTTTTCGCCACTATGTCTACACCGCCGAATAATTCCTCGAGCTTCGCCTTTGCTGACGGAGCTCCTTGCTTTTTTTGAATGACTACCCGCAACTCTCCTCCAGATCTTAAATGTTGAAAGCTTTGTTCAAAGATAGTATGAACAACTTCTTTTCCAGCTCGAATAGGAGGATTGGTTAATATTGCAGCAAAATTTTCCTCATTAACATTTTCAAAGCGATCACTTTCATATATCTCTACATTATCAATCTCATTTTTTTCGGCATTTTCCTTTGCCAATCCAATCGCCCTTTGATTCACATCGATCATATGAACTAACCGATTCGGAAAATCCTTTGCAATACTTAAGCCGATCGGGCCATACCCACACCCAACATCTAATATTGGGCCAGCTATTTCCGGAGCATCAAATGTATCGATTAATAATCGGGATCCAAAGTCTACTTCACTTTTTGAAAAAACACCTTGATCCGTTTTAAAACGAAATGGATGATTCCGTAATTCTACATTCCAAAACTTCGGATCACTAGCAACTTCAGGTTCACGCGAATAATAATGTTCAGCCAATTGACAACCTCCTCTTGACCCTCAAATGAGTTAATTAAAGTTCGAAAAAAAATTAGTGAAAAAAAGCCCGCTTAAACGCAGCGAGCTTTTTATTTTCTAGATGATTACTTAACTTCGACGCTAGCTCCAACTTCTTCAAGTTTAGCTTTGATTTCTTCTGCTTCTTCTTTAGATGCGCCTTCTTTAACTGGCTTTGGAGCATTGTCAACAAGTTCTTTCGCTTCTTTCAAGCCAAGGCCTGTAAGTTCGCGTACAACTTTGATAACTTTGATTTTTTGTGCACCAGCATTAGCAAGTACTACATCAAACTCAGTTTGTTCAGCAGCAGCTTCTCCACCAGCAGCACCGCCAACTACAGCTACAGGAGCAGCAGCAGTTACGCCGAATTCTTCTTCAATTGCTTTAACAAGATCGTTTAATTCAAGAACTGTCATATTCTTGACAGCTTCAATGATTTGTTCTTTAGTCATGATTTATTTCCTCCGTTAATTTTATTAGTTTTTAAATGGAAATTCCGATATTAAGCGCTTTGTTCTTCTTTTTGGTCTGCAACAGCTTTAGTTGCAAGTGCCAAGTTACGAATAGGAGCTTGTAGAACGCTAAGCAACATAGAAAGCAACCCTTCGCGAGATGGAAGTTCCGCAAGTGCCTTAACTTCTTCAACAGTTGCGATATTACCTTCGATTACACCAGCTTTGATTTCAAGTGCTTCATTCTTTTTCGCAAAGTCGTTCAAAATTTTCGCAGGAGCTACAACATCATCAGCACTGAATGCAATAGCGTTTGGTCCTGTCAAAGATTCATTTAAGTCTGTAAGTCCAGCAATTTCTGCAGCGCGGCGTGCCATTGAGTTTTTGTAAACTTTAAATTCAATACCCGCTTCACGAAGTTGTTTACGAAGTTCAGTTACTTGTGCAACTGACAAACCACGGTAATCAACAACAACTGTAGAAACACTCGATTTTAACTTCTCAGAAATTTCTTCAACAACTTGTTTCTTTTGTTCAATTACTTTGCTCATCTTTACACCTCCTAGATTCCAGATGGACATTTATACCATATACAAAAAACCTCCACATATAGACATGGAGGTTTCACGCGTCAATCATCCGAACAGATTGATCTTATATCGCAATGACCTCGGTAGGAAATTAAGCTTTTTGGGCACCTACTGTCTACGGTACAAATGATTAAATTTTCAACAAAGAGTATTCTATCAGATTATTTTCCGATAGTCAACTATTTTTATACTGAAGAAGGATCCACTTTTACGCCAGGTCCCATTGTTGAAGTAACTGTAACATTCTTCATATAAGTTCCTTTTGCAGCAGATGGCTTCGCTTTTAATAATGTATCAAAAATAGTAGCAAAGTTTTCAACAAGTTTCTCTTGATCGAAAGAAACTTTTCCGATAGGAACGTGAATAATACCTGATTTGTCTACACGATATTCAACTTTACCAGCTTTAATTTCGTTTACAGCTCTTGCTACATCAAATGTAACAGTTCCTGTTTTTGGGTTTGGCATTAAACCTTTAGGTCCTAGTGTACGACCAAGCTTACCAACTTCACCCATCATATCTGGAGTAGCTACGATAACATCAAATTCGAACCAACCTTGGTTGATTTTATTAATGTATTCTGAGTCGCCTACGTAATCAGCACCTGCAGCTTCTGCTTCTTTAAGTTTTTCACCTTTAGCAAAAACCAACACGCGTTGAGTTTTACCTGTACCATTTGGAAGTACAACTGCACCACGGATTTGTTGGTCAGCTTTTCTTGGGTCTACACCTAAACGGAAAGCTGCTTCTACTGTTGCATCAAATTTAGCATAGTCAATTTTTTTAACAAGTTCAATTGCTTCAGAGATAGAATAAGCTTTTGAACGATCAACTTGCTTCAAAGCTTCTACATATTTCTTACCTTTTTTAGCCATTAATATTTCCTCCTATATTGTGGTTTTAGCGGAATGTGACCTCCCACGTCGTAAAGCACGAGCGCTTCGTGCAGCCTATAAAGCAAATGTTCTGAGGTAAGAAAACTTCTATTGACTCAGGTTAATTTAACTTCAAAAGCTAAGCGCTGGAGCTAGACAACCGAAAAACGAAGCGCCTATTTGACGCCAATGCAAAATGAACAAGCTTGCTTGTTCACAATAAAGGAAGGCTGTGAAGCAGCCTCCCTCTATCAACAACCTCTAAAATCAAAATCAGTCTTCGATTTTGATACCCATGCTGCGCGCAGTGCCTTCAACCATTAGCATAGCCGCTTCAACGCTAGCTGCATTTAGGTCTGGCATTTTTGTTTCAGCGATTTCACGTACTTTATCGCGTTTCACAGTCGCAACTGACTTTTTATTTGGTTCACCAGAACCAGACTCGATACCAGCTGCTTTTTTAAGTAAAACTGCAGCAGGTGGAGTTTTTGTAATGAATGTAAAAGAACGGTCTTCAAATACCGTGATTTCAACTGGAATGATTAAACCAGCTTGATCTGCTGTACGAGCATTAAATTCCTTACAGAATCCCATGATATTTACACCTGCTTGACCTAGTGCTGGTCCAACTGGTGGAGCTGGATTCGCTTTGCCCGCAGGAATTTGTAATTTTACAAGTTTAATTACTTTTTTAGCCACGAGACACACCTCCTTAAGTCCGTGATGTGGTAAATGGGTTTTCACCCTCCCACTCAACATATCAAAATATTAGATATTAATGTTTAATCAGTTCTCCGTTTCGGAAGCATACTGACCTAGAAGATATTATCACTTTTTACAATAGATTTCAAGTTGTTTCAAATTATATTTTCTCAATTTGAGTGAAATCCAATTCAACAGGCGTTTCACGGCCAAACATATTAACCATAACTCTTGCTTTTCCTTTTGTTTGGTCCATATCTTCAATTTTTCCAGTAAAGTTAGCAAAGGGCCCTTCTTTTACCGTCACTGTTTCACCAGGTTCAAACTTCACGTCAATTCGTTTTTCTTCTAATCCCATTCTCTTTAGAATGAATGAAATTTCTTCGGGTAACAATGGTGTTGGCTTTGAACCTGATCCCGAAGAACCGACAAATCCTGTTACTCCTGGTGTATTACGCACAACATACCATGAATCATCTGTCATAATAATCTCGACAAGGACATAACCTGGGAATACTTTTCTTTTTACAACTTTCTTTTTCCCGTTTTTGAAATCTGTCTCTTCGTCTTCAGGAACGATTACTCGGAAAATCTTATCTTGCATGCCCATGGACTCAACACGTTTTTCGAGGTTCGCTTTGACTTTATTTTCGTAGCCGGAATAAGTATGGACAACATACCAGTTCTTTTCCATTTATTAGGACGCTTCGTCCTTCCCTCCCTGTACACTTAAAATTTTCTCCAAATGAAAAAACCCGTTGACCGGGCTCTAAGACTCTGCATTTATATTTTTCATTATACCATGAGGAACTGTATATTATACAAGTCCTAAGGTAAAATAAGAATTTACATTCCGAGAATAAAACGTATTGCTTTAGAGATGACTAGGTCAACACCTGCAAAAAATAATGCCAGTATTGTAACAGTTGCTACAACCGTAATTGTATAACCGGTAAGTTCCTTTCTTCTTGGCCAACTTACTTTCCTCATCTCTGAGCTTACATTGCGAAAGAATTGGGTTAAGCTTGACATGATCGTACCTCCAAGTATATAGCTGCTTATGTGTGAATGTATGCTATTTTGTTTGTTTGTGAATTGTATGAGCGTTACAACTTCTGCAAAATTTCTTTAATTCCAGGCGTGTAGCGTCTTCTTTATTCTTGTCTGTCATATAATTGCGCGAGCCACACACTGCACAGACTAATGCAACTTTCTTTTTCACTTGCAGCACCTGCTCTCCCAATTATCTAATAAAAAATATCACGGAAGTTTATTTCTGTCAATAAAAGGTTTGGAATTTAAACGCTTAATTCTCGCAGTTCCAAATAACGCTCAAGCTTTCTTTTTACCCTTTGTAAAGCGTTATCAATTGACTTTACGTGACGATCTAATTCATCGGAAATCTCTTGATATGATCGCCCATCTAAATAAAGCGCTAACACCTTTCTTTCCAAATCACTCAATAATTCCATTACTTTTTCTTCGATATTATTTAGTTTTTCTCTATTAATTAGAAGTTCCTCAGGATCGAGAATCTTTGCACCGGAGATTACATCCATTAATGTACGATCTGATTCTTCATCGTATATTGGCTTGTCCAAAGAAACATAGGAATTTAGCGGGATGTGTTTTTGTCGGGTGGCTGTTTTGATTGCAGTGATAATTTGTCTAGTAATGCAAAGCTCAGCAAAAGCCTTAAATGATGAAAGCTTGTCTTCTTTAAAATCTCGGATAGCTTTGTATAAACCTATCATGCCTTCTTGCACAATATCTTCTTTATCTGCTCCGATTAAAAAATACGAACGGGCTTTCACCCTTACAAAATTGCGGTATTTTTTAATGAGGTAATCTAGTGCTTCACTTTCTCCTTCTTGAATCAGTTCGATTAGTTCTTCATCTTCTAATAAATCATATCTGATGTCGTCATCTAGTCTGATATTTGAGATCACCGTATCCCCCACCCTCAAAACCATAGATAA
>Ga0256876_1000042_pt1 | contig 20910 bp, 32 predicted proteins | sample MC6MC0419MT_FD_186340 | JGI IMG/M metagenome (GOLD analysis project Ga0256876, IMG submission 186340) | Metatranscriptome of enriched soil aggregate microbial communities from Iowa State University, Ames, United States - MC6-MC0419-MT... | ecosystem: Environmental > Terrestrial > Soil >...
ACAACATCGCGATGGAGGTGCACCTGATCGTGCCGATCGCGATGGAGGAGAAGCTGCGCTTCGCCATCCGCGAAGGCGGCCGCACCGTCGGCGCTGGCGTCGTCGCTTCCATCATCGAGTGATCTGAACTCTTTCAGAGAAACTGCCGGGGCGGGCGCGCCCTGATTTCAAGGGCGCCGCCCTACCTCGTGGAGACCGAGTAAAATGAACGGTCAGAACATCCGGATCCGCCTCAAGGCGTTCGACCACCGCATCCTGGACTCGTCGACTCGAGAAATCGTGTCGACGGCCAAGCGGACGGGCGCGCAGGTTCGCGGTCCGATCCCCCTGCCGACCCGCATCGAGAAGTTCACCGTGAACCGCTCGCCGCATGTCGACAAGAAGAGCCGCGAGCAGTTCGAGATCCGGACGCACAAGCGTCTCCTCGACATCGTCGACCCGACGCCGCAGACCGTGGACGCGCTGATGAAGCTCGACCTGGCCGCCGGCGTCGACGTCGAGATCAAGCTCTGATCGGCGCAAGGGAAGGACGACTCTCATGCGGTCCGGAGTAATCGCACAGAAACTGGGCATGACCCGCATCTTCACGGATGCCGGCGAGCATGTTCCGGTCACGGTCCTCAAGGTCGAGCAGTGCCAGGTCGTGGCGCATCGCACCCTCGAGGGCAACGGCTACGTCGCCATGCAGCTTGGCGCTGGCGCTCGTAAGCCCAAGAACGTGACGCGCGCCGAGCGCGGCCACTTCGCGAAGGCCGAAGTCGAGCCGAAGCGGAAGATCGTCGAGTTCCGGGTGACCCCGGACGCGGTGATCCCCGTCGGGGCCGAGATCACGGTCGACCACTTCCTGGTCGGGCAGCGGGTCGACGTGACCGGCACCTCGATCGGCAAGGGCTTCGCCGGCGCCATGAAGCGCCACAACTTCGGCGGTCTTCGCGCCACCCACGGCGTGTCCGTGTCGCACCGTTCGCACGGTTCGACCGGCGGCCGTCAGGATCCCGGCAAGGTCTTCAAGAACAAGAAGATGGCCGGTCACATGGGCGACGAGCGGGTGACCACTCAGAACCTCAAGATCGTGTCGACGGACGTCGAGCGCGGTCTGATCCTGGTCGAGGGAGCGGTTCCGGGCGCCAAGGGCGGCTGGATCCTGGTCCGCGACGCGGTGAAGACGAAGCTGCCTGACGGGCTTCCGCTGCCGGGCGCGTTCCGCGAACGCGGCGCGGCGAAGGCCGAGGCCCCGGTCGAGACCGCTTCGGCCGAGACGGAGAACGCGTGATGGTCGATATCGCAATCACCACCGCCGACGGCGCCGCGGGCGAGAAGATCACGCTCTCGGACGAGATCTTCGGTCTCGAGCCGCGTGCGGACATCCTGCACCGCGTCGTGCGCTGGCAGCTCGCCAAGCGCCAGGCCGGCACCCACCAGACGCTCGGTCGGTCCGAAATCGCCCGGACCGGCAAGAAGATGTACAAGCAGAAGGGCACGGGCCGCGCCCGTCACGCTGCGGCGTCCGCGCCGCAGTTTCGTGGCGGCGGCCGCGCCTTCGGTCCGGTGGTGCGCTCCCATGCGCATGACCTGCCGAAGAAGGTGCGCGCCCTCGGTCTGAAGCTCGCGCTTTCGGCCAAGGCCAAGGATCAGCAGATCGTCGTCGTCGACGCGTTCTCGCTGGGCGAAGCCAAGACCAAGGCGTTCAAGGAGCAGATGGAGAAGCTCGGCTTCGCCAACGCTCTGATCGTCGACGGCGCCGAGGTGGAGGCCAACGTCAAGCTCGCCGCCCGCAGCGTGCCGTACGTGGACGTGCTGCCGGTCCAGGGCATCAACGTCTACGACATCCTTCGCCGCGAGACGCTCGTGCTGACGAAGGCTGCGATCGATGCGCTGGAGGCGCGCTTCAAATGACCGATGTGCGCCATTACGACGTCATCCGGTCGCCGATCATCACCGAAAAGGCGACGATCGCGTCCGAGCTGAACAAGGTGGTCTTCCGCGTCGCGGACACCGCCACCAAGCCGCAGATCAAGGCCGCCGTCGAGAAGCTGTTCGACGTGAAGGTCCTGAGCGTCAACACGCTTGTCCGCAAGGGCAAGGAAAAGCGTTTCCGCGGCCGTCTCGGCCGTCAGGGCGACGTCAAGCGCGCGATCGTGACCCTCGCCGAGGGCCACTCGATCGACGTCACGACCGGCCTCTGAGGCGCGGGATAGGGAGCCGAACAGATGGCGCTCAAGCATTACAATCCGATCACGCCGAGCCTTCGCCAGCTCGTGATCGTGGACCGGTCCGCCCTGTACAAGGGCAAGCCGGTGAAGCAGCTGACCGAGGGCCTTTCGTCCTCTGGCGGCCGCAACAATTACGGCCGCATCACCGTCCGCTTCCGCGGCGGCGGCCATAAGCGGACCTACCGGCTGATCGACTTCAAGCGTCGCAAGCTGGACGTTCCGGCGACGGTGGAGCGGATCGAGTACGATCCGAACCGTTCGGCGTTCATCGCGCTGATCCGGTACCAGGACGGCGAGCTGAGCTACATCCTCGCGCCCCAGCGTCTCGCTGTCGGCGACCAGGTGGTGGCGGGCGCGCAGGTCGACGTGAAGCCGGGCAACGCGATGCCGCTCGGCGTCGCGCCGGTCGGCACGATCGTCCACAACGTCGAGATCAAGATCGGCCGTGGCGGCCAGATCGCGCGCTCGGCGGGCACCTACGCCCAGATCGTGGGCCGCGACCAGGGTTACGTGACGTTGCGCCTGAACTCGGGCGAGCAGCGCCTCGTGCACGGTCACTGCTTTGCGACGGTCGGCGCGGTGTCGAACCCGGATCATTCGAACATCAGCCTGGGCAAGGCGGGTCGTTCGCGGTGGCTCGGTCGTAAGCCGCACAACCGCGGCGTGACCATGAACCCGGTCGACCATCCGCACGGCGGCGGCGAAGGCCGCACCTCGGGCGGCCGTCACCCGGTCACCCCGTGGGGCAAGCCGACCAAGGGCAAGCGGACCCGTTCGAACAAGGCGACCGACAAGTTCATCGTGTCGAGCCGCCACGCCCGTAAGAAGAAGTAAGCGGAGAGCGGACAAATGGCGCGTTCAGTTTGGAAGGGCCCGTTCGTCGACGGCTATCTGCTGCGCAAGGCGGAAAACGCCCGGTCGTCGACCCGTAACGAGGTCATCAAGATCTGGAGCCGTCGCTCCACGATCTTGCCGCAGTTCGTGGGCCTCACCTTCGGGGTCTACAACGGCCAGAAGCACATCCCGGTCGCGATCTCGGAAGAGATGATCGGCCACAAGTTCGGCGAGTTCGCCCCGACCCGTACCTTCTACGGTCACGCGGCGGACAAGAAGTCGAAGAGGAAGTAAGGTCATGGGCAAGCAGGCACGCGAGCGCGCGCTTCCCGAGAACGAGGCGAAGGCTGTGCTGCGGATGGTTCGCATCTCGCCGCAGAAGCTGAACCTCGTCGCGCAGCTGATCCGCGGCAAGAAGGTCGAGACGGCTCTGGCCGACCTGACCTTCTCCCGCAAGCGGATCGCGGGACAGGTGAAGAAGACGCTCGAGAGCGCGATCGCCAACGCCGAGAACAACCACGACCTCGACGTGGATGATCTCGTCGTCTCTCAGGCGTTCGTTGGCAAGTCGATCGTCATGAAGCGCTTCAGCCCCCGCGCCCGTGGCCGCGTCGGCACCATCCAGAAGCCGTTCTCGCATCTGACGATCGTCGTTCGTCAGGTCGAGCGCGACGCGGCGAAGGCCTGAGGAGAAGACGATGGGTCATAAGGTCAACCCGATCGGGCTTCGGCTCGGCATCAACCGTACGTGGGACTCGCGCTGGTTCGCCAGCAAGGGCGAGTACGGCAAGCTGCTGCACGAGGACATCAAGATCCGCGACGCCCTGCTGAAGGATCTGAAGCAGGCGGCCGTTTCGAAGATCGTCATCGAGCGCCCCCACAAGAAGTGCCGCGTGTCGATCTACTCCGCCCGCCCGGGCATCGTGATCGGCAAGAAGGGCGCGGACATCGAGAAGCTTCGCAAGAAGGTCGGCTCGATGACTTCGTCCGAGGTGCACATCAACATCGTCGAAGTGCGCAAGCCCGAAGTCGACGCGACGCTGGTCGCCGAGTCGATCTCGCAGCAGCTCGAGCGTCGCGTGGCGTTCCGGCGCGCCATGAAGCGCGCGGTTCAGTCCGCGATGCGCCTCGGCGCCGAAGGCATCCGCATCAACTGCGCCGGCCGTCTCGGCGGCGCTGAGATCGCCCGCACCGAGTGGTACCGCGAAGGTCGCGTGCCGCTTCACACCCTGCGCGCCGACGTCGACTACGGCGTCGCCACCGCGAAGACCGCGATGGGCACCTGCGGCGTGAAGGTGTGGATCTTCAAGGGCGAGGTCATGGAGCACGATCCCATGGCCCAGGATCGTCGTCTGTCCGAAGAGTCGGCTGGCGGCGGCGGCGGTGGCCGTCCGAACCGCCGCGACGCGGCGTGATCGGGAGCCTCGGAGTCTAAGTCATGCTGCAACCGAAGAAGACCAAGTTCCGCAAGCAGTTCAAGGGTCGCATCAGCGGCGCTGCGAAGGGCGGATTCAACCTCGACTTCGGCGCGTTTGGTCTGAAGGCGCTCGAGCCGGAGCGCATCACCGCGCGCCAGATCGAAGCCGCCCGTCGCGCGCTGACCCGTCACATGAAGCGCGCTGGCCGCGTCTGGATCCGCGTGTATCCCGACGTTCCGGTGACGTCGAAGCCGACCGAAGTCCGCATGGGCAAGGGCAAGGGCGCGACGGACTACTGGGCGGCGAAGGTCAAGCCCGGCCGCATCATGTTCGAGATCGACGGCGTGTCCGTCGAGATCGCCAAGGAGGCGCTTGCGCTGGCGGCTGCGAAGCTGCCGATTCGCACGCGCTTCGTTCAACGCATCGCCGAGTGAGGGAGGACGTCATGGCGAAGGCTCAAGACCTTAAGACCCTGTCGGTCGACCAGCTCGACGACGAGCTCGTGAAGCTGAAAAAGGAGCAATTCAACCTCCGTTTCCAGCGCGCCACGGGCCAGCTCGAGAATACCGCTCGCGTGCGCCAGGTGCGCCGTGATATCGCCCGCATCCGCACCGTCGCTTCGGCGAAGCGTGCGGAGGCGGAAGCAAAGGCCTGAGGAGGACATCATGCCGAAGAGAGTCCTTCTCGGGACGGTCATTTCCGACAAGAACGCCAAGACCGTCGTGGTCAAGGTGGAGCGTCGGTTCACGCACCCGCTTCTCAAGAAGACGGTGCGCCGGTCGAAGCACTACCACGCCCACGACGAGCAGGGCCTGTTCAAGGTCGGCGACCTCGTGTGGATCGAGGAGAGCCGGCCGATCTCGAAGCTGAAGCGCTGGGTCGTTCGACCCGACGCGTCGGTCGATGCGGACGCTTCGGCGCCAGCCCCGACCGAGTGACGATCATCTGAAATCCAAGGCCCGCCGGGCGAGGTCCCCATCGAACTTCGGGGATACCGGTCCGGGCGAATGAGAAAGGCTTAAGGCCATGATTCAGATGCAGAGCAACCTCGACGTCGCCGACAATTCCGGCGCCAAGCGAGTGATGTGCATCAAGGTTCTCGGCGGCGCAGGCCGTCGCTACGCCGGCGTGGGCGACATCATCGTGGTGTCGGTCAAGGAGGCGATTCCGCGGGGCCGCGTGAAGAAGGGCGACGTCATGAAGGCGGTCGTCGTTCGCACCGCGAAGGCCGTGCGCCGCGTCGACGGTTCCGTGATCCGCTTCGACCGCAACGCGGCCGTTCTGATCAACAACCAGAAAGAGCCCGTCGGCACCCGCATCTTCGGACCGGTTCCGCGCGAACTCCGCGCCAAGAACCACATGAAGATCATTTCGCTCGCGCCGGAGGTGCTGTGATGGCCGCGAAGATCAAGAAGGGCGACAAGGTCGTCGTTCTCGCAGGCCGGGACAAGGGCAAGACCGGCGAAGTGCTGCAGGTGCTCCCGAAGGACGAGCGCGCCCTGGTGCGCGGCGTCAACGTGGTGAAGCGCCATACGCGCCAGACGCAGACGACGGAAGGCGGGATCATCTCCAAGGAGGCCGCCATCCACCTGTCCAACATCGCGCTCGCCGACCCGAAGGATGGCAAAGCGACGCGCGTCAGCTTCAAGGTCCTGGACGACGGCCGCAAGGTTCGCGTCGCGACGCGTTCGGGAGATCAGATCGATGGCTGATACCGCTTACGAGCCGCGCCTCAAGAAGCTTTACGCCGACGTCGTTCGGCCGAAGCTGATCGAGGAGTTCGGGTACAAGAACCCGTTCGAGGTTCCGACGATCGACAAGATCGTCATCAATATGGGCATCGGCGAAGGCGTCGCCGACTCCAAGAAGGTGACGAACGCGGTCGGCGAGCTGACCAAGATCGCCGGCCAGAAGCCTGTCGTGACGAAGGCCCGCACCTCGATCGCGACCTTCAAGCTGCGCGAAGGCCAGTCGGTCGGCGCGAAGGTCACGCTGCGCAGGGCCCGCATGTACGAGTTCATGGATCGCCTGGTCACGATCGCGCTGCCGCGCGTTCGCGACTTCCGCGGCCTGAACCCGAAGAGCTTCGACGGCCGTGGCAACTTCGCCATGGGCATCAAGGAGCACATCGTGTTCCCCGAGATCGAGTACGACAAGATCGATCAGGTGTGGGGCATGGACGTCATCGTCTGCACGACGGCGAAGTCTGACGACGAGGCGCGCGCCCTGCTGCGCGCCTTCAACTTCCCCTTCAGGCAGTGACGGGAGGATCGCATGGCTAAGAAAAGCGCGATCGAGAAGAACAACCGGCGTCGTCAGCTCGTCGACCGTTTCGCTGCGAAGCGAGCCGAGCTGAAGGCGATCGCCAAGGATGAGAGCCTGGACCTCGAGGAGCGCTTCGCGGCGCGCCTCAAGCTCGCCGAGCTTCCGCGGAACGGGTCCAAGACCCGCATCCGGAACCGCTGCGAAGTGACGGGTCGTCCGCGTGCGTACTACCGCAAGCTGGGCATCTCGCGCATCGCGATCCGCGATCTGGGCTCGAAGGGCCTGGTTCCGGGTCTCCTGAAGTCGAGCTGGTGAGGAGGGATCCATGTCAATGATTGATCCCCTCGGCGATATGCTGACGCGAATCCGCAACGCGCACATGCGGAACAAGACCTCGTGCTCGACGCCCGGCTCGCGCCTGCGCCAGCATGTGCTGGACGTGCTGCAGGCGGAAGGCTACATCCGCGGCTACACCCAGACCGAGATGGCCAACGGCCGCACGGAGTTCGAGATCGAGCTGAAGTACTACGACGGCGCGCCGGTCATCCGCGAAATCCAGCGGGTGTCGAAGCCGGGCCGTCGGGTGTACGCCTCGGTCAAGAATCTTCCGCGCGTGGCCAATGGCCTCGGCATCTCGATCCTCTCCACGCCCAAGGGCGTGATGGCGGATCACGACGCCCGCGACAACAACGTGGGCGGGGAGATCCTTTGCCGCGTCTTCTGACGCTGGCGAAGGGTTTCCCGCAGGATTAGGAGAGCGTTATGTCGCGCATCGGCAAGAAGCCGGTCGACGTGCCGTCGGGCGTGACCGCGGCCGTGGACGGGCAGGATGTCAAGGTAAAGGGTCCGAAGGGCGAGCTCGCCTTCCGGGTCCACGACGAGGTCGTGGTGGAGTTCAAGGACGGTAAGGTCACCGTCCAGCCGCGTGACGAGACCAAGGGCGCGCGCTCCAAGTGGGGCATGTCGCGCACCATGGTGTCGAACCTCGTCGAGGGCGTCACCAAGGGTTTCGAGAAGAAGCTCGAGATCAGCGGCGTCGGCTATCGCGCCGCCGTTCAGGGCAAGGACCTGGTCCTCGCTCTCGGCTACAGCCACGACATCAAGTACGCGATCCCCGCGGGGATCGACATCAAGTGCGCGAAGCCGACGGAGATCCTGATCTCCGGCATCGACAAGCAGCGCGTCGGCCAGGTGGCGGCCGAGATCCGCGAGTTCCGCGGTCCTGAGCCCTACAAGGGCAAGGGCGTCAAGTACGCGGGGGAATTCATCTTCCGCAAGGAAGGCAAGAAGAAGTAAGGGCCCGGAACCATGGCGAAAAATCTCGCGACTGAAGCGCGCCGGAAGGCGCGCGTGCGCCGGAGCCTTCTTACGGCCGCCAACGGGCGTCCCCGTCTGTCGGTGTTCCGCTCCTCGAAGCACATCTATGCTCAGGTCATCGACGACGCGAAGGGCGTGACCCTCGCGGCCGCGTCGACCCTGGACAAGACGCTGCGCGGCGACAAGACCGGCGCCGACACCGCGGCCGCGACTGCGGTCGGGAAGCTGGTGGCGGAGCGCGCCGCCGCCGTCGGCGTGAAGGACGTGGTGTTCGACCGCGGCTCCTACATCTATCACGGCCGGGTCAAGGCCCTGGCCGAGGCCGCCCGTGAGGGCGGGCTCAACTTCTGAAGCCCGCTCGAGGCGAGAGGATAAGACATGGCTCGTGAGCCCAGAGACAACCGCCGGAACGACCGCGAAGAGCGCGACAGCGAGTTCGTCGACAAGCTGGTCCACATCAACCGCGTCGCGAAGGTCGTAAAGGGCGGACGCCGGTTCGGCTTCGCCGCGCTCGTCGTCGTCGGCGACCAGAAGGGCCGCGTCGGCTTCGGTCACGGCAAGGCCCGTGAGGTGCCTGAGGCGATCCGCAAGGCCACCGAGAGCGCCAAGCGCGGCCTCATCCGGGTGCCGCTGCGCGAGGGCCGTACGCTGCATCATGACGTCGACGGTCGCCATGGCGCCGGTCGCGTGGTCCTGCGCGCCGCTCCGGCGGGCACGGGCATCATCGCCGGCGGTCCGATGCGCGCGGTCTTTGAGACGCTCGGCGTCCACGACGTCGTCGCCAAGTCGCTCGGCTCGTCGAACCCGTACAACATGGTGCGGGCCACGTTCGACGCGTTGAAGAACGAGGACAGCCCGCGCTCCGTCGCCGCCCGTCGCGGCCTGAAGGTCTCGACGCTGCAGTCTCGTCGTCGCGACGTCGACGCCGACGCCGTGGCCGAAGGCTGATCACCCGTTCGTTGAAGGAGGCTGATCATGGCCGTCACTGAAAACAAGAAGGGCCGCGCGGCGAAAGCCGCGAAGGGCGGTCAGGTCGTGGTCGTGCAGACCGGTTCCTCGACCCGCCGCCCCGCGGACCAGCATGCGACCCTCGTCGGCCTCGGCCTCGGCCGCATCGGCAAGCGCCGCGAACTCGCCGACACCCCGGCCGTGCGCGGAATGATCGCGAAGGTCGCTCACCTCGTGCGCGTCGAAGACGACGCCCGCTGAGCGCTGGAGAGACGTGATGAAACTGACTGATCTCCGGGACAACCCCGGCGCCACCAAGGACCGCATGCGCGTCGGTCGCGGCATCGGCTCGGGCAAGGGCAAGACCGGCGGCCGCGGCGTGAAGGGACAGAAGTCCCGCACCGGCGTCCGCATCAAGGCGTTCGAGGGCGGTCAGATGCCGCTCTACCGGCGTCTGCCCAAGCGCGGCTTCACCAACCTGTTCGCGACCGACCTCAACGAGGTCAACCTCGCGCGCCTCCAGCAGGCGCTCGACGCGGGCAAGCTCGACGCGGGCAAGCCCGTGACCGAGGCCGCCCTGATCGAGGCCGGCGTGCTGTCCAAGAAGAAGGACGGCGTGAAGGTCCTCGGCCGCGGCGAACTGACGACCAAGGTCGATCTCGAGGTCTACGCCGTGTCCAAGTCGGTCGCGGACGTGATCGAGAAGCTCGGCGGCAAGGTGACGCTGCTTGCGCCCGTGAAGGATGCGGACGCGGCCTGACGTCCCCATCTGACGGCGGGCCGACCTTTCGAACGCCCCCCGGTCCCCGGGGGGCGTCGTCGTCGAAGGGCCCGGTCACGCGAAGCGTATCGGAAAGACGAGGCGATCGATGGCGTCGGCGGCAGAGCAGCTTGCTGCGAACCTGAACTTCTCCGCTTTCTCGAAGGCGGGCGAGCTTAAAAAGCGCATTTGGTTCACGCTCGGCGCGCTTTTGATCTATCGCCTCGGCACCTACATCCCGCTGCCGGGCATCAACCCCGCGGCGCTCGCCGAAGTGTTCCGTCAGCAGTCGACGGGCATCATCGGCCTGTTCAACATGTTCTCGGGCGGCGCCGTCGGCCGCATGGCGATCTTCGCGCTCGCCATCATGCCCTACATTTCGGCCTCCATCATCGTGCAGCTGATGACCTCGGTCTCGCCGCATCTTGAAGCCCTCAAGAAGGAGGGCGAGGCCGGCCGCAAGATCATCAATCAGTACACGCGCTACGGCACCGTGCTGCTCGCGACCGTCCAGGCCTACGGCATCTCCGTCGGTCTCGAGGGCCAGGCGAACGTCGTCGTGGATCCGGGCCTGTTCTTCCGCATCTCCACGGTCATCACCCTGACCGGCGGCACCATGTTCCTAATGTGGCTGGGCGAGCAGATCACCGCCCGCGGCATCGGCAACGGCATTTCGCTCATCATCTTCGCCGGCATCGTGGCGGAGCTCCCGGCCGCGATCGCGGGCACGCTCGAACTCAGCCGCCAGGGCGCTATCTCGACCGCGCTGATCCTCGGCGTCGTCGTCATGGCGATCGCCGTCATCGCGCTGATCGTCTACATGGAGCGCGCGCAGCGCCGGCTGTTGATCCAGTATCCGAAGCGGCAGGTGTCGCAGAATCGGATGACCGGCGGCGAAAGCTCCCATCTCCCGCTGAAGCTCAACACGGCCGGCGTCATCCCGCCGATCTTCGCCTCGTCGCTGCTGCTGCTGCCGACGACGATCGCGAACTTCTCCGCCGCCAGCGGCGGGTCGGGGTGGCTGACGACCATGACGACGTACCTGGCGCATGGCCGGCCGCTCTACATGGTCATGTACGTCGGTCTGATCGTGTTCTTCTGCTTCTTCTACACCGCGATCGTGTTCAATCCGAACGAGACGGCGGACAACCTCAAGAAGTACGGCGGCTTCATCCCCGGCATCCGCCCGGGCGAGCGCACGGCCGAGTACATCGACTATGTGCTGACGCGCATCACGGTCGTCGGCGCGGCCTATATCGCCGCGGTTTGCCTGATCCCTGAGATCTTGATTTCCTACGCGGCGGTGCCGTTCTACTTCGGCGGCACTTCGCTTCTGATCGTGGTTTCGGTGACGATGGACACGGTGGCGCAGGTGCAGGGTCATCTGTACGCTGCGCAGTACGAGGGCCTCATCAAGAAGGCACGACTCAAAGGAAAGCGGCGATGAGACTGATTCTGCTCGGCCCCCCCGGCGCCGGCAAAGGCACGCAGTCCGAGCGTCTGGTCGAAGCGCACAGCATCGTGCAGCTTTCCACGGGCGACATGCTGCGCGCGGCCGTCGCCGCCGGTACGCCGGTCGGACTCAAGGCGAAGGACCTGATGGCGCGTGGCGAACTGGTGCCGGACGAGGTCGTGGTGCAGATCGTGGCGGACCGCATCGACGAGCCCGACGCGCGGAACGGTTTCATCCTGGACGGCTTTCCCCGCACGCTGAAGCAGGCCGAGGCGCTCGAGGCCATGCTCGAGGCCAAGGGCCTGAAGTTGGACCAGGTCATCGAGCTTTCGGTCGACGAGGAAGCGCTGCTGGAGCGCGTCGAGCGCCGGGCCCGAGAGGCCGCTGCGGCGGGCAAGCCGACGCGCAGCGACGACGCGCCTGACGTCGTGCGGAAGCGCATCGCCGATTACCGGAACGTGACCGCGCAGCTCAAGCCATTCTACAAGGAGCGCGGCGTTTACGCGTCCGTGGACGGCATGGCGCCGATCGGGACCGTGACGCGAGAGATCGACAGCCTGCTCGCGGATGCGCGGGCGACGGCGTCGTAAGGCTCGTTATCGTTTGGAAAGAACTTGACGCGAGCGCTGCGAGGCGCTACGCGCAACCCCTCACCGATAGCAGGAGAGGGTGCGAGGCTTTTCGGCCTCGTCGTTTCGTCCTGCTGTCGTTCGCGCGCATGGGCCGGCCTCCACCGGACGCGCGCTCATCACCGGCGTCATCGCCGGACACATGGAGAGTACACGTGGCACGTATTGCCGGCGTCAACATCCCGACGAACAAGCGCGTGGTCATCGCGCTTCAGTACATTCACGGCATCGGCTCCCAGAAGGCGACCGAGATCTGCGAGAAGGTCGCCATTCCGGCCGAGCGTCGCGTGAACCAGCTGACCGACGCCGAAGTCATCCAGATCCGCGAGACGATCGATCGCGACTACATCGTGGAGGGCGACCTTCGCCGCGAAGTCGCGATGAACATCAAGCGCCTGATGGATCTCGGCTGCTACCGCGGCCTGCGCCACCGTCGCGGCCTGCCGGTCCACGGCCAGCGCACGCACACCAACGCCCGCACCCGCAAGGGCAAGGCGAAGCCGATCGCCGGCAAGAAGAAGTAATTTTCGCGCGGCGGTTTCGCCGCGCAGATCCCGGACGCGGCGCGTCCGGGATCGTCCTCGCGAGAGGACGTTCGACGCACGATCCCGGGTTTCGTTCCGGGATGATGAATATCTCCCGAGCGCCTGGAACGACGGGCGCGCTTGAAGGACAGAGAGCGACATGGCCAAGGAAGCCCAGCGCATTCGCCGCCGCGAGCGCAAGAACATCGCGTCGGGCGTCGCCCACGTGAACGCGACGTTCAACAACACGATGATCACGATCACCGACGCGCAGGGTAACACCGTGTCCTGGTCGTCGGCCGGCGCGCAGGGCTTCAAGGGCTCGCGCAAGTCGACCCCCTACGCCGCGCAGGTCGCGGCTGAGGACGCGGCGAAGAAGGCCGCCGAGCATGGCATGCGCACGCTCGAAGTCGAAGTCTCGGGTCCGGGTTCCGGACGCGAGTCGGCTCTCCGCGCGCTTCAGGCCGCGGGCTTCATGGTGACCTCGATCCGCGACGTGACGCCGATCCCGCACAACGGTTGCCGGCCGCGGAAGCGCCGTCGCGTCTGACGCGCTTGTCGTCGCCTGCGCCCCGTTCCGCGGGGCGCATGTTCGTTTCGAGGCTTGGTCCATCGGGACCGGCCGACGCGGAGAGTAGCGGATCTCCGCGTTTGACTGACGAAGGGTGCAGTCGTGATCCAGAAAAATTGGCAAGACCTGATCAAGCCGAACAAGCTTGAGGTCGCTCCAGGCGGCGACGGCAAGCGTTCGGCGACCATGGTGGCCGGGCCGCTCGAGCGCGGCTTCGGCCTGACGCTCGGCAACGCGCTGCGCCGCATCCTGCTGTCGTCGCTCCAAGGCGCGGCGGTGACCTCGGTTCACATCGATGGCGTGCTCCACGAGTTCTCGTCGATCCCGGGCGTCCGCGAGGACGTGACGGACATCGTCCTGAACATCAAGGACATCGCCATCAAGATGCAGGGCGAGGGTCCGAAGCGCATGGTTCTGCGCAAGCAGGGCCCGGGCCAGGTCGTGGCGGGCGACATCCAGGTCGTCGGCGACGTCCAGATCCTGAACCCCGAGCTGGCGCTCTGCACCCTGGACGAGGGCGCCGAGATCCGCATGGAGTTCACCGTCGACACCGGCAAGGGCTACGTTCCGGCGGACCGCAACCGCCCCGAGGACGCGCCGATCGGTCTGATCCCGGTCGACAGCCTGTACTCGCCCGTGAAGAAGGTGTCCTACCGGGTCGAGAGCACGCGTGAAGGCCAGAACCTCGATTTCGACAAGCTCACGCTGACCGTCGAGACCAATGGCTCGATCACGCCGGACGACGCGGTGGCCTACGCCGCCCGCATCCTGCAGGACCAGCTCGAGGTGTTCGTCAACTTCGAGGAGCCCAAGAAGGAAAGCGTCCAGTCCGCGATCCCGGAGCTCGCCTTCAACCCGGCGCTGCTCAAGAAGGTCGACGAGCTGGAGCTGTCGGTCCGTTCGGCGAACTGCCTGAAGAACGACAACATCGTCTACATCGGCGACCTGATCCAGAAGACCGAAGCCGAGATGCTCCGGACCCCGAACTTCGGCCGCAAGTCGTTGAACGAGATCAAGGAAGTGCTGGCGCAGATGGGTCTCCATCTCGGGATGGAAGTCGGCGGCTGGCCGCCGGACAACATCGACGAGCTCGCCAAGCGTTTCGAAGAACACTACTGAGGGTTCGGCCTCGTCCGCCTCTAGAGGCGCGGGCCTGAAGGAGAAGAAGTCATGTCCATGCACGGCAAGCGGGGTCGCCGCTTCAACCGGCTGCAGAGCCACCGCAAGGCGATGTTCGCCAACCTCGCGCTGTCGCTGATCGAGCACGAGCAGATCGTCACCACCCTGCCGAAGGCGAAGGACCTCCGTCCGGTCGTCGAGAAGCTGGTGACGCTCGCCAAGCGCGGCGACCTGCACGCCCGTCGCCAGGCGATCGCCGAGCTCCGTCACATCCCGACGGTGCGTAAGCTGTTCGAGACGATCGGCCCGCGCTACAGCGCCCGCAACGGCGGCTACCTGCGCATCCTGAAGGCGGGCTTCCGCCACGGCGACAACGCGCCGGTCGCGGTGATCGAGTTCGTCGATCGCGACGTGGACGCCAAGGGCAAGTCCGACCGGGCGCGCGCCGAGGCGGAGAGCGCCGCGGCCTGATCAGGCGCGCGATCGCATTTGAAAAAGGGGCGGCCGGCGACGGCCGCCCCTTTTCGCGTTTGCCGTCCCTCGGGCCTGATTGGACACAGGCTGTCTGGGAGGCGGCGCGCGCTTTGAGACGCCGACCTACGGTCGGCTCCTCAGCATGAGTTAGCTTTGCGCTTCGGTAGACAGAGCGGTCCTCGTGCTGAGGAGCCCGCCCTTCGGCGGGCGTCTCGAAGCACGCGAGGATCCTCCTGCGGGCGTCGCTGAACCTGCTCCGAGGCGCCGAAACCAGAGTCCCAACTTCCGCCTTCAGACGAAGAGCACTATGTCAGGCTCCGTCCTGCAACGACCGCTCGAGCCGCCCATGCCGCTGACGCGCCTGCTCCTCGTTCCCGCCCTTGTGGTCGCCTGCTGTGCGACTGCGCAGGCGCAGGACCGCCGAACGCCCGACAACCAGAGCGAGATCAAGCTTTCCTATGCGCCGGTCGTCGCGCATGTCACGCCGGCTGTCGTCAACATCTACGCCTCCCGGACGGAGCAGCGCCGGAACGCGCTGTTCGACGATCCCTTCTTCCGGCAATTCTTCGGCGGCGGCCGGGGCGTGCCGCGGGAGCGGGTCGCCCGATCGCTCGGCTCCGGGGTGATCGTCGGCGCGGACGGGCTGGTGGTGACGAACAACCATGTCGTCGAGGGCATGACGGAGGTGCGCGTCGCCTTGTCCGACAAGCGGGAGTTCGAGGCGAAGATCCTTCTCAAGGATCAGCGCACCGACCTCGTGGTGCTGAAGATCGGCGACGGCTCCGAGAAATTCCCGACGCTGTCGCTCGCGGATTCAGATGCGCTTCAGGTGGGCGACCTGACGCTCGCCGTGGGCAACCCCTTCGGCGTGGGCCAGACGGTGACGTCCGGCATCGTATCGGCGCTGGCCCGCAGCCAGGTGGGCGACGGGGCGTATCAGTCCTTCGTGCAGACCGACGCCGCCATCAATCCCGGCAATTCGGGCGGCGCGCTGGTGGACATGGACGGCGCGCTGATCGGCATCAACACGGCGATCTTCTCCCAGTCCGGAGGATCGGTCGGGATCGGGTTCGCGATCCCGTCCAACATGGTCCGCGTGGTGCTGGCGTCCGCCCGATCAGGGGCGAAGGCCGTCGCGCGGCCGTGGTTCGGCGCCTCGCTCCAGACGGTGACGCCTGACATTGCGGAGAGCCTGGGCCTCAAGCGGCCTGCGGGGGCGCTGGTGGCGAACGTGTCGCCCGGCTCGCCCGCCGCGAAGGCCGGCGTCGAGTCCGGAGATCTGGTCACGGCGGTCGACGGCCGGCCGATCGACGACGTCGAGGGCTTCACCTATCGGTTCGCCACCCGCCCGCTCGGCGGCGAAGCGGAGATCACGCTCGCCCGCGCGGCGAAGGAACGGACGGTCAAGATCGCGCTCGCCGCGGCCCCCGAAACCCCGGCGCGCGACGCGCGCGCGATCCGCGGCTACTCGCCCTTCGCCGGCGCGACCGTCGCGAACCTTTCGCCCGCGCTGACGGAGGAGCTGTCCCTGGACGATAGTCTTCGCGGCGTCGTCGTGATGGAGGCTGCGGAGGGCTCGGCCGCGCAGCAACTCGGGTTTCAGAAGGGCGACGTGGTCCGCGAGATCAACGACCAGAAGGTCGGGTCTTCGGCTGATCTCGCTAAGCTGTCCGGCTCCAACCCGCGCTATTGGAAGGTGACCATCGAACGCGGCGGCCGGACCTTCACCAGCGTGTTCGGAGGCTGAACGCGTGGCGAACCTGTTCGAGGCGGCGGGTCTCGAGCGCGAAGCGCCGCGGCCTCTGGCGGACTGCCTGCGGCCTCAGGCGCTTGAGGAGGTCATCGGGCAGGATCACCTCCTCGGACCGGATGGCGCGCTCGGCCGTCTGGTCGCGGCAGGGTCGCTCGGGAGCCTGATCTTCTGGGGGCCGCCGGGCACGGGCAAGACCACGGTCGGCCGGCTGCTCGCCAACGCCACGAACCTCGCCTTCGAGCCGATCTCGGCGATTTTCACCGGCGTCGCGGACCTCAAGAAGGTGTTCGACGCCGCGCGCGGCCGGCGCGCGATGGGGCAGGGAACTCTGCTCTTCGTCGACGAGATCCACCGCTTCAACAAGGCGCAGCAGGACAGCTTTCTCCCCGTGATGGAGGACGGCACGGTTACGCTGGTCGGGGCGACCACGGAGAATCCGTCCTTCGCGCTCAACGCCGCGCTGCTGTCGCGCGCGCGGGTGCTCGTGTTCAAATCGCTCGACGCCGAGGCGATCGAGGGGTTGCTCGCCCGCGCCGAGGCGATCGAGGAGCGGCCGCTCCCGCTGGATGAGGAGGCCCGTGCGGCGCTCATCCGCATGGCGGACGGCGACGGCCGCGCGTCGCTGACGCTCGCGGAGGAGATCTGGCGCGCGGCCCGCCCCGGCGAGATTTTCGACGCGACCCGGGTGCAGGACGTCGTCCAGCGCCGGGCGCCGATCTACGACAAGTCCTCGGACGGCCACTACAACCTCATCTCCGCGCTGCACAAATCGGTCCGTGGATCGGACGCGGATGCGGCGCTCTACTGGCTCGCGCGCATGCTCGACGCCGGCGAGGACCCCCTCTACCTCGCCCGCCGGCTGATCCGGATGGCCTCCGAGGACATCGGCCTCGCCGATCCACAGGCGCTGGTCATCGCCATCGCCGCCCGCGACGCCTACGAGCAGCTCGGCACGCCGGAGGGGGAGCTGGCGCTCGCCGAATGCGTCGTGCATCTCGCGACCGCGCCGAAGTCGAACGCAGTCTACGTCGCGTACAAGCGAGCGCGGGCTGCGGCGAAGGAACACGGCTCCTTAGTTCCGCCGAAGCACATCCTGAACGCGCCGACGAAGCTCATGAAATCCGAGGGGTACGGCTCCGGCTACGCCTACGACCACGACGCGCCGGAGGCGTTTTCCGGCCAGGACTACTTCCCCGAAGCGATGGGCCGCCGCGCGTTCTACGAGCCGCCGGACCGCGGCTTCGAGCGCGAACTCAGGAAGCGGCTCGACTACTGGGCGAAGCTGCGGGCGGAGCGGGCATGATCCCCGCCCTCCTCGTCGCCCTCGGCGGGGCCGTCGGCTCCCTCGCGCGCTACGGCGTAAATCTCTGGACCGTCAGGGCTTTCGGTCCCGGCTTTCCCTGGGGCACGCTGACGGTCAACGTCGTCGGCGGGCTCGTCATGGGGGCCCTCGCCGCGCTGCTTGCGAGCCGCGGCGGATCGAACGAGGCCAGGCTCTTCCTGCTGACGGGGGTGCTCGGAGGGTTCACCACCTTCTCGGCCTTCTCCCTCGACGCGGTGTCGCTCTGGGAGCGCGGCGAGGGAACCGCGGCGGCGGTCTACGTGATCGTCTCGGTCACCGTTTCGATCGCCGCCCTCGTCGGGGGCCTCGCGCTCGGGCGCGCGCTGGGTTAATCCAAGCGCAACGCTGGGTTAACCCGGGGTTTCCATTCCGGTTGATCCGACTCTGAAAGTTGATCCCATGGCGCAACGCACCCCCCGGGGGCCGAAATCCACCTCAGGCTCCCGCCGTCCCGCGGCGCCGGGAAAGCGGCCCGACGGCAAGCCGACCCGCGCGGCGCAGCGCAGCGCGGCGAGCGCGGCCTTCCGCAAGCCGGGATCCGCCTCCGCCGGCAAACCGGCGCCGAAGACCCCGGCGAAGCCGGCCGGGCATCGCACATTGGTTGAGAAGAGCGTCGAGCTCGCTGCGCGGGTGCTGCCGGCGCTGCCGGGCAAGGCCGCGGGCGTGCAGGCGATCCCGGTGCGCGACGCGGAGGAGGGGCTCAGGCTCGACCGCTGGTTCAAGGAGCGTTTTCCGGCGCTCGCCTTCGGCCATCTGCAGAAGCTTTGCCGCACCGGCCAGATCCGGGTCGACGGCGCTCGTGTCAAGACCGCGACGAGGCTCTCCGCCGGCATGGTGGTCCGCGTCCCGCCGCTGAAGGACGAGAGCGAAGGCGCCGAGGACGAGGAGGGCGTGGCCGCGCCCGCCGTCCGCAAGCCCAGCGCCAGCGACAAGGACGCCGAGTTCCTGCGGTCGATCACCCTCTACGAGGATCGAGAGGTGCTCGTCCTGAACAAGCCCTTTGGCCTCGCGGTCCAGGGCGGTTCGGGCACGGTGCGGCACGTCGACGGCATGCTGGCGGCGCTGACCGACCGCTCCGGTCAGAAGCCGCGCCTCGTCCACCGCATCGACAAGGACACGGCCGGCGTGCTGGTGACGGCGAAGACGCGGCTCGCCGCCTCGGAGCTCGCGCGCACCTTCCGCTCCCGCGCCGCCCGCAAGGTCTACTGGGCGCTCGCGCCCGGCGTGCCGCGGGTGAAGCAGGGCCGCATCTCCACCTATCTCGCCAAGGGCGAGGGCGACGGCCCCGAAGGCGAGCGCATGCAGGTCGCCTCCCACGGCGACGCGGGCGCTGCCCACGCGCTGACCTATTACGCCGTCGTCGACCAGGTCGGGCAAAAGATGGCCTGGCTGTCGCTGAAGCCGGTCACCGGCCGCACGCACCAGCTCCGCGCGCACTGCGCGCACATCGGGCACCCGATCGTCGGCGACCCCAAGTACTTCAACATCGAGAACTGGGAGCTGCCGGGCGGCATCCAGAACCGGCTGCACCTGCTCGCCCGCCGGCTGGTGATCCCGCTGCCGAGCGGCGACATGCTGGACATCTCCGCGCCGCTGCCGCCGCACATGCAGCAGTCCTGGAACCTGCTGGGCTTCGACGCCAGCGCGTACGACCCGATCATCGACGCGCCGGAAGACTGAGGTCCTCACGAAAACGGCCGCCCCTCGGGGCGGCCGTTCGCCAGAGGTCTCGTTGACGCAGTGAACCCCGCCGTCATTCCAGGCGAAGCCCCGGGGCGACGGCGAGCGTGAACCACCGTCGTTCACCGGACCCGAAACCGCTCCAGCGATGCGTTTACTCCGCTTCCGTCTCGACCGACACGGTCTCGATCGGGCCGACGGTCACCGTGCCTCCGGAGCCGCCGCCTGAGAAGCTGCCGCCTGAGAAGCCTCCGGTCACGCCGCTGAAGTCGAACGACCCGCCTGGGGCCTCGTAGGACACGCCGGGCAGATCGATCGCGAAGATCACCGAAGACACCATGCCGGGGATCATGTCCTCGGCGTGCAGCGGGTCGTAGGCCTGCTCCCGGCCGGTCGCGTTGACGCCTTCGACGAACACCTGCCAATCGAATCCGCCGGGCTCGGTCACGACGGGATAGCCGGCGTCGGGGCCCATGAAGCCCCAGTGACCTTCCGCACCGTAGGACGTGATGGGCAATCCGTCATCGTGCAGCATCGATCGTCTCCTTATGAAAAACTCATATGTTGTCGATAGACGATATGTGACATGCCGCAGTTCAAACTGGATTTCAAGCGAACCAGAGAATTTATCCTGCGCCTCGACAGGATCTTGTCTTCCTCGCCGCCCAGCAACGCCGAAAGGCAGATCGATTTCCATTGGCGACGAGGCGTTTTAGTCGATCGCAGCGTCGCGCATCCAGGGCGCCGAGCTTCACCGTCAGCGACTGTTGCCTTCCGTACTCGCGGCCTTGATCAAGGGCGTGGCGTCGCCGGTCTCACAGCGTTCCTCGGCCCCGCGGACGCATGCGCCGGCCAAGGCTCGGCCGTCTGCGTCGCGCTGGCGGGTTCGCTGAGGTTCAGGCCAAATCCGGCAGCTCGAACACGTCGGCGAGCGCCCCCTGGCCGCTCGGCAGCACGCGGGCGGGGGAGGGGCTGTCGTAGGCGACCACCAACGTCGGCTTCGCGCCCGGCCTGAGGGCGAAGATCGTCGCGCCCTCGGCGTGGTCCACGCCCTCGCCGAACGGCAGGTCGAGGATCGGCGCGACCTCCTCGCGCGGGATGACCGAGCTGTCGTGGGCGAGCAGCGCGTTCCGCCAGCGGTGCAGCCGCACCGGGCCGTCGAGGTCCATGGTCGGACCCGTCAGCAGCAGCATGTCGTTGCCCTGGACCAGCAGGGACCGCACGCCGAGGCCGTCGAGGTCGAGGAAGTGCTTGCGGTAGAGCGCGCCGCCGTCGTCGACGGGTTTCAGCTTGAGCCGCCCCTTGCGGGTCGCGACGATCCGCAGCTCGAGCACGATCGCCCAGCCGCGCAGCACGGGTCCGCGCAGACCGAGGAACACCCGCTCGCCCAGCACCGCGAGGCCCTCGACGTCGAAGCCGTTGTCCTTCGACGGGATCGAGAGGAAGGGGCCGAGGTGCACGTCCTTCGCCAGCAGCTTCGACAGCGGGCTCTGCTTGCGACCCATCCGCAGCGCGCCGGAACGGCGCTTGCGCGTGCCGCCGTCGAGCGCGGGCGCCTTGGCCGCCAGCGTCGGCGCCCCCGGCCGGTCGCCGGCCGCGATCGGAATGCG
>Ga0256876_1000043_pt1 | contig 20818 bp, 25 predicted proteins | sample MC6MC0419MT_FD_186340 | JGI IMG/M metagenome (GOLD analysis project Ga0256876, IMG submission 186340) | Metatranscriptome of enriched soil aggregate microbial communities from Iowa State University, Ames, United States - MC6-MC0419-MT... | ecosystem: Environmental > Terrestrial > Soil >...
CCCCGCCGTCGCCGTCGCGGCGTTGGGCGTCTGCGCCCTGTTCGTGGCGATCCTGATGCGCGCCGACCTCGTCGAGGCGGCGCCGTCTCTGGCCTCGCTCTACGCCGGTATCGGGATGCCCGTGAACGTGCGCGGCCTCGATATTTCCGGCGTGCGCTCGATCGAGGAAATGGAGGAAGGCGCGCCCATGCTGCTCGTGACCGGCGCGATCGCGAACGTCGCGCAGGGGCCGCGCGACGTACCGCGGCTGCGGCTCGCGGTCGTCGCCGACGACGGGCGCGAGGTCTACTCCTGGACGACCGTCGCCGGCCGCACGAAGATCGGCGCCGGCGAGACCACCCAATTCAAAGCGCGCCTGGCCTCCCCGCCCGCCGAGGGGCGGCGGATCGTCGTGCGTTTCCTCGCTCGGCAAGACCTCGCGACGCACCCGCGCTAGACATCGGGGCGCCTCTTAAAAAGGAACGTCATGATCCGCCGCCTGAACGTCCTGTTCGACGCCTCCACGATCGCCGAGCGAAACGCGGAGCTCGCCGCCGCCATCGCCGCGGCCGGAACGGAACGGCTGCTCGTGATCGCCGTGCTGAAGGGCAGCTTCGTCTTCGCGGCGGACCTGATCCGCGCCCTGCACGCGGCGGGCCTCGCGCCCGAGGTCGAGTTCATCTCGCTGTCGAGCTATCGCGAGGCGACCGTGTCGTCCGGCGCGGTGAAGATCGTCCACGACATCGAGAGCGAGGTCGCGGGCCGCGACGTGCTGCTGGTGGACGACATCCTGGAATCGGGCCGCACCCTCGCCTACGCCAAGGACCTGATGGCGGCCCGCGGCGCGCGGCGGGTGCTCACCTGCGTGCTGCTCGAAAAGCCGCACAAGCGCGCGGTGGCGATCGACGCCGACTTCGTGGGCTTCAAATGTCCCGACCATTTCGTGGTGGGCTACGGCATGGACGTGGCCCACGCCTACCGCGAGCTTCCGTTCGTCGGCGTCGTCGAGGTCGACGCCGACGACGGACCGACCTGAGGAGACCCCGTCATGGCCCGCATCCTGCTGACCGACGACGAAGAGGCCGTGCGCGGCTTCGTGCAGCGCGCGCTCGAGATGGACGGCCACCAGGTGGCGCAGGCCTTCGACGGCGCCGACGCGCTGGAGAAGCTCGGCGCCGCGCCCGAGGGCTTTGACCTGCTGCTGACCGACATCCGGATGCCCATGATGGACGGCATCGCGCTTGCGCTCGCGGCCGCGCGCGACCACCCCGACACCATGATCCTGCTGATGACCGGCTACGCCGACCAGCGCGAGAGGGCGACCGGCCTCGAGGCCCTGATCCACGACGTGGTCACGAAGCCGTTCTCGCTGGCGCAGATCCGCTCCGTCGTGGCCGACGCGCTGGCGGCCCGCGACGCGCAGCGGCTATCGGCCTGAGCTTTCAGCCGAGCGCGGCCACCGCCGCGCGGAAGGCGGCCGCGTTGGCGGCCACGCGCTCCGCAGGCATGCCGGGCGCATAGAGCGCGGAGCCGAGGCCGAACCCCCGCGCGCCGGCGGCCCAGTACCCCGCGAGACTCTGGGGCGTCACGCCGCCCACGGGAAGCAGCGTCGCCGCCGGCGGCAGCACCGCCCGCCAGGCCTTGACCACGGCCGGCGGCATCATCTCGGCCGGGAACAACTTGAGCGCCGTCGCGCCGTTCGCGAGCGCCGCGAAGCCCTCGGTGGGAGTCGCCACCCCCGGCACGCACGCGAGACCGAGCGAGGCCGCCCGACGCACCACGGCGGGGTCGCTGTGCGGCATCAGGATGAGTTCGCCGCCGGCGTCGCGGACGCGGTCGACGTCGGCGGGATCGAGCACGGTGCCCGCGCCGATCATGACGTCCGGGAAGCGCCGCGCCAGCCGCCTCACGCTGTCGAGCGGATCCGGCGAGTTCATCGGAATCTCGACGATCCCGAAGCCGGCCTCGACCAGCGCGTCGGCGACGGTCTCGACTTCGTCCGGCCGCACCCCGCGCAAGATCGCGATCAGCGGAAACGCCGTCAGGCGGTCGTGGAAGCTCATCGCTCGTCCTCCATGCGCGTCAAAGCCCCGGAGAGGGCGTGCAGCCCCCGAAAGGCCAGATCCTCGCCCGCGGAGACCGTCTCGATCCCGGACAGACCCAGCGCCAGGGCGTACCGCTCCGCGAGATCCCCTCGGCCGACGAGCCGCGCGGGACCGGAAGGCGCGCCCATCAGCGCGAGCGCCTCGCGCGCCTCCTCGCCGATCAGCAGACCCGACATGTAGCTCGGCAGGGCCGCGCCCGCGAGCCGGTCGAACAGGCCATGGGTGCGGACCGCGAACAGCTCGTGCAGCGGCGCGCCCGAGCGCCGCGCGGCCGCGCAGCCCTGCGCGAAGGCGTCGGCGTCGAGCGCGGCCTCCTCGCCCTCCTCGGGCATCAGCCGGCCGAGGATCGAATGGCGGCGCAGCACGCCGTAGAGTTCGCCCGTCATGAAGGTGTGGAAACCGACGATCCGGCCCCCGACCACGCGCGCCCATTTGCTGTGGGTGCCGGGCAGCACGAACACGGCGTCCGAGACGTCGGCGGAGGCGATGGCTCCGAAGATCTCGACCTCCTCCCCGCGCATGACGTCCGCCGTCCCATGCGCGTGCTCGGCCCTGACGCCGGGCGCGAAGCCCACGCGGACGCCGCGCGCCGTGGTCGTCCAGGCCATCGCCCGGGCGAGGTCGGCGAAGCCCGCCGGGCAGGCGGTGTAGGGCGCCTCGATCCAGCCCTGCCGGCTGCCGATCATGCCCGACGCGAGCACGCGGGCCGCCGGCCGGCGCGCGAGCCAGGGCGAGATCAGGGCCTCGAAGATGCTGTCGAAGCTGCGGCCGCTCGCGAACATGATCCCGTCCGGCGACGACAGCCGATCCTCGATCGTTCCGTCCTGCGCGATCAGCGCGGCGCGGAGTGAGGAGGTCCCCCAGTCGAGGGCGATGAGGCTGCGATCGGCGGTCATGCGGCGTTCCGGATCCGGCGCCTGGGCGCCGTTCCGAGCTAGACCAGCCAAACGACGAAGGACAGGCCTTTCTGACGCCGCACGGGCTCCCTATGGATGGGGGCGACCGAGATCGCCGGAGACAGTCCCTTGACCGACGCCCCCGCCCGCGACGTCCACGCGCCCTCGAGCGCCGCCTTCGACTGGTCCGATCCGTTCGACCTCGAGTCCCAGCTCTCCGAGGAGGAACGGCTCGTGCGGGACACCGCGCGGGATTACGCCCAGGAGCGGTTGTTTCCGCGCGTCCGCGACGCCTACCGCACCGAGACCTTCGATCCCGCGATCATGACGGAGATGGGCGCGCTCGGTCTCCTGGGCCCGACCCTCCCGGAGACCTACGGCGGGGCAGGCCTCGGCTACGTCGCCTATGGGCTCGCCGCGCGCGAGATCGAGCGGGTGGACTCCGGCTACCGCTCGGCGATGAGCGTCCAGTCGTCGCTCGTGATGCACCCGATCTGGGCCTACGGTTCGGAAGAGCAGCGTCGGCGCTTCCTCCCGCGCCTCGCCCGCGGCGAGGCCATCGGCTGCTTCGGGCTCACCGAGCCGGACGCCGGCTCCGACCCGGCCGCGATGCGGACGCGCGCGACGCGGATCGACGGCGGCTACCGGCTCTCCGGCGCCAAGACCTGGATCACCAACGCGCCGGTCGCCGACCTCTTCGTGGTCTGGGCCAAATCCGACGCGCACGACGGCGCGATCCGCGGGTTCCTGCTCGAGAAGGGCGCCAGGGGCCTGTCCGCGCCGAAGATCGAGGGCAAGCTTTCGCTGCGCGCCTCGGTCACGGGCGAGATCGTGATGGACGCCGTCGAGATCGGGGAAGACGCGCTCCTGCCCAACGTCTCCGGCCTCAAGGGCCCGTTCGGCTGCCTCAACCGCGCCCGCTACGGGATCGCCTGGGGCGCGATCGGCGCGGCGGAGTTCTGCTGGCGCGCGGCGCGGCAATACGCGATCGACCGCGTCCAGTTCGGCCGCCCGCTCGCCCAGACGCAGCTCGTGCAGAAGAAGCTCGCCGACATGCAGACCGAGATCGCGCTCGGTCTCCAGATCGCGCTCCGCGCCGGCCGCCTGTTCGACGAAGGGCGGCTCGCGCCGGAGGCGATCTCGCTGATCAAGCGCAACGCCTGCGGCAAAGCGCTCGAGATCGCCCGGATGGCGCGCGACATCCACGGCGGCAACGGCGTGTCGGACGAGTACCACGTCATGCGCGTCTCCCAGAATCTCGAGGCGGTGAACACCTACGAGGGCGCGCACGACGTCCACGCGCTCATTCTGGGACGCGCCCAAACCGGGCTGCAGGCGTTTTTCTGAGAAAGGGCCGTTCGTCTTGAACCTTTGGCGTAGGCATGCGACCGTTCGCCGGGGACAATCAAAAAAACAACAATGGCTGCGTCGAAGGAGCTCGCGTCGATGGCACGCGCGCGATCATTGGTTGTTCGGGGTTACTACGGCAACGGCAACTGCGGCGATGAGGCGCTGCTAGCAACGCTACTCCAGTACTTCTCCCCGGCTTACAGATTCATCGTTTCAGTCAACGACGCCGGGCGCGTGGCCGCAAACCTGAAAAAGAAGAAGATCGGCGCCTACGCCGACGTCAGAGTGGTGTGGAGCCTGGACCGCGGCGTCGTAACGAGGCCCGATGTGGCGGGCTTTCTACTCGGGGGCGGAGGGCTTGGATTGGGTTTCGGATGGGACCAGTACATGTTCGCCTGGCGCAAGGGGAAGAAGATCATCCACACCGGAGTCCACGTCACCGAAGAGTACGTCTCGCCGACGCCGGACGCCTTCAACGACGTGACCCGCGCGCTGCTGGGGTCCGCCCATTTCTTCAGCGTGCGACACCGCCTCTCGGTGGAGACCGCCGCGCGGCTCGGCGTCCGGGCCGCCTACGTTCCCGACTGGGCGTTCGCGCTCAATGCGGAGCCGGGCCCGACGCCCGGCCGTGACTACGTGGTCGTCACAATCCGGGCCGACGCCCACCAGCGCAATCCGCACACGCTTCGCTGCCTGCAAAGCATCGCCGCCTTTGCCGAAGCCGAGGGCCTCGACGTCGTGCTGCTGCCCTTCGACGTCAGCGATCAGCGGCTGACGAAGCGGCTGAAGATCGCTGGCCAGATGCTCGGCGGCCTGTTCTACCGACCCGCCTACGTGAAACACCTGATTGCGCACGCGAGGGTTGCCTTCTCTCTTGGCCGCTATCATCCGATCGTCTTCGCCATGGCGTCGGACGTGCCGGTCTTCAGCGTGGACGCCGTGCGGCGCGGCCGTTCGGACGACAAGACATGCCTGCAACTCATCGAGGAGGGCCTCGACGATTTCCACTTCCCGATTGATCGTCTCGACGATTTCACGCCTGCGGAGATCGGCCGCCTCGTGCGCCGTTACGCCGTCTCCGGAACGTATTCAAAGAGCTTTATGAACAACGCCGCTCTCGTGGACGCCGCAGCGGAGCGGATCCACGAGATCCTGAAATCCTGATCGAAGTCTTGGTACGGTGGCACGATGAACGTCATTCAGCTCTGCGGTTCTTTCGGCGAACGGTGCGGCATCGCGCGGTACACGCAGTATGTCGCGGACACCCTGTCGCTCCTCGGCGTCAACAACCGCATCGTCCGCTCGTGCGGACAGCTCGACGCGCTGCTGCGCGCCGACGAAGCCGCGGGCCAGACCGGGCCGACGCTCGTGCTCGTGCAGCATGAGTACGGCATCTACGACATGCTCGGCGAGCTCTCCTCGGGCGACTCGACCGGCAACATCCTCGCGACGCTGACCGAGCTTTCGGCGCGCGGCCGCATCCGCGCCGCGGCCTTCATCATGCACACCGTGGTCGCGCGCGACCACGTGCTGAGCTTCGCGAACAAGCAGCTGTTCACCAGCCGTTTCCCGGTGTTCCACCTGAACCGCCTCGGCGCGGCCCAGGGCGGCGTCGAGTTTCTCGAGCACGGCGTCTACCGCATGCCCGGATCCAACCTCGACCGAATGCTCAAGGGCGAGATGGACATCGACGCCTTCGCCGAGCGCCAGCTCGCGACGAAATCGGTCGGCACCTTCGGTCTGCTGTCGCCCAACAAGATGCCGCGCCGGATCATCGAACTCGCGGGCGCCCACAACCTCGAGCTCAAGGCCAACTTCGCGAGCCGCTCCAAGGTCGATCCCAAGCGGCTGCTCCGGTTCCTCGACGAGGCGCATGTCACCGGCACGATCGGCTTCGACTTTCTCTCGGAGGAGGACCTTCTTCGGACGATCGAAACGGCCAGCTTCGTCGGCAGCTTCCAGGAGGACTTCAACCACTACGCGACCAGCGGCTCCACCCGCTTCCTGCTGAACTCCGGCGTGCCGCTGATCGTGAACAGCGTCACCTGCTTCATGGATCTCAGCGAGGTCGCGGTGTTCGTGGACGACTCCCGCAGCGAACTGCTCGCGCGGATGATGGTCGACCGCGATCTCTACAAGTCGAAGATCGACGACGTGGTGCGCTTCAGCCGCGACAACACGATGGAGCGGGTCTACGAGCGCCTTCTGAACGACGCCGTCCACCACTTCGACCAGAAGAAGGACAGCAAGCAGCGCTACGTCTATTACTACCAGAACCTCATGAGCACGCCCGCCCTCAAGGACGCCGTGCGCTTTTTCGGCATCGATGAGCCGGAGATGACGGCGACGGGCATTGTGAACGCCGTCAACCGACGGTTCAGCGCGGTGGCGCCGAAGGCGGTCTGGGAGAGCTACCTCGACACCTCGAAGAGCATCTCGGATCCCGAACTGCTCGAGGAGTTCGATCCCAAGTTCGACCCGAAGGCGCAGCCCGTCTGGGAACGGCCGAGCGACGAGCCGCGGCCGGCCGACGCCACCGCCGCCTTGCGCGCCGCGAACTGCGCCCTGACCGCGTGGACGCCGCCGACGCTCAGCCGTCTCGCCATGATCCCGCCCTCGCGCTGGCGGGACTACCTGAGCCGGGCGGGCGGCGTCGCCGACCAGAACGCCCTGCAGACCATCGGCGCGATCGACCCCGGCGCGACGGTCGGCGAGCGGCTGCGCATCACGGCGGACGCCCTCGGCGGGCACCAGATGCGCACCCCGGGCCATGGCGCGCACCTCATCGACGACGCTCTCGCGCGCACCGTGTTCTACGCCTCCGAGATCGACTCGCTGCCGAGCGCCGAGCGCGCCTACTGCGTCGCCCTGCTGCTCGACCGGCAGCCGCCGGACGAAGGCCGCCTGAAGCTCTTCAAGCACCTGTTCGACAACGGAGCCTCGATCGCCGATTTCGTCGGGACCTCGGAGTTCGAGAACTCGCTGATCGACCTCGCCGACGGCGGCGCCAGCACGCGCTTCGGTAAGGCGACCTTCGGGCCGGCCTTCACCGCGACGCTCGAAGGCCGGTCCTCGCGCGTGGCGTTCTGGCGGCAGTTCATCCGGCGCCGGTTCAACCTCCCCGCGTCGGCGGGCGAGTTCGACATCCACAACGCCGGCGACATCCTGGACGTGCGCCCGGGCGAGCCCGATCGCGCGGGCTGGACCGAGTTCGCCACGGCGATGCGCAACCAGCGGTTCCGTTTCCCCGTCGCGGCCATGGAGCCCTTCGCCGGACTCGCGGGCGATCGTCCGTGGTTCGAGATCGCGCTCTACGCGCTCTCGCTCAAGAACGCGCGCATCGTGACCTCGCACAAGGAGTTCATCTCCTCCTGGACGCGGGCGCAGCAGGTGTTCAGCCAGGACGAAGAGCTCCCCGACTTCGACTTCTTCCTCCTGCACAAGGACGCGGCCCGCGCCTTCATTCCTCTGCTCGAGCGCCGGCAACCGACGCCTTGCCTCGCCTTCGCGAACGAGGTGTTCTTCGTGGTCTCCGACCCCAGCAAGATCGCGCGCGTTTACGAAGGCGTCCACGGCGGCGGCTTCATCGCCCCGCCGCGCGATCCGGCGCCCGCGCCCAAGCCTCTGCCGGCGGTCGCTGCGCTTCCGCCCTCCCCCGAAGTCGACGCGGCCACCGCCGCAGCGGTGGCCGCGCATCCCCAGCCTTGGGAAGTGTGAGAGCCCGCGCCTAACGCGGTTCGGCGACGGCGGAGCAGGTTGCGAAGGGAGGGCTCGCTGAGGCGGCTCTCTGCAACCATCCCGCGCGCCAACCACGCGAGCGGCGGGACGATCTCGAAGAGGGAAGCCGCCTGGGCGAGAACTGGCCGTCGGATTGGCCGATGGAGACCATGGTGCGGGTGGTCGGACTCGAACCGACACTCTGTCGCCAGAAACGGATTTTGAGTCCGTCGCGTCTACCGTTCCGCCACACCCGCACGAGGGCCTTCGCCGAAGCGGCGCCACGATGTCGACAGAGCGACGCACTGTCAATTCATCCTGTCGCGCCAATAAGACCCTTCCGCTCTTGCGGCCGTCGCCGACAGCTTCTACGGGAAATGCATCCGCCGACGCACCGTCGCCAAAGGCCCCCCATGCTGAGACGCCTCTACGACTGGATGCTCTCCCTCTCCGCCGGTCCGCGGGCGAAGCTCGCGCTGTTCTGGGTCTCTTTCGCCGAAGCCTCGTTCTTCCCGCTGCCGCCGGACATCCTGCTGGTGCCGATGACGATCGCGCGCCCGCAGGACGCCTACAGGCTCGCGCTGCTGACGGGTCTCGGCTCGACGCTCGGCGGCGCGCTCGGCTACGCCATCGGGTCGCTGCTCTATGACAGCGTCGGGCTCTGGATCATCCATCTTTATGGCTACGGCGATAAGATGGACGCCTTCCGGGAGACCTACGCCCACTACGGGTTGTGGATCATCCTGCTGAAGGGTCTGACGCCGATCCCCTACAAGCTGGTGACCATCACCTCGGGCTTCGCTGGCTACAATTTCTTCCTGTTCATGCTCCTGACCGTCATCTCGCGCACGCTGCGGTTCCTGGCGGTGGCCTGGATCCTCAAGCGCTACGGCGAGCCGGTTCGGGAGTTCATCGAGCGGAAGCTGGCGCTGTCCGCGTTCATATTGCTCTTCTTCGTCGTCGGCGGCTTCGTGCTGGTGAAGTACGTGGTGTGACGGCGATGGCGGCCTCCCCACTCCGCTCCCCCGCAGCCGCCGGCCTCGCGATCGCGATCGTCGCAGCGGCGACCGTCGGCGGCGCGCTCGTGTTCGAGCACGGCTTCGGCTACGTGCCCTGCATGCTGTGCCTGTGGGAGCGCTGGCCCTATTACCTCGGCGCGCCGCTGGCGCTCTCCGCCGGCCTGCTCGCGCTGCGCGGCCACGCCGCGTCGAAGCTCCTGTTCGCCGCCCTCGCCCTGCTGTTCCTCGGCGGAGCCGTTCTCGGCGCCTACCACGCCGGCGTCGAGTGGGGGTTCTGGCCGGGTCCGACGAGCTGCGCCGGCGCGAACGCCGCGCCGACCTCGGCCGGCGGGCTGCTCGCCCAGATGAAGACGACGCGGATCGTCCCCTGCGACCGGGCGGCCTGGCGCCTCTTAGGGGTTTCCCTGGCCGGCTACAGCGCCCTAATTTCGTTGGGTCTCGCGACGGTCGCGGCTCTGGCGACGCGGCGGCCGAGCCGCGCCGCCGCTCACCACCGCGCCGGCTCGGCTTCCCTGCGGTCATAGTCGCCGCCCGCGCGCCCCGGATAGGGCGCCGCCGCGAGCTCCGGCGCAGGCCGCTGATCGATCTCGCCGTCCTGGATCACGACCACCGGCGTGTCGGTCGGCACACGGTCGTAAAGGTCGATGATGTCTTGGCTGAACAGACGGATGCAGCCGCTCGACACGGCGCGGCCGATGGAGAGCGGCTCGGTGGTGCCGTGGATGCGGAACAGCGTGTCGCGGTTCCCCTGGAAGAGGTAAAGCGCGCGCGGACCGAGCGGGTTGTCCAAGCCTGGCGCCATGCCGCCGGCGTAGGGACCGTAGCGCTCGGGCTCGCGGGCGATCATGTCGGACGTCGGCGTCCAGCGCGGCCACTTCGCCTTGCGGCCGACGCGCGCGGAGCCCTCGAACGCGAGCCCCTCCTTGCCCACGCCGATGCCGTAGCGCAGCGCCGCCCCGCCTTCCTGAACGAGGTAGAGGAACCGCGCTTGGGTGTCGATCACAATGGTTCCCGGCGTCTCGTAGCCGTCATAGGCGACCGCCTGCCGGAGCCATTTCCGGTTCACGCGCGAGATGTCGGTGGCGGGCAGGGGATAGAGTTCGTCCGGCCGCGCGCCGTACCGCGCGATGTCCGCCGGATGATGCCCGCCGCCGACGTCAAGCGCCGGCGTTTTGATCGATCCGCAGCCCGCGAGCGCGCCCGCGCTCAGCAGGACGCCGCAGAACGACCGGCGGTTGATGTTCGACGTCATTTGATTTCACCCCACAAGGACCTGCGCCAGCGCGGCGCGGGAGTCCGTCCGGTCTCCGGGCAGGGGATGGCGCGCATCGGGGTAAAATCGAGCAAAAAAAGGGCGGCCGCGGGATGTCGCTCATTAGCCACAGCCGGCGGCGCGGCTTGAAAACCCAGGCGCTTCGGCCTCTCGCCCATCGCCGAGAACCCCGGCCGTCACAGGCTTTTGCGCCATCGCCCTGGCGAAACGCACCCCAGAGCGGCAGGCGCCGGACGAGCGCTTGGTTTCGGGCGTCGACGCGGCCGTCCGTTCGACGCTACGGCTCGAGCTCGCTGTCCCAGTAGAGGTAATCGAGCCAGCTGTCGTGCAGGTAGTTCGGGGGAAAAGCGCGGCCGTTCTGATGCAGGTCGTGCACCGAAGGCTGGAACGGCGTCTGCGCCGGGTACATCCCGCAGTCCGCCGGCATCTGGCCGCCCTTCCGGAGGTTGCAGGGCGAGCAGGCCGCGCAGACGTTCTCCCAGGTGGTCTGTCCGCCACGGGAGCGCGGGATCACGTGGTCGAAGGTGAGGTCCTCGCGCGTGCCGCAGTACTGGCAGGAGAAGCGGTCGCGCAGGAACACGTTGAACCTGGTGAACGCCGGATTGCGCGCCGGCTTCACGTAGGTCTTGAGGCACACCACGGACGGCAGCTTCATCTCGAAGCTGGGGCTGTGCACTTCGCGGTCGTAGTGGGAGATCACGTTCACACGGTCCAGGAAGATCGCCTTGATGGCGTCCTGCCAGGACCACAGCGACAACGGATAGTAGCTGAGCGGACGGTAGTCCGCGTTCAACACCAAGGCCGGGCACGCGTCAGGTGAAACGGCGACCGTCACCGAGCACTCCTTGCATGAGCGCCGGCGCGCCGGCCGACGCTGGGCGATACTCTACATGTCGTGTGTCAGCCTTGTGAAGCCATACGAGCGAATGTTTTTCGAGGAGCGAAGGCGCTCGCAAGAAAGGCCGCGCCCTGCCGCAGGCCCTCGCCGTCGATGCCATGCCCGAGGCCCGGCGAGAGGTGCCACTCGCAGGGGATTTCCGCCGCCCCGAGGCCGTCCGTCGCCGCGAACAGGGCGTCGATCGGGATGACCTCGTCGCGGTCGCCGTGGACAAGCAGGATCGGCGGCTTGCCCGTCGCCTCGTCCTTCAGGACCTCCGGCGAGACCAGCATGCCGGAGTAGCCCAGGATCGCCGCCGGCGGGACCCTGCGGCGCAGGCCGACGTGCAGCGCCATCATCGTGCCCTGGCTGAAACCGACCAGCGCCAGCCTGTCCGGCGCGACGCCCGTGCGGGCGAGCTCAGCGTCGAGGAAGGCGTCGAGGTCGGGCCGGGCCGCGATCACGCCGCGGCGGCGCTCGTCCGGGTCGCGGAAGGTCAGCGGGAACCACTGCCGCCCCATCGGCGAGCCCGGGAGCAGCGAGGGCGCATGCGGCGCGACGAAGGCTGCGTCCGGCAACAACGTCCGCCACTCCCGGCCGATCGCGATCAGGTCGTTCCCGTCCGCGCCGTAGCCGTGCAGGAAGACGACGAGCGCTTTGGCGTGGCCGGAAGCGGGGGCGAGGCGGGGTCCGTCGATCGCGGTCATCGAAGCTCCTCGGTCGTCTCGGGTCGGTGCGGGGCCGGCGCGCCGTCGCGGCCGCGCCTCAGGTAATAGGCCCAGAGCAGCTGCGCCGCCACTCCCCGAAGCGGCCGCCAGCCCTCGGCCAGCGCCTCGGCGGCCCGCCGGTCCGGCCGCGCGGACAGGTCGAACGCCTCCTTCAGCGCGGCCTGAACGGCGACGTCGCCGCCGGGGAAGGCGTCGGGACGGCCGTGGGCGAACAGAAGAAACACGTCCGCGGTCCACGGCCCGACGCCGGACACCTCGAGCAGCGTTGCGCGGGCCTCCGCTTCCTCCATCTGCTTCAGGGCCTCGAGGTCGAGGCCGTCTTCGACCGCCGCGCAAAGCGCGCGGACGGTCCTCAGTTTCGGGCGCGAGAGGCCTGCGGCGCGAAAGACCTCGTCCGGCGCGGCGGAGAGCGTCGCGAGGTCGAGCCGCCCAAGCGCGGCCTCCAGCCGCCCGTGGATCGCCTTTGCGGCCGCGACCGAGATCAGCTGCGAGTTGACGATCCACACCAGCCCCGCGAGATCGGGCGTCAGCGTCCGGAGCGGCGGCGGGTCGCAGACGGCGCGGACGGCGTCCAGCCGCGGGTCGAGCGCGCACAGCCGGTCCAGCGCGGCGTCAAGCTGCGGTCGCGTGAGGATGCGGTCCGGCGCGATCAGATCTTCCGCAGCCGGACCTCGTCGATCCGGTGGCTGCGGCCCTTCTTTAGGATGAGATCGGCGCGCGGCCGGGTGGGACGAATGTTCTCGCGCAGGTTCGGCAGGTTGATGTCGGCCCAGAGCTTCTCGGCCTGCTCCATCGCCTCGGTCTTCGAGACCTGGGCGTACTTGCGGAAGTAGGACTGCGGGTCGCGGAACGCGGTCTCCCGCAGCCGCATGAAGCGCTCCACGTACCAGCGGTGGAGCAGCGGCTCGTCGGCGTCGAGGAAGATGCCGAAGTCGATAAAATCCGACACGAAGGGCGTAACGCGGCCGTTCTGGGGCTTGTCGCCGGTCTGGAGGACGTTCAGCCCCTCGATGATGACGATGTCCGGGCGGTCGACGACCAGCTGCTCGCCGCGCACCACATCGTAGACCAGATGGCTGTAGACCGGGGCGGTGACCTCGCGCTTGCCGGCCTTGATGTCGGAGATGAAGCGGATCAGCGCCTGGACGTCGTAGCTTTCCGGAAAGCCCTTGCGATTCATCAGGCCTTCGCGCTGAAGCACTGCGTTGGGCAGCAGGAAGCCGTCGGTGGTGACGAGGTCGACCTTCGGCGTCGCCGGCCAGCGGGCGAGCAGCGCGCGCAGGACGCGGGCGGTCGTGGACTTGCCCACGGCGACCGACCCCGCCACCGCGATCACGTAGGGCACCCGCGTCTCGCCGTGGCCGAGGAAGCGCTGGGTGGCGCGGAACAGCTGCTGGCGGGCGGTGACGTAGAAGGCGAGCAGGCGGGAGATCGGCAGATAGATCTGCTCGACCTCGTTCACGTCGATCGGATCGTTGAGCGAACTCAGGCGATCGAGGTCGGCGGCGTCGAGGGTCAGTGGGGTGTCGGCGCGGAGCTTCGCCCAGTCCTGCCGGGTGAAGGTGGCGTAGGGCGAGGGATTTCGGATCCGCGGCCGGTCGTCCATCAGCGCTCCCGCGAAGCCTTTTCCGCGTGGCCCGACTGCGCGGTGCGACGCTCGAGCTCGGCCATAACCTCTGCGAGGTCGACCTCTCGTACCCGAAGAGCCACCAACAGGTGGTAAAGCACGTCCGCGGCCTCCGCCACGAGTTCGACCTTCGTTCCCGAGGCGGTGGCGAGCGCCGCCTCGACGCCCTCCTCCCCCAGCTTCTTGGCGCAGCGGGCGGGGCCCGCCTCCACCAGCGAACGGGTGTAGGACGTGTCCGCCGAAGACGCGTCGGCGCGCTGGGCCACGATGCGGGCGAGGTCGTCCAGGGTGAAGCCGGTCATCGCGCCCTCATGCCGCCGGGTCGAGCCGGACCGGCAGGCCGGCGGCGGCCATGGCGGCCTTGGTCTCGCCGATCGTGTATTCGCCGAAGTGGAAGATCGACGCGGCGAGCACGGCGCTCGCGCCGCCGATGGTGACGCCCTCAACCATGTGGGCCGGCGTGCCGACGCCGCCGGAGGCCACCACCGGCACCGGCACCGCGTCCACCACCGCGCGCACCAGCGCGAGGTCGTAGCCGTGCTTGGCGCCGTCCTGGTCCATGGAGGTCAGCAGGATCTCGCCCGCGCCAAGGTTCGCGACCTCGGCCGCGTAGGCTACGGCGTCGAGGCCGGTCGGGCGACGGCCGCCATGAGTGAAGACCTCCCAGCGGTCGGCTTCGCCAGGGCCCGAGACCTTCTTGGCGTCGACCGCGACCACGATCGCCTGCGCGCCGAACTTCTCCGCCGCCCGCGCGACGACCGAGCGGTCGTTCACCGCAGCCGACATGATCGAGACCTTGTCGGCCCCCGCCAGCATCAGCGCGCGCACGTCCGCCACCGAGCGCACGCCGCCGCCGACCGTCACCGGCATGAAGCAGTTCTCCGCCGTGCGGGCGACGACGTCGAGCAGGATCGCCCGCTCCTCGTGGCTTGCGGTGATGTCCAGGAAGCAGAGCTCGTCGGCGCCCGCCGCGTCATAGGCGATCGCGGCCTCGACAGGATCGCCCGCATCGCGCAGGTCGACGAACTGGACGCCCTTGACCACGCGGCCGTCCTTGACGTCGAGGCAGGGGATGACGCGGATCTTCAGCATGCTTCAAGGCCTTGTCGGTTCGCGCCTACTTTATCGCATGCCGCGACAGCGCCGCGCTGACCGGCGCTTGCGGCTCTTCGCGCTGTCATAACACGACCAAAGCTTCGCGCCCGCCGGATACGGCGTCCGTCGCGAAGCGGCGGTCGAGGGTCGCCAGACGACCGCCGTGCTTGACCGCGAGCGCCAGGAGATAGGTGTCGGTGATCTGCTTCGACCTAAGGAGCCGGCTGCGATCAATGCCTGCGTCCGTCAGCAGGCTGACGTCGTCCGGCCAGAAATGATGTCCCGGCCAGTCCAGCGCCGCCGCCACAGTCTCTGCGACGATCGCGGGCGCGCCGGGCGAGTTCGGGTAGCCGGAATGTCCAACAATCCGGATCACGCCGTTCTGCGTCAAAGGGCAGGTCGCCCAACCGTCGGACGAGACACGGTCGAACCATTCATGGGCCATGGCGTGATCGACATGCTTGGTGTCGATCAGCGCGATCAGCACGTTGACGTCGAGCAGATGGATCACTCGAGCTCTTCACGCAGTTGATTCACGATCTCTGTCGTGACCACCGCGTCAGGATTGCTGACCGGCAACACTGGAAATCCCGTCCGAGCGGGTGTTTGCGGTCGGCTCGTCAGAGACCGCCGCGCGAGGTCGGACAGCACCTCGCCGAGGCTCCGCTGCTCGCGTTCCGCAAGCGCTCTCACTGCGGAGAGGATGTCGTCGTCGATCGTCAACGTGGTGCGCATGCATGAATCTCTAGCGCATCGCGCATCACGCATCAAATAAACGCAGGTTCTGCTCCGGCTCGAAACTCGTCTTGCGTCCACGCAGCAGGCAACTGACGCGCCGGACGTCGCTCAGTTGCTGGCGAGCAGCGCCGAGACCGGCGCGGCCAGCGTGACGACGACGCCTTCGGGCCGATAGGCGATCTTGGCCTCGCCGCTGAGGTAGCCCGACAGCGCCCGCTCGATGACGTGCGATCCGAAGCCGCGCCGCGTCGGAGGCGAAACCTTTGGCCCGCCCTCCTCGCGCCATTCGAAATGCAGGAGCCCGTCGGCGAACCGCCAGCCGAGGGCGACGCGCCCACCGTCCGCCGACAGCGCGCCGTACTTGACGGCGTTGGTCGCGAGTTCGTGCACCGCGAGAGCGAAGGCCATCGCGGCGCGGTCGGCGAGCCGCACGGGCGGCCCGTCCACCCGGACGCGCTCCCCCAGCCCGTGGGGCTTCAGAACGCTGCGCACCAGCGCGTCGAGGTCCGCCTCGGCGGACGTCGTCTTCATGAGGCTGTCCTGGGCCTTGGCGAGCGCGACCAGCCGCTCCGAAATCTGAGCGTGGAACGAGCGCGCGACGTCGCCGCCCGCCCGCAAGGTCTGGCCTACGATCGCCTGCACCAGCGTCAGAAGGTTCTTGATGCGGTGGTTCAATTCGGCCGCGAGCAGCTTGTGCCGCTCCTCGCTGTCCTTGAGCGCGGTGATGTCGCGGGACACCGACAGGATCTGCTCCGGCTGGCCGTCGGCGCCGATGATCGGGCTGACCTGCACGTCCCAATGCCGCGGATTGCCCTTGGCGGTGTTCGACATTTCCTGGAAGCGATAGCTGCGGCCCGCGCGGGCGGCCTCGACAGCCGCCTTGGCGTGGACGTGCCCGAGGCCGGTCCACATGTCCGGCCAATTGCACCCCTTCATCGCGCTGAAGTCGTCGACCTCCATGACGCGCTGTCCGCCTTCGCTCATGAAGACGAGCCGGCCTTCGAGATCGACGATCTTGATGCAGTCGTCGGAGGCGGCGAGAACGCTGCGCATGAAGCGCGCGTCGCGCTCGGCGGCCGTGGTCATATGATTACAAATCCGGAGCGCGGGGGGGCAAGCACTCTTCTACAAGAGCGCCACGAACTTCGCTTTACTTTTAAGCGTTCGGCCCCGGCGAGCGCGTCACGATTTCGGCGTGGCCTTCGCCGCCTGCACGAACGCCAGCGCTTCTCGCCCGTTCAGCCGGCCGTCGTAAAGCGCGCGGCCGGTGATCGCGCCGGCGATGGCGGCATTTTCGGGCGCGAGCAGGCGGCGGACGTCCTCGATGTCGGCGAGGCCGCCGGAGGCGATCACCGGGATCGCCACGGCCTCCGCGAGTTCTCGGGTGGACTCGAGGTTCAGCCCGCCGAGCAGGCCGTCGCGGGCGATGTCGGTGTAGATGATCGCCGCCACGCCGGCGTCCTCGAACCGGCGGGCGAGGTCGAGCGCGGTGATGTCCGACAGCTCCGCCCAGCCCTGCACCGCCACGCGCCCGTCGCGAGCGTCGACGCCCACCGCGACCTTGCCCGGATGAGCGCGGGCCGCCGCCTTCACGAACTCCGGGTCGCGCACCGCCGCCGTGCCGATGATAACGCGGGCGACGCCCCGCTTCAGCCAAGCGTCGACCGCCTTCATGTCGCGGATGCCGCCGCCGAGCTGCACGGGGACCTGCGCCTGATCGAGAATGGAGTCCACCGCCGCGGCGTTGACGCTGGCGCCGGCGAAGGCCCCGTCGAGATCGACCACGTGGATCCACGCGAAGCCCTCGGCGGCGAAAGCCTTGGCCTGGCCGCCAGGGTCGCGGCCGTAGACGGTCGCCTGGTCCATGTCGCCCTGGCGCAGCCGGACGACCGAGCCGCCCTTGAGGTCGATCGCAGGGTAGAGGATCACGGACGCCACCTGACGAAGTTCGCGAGCAGAGCAAGCCCGAGGGTCTGGCTCTTCTCGGGATGGAACTGGACGCCGGCGACGTTGCCGCGCGCCACCAGCGCCGTCACCTCGCCGCCGTAGGTCGCGGAGGCGACGACGTCGTCCGGGTCGTTCGGCGTGAGGTGGTAGGCGTGCAGGAAATAAGCGTGAAGTCCGCCCTGCCCCAGCGCAAGCCCGTCGAGCAAAGCGTGGTCGCGGTGGGGGTTCAGCGTGTTCCAGCCCATGTGCGGCACCTTCAGCCGCGCGTCGCCGGGCTCGATCCGGCGCACCCGGCCGGGAATCCAGTCAAGGCCCGGCGTCTCCTCGTACTCCTCGCCCGTGGTGGCGAGCAGCTGCATGCCGATGCAGATGCCGAGAAAGGGCCGCCCGCGTCGCGTCACGACCTCATCCAGCGCCTCGCCGAGACCGGAGGCTTGGCCGAGCGCCGTGCGACAGTCGGGGAAAGCGCCATCGCCGGGCAGGACCACGCGGTCGGCGGAGGCGACCTGCGCGGGGTCGCTCGTCACGATCACGCCCTCGCCGCCAGCCCGGATCAGCGCCTTCTCGACCGAGCGGAGATTGCCGGCGCCGTAGTCGACGACCGCGATCGTCACCGCGCCGTTCCCGGGGCCGGGAAGAAGCTGAACGCCGGCTGCGCGGGGCGATAGGGCGTCGCGGACGGCTGCGGGCGCGTGGCCTCACGCGGTTGGTCGGCGAGCCAGTCCGTGAAGAAGTGCGCCTCCGCCTCTTCCCGCCCGCGGGCGAAGACGCTGGCCGCGTAGGAATAGCCGCGCCGCTCCAGAGCGCGGGCGCGCAGCCACGCGGCCTCGAAGCCGACGGCAAGGTTCGGCAGCAGCGCGAAGATGAGCGCGGATCCGCCGCGCAGCTCCAGGCCGTAGGCGATCAGTCCGAAGACGATCTCGGCGGCGATGTAGAGCGCGAGCGCCCACCAGCAGCGGCGCCAGATCAGCCAGATCGCGGGCGCGAGGAAGGCGAGCTTGTGAAAACCTTCGCGCAGCACGACGAAGCGTTCGGCGTCGTCGAGCGTGCGCGCGGCGCCGCCAGGGGGTTCATAGATCAGCCAGGTCTGCAACGTGGGTCAGCCTTTGAGAAACGTCAGTCGCCGATGCGGCCCTTGGTGGAGGGCAACCGGTCGCCGGCGCGCGGATCGAGCGCGAACGCCGTCTTCAGAACACGCGCGAGCCCCTTGAAGCAGGACTCGGCGATGTGGTGCGAGTTCGCGCCATAGAGCGTCTCGACGTGCAGCGTCACCGCCGCGTGGGTCGCGAACGCCTGGAAGAACTCCCGCACCAGCTCGGTGTCGAACTCGCCGACCTTCTGGGTCGGAAACGCCGTGCGCCAGACGAGGAACGGCCGGCCCGAAACGTCGATCGCGACGCGGGTCAGGGTTTCGTCCATCGGCATGTGGACGTCGGCGTAGCGAGTGAGGCCCTTCATGTCGCCGAGCGCCTTGCGCACGGCCTGACCGAGCGCGATGCCGACGTCTTCGGTGACATGGTGGAAATCGACGTGCACGTCGCCCTTGGCCTTGATTTCCACATCGATCATGGCGTGGCGCGACAGCAGCTCCAGCATGTGGTCCAAGAAGCCGACGCCGGTCAAAATCGTCGAGACGCCCGTACCGTCTAGATCGACGGAGAGCGCGATGTCGGTTTCGGCGGTCGTCCGGGTCACCTCGGCGCGGCGCATGGAAGCCTCTTGAACGCCGCGAGCGCAGTCGCGGATCTGTCATGGGAACGCGGGGTCGATAGCACGGCGCCGCGCCCAAGGCCAACGGACCGCTCGCACAAGACGGCATGGCGCATGTGCGGCGCCCGCGGGCGCATATCGACGGCGTCGACTTGCCCTCTACTTGGACCTTCGCCGGCGCTTCGTCCGGTTTCGCCCGAGGGCACCGCCATGGCCAAGAAACCCGCCGCCGACGTCAAGACGCGCAAGAAGGCGCCGCTCGCGACGCCCACCGATCTCGGCTCAAACGCCACCCGCGACATCGAAGGCGGCATGAACGCGCTGCTCGCCGACACCTTCGCGCTGTACCTCAAGACCAAGAATTTCCACTGGCACATGAGCGGGCCGCACTTCCGGGACTACCACCTGCTGCTCGACGAACAGGCCGCGGAAATCCTCGCCACCACCGACGACATCGCGGAACGTGTCCGTAAGATCGGCGGCACGACGATCCGCTCGATCGGCCATATCGCCCGGCTGCAGCGGGTGCTGGACAACGACGCCGACTTCGTGACGCCGCAGGACATGCTGGCCGAGCTCCGGCAGGACAACCTCGACCACGTCAAGCGGCTGCGCGAGGTCCACGACCTCGCTGACGAGCACGACGACGTCGCGACCGAAAGCCTGATCGAGAACTGGATCGACGAGGCGGAAAAGCGCGCCTGGTTCCTATTCGAGACCAGCCGCGGCGCCTGAAGGTCAGCGCGCGATCCATACGGCGGGCCTGAGGCTAGCGCGCGCCTGACCGGCCGCCAGCGGCGGCGACGCCCTTTTCGCCGCCGCTGGGAATGCCTACCTGTGCTCCCACGACAGTCCCCGCGGGAGCCTCCATGTCCGAGATCATTCTTCACGGGACGACGATCGTGCTCGTCCGCAAGGGCGGGCACGTCGTCATCGGGGGCGACGGCCAGGTCAGCCTCGGCCAGACGGTTATGAAGGCGACCGCCAAGAAGGTCCGGCGCATCGCCAAGGGGCAGGTCATCGCCGGCTTCGCGGGCGCGACCGCGGACGCCTTCACGCTGTTCGAGCGGCTTGAAGCCAAGCTCGAGCAACACCCCGGCCAGCTGCTGCGCGCCGCGGTGGAGCTCGCCAAGGACTGGCGCACCGACCGCTACCTCCGACGGCTCGAAGCCATGATGCTGGTCGCCGACAAGAACGTGGCCCTCGTCATCACCGGCACCGGCGACGTCCTCGAGCCGGAGGACGGCGTTGCGGCGATCGGCTCCGGCGGCAATTACGCGCTGGCCGCCGCGCGCGCTCTCTACGACACCGACGCGGACGCCGAGGCGATCGTGCGCAAGGCCATGAAGATCGCGGCCGATATCTGCGTCTACACCAACGGCAACGTCACGGTTGAGAGTCTTGAGACCGTCGGCTGACGATCTCGCCGCGGCGGTTGCGGCGGGCGTCATCGACCAGGCGGCCGCCGACCGGTTGCGCGCGTTCCTGACGCGCGGCGACGAGGGTCCCTCCCCGCTCGGCGCGGCCGACCGCGAGGATGTGCGCTTCGTGCGCGGCTTCCACGACGTGTTCATGAGCTTCGGACTGGCGGCCGTGCTGATCGGCTTCCGGCTGGCGGTCATGGCCGTGGCCCCGGAGGGCGCGCACGCCGCCGCCTTCGCGCTCGGCGCGGCCGCGATCTGGGCGCTCGCCGAGATCTTCGCCCGCCGCCAGCGGCTGGTGCTTCCGAGCATCGTGCTCGCGCTCGGCTTCGTCAC
>Ga0256876_1000044_pt1 | contig 20768 bp, 37 predicted proteins | sample MC6MC0419MT_FD_186340 | JGI IMG/M metagenome (GOLD analysis project Ga0256876, IMG submission 186340) | Metatranscriptome of enriched soil aggregate microbial communities from Iowa State University, Ames, United States - MC6-MC0419-MT... | ecosystem: Environmental > Terrestrial > Soil >...
ATGTCGACCACCTGCACACCGGAGAACTGGAACAGGCGCTCGGCGTTGGCGAGGTTCTGACCGACCAGCTTGTGGTACATGGCACCGGTCATGACCTGGGCCACCAGGCGCTGGGAGGCATCACCGAACAGGGCGTGCGCGTTGTTGATCGCCACATAGGTCACGCCAGCAGTCGCCGACACGTCGTTGGTGGCGGTTGGCTGGTTGCCGATGGCGGCGGCCAGGGCCGAAATTGCGGTGTTCAGCTGGTCCGACATGATGGCTTCGGACAGGTTGCGGCTGATCACCTCCAGCGCCTCCTCCGGGTTTTTCTGGATCCAGGAGAGCTGGGAAGGCTCCCACAGGATCGGGCCGAAGCCGCCGGCGATCTTCACCGAGTCGTACTGCTTCTGAGCCAGCGGGGTGGACGCCTGGTTGCCGTTGGCTGCATAGCGGTCGACACGACGCTGGGCGCCGTGAAGGCCTGCCCAGAACGATTCCTGCAGGAAGTCGCCGTCGATGCCCTGGGTGGTAAGGCGGATGGCGCCCGCCGAGGATGCGTTGAACTTCTCGACGTCCTGGGCCAGGGTCTCGATGGTGGTGCGTTTGAGGTATTCGTTGAACACCTTCATGTTCGAAAGGGCCATTGGGCCTCCTTATTCGCTTGCGGTCAGGCCCTTGATGGCTTCCAGGCGCTCTGCCTTGGAGCCACCGAAGTTGCCCTTCGTGGGTTTGTGCTGGCCACCGCCATTTGGAGCGCCGCCACCATTGGCGCCGGAGCTCTTCAGGATGTGGTCACGATGGGGGTACTGCGAGACGAGGGTCTCGAGCGCTTCGTTGAAGTCGGCCAGTTCGCCTGGACGGGAGCGACTGAAGACCTTCTGGCCCTGGGCGTCATAAGCGACGACCTTGCCTTCCTCGATCTTGAAGTTGCTGCCAAAGGTGGCCTGGACCATGTCCGCCGGCACAGCCATCTTCTCGGCGATGAACTGGGAACGGGCAAAGCTCCCGCCAATCTTCTCGGCATACAGCTGCTGCTCGAAGGTCTGCGCCTTGGTGTTGGCTTCGTCCAACTGGGTCTGGAAGGCCTTGCTGATCTCGCCCTTCACCTTCTCGATCTCGCCGGCATCCACCAGCTTCTTGGCATCTAGATTGGCGACAGTTTCCAGGGCCTTGCGCGCAGCGGCAGCATCCTCGATGCCCTCGAAGGCCTTAGCGACCTTCTCGAATCCATCGGCACGCTCGCGATGCGACTTGGCCTCGGCGTTCAGCCGGGTGATGGTGTTACGGGTGCCTACTGCATCGAAGGCGACTTCTTTGCCGTCGTCTTCCACATAGACTGGTTTCCCGTCTTCGATCACTGCGTACTGCTTACCATCCACTTCAACAGTCTTGAGTTTCATCTCGTCTCTCTGGGCCATCCGGCCTGTTGGTGAGCCATCCGGCCCCAGGTCGCCCCGTCCATCCGAACCGCAGGCATGAAAAAGCCCCGCACTGGGCGAGGCTCTGGAATTGCGCGCCACGAAATGGCGCTCTGGTGTTTTGTGGCGCGGACTACAGAAGCCGCTCCCGCAGCTCCTCGAGTGTCAGGAACTTGCCCTTGTCGTTGTAGAAATCTTTGAATTTGAGCTTTCCTTGTCGCACCAGCCTCCCGCGCTCAGGCCCGAGGATCTGGTCCTGCCGAGCCGCTGACTGACCCTGCAGCCATTCTCCGAATGTCACCTGCTGGGGAGACTGCCCATCCAACAAGGCCATAACCTGGGCATCAGTGATGCCAAGCTCTTTCGCACTCTTCAGGACTGGCCACTTGGATGATCGGCAGCAGAAGTGCAGCCTGCCAGGCCCGGCAAGCCAAGGGATCTTGTGTCCGATCGGCTTGTACGTGCCCAGCGTGTAGGGCAGCCGGTCGCGGATGCGGCACATGACTGTTGTCCGGTTGTCCAGGATGCTGACCCACTCCACATGGCTGATGAGGACGGCGTTTGCCTCGAATGCCTTGTCGCTGGCCACTGCTGCCGCGCTCGATACTGCCGACCGTACCACCGACTCAACATCGCGGCGCGACTTCTGCAGAACGCCGTCGGCATACCTCTCCGCCTTCGTGCCCATGATCGTGCGGACGATCTCGGCAGTGGGCTTGCCATCCACTATCCCAGACCGCAGAGCATCACGGATCGATGCTGCCCGCCCCGCTTCGACCCCGGCCAGCCATTCGCTGATCAGTCTGCCCTGGAAAGGCATCGTCCTAGCGGCTGTCTGCACCTTGGCGAAATCGGCCGCCTTGACCGGAAATTGATCCTGCACCAGAGCGGGAAGCACGGCCTGAAGCGCGCGGTGTACGAACGACAGCTCGTACCGAATCAGGTCATCGGTCGACTGGGTCAGGGTCTGCCGGACTCGGGCGAACACAGCCCGGTTGATTCCCAATACACCGGCCAAGGCCAGCGCTACGGATGCTTCTGACAGGTCCTGCCCGAGGCCGTCGATTTCCTTAATCAGTGCGGCCCGCAACTCCGGGTCCTGGCTGTTCAGGATCTTGATGATTTCAACGACCTGGGCATTGCTCAGGTGCGTCAGGTCGACTTCGTGTCCGATCAGCTCGCCAAGCAGCTTCTCGTTGGCCGTTTTCATCACAGCGTACCGAGGGCCGGGCCCTGGGCCTCAATCTTCGCCAGTTCCGCTTCCCAGTCGTATTCATCGCTGATCACGCCGCGTCGCTGCATCTCGGTGAACAGCGTCTCCTTGCTGATCATGCCGGCATTGGCCATGGACACCAGCGTCGGCAGCGAAACCTCAGGCATGTAGTCCACGTCGAAGTTGCCGCGCATCTCGACCGTGCCGCCATCGCCAAGGCCGCGATAATCGGCCATGTACTGGAGCAGTTGCGCCAGGCAGTCGGCGAAGTGGTGCGCCATGCGCGCCAGCGGGGACAGTTCCTGCGCCGCCTCCTCCTCCGCCTGGGTGGCGGTCTTGGTGGCCGTCTTGTCCGGTGTCAGGAGCTTGGCCCCGGCCATGCGCATTTCGTTGATCAGGTCCTGCAGCGCGGTTCGGCCTGACTCAACAGCCTGGCCGGTGTGCTCGACGTACTTGAGGTCGCCGTCCTTGGGAAGGTCGGTCAGCTGGCCGGTGCCCACCTTGAACTCTGGCGGGACCACCCTACCCTGATTGTCGTACTGCGTCTGGATACCGATGCGTACCAGGATAGGCACCCGGATAACGTGCAGGATGTTGTCCTGGTCGCTCTGGCTCTGCCAGTGCTTCACGTTTAGGTGCGCCAGCTCGATCAGCGGCGGCTTGGCCGTCATGAAACCGGTGCGGCCGGTGTAGAAGGTCACCCAAGGGATAGCGGTCAGGCTGTTGGTGCCCTCGTCGTACAGCTCCCAGGTTCCACCAGATGCAGCCTGCTTGCCCCGTACTGCCTTGGCAGATCTGCGATAGGTTCTCCAGGAGCCCGGCTCCAGCACGCGAATCTGCTCGACGCACGCGGCGCCGAACTCGCCATCCTCCTCCTCGACCACCTCGATGTAGCGAATCATGGTCAGGACGCCGCCCTTCGAGCGCCAGCCCAGCACCTGCTCAGGCCTCACCATCACAACGTAGGGGCGCACGCCGGCGGCCTGCTCGTCGGCCTGGGTCTTCAGTTCGCCCGCGGGCGGGTGATCGACGAAGGCGTGGCACAGGCCGTGGCTCAGGCCTTGGGTGAAGAACCCAACCGCCCAGGAGTTGAGGTCGTTGCCGGCATGGTCGATGTCCTTGGTCATCTCGAAGATGACTTCGGGCACATCGTCGCCCACCTGAAGCGGCTCAGCGAACACGCGGGACGTCATGTTGCCGACAGTTTCGGAGTAGGCAGGCAGCAGGGTCGATAGGCGCAGGCGCTCCTTGTAGGCATCGTCGTCTTCGGCTGGATACTGCGGCAGCAGAGCCTTGCCCGCAGCGCGCATCGCCATCGTCCCGCCCATGAGCGGCGAGATCACCGCCCAGTAGGCGCGCATCGCGTCGACAGCTGGCAGCGTGATGCTCGGGTTATCGCTCATGGTCACATTCTCAGGGATTGGCTTGTGGTCATTTCCACGTTGATCGGGTATCGCTTGGCGATGAAGTAGCCGGCGGCGTCGTTCATGTGGTCGTGACCCTTCTTCGGGTCTTTGTCCGGGTCGCCATGCTTGTCATAGGTCTGCCGCTCGAGACACAACGCCAGTTGTGGGCACTGGTCGATATTGACCTTCAGGCGCCGATCACCGTAGGTGTTCAGCAGCATGGCATTGACCGAGTTAACCCGGTCTTTGACGCTCGGGTTCTGGGTATCCACGATCACCGTGAATCCAGCCTTGCGCAGCAGGGACAGGTCAGACTCGCTGGCGTTCTTGCTGCTGGTGTTCTGGCCGCTGGCATCGGGGTAGACCGCGATACCGTGCCCAGGGAAGCGCGCCTTGATTTTCTCGATCATCTCCGGCGTGTCACGCACCGAGTGGAACTCATCCAGGGCCAAGGGCAGGCCATCTCTGACGACGTAGACCACCGCCGCCATCTTCATGACGTTGAAGTCCATGCCGATGTGCAGAGCCTCGCCTGGCTTGATGCGCTCGCTGGTGCGGCTCTCGCTGCGGCTGAAGGTGTAGTAGACGACCCCGGCATAGTTCTCGAAGCTGGCTTCGTATTCTTGCCGGAAGGTGCGCGGGTCCATCTTCCGGCGCGCGGCATCCAGCTCCTCGGCCGGGACGTTGCCGCCCTGCAACGAGGTGTAGAGCCAGCTCTTGTGATCGGGCTCGCCGTCGGGCTGCCCATCACGGTATGTATCGAAACAGTGGTTGAAGCCCTTGGGGGTGCCGATACGCAGCGCGTGGCCGCCCTTGCACTTGCCGACGCCTGGTATGACGTACTCACACGTCGACAGCATCGGGCGCAGCACTTCCTCCCAGGCCGCCCACTTGCAATCCGCCCACTCATCCACCAGGACGAAGAACAGGCCGGAGCCACGCAGGTCGTCGTAGTTTTCCAGTCCGACGCAGCGAATCAGGTGCCCACTCTTGAGCGTGATCAGCATGTCCGACTCGTTCGGCTTGCAGTCCCGCCACTCTCGAGGGATGGCCTGCTTCAGTCGGCGCCAGAACACCCGGCGGGCCTGCTTCTGCGTCGGAGCCGCGTACCAGATCTCATCCTCAACGCTTACGCCCCACTCCGCAGCCAACCTGGCCGCGCGGCGCATCTCAGCCTTGCCGAGGAATGTCTTGCCGAACCGGCGGCCGCACACTGCATCACGGAATCGAGCGTCACGCTGGAAGCCCCACACATAGATGTTCGCCTGCTTCGGCGTCAGCTTGACCGGCGCCTCATAGGTACGGGGTAGCGGGGACATTCTCGTCTGGCTCCAGCTTGTACTCAGCAATGGCGTGCTGCTGATCCGCCTGTGAGCCCAGAGGCTTGTCGGGTTCGATCTTGCGGTTGACGTACATGTCGCCGCACTCCTTGGCCGCCTGCTCGTACAGCTGAGCGGTCAGGGCCAGGTTCCGCATGCTCTCGGCCTTCTCGGCCATCCTACCGAGCCCGCGCAGCCGAAACGCTCGGTTGGCGATTGGGATGTCTGCCGTCTCCTCACGAAAACGCTTTCGGCATTCATGGAACAGGTCCGCCCACTTCTGGGCCAAGCCTCTGCCTGCATACTTGGTGGGGTCATGCGATTCGCACTGCTGGCGACTCACCTCAACCCCGAATTCCTTCTTGACGGCCTCAGCAACCTGCGACGGTGTGTCGAAGCAGGCCAGAGCCTGAACAATGAAGGCTTTGACCTCGCTTCGTAGTGCTGCCATAGAGTTGTCATCCGTCAGGACCCGTCAAAATCAGGCCGACTTGAGTAGGCAGGTTCCGCAGGCCCTCGAAATGTTGATCTTGGCCACCTCAGGCGGCCGGCTTGCAGCGTCGATCAGCTGCTGTACGTCGTGCCCAGCACCGTAGCGGCGGACCACACCGACGAACTCCTCCACATCGTGTCCCCGGAGCGTCAGGCTGGGCAGCCCGTCCTGGGTGAACTTGGGAGCGCCGTACTGATCGAGCTTCTGGGCAATGTGGTAAAGCTCGTGCTCGATGAGAGCGCAGAACTCGGTGTCGGAGCACTGCGAGCAGTAATCGGCGGCCAAGGTGATGACGAAGCCCGGCACCTCACCGAACCAGTCAATCATCTGCTGCTCTTGCCGAGCCTTCTGCCATCCTCCGGCGCGGAACATCACCGCTTCGGCCTGGCCTACCACTGTCCGCCCTTGCTTCTCGAAGCAGGCAGACGCCCACAGGAAGCGCAGCGGTGCGTCGATCAGGTGAGCATGGTCTGGGTTGTGCAGTTCGCCACCCTCACTGAGGATCACGGTCTGCACCCACTCGCCAACCTCGGGCGCCGGCTGGAGCCTGGTGCCGAGCATCGACAGATCAGTCAGCTCAAGGAGATCAGCTGTAGGAACTGGCCTTGCCATGCTGGTCAATCCTCATAGTCCGAACCTTGCCGCCGGTGTAGATGTCCCGCTTCATGGCAGCGCGTACTGCCTCTTCAGCACTTGCACCCATGTCCATCGCTGCCAGGGCATAGGCCGAGCCGCTGCCGATCGCGTCAGGGTTGGCCGGATCGAGGTCCTGCCGCCATACGCCAGTCTTGTCGTCATGGCCGACCATCTGCAGCCTGCCGCCATCAACCACATAGCCCGAGCACTCGACCGGAACAGGCGAAGGCGTTCCGAAGTAGGCTGCAATCAGGGCCTTCTCGTCGCACACGGCGCCGGATAGGAAGAAGCTGACCCCATCTACAACGGTGAGCTTTTGGCAGTCATCGGAAACGATGGAGCCACTGCGGGTCTGGCGGGAGTCGTAGGCGATAACGCCGTCCTTGTAGGCGATGGTCGTCATTCACCAGGCTCCAGGCGCTGGCCAGAGATGACCTCACCCAGGCTCAGCCCGCAGCGGGTGCGACTGGACTCGATTCCATCAGCGCGATCACATACCGCCATCGCGCACGCAACCAAGTCAGCCTGCTGGCCACTGGCGAACTCGCCGACCACGCTGGATTGACTTGGCCCGGATAGCATCTCGTCCTTGGTGGTAGGTGATTCGTAGCGGGTCACGATATAGCGGGTCACCGGGCGAACCTGGTATTCGGTCTTCATGGGGATTCTCCGGCCTGCGCACAGGCTGAGTGGTGGTCGCGCCACGAAATGGCGCACGTCTATTTTGTGGCGCGCGGCCTTTGTCTCGACTGATCGAACAACCGTGCCACATTGCCCCTTGAGCGCAGCGCCAGGATGAACAGGATTCCGAATATCAGGGTGCTGGGCAGCGATGTCGCCGGCCACTGCCCGTACAGGAGGATTGCGCCGATGATGCTCAGCCACTCCTGACCGAACAGGGAGGCGAGGCAGAAGGCGCACAGGCTTGGCAGGAACTTGTAGCTCGACCCGCCCCGCCGGTACATGAATGCGATGACAAAGCATATCCCGCCGCAGAACCCGGCGTGTGCCAGGGTGATGGTTTGGTCTAGGGTCATTGGCCCCCTCGCTTGGGGAACAGGCTGCCGATTGCTGCTGGCAGCTCGGTTACCCACTTCGGCAGTTTGCCGGTGGTGATCGACTCCAGAACGCTGATGCTCACCAGGACGGTGGCGAGGCCACAGCTGAAGGCGGCAATGCCGCTGGTTTTGGTCCAGGCCTGCGCCAGGATCTCGGCAGAGCCGTAGTACCCGCCGATCCAGCCAGCGAGCAGGTAGCCCATACGCTGCCAGAGGGTGATGTCCTTCGCCCACAGGATGAAGAGCAGTGCGCCACCGAAGGCGCAGACAACAGCGTTCAGATCAATCGTGGGAAGGCAGCTTGCCAGGGCAATGCCGCCAAGCCCTACAACCGTGCAGGCAGCTGCAGAAGCGGCATCGACCATGTTCAGTCCCTTAGTGCTTGTAGCGGAATGGCGCAGGGCCGCGGAAGTCCACGCCCGTGGTAAGTGCCCATACCGCAAAAATGAGGATGCCGACGCTGAGCGCCGCAGCCAGGAAGAGTGCCCGGCGCTCTTGGGGTGAGCCGTCGGGTCTTTTGAGGCCCTGGATGATGAAGAGGCACCCGAGGAAGATGTTCGCGCTGATGTCGCGATGCATGGCGTAGCTGGCAAGAGCCATGGCGAAGGCCAGGAGGCTCCAGCACGTTGACCGGGACATTCTGCCTCCGGGACTGTTGAGGGCCTCTTTGGGCAATAAAAAACCCGGCTTTTGGGGCCGGGTTCAGGATGTTTTCGCCATAGGCGAAATTATGACGATGGCGAAATAGTGCCAAAACACTCCTCAAACTGTCAAGCGGCTATTTCCTGCGTCTCGTCATTGCGTTCACGGAGCCTTTCCACCACCCGGGCAACAGGCTTCAATGCCTGCTTGTCGAGCTTGTCCACCTGGCTGCAGAGGGCATCCCACACCTCCTGCCAATCCCTTGCCCAGTTCTGCGGGTTCATCTTCTCGCCGGTGCGGTCCTCGACGAACATGCACACCGCACCAGGGCCCATCGCCTCGCCGCCGTGGACGAGGATCTTGTGCGATTGAAGAGCAGCCATGGCCATCCAGTAGGCGCGCTGCTTCTTGCGGTCTGTGAGCGCTTCCAGGCCGCTCCCGAGCCATACCAGGCCATGGGAGATGCTCAGGTCGTTACCGCTGGCCACGGGCGAGTACAGGAAGTGCCCAAGGTGGCGCAGCGACTTCGGCAAGGAGTCGATCGCCTGGATCACCAGGCCGGCGGTCAGCATGTGGGCGCAGCGGTCGTTGGTGAGGCGTCGGCCCGGGCGGGTTTCCTGCACCCCTTCCTTGCGAACCTCGTACACCTTGCAGACCTCCTTCCCGTCGTGGTTCTCCAGCATGACCATGATCTTCACATCGGCGGAGCCCCCCTTCTTGCCCAGGGCCGCCTGCTCTGCGGCCACGGCCAGGGCGGATGCGCGGTTCTCGTGCAGTGCGTCGTGCCAAACTTGGCGAGCGCTAATTACTTTCATGGTCGTTCCCCCTGGATGCGATTGGTCTTCTTCAGCAGAAATTCTTCGTAGCAGCGCTTGCGGCGGACCGCGCCAGCCCAGGACAGCGATACGCCGCCCACCACCATGAGGGTGGCCAAAATCAGAAATCCCCATGCTGGTGTCATGCAGCCTCCTTGAGCGCTTCGATACGGACGCGCACGGCGCCGCCTTTAGTGGTCTCCCGGCGCACGATGCGTAGGTCGTCGATCTGTTCGTCGTCACCCCAGACCCCGGCATGCGACAAGGCATCCAGCAGGCCCTTGGCGACGTTGTCGAGGTCACGCTTGCGCCTGTCAGGCGGGAAGCACTCAATCGTCACAGAGAGCCTGCAGGAGAGCTTCTCGATGGCATGCGGTACCGACCAGCACACGTCGGCGCGGTATTTACGGCCCTTCTCGCTGATTAGATGGCGGCCGGCTAGCTTGCCAGTGGTCGGGTGGCGCCAGTAGGTATTCACGCTTGGCGGGTATGGCAGGTGCAGAGTGATCATGCAGCCCCCTTCACGGTCAGAATGCCAGCCCGAATCAGGGCCTCATGAGTCTCAGCGATCGCCCGGGGCATGTCAGACCAGTCCACCTCGCCTTTCCCGCGGCCGTCGAGCGCGTCGTGGCAGGCGCTGCAGGCGTAGACCGCCACGGTGTCGAAGCCCTTCATGCCCATGCCCTTCTGCCCGCATGGCAGGTGGGCCAACACAGTGGTCTCGGGATTGAAGTTGCAGGCGCCAGGGATGCGCACGGTGCAATCCTGGCCGCGGGCGCTCTCGCGCACCTTCTTGGATACGATCCTCATGCCGCCTCCTCGCTCAGCAGGTCGCCGAAGAACACACCCCTGCGGCTGAACTCTTCAACGATGCGGTCCGTGTACTGGCAGCCCTGGGCGCGGTCGAACAACCGAGTCACCGGGAACCCATCTGGCCCAAACATCGCGCACGGACCCATCAGGCGCAGCTTCACGTCGTAATCCAGGTGGATGAACGACTCAGCCCAACCGGTGCGGAACTCGGCGCAGCCGGCGCGCATGATCGGCACGCCCAGGTGCAGCTTGCAGTAGCGGCGCACGTCCTCGATATCACCCATCTCTGTGCTCTTGGCGATGCGTTCGTACATCGCAAACCACAATGCGTTTTGATCCAGGGTGCGGTCCTTGCCAGGGCGCATGCTGACCACGACGAACTTCTTGTCGCGGAACAGGCGGGTGAGCATGGTGATGGCCTCGGACAGCTTGGCCTGGCAGTTGACGGAGATCTTCTCAGCCACGGTTCGCCTCCTTCACCCAGCGGCGCATCGACAGGTCGCAGCCCATGGTCAAGCACACGCCGTTTGCCATCCCGCGGTGAGTGGCCCGGCGGCAGCAGCCACAACCGCACCGGCGGCGCGACTTCGAGTCGACTGGCTCGTGGTAGCAGATCTGACCTGGTAGGCCGCCGACCTGGCCCCAGCCAGCCATTCCCCCGCGCATTGCCGCGGAACGGGCCGCAGGTGACATGCTATTCAAGTTGGTCATGGCGCCACCTTCAGGACATGGGCCTCGATAGCTTCGCGACGATCCCGAACGTAACCATCGATCTCCGCCTGAAGCTCCACCAGCACAGCGTCGCGGGAGGCCTGCCAGCACACCCAGTTCTCCACGAAACGCTCGTACTTGGCGACGGTGCACAGCTTGAGGTGGAACAGAACGTAGCGGCCTTGCTCGGCGTTCCAGCAAGCCCCTTCCGGCACCGGGTAGCGCGCCTCGAACTGCTCGCGGCTGATGTCGCGCATCTTGTTGGTGTCCATCAGTGCGCCTCCTGCAGCTTCAGTTTCAAGTGAGCGGCCACGCGGATGAGCGCCATGACAGCGGCATAGATGGCCGCAAGAACGGGATAGCCGGCATAGACCAGCGCAGCGATGTACAGGCCGTGTACGGCAAGGCCAAAGGCGTAATGTGCCTTCCCGCAGCCTGCGATCTTCAAGGCCAGCCGATCACTCATAGCCAGAGCCCCCATGAGCATCAGGCCGACCATGATCCATACCAGCGCGGCGGCAAACGTTTTGGGGCCTTGGTAGGGGCCGACCAAGATGGCCAACAGGGCCACGTCAAGCATCCGGGTGATAATCAAATTTCGCATCAGTGCTTCTCCTCGAGCTTGTTCATCAGCCAGGCGGTTGGGATGGCGGCCAGCAGGATCGACGGGCCTGCCATGATCGCCAGCTTCGCGGGCCACGAAAGATCCAGTGACACGGCAAACCTGACCCACAGGGTGAAGGCCGCAGATGCCGCGATGATCACGGTCGGTGCCAGCACGATCATCAGCACGGCTTTGAGGTAGGTACGCATCACGCCCCCTCCCCGGCCGGCTGCCCGGCGCGCTTGATGTTCAACTTGGCCAGCAGGTGTGCACGGCATGCGGCCGCGCTCGATGGGATCTGCTGGAGGTCCAGCAGGCGGGCCTGGCGTTGGCTTGCGTACTCGTCGGCCAACTCAATCAGGCTCTTCTGGCTGTCGTGGCCGATGCCGGTGGCGATGTCGCCCAAGGGCTCGCCGGCGACTAGCATGCGTATCGTGATGTCGTAGGCGCGGGCGAATACCTTCTCGGCCCGCTCCACTTCCATCGACCCCAGGTTCTGCGCCTCGCACTGCAGGGCCGCGTGGCGCACCGCTGCGTGCGTCCAGTGGCGTGCACCTGCCCTGCTGGGGTGGAAGTTCTCCAACGCCTCTGCCAGGGCCCGCGCAAGCGGTGGAATACCCATCTCTTCCGGCGTCGGCTGGCACAGCTTGATGAACTTGCCGCTGCTCGGGGCGAAGTCGGTACCCAGCACACGGCACTTCTGGATGCCGAAGCGGATCTGCTCAAGCGTGTTGATACCCGCCGCAACGAAGGACTTGATCCAGCTGCGCTTGGCAGCCTTCAGCGCGTCATCGTCCGGCCAGGCCTGCTTCCACGCCGGGAAGATGGCCTGTAGCTCCTTGAACAGGGCGTTGACGACTTCGGTGGTGCCCGGGTCCAGCTGCTTGGCCGGGGCGTGCACCTCGGCAGGCAGGTTGCCGACCTTGGCCATGATCTGCGTCACGCTGCGCAGTTTCGGTTGTGCGCTCATAAGCCCCCCAGGTCATCAGCCCAGCTGGTGTCGTTGAAGTCGGGGCCGCTGGCCGGGCGGCGGGATGCGAACGGGGCGGCACCTGCTGGCTGGGGCAGTTCGTCTTCCCAGCGCTTGCCGTTCAGCCAGGTGGATGCGTGCGGGATAAACTGGCCGCCGTCCTTGGTCCAGTCGGTCGATACGGTCCAGGCAGCCAGGGCCTTGGCCATCAGGTCGAACAGGTCAGCGGTGACCTTGAGCTTCGCCCAGGCCTTCTTGGCGTCGGCCTTGCTCACCTTGCGCGGGTAGATCTTCCAGAAGCGCTCGAAGTCGACCAACTCAGGAGCGTCAGCGACATGGGGTTTCTTCCTTGATTCAGTAGAAGAATCCTTTATTGAGTAGTTGTCGGTTTCCCCACCATTCGGAGAACCCACACTTCGGTTAACCGAATATTCGGAAACCTGTAGGTTCGGTTCGTAGTGCACGATCACCCGGCGGCCGAGCACCTTGCCGGTACCCTCCTCGCGCACAACCTCATGGCTCACCAGGCCGATTTCCTTGAGGTAGGCCATGGCCTTCGAGTAGCGGTCGCGGCCGATCGAGAACCGGTCTTGCAGGTACGAGCCGATCACCTTCCAATCGCTGGAACGTGTCTGCAGGTAGATCCAGATGGCCAGGGCGTCGGGGTTGGCGATCATGGCCACCACGTCGTTGCTGACCGAGCTGTACGGCGCCTGCTTGGCGTAAAACAGGGTTGGCGTGGCCTTCTCCACGTTCACGGGCTTGCTCATGGCTCCTCCCGCTCGATCATGGCGCGCAGATCGCGGTCGAGGTCATGCACTGGCACCCAATCCTGGCCGGCCTTCATGAGCACGGCCACAAACTCGTTGTTCGTCTGGTCAACTTTCTTGCGCAGCCAGGTGTAGAGCACGCGCGTCTCGGCCAAAGCCTTCTTATCGGCCTGCATCTGATCGGAGTAGCGGCGGAAGCGCTCGTTCTCATCATTGAGCTGGGAGATCTCCGTGAGTAGGGTCAGGATCGTGGCCGGCCCAGCAGCGCCAATGAAATCCTTCTCTGCATCGCCGGTGACACGGGATAGGCCGAATGACTGCGGGCTGTACCAGTCAGGAACTTTGCTAGCGGCCTCGGCCAGCGCCTTCAACTTGTCCTTGTCGATGCTCATGCTGCACCCCGCACAGCCTTGTCGTGGGTGTGCAGGCCGTCCCAGTTCTTCTTCATGGGCAGCTCGCCGGCCAGGTACAGCTCGTACAGGCGCACGGCGCCCTTGCGCAGCAGGATCGGGGTGTAGGAGATGAACGCCTCTTTCCCGTGCGGGGTGATCTCCTGCTGGTGTTCGGTCATGTACTTGTCGCGGGCGTAGTTGCCGACGCGGTAGCGCGTGCCGCTGCTGCCCTCGGTGTAGAGCCAGTTTTTGGCCTTGAGGAAGGCGTTCACCTGCATCACGTTGATCCCATTGAGGCCCTTGCAGAACTGGACAGGGCTCATGCCTTCCTTGAACAGGCTCTCAAGGTGGTCGATCTTCTTGGCCTGGGCTTCGACCTGGACGGTGAGCAGCACGCGGGCCTGCTCTGCCTCATAGGCAAGCTGGATCAGCTCGAGGCGGGTCAGTTCGCGCGGCTGCGACAGGTCGTTGAGCTTTTGCACGACGATCCGTCGCACTGCCTTGGATTCGCGCATCGACACCAGAAGGCATTGATCCTTGGTCAGCATCTGGCCTTCGGAGGCTGGGCCTCGGGAATTCTTAACTACGAAAGTTTCGTAGTATTCGCCGTCGAGCTCGTCCTTGCATCGCGCAGTGAAGTCGGCGCGCCGAACCTCGCTCTCGCCGTGTTGAATCCTGGCTTCGTTGACCAGGACAAGCAGATCAAAGCTGCTCATCGTGCGCGCCACAGAATCATGCTTCGCGTTTTGTGGCGCGAGATTCGATGGGGCTTGTATACTGGATTCCTGCAGATGCATAATTCACCTCAAGAGTTTTATGTGAAGCAGAGAGCCGGGCCGCAATCCCGGCTTTTTTGTGTCTGTAAGAAGCCCGAAAGAGGGCCTCTGTCTTTCCACAATCAGGGAACATCGAGGCCCTTTTTGTGCCCTACCAGCCCCAACACGGGGGCCTTGTGTCGCATTTGTCTCAATTGCTCCTGCACCGCGAGTGAGCGACTCATTTCCAAGTACTCATCCGTCGATCTATCCAGGCTCCAGCCAAGGTCGGCAGCCAGCTGTCGAACCTCAGCCTTCACCTCGATTGGCAGCAATTCGAAGGTGGTTTCAGGCATAGGCCCTCCATAGGGGCTTCAGGCCGTTTTATCCTGCTCACCAGCGCCGTTCATTTCTCGGAGCAGATCAGCAGCGCCCAGGCGGCGGCCGAGGTTGGCCAGTTCGTGCACGTAGGTGGCCAGCTGCATGCCAGCCATACGGGCTTCCATGCGCAGCTTTCGAACCTCTTCAGGCTTCCAGCGCGACTTGATCACTTCGCTGCGTTTGTTGGCGGGGTCCAGGTGCATTCAGGGATTTCCTTGTGATTGAAAAGTGGTTAAGCGGCAGATTTCTTGAGGCTTTGCTTGCCGTTCTTGGCCAGCTCAGCGTGCATTTGGTCGATAGCGGTACCAGCTACATAGCTGGGGTTGCTGATCTGGCCGCTGCGAATTCGGAAAACCGTCGATACGTCGCACTTGGCGCGCTCTGCAATGGCCTTGTAGGTCATGCCTGAGCCAAGCAACTCGTCCAGTTTTTTGGGAAGATCGGTAGCGCTCATGGCTGCCTCCTTTGTAGATATGCACATAATCATGCACTGGTGCATATCTGTCAACGTTCAGCTGTATTGCCCTATGCACTGCCGGGAGGCAGCATTGCACCTATGCATAAATCGATAGACAAAATTCTCGCTCAACTCATGGCCGCAAACGGCATATCTCAGGTTGAGCTGTCGAGCCGCACTAGCGTCGGCCAGTCGACCATTTCCAGGATCCTCAAGCCCCAAGGCCCAAAAGGCATCAAGGAGCCAACCGACAAGCAGGTCAGACCTTTGGCCGAGTTCTTTGGGATCACCACCGACCAGCTACGCGGGTATGAACCGCTGGGAGAAGGTGAGCCAGAGGCGGAGCGACGTGAAACTCTATCTACGGCAGATATCGTCAAGCAGATGCTGGCGAAGCATGGCAAAGGCCTTTCTCTTGACGCTCGGCAGAAGATCGCCGACGCCATTGAGGAAAAGTCGGCCGAGCAGCTGGCTTCATCCAATGTAGTGACAGTGGACTTTTCGAGACCTGGCCAGGTTGGCGATGAGGTCTGGATCGCTCACTATGACGTTCGGGCAGCAATGGGTGGCGGCCAGATCCCTCATGAATATCCAGAAATGCTGCAAGACATTAGGGTCAGCCCGCGCCACCTTCGCGAAATGGGCGTTACGTTCAAAGAGCACTACCACCTGAAGATGATCACCGGATGGGGCCAGTCTATGGCGCCCACGATTAAGGACCGCGATCCACTCCTGGTCGATATCACCATTCGCGAGTTTACGGGCGACGGGATCTACCTCTTCTCCCATGACGAGATGCTCTACGTGAAGCGCTTGCAGAAGAAAGGGAAGGACCGCTTCAAGATGATCTCGGACAACAAGCACCATGATCCCGAGGATATTCGCGTGGATGACACGCACATCCTGGCGCGGGTGCTATACGTCTGGAACGGTCAGCCCGTCTAAGCCAGGCCAAGACGCTCTAACCATCCCATCGAGGCCCGCCAAGCGCGGGCCTTTTCATTCCCTATCGAAAAATTTATGCACTGGTGCATTGACACCCTATTTGCACTGGTGCATATTTTGTCCATCGAGGCGCTACACAGCCCCTCGGGAGGCCCTCAAGCCTCACCGCTCTTTCACATTGATGGGAACCTCGCGGATCGATCCCGGCAACGGCACAGCGCGAGCAATAAATTCGATCCCCATGCCAGCTCTGGAACTGGCCAGCTCCAAGCCATGCGGCGCGCTCCCTCACTGAAAGCGTCAAGCGGGCCAAGGGTTGCGCTGCAAACGCTCCCTGCCGGGATGCCCTCAGAACGGGCGTCGGTGCCTGGCACAGCGCGAGCAGCGAGGAAACACAGATTTCACTGGCTGGCCTTGGCGACAGGGCCAGACGGGAAATCAACCGGGAGTGACACATGAAAGTCGACAACGAAGTGATGGCGCTGTTGAGCGCCTCGCGCACCGAAGGCAACAAGCTGTTCATCACTGGCGGTCAGCTCGAAAAGAACCTGTACCAGCGCCTCGACAAAACTCTTAAAGCTGCCGGCGGCAAATGGAACACAAAGGCAAAGGCCCACTTGTTCGAAGGTGACGCCGCTGACGCCATCGAAAATATCCTGCTCACCGGTGAAGTTACCGTTCCACAGGACTTTGGCTTCTTCCCCACCCCTCCGCATGTGGCAAAGCAGGCGGCTGACCTGGCTATGATCAGCGACGGAATGATGGTACTGGAACCAAGCGCGGGCCGCGGCGCCCTGGCAGTTGCTGCCAGCGCAGCAGCCTCGGGCGTGATCGTCGATATGCACGAGCTGCTCCCCGACAACCATAAGGCACTCATTGATCTGAAGCTGCCATTGTCCGGCGTATCTGAGCCGGGCGACTTCCTGCAGGTTGAACCTAAAGCGGTTTATGACCGCGTACTGATGAACCCGCCCTTCGACAAGAAGCGCAGTGACATTCACCACGTTGTGCATGCACTGAAGTTCCTCAAGCCCGGCGGCAGGCTGGTGGCGATTATGCCGTCTGGTGTGACCTTTCGGGACGACGCCCTGACCCGGGATTTTCGCGGGATCGTCCAAGAGCGCGGTGGCAGCATCGAAACTCTACCGGAAGCCTCATTTAAGCAGGCCGGAACGATGGTCAACACCGTGCTGGTCGTGATCCCGGCTGCCGCCTGACAACCAGCGCCACGTCAGCCTGACGTTAACTGCCCGATGCCCTGCTCCCCATCGCAGGCTGCATCGGAGTGTGAACTGAATCCTGCCGCCAAGCAGCACAGCTTCTATCCAGCGAGATCGGGAGGAACGAACACCGGTCGATGCAGAGATTGGCTCCTGCCAGTTCACACCCCGATGCAGAGTAGCGCCCAGCTCCGAGCGCGGTTACCGAAGCACCTGTGGACGTCCCTTCCCTTGCTCTGAGGGTAAACGAATTGCGCCGCTGGATGGGTCCACGCCAAGCCAGCTGCCGGGGTAGCGCCCGGCCTCTGCATCCCCTTCCCTTCACTTCGACCGCATTGGCAGGCGCCAGGCCACCTTTCACGGTGGGTTTGGTCACCCGCGCCTGGCTCCTGGCCAATGCGGTTGAGACGAGACTTCCACAATGAGCATTCAGATCAAGCAGTCACTGCTTGACGCTGCGCATGGCCGCAAAAGCCCTGATCGCGCGGCGGCGGGCATTGAGCGAACCAAGCTGGACGGGATACCGCGATGCCCCGATTGCGGCATCACCCGGTATTCGCGCAACTACTACAAGCAACATTGCTATTGCGGCTACTGCTGGCAGCCCCTGCCTACCCAACCCACCGAGTAACCCACCGCCTAGAGGCGATCATGACCGTCACAGTCGAGACTGCTGCCGTCTTCCGTGGCGGCGGGCGTCGCTGGTTCACATTGCGAGCCGCCTGCGCTGCTGAGGCACGGGCAATGCTCAAGAAGTACTGCGATTGCGATTACTGCGAAGACGACATAGGGCGCTATGAGCTGCCGTGTCGGCTTCACCACCCTGACCGATACCCGCGAATCATGAATCGCCTGACGAAAGGCCTCATGCGGCGCTATCGAGCATCCCAACCGTAACTGGAGGCGACCATGGGCGCACTTCGAGCAGCACAGTTTGAGTACGACAACCGGATGCCGCCGGCGGTGAGCGAAGTAGCCGACGCGGAATCCACTTGGATCGACGACGGCATCGCTGAACTGATGGCGCGCCGAGATGTGGTGTTCCAGCGCCGGATGCGCCCGAAGCAGGGTGTCACCTATGAGCGCTTCGCCCAGGCGGTGGATGAGTTCGTTATGGGCCAATTGGGCCTGAACGGCATCAGCAACTCTGTATTGGGTCGCCTGGTCCTGGCGGCGCGCTGCAAAGTGACCAGCGATGCAGCAGCGGCAGCCGACGAGATCCTAAGCGTGGCCAACCCTGAGTCGGCGCTGGAAGAGATCGCCCGCCAGCTGCTCACCCCCTTCGCCAAAGAAGGAGTGCTGGCCCAGGCCGAGGAGGCGCAATGAGCCCTCACAGCTTGGCAGTCAGCGCCATCGAGGCCGCAATCGAAACGATGCTTCTGCCGGGCTCGGGCCCGGTGGAGGATGCCAAGGCCGAGACCATGGTGGTCGCCTACTTCTCTCTCTTGGCCATCGACTCCAACGAGTTCAAACACTACTGCGAGCGCATCCGGCGTATTGCCGAACGGCGCAAGGAGGCAGCATGACTACACCAATCGTTCGAACGCTCATCGACGAGCAGATCGCGGAGCTGCCAGAGGCTCAGGCCATGCCGGCCGACCGGGTGCTGATGCTGTTCAAGGGGCCGACATTCGCCGCCGCGGTGAATGAAGCGGCGCTGGCCAGCATCGAGAACCCGCAGGCCTGGAAGTGCCGCGCCTGCATCTGCGGGGAGTGGACGGTCGGCTACGAGGTTCGGGCGTGAGCTTCTACGAAGACAGCATCGCCGACGGTAGCCACTGCGCCATGTGCTGCGAGTACATAGGAGAGGATATTGGCTACACCAGGACCTGCCGCGCCTGCGGTGGCAGTGAATCAGTCGACAAGAAAGCGCGCAAGCTGGAAAACATGGCCCGCTTCGAAGCCTGGCTGAGCAACACCGGGGTTCAGCACTCGAAGCACAATGACGGCTATCACGTCGTACTCAAGCTTCCCGGAAACAAGATTATCGACTGCTGGCCGAGCACGCGAAAGTGGCAGTTACGCGGCCAGCCGATCAGCCGGGACGGCAAGGCTCTGCACGAGCTTGTGCGAAAGCATCTGAGGCCTTCGTCATGACCACCTACCAGCGCGCCCGCCGCGTAGTCATCTGGCGCGGCTCCTTCTCGATGCTCTTCGCCTGCACCTTCTTCATGCTCGCCAGCGCACTGGCCGGCAGCATCACTTCCTGAATACACACCCGAGCCCGGCGGGCCCTTAGGGGATAACCGGACCGACCCGGAGCGTAAGCGGTGAGAGCGCGCAACCATCCACCGCAGCCAGGGCCTGGTGGCACCTCCAATCCGGGTGACCTGGCATTTCCCCAATTCAACTGACGGCGCCGGCCTGGCGCGAGGTTTTCCAATGTCCGCAGAACAGAAACTGATCGCGATCGAAGAGATCAGCGAGGCGAACGCCCCGGCCATCTATGTGGCCGGCGGCCTGCAGCAATTCATCGACCTGGTAAAGGGCGAGATCGAAGGCGAAGTGCCCGATCTGACCACCCGCAAGGGCCGCGAGCGCATCGCCAGCCTGGCCGCCAAGGTCAGCAAGTCGAAGACCGCCGTCGAGAAGCCTGGCCGCGACTATCTGCGCCGACTCAAGGAAATGCCGAAGGTGGTCGAGGCCGAGCTGCGCGAGTTCGTGACCAAAATGGACGCGCTACGGGACGAGACGCGCCGGCCGCTCACCGAGTGGGAGGCTGCTGAGGATGCTCGGATCGACCGCCACAACGACGCAATCAACCGTATGAAGGACCTGGCCGCCGAGCTGGGCACCTTGGATGCCGAGCAGCTGCAGGCTCGCCTCAGCGAGCTCTCCGCGTTCCAGTTGGGCGAAACGTGGGAGGAATTCGAGGCTGAGGCAGGTCGGACCAAAGAGGCTTCGCTGAATGCAGTGCAGGCCGCCTTGGTCGCCCGCCAGAAGTACGACGCCGAACAGGCCGAACTGGCCCGCCTGCGCCGGGAAGCAGAAGAGCGCGCCGAGCAAGACCGCATCCGTCTGGCACAGGAGGCCGCCGTCGAAGCGGAGCGCCAGCGCGTGGCCCAGGAGCAGCAGGCAGCACGTGAAGCCGCGGCTCGCCGCGAGCAGGAACTGCTCGACCAGGCCGCCGCCCAAGAGCGCGAAGCCGAGAACCAGCGCCTGCAACTCAAGCTGCAAGCCGAACAAGCCGAGCGCGCCCGGATTCAGGCCGAGGCCGACCGCGTTGCGGCCGAGCAGCGAATGGAGCAGGAGCGCCAGGACGCCGCTCGACGGCAAGAGGAGGCAGCCGAGCAGGCGCGCCAGGAAGAACGTCGCCGCGCCGATGCAGCAGCAGCCGAAATCCTCCGGCAGCAAGAGGCCCGCGAGCGCGACAAGGCGCACCGGGCCAGCATCAACCGCGCCGCCCTGGAGGCCTTCGTCGCCGGCGGCATGACCGAGGAATGCGCCAAGCAGGCAATCACCCTGATTGCCCAGCGCAAGATCCCCAACATCGCCATCACTTACTGAGGCACAGACCATGACCAGCGCAATCATTGTGCCCGAACAGCGTCGCCAGGCAGTGGCTGCGCCCGGCCCCGTCGACAACAGCATCCTGGCGGTGATCAGCCGAGCAGCCGCCGACCCAACCTGCGACATCGAGAAGATGGAGCGGCTCCTGGCCATGCATGAGCGCATGCAGGCCAAGACAGCAGAAGCCGCCTTCAACGCCGGCATGGCGCAGATGCAATGCGAGATCCCGACCGTGTTCGAAGCGGCGGTGAATCTGCA